>Ga0185299_10000772_pt1 | contig 77042 bp, 76 predicted proteins | sample PaiPotPPA55metaG_FD_128002 | JGI IMG/M metagenome (GOLD analysis project Ga0185299, IMG submission 128002) | Iron sulfur acid spring bacterial and archeal communities from Banff, Canada, to study Microbial Dark Matter (Phase II) - Paint Pots PPA... ...
CACGCCAGGCGGGTGCGGGAATCGGCTGTGAAATTATTTTCCGACTTGCGGCGGATTCATCGCCTGCCCCCGGAATACAAAGAATGGATCGCTGCTGCCGCCATGTTGTGCGAGGTGGGGGACTACGTCAACCGCACTGGGCGTCATCGGCACTGCTACTACATCATTTCGCACTCCGAAATCCTCGGTTACACACTGCAGCAGAGAAGAGTGATAGCCGCCATCGCGCGTTATCTGGGCAAATCGCGCCCTGCAATCGGAGACGGGCCCATCAAGGTGCTTCCGCCCTCCGAACAGAAACACATTGCCAAAGCTTCGCTGTTGCTGCGTCTGGCCTGGGCGCTGAACCTGGGCCGCAGCGGCGCATTGAAAACGTCACGAGTGAGGATGCACGAAGCTTCCGTGGAGTTGATTCTGGTTCCCAAGCATCCTATGAGCGTGGACCTGGAACTTTGGGCAGTGGAAAGAGAGAGGGCTTACTTCCGCGAAGTTTTCGGATGTGATCTTTCAGCGGCTGCAGCGGCTGCGGCTTGAATCTCTCGCGCCATTTTCGGCGTGAAAAACCAGTTCAGAGTCGCGGCATGGCGCAAGGTCTCTGCCCGGGCCACCGCACCCTTTTTGAAGTCCAGTATGGCCTCGCTGCCTGACTTGGTAATGATTCGCGCCAGAAATTCCGTGATGGTCGGATTGTGACCTACCACCATAATGGCTTCATGCTTCGCATATTTTTCCAGCATGCGGCGGAAATCGCTGAATGAAGCATCCGGTCGCAGGGCAGGGTCCAGTTGCAACTTGCCTTCGTATCCGATTTCGTTGCCGATCAGCGACGCCGTCTGCGTGGCCCGCTTGAACGGACTGGAAATGATCACGTCGGGTTGCACATTCAACGCTGCCAACGCGCGTCCCACCACTCCGCACTGCTGAATGCCATCATCATCCAGCGGACGTTTCTCGTCTTTCTTTGGACTGCTGAGCGCGGTGCCAGCGTTGGCGTGGCGGACGAAAAAAATGATCATGAGATCTTGCGTTCCTTTCGGCTGACCGGACGGCGGATCTTGCGCTCAGGTGCAACCGGCATGGCAGCGACCGTCTGCTTGCCTTCAGCCAGCGCGACCAGGAAATCCTGTGCGCTGAATCCGGGAGTGGGGGGCTTGCGTTTCCCCGATGCGCGCCACGCCGGGACATACGAACCGTCTCTGCGCAGCACCCGCGATTTCACTGTGTCCGCGAGATAAGCATCCAGAATCTCCTGCCGGACGCGCTCAAGCAGCATTGGGTCCTTCACCGGAAACATAGTCTCTACCCGTTCGTAGAGATTGCGCGGCATCCAGTCGGCGCTGGCCAGATAAACTTCTTCCTCGCCGCCGTTCGCAAAATAGAAGACGCGGCTGTGTTCCAGGAATCGCCCCACAATGCTGCGCACTCCGATGCGGTCGCTCACTCCGCGGATGCCCGGACACAGGGCGCACATGCCGCGCACAATCAGATCAATTTCCACGCCCGCCTGCGAAGCCCGATAAAGCGCAGCGATGATGTTCTTATCCAGCAGAGCATTCATTTTCGCGATGATGCGCGCCGGCCGCCCCAGCCGTGCATGATCGCTCTCCCGGGCAATCAAATCCAGAGAATTCTCAGCAATATTCACCGGCGACACCATCAGCGGGGCGTAGCTGTTGTGCTCCGAATAGGCGGTGAGAAAGGCAAAGACGTTATGCACTGCATGGGTGATCTCCGCATCGGCTGTCAGCAAGCTCAGGTCCGTATAGAACTTTGCCGTGGTCGAGTTGTAATTCCCGGTTCCCAGATGCGCGTAGCGCCGCGAAACCCCATCCGGATCTCTCCGCACCAGAAGCGAAAGTTTGCAATGCGTTTTCAATCCTACCAGGCCATGAAAAACCTGCACTCCGGCATCTTCCAAATCACGCGCCCAGCGGATGTTTGAAGCCTCATCGAACCGCGCTTTCAACTCCACCACGGCGGTCACTTCTTTCTTGGCCGCAGCGTCGATCAACGCCCGCACAATCACTGAATTTTCACTGGTTCGGTAAAGAGTTTGCTTGATGGAAAGGACATTCGGATCTTCCGCAGCTGCTTCGATGAACGAAACCACGGCATGGAATGAATCAAAAGGGTGATGCAACAAGACATCGTGCCGCCGGAGTTCCTCGAACAAGTCCTGCGACTTCGCGGTTAGCCGCAACTCCCGCGGCACAAATGGCTTGAACTTGAGATCCGGACGGTCGGTCTGCTCGTAAATGTTGAACAGGCGTGGAAGGTTGACCGGGCCATCCACGCGAATTACCTGCCACGGTTCGAGTGCAAAATTCGTGCGCAGGCGCTCGATGATCTCAGGGTCGGCCTCGGCTTCGATTTCGAGTCTCACCGCATCACCCTTGCGCCGATTGTGCAATTCGGTTCGGACAGACTCCAGCAGGTTGCGCGACTCTTCCTCCGCCAGATACAGGTTGCTGTTGCGAGTCACACGAAAGGCGGCGGAGGAAACGATGTCGTAGCCGTTGTACATGCGAGCCGCGTGGAAGGCGACCAGGTCGGCAAGAAAAATAAAATCCGTCGTCCCTTCCGACGGCAGTCTTACCAGTCGCGGCAGCGCACGTGGAACCGTCACTACCCCGGTGTATGTCAGCGACGACCGCCGGCGGCGGCGCAGCAGAAAACCCACACACAGAGCTTTATTAATCACGCGCGGAAAGGGATGTGCGGGATCTATCGTCACCGGCGTCAGCAGCAGGTCGAGTTCGCGTTCGCAGTAGTCCTCGACGAAAGCGCGGGCATTCTCGTCCAATTCATGCAAGCTCAGAACGCGGATTCCCTTTTCCGCCAACTGCGGACGCAGCTTCTCGTTCCAGCACTGATACTGCTCGCCGACAAATTTGTGCAACTCCTCGGCAACCAGGTCTCGCTCTTCAAGCAACGTCAGGCCGTCGGGGCCAGCCTCGGTGTACCCATCTTCAATCTGCTGTACGAGTCCCGCGACCCGCACCTCAAAAAACTCGTCCAGATTGCTGGCGCTGATGGATAGAAACTTCAACCGCTCGAGCAATGGATTGCTTTCATCCTGTGCTTCTTCCAGCACGCGCCGGTTGAACTGCAGCCACGAAAGCTCGCGGTTGATGTAATAAGCCGGATTGTCCACCGAAGCGCGCGCCATACCGGAATCAAGGGAGAGTAGAGCGAAAATGGCAGACCGGCGAGAAACGTTCGCCTGCCGCCGGAACCAGTATAAAGCAGTTAACTCCCGCGGTCTTAGAAGGAATCTATCTGACAAGTGTTAAAGGAGTATGAAAAGCAGGCTTCAAGCCTTAGGCTTTAGCTTCTAGGCTTCAGGTAGATTTCAGAACCGGAGCAAGAGCGTCCGCCACCGCAGTTGCCATGCGGCGCATCCCCTCGGGAAGCAGTTGCAACCCATCCGAGGTCGCGTTTGCGCCGCCTATGACACCAGTAAAATATCGCTTCGATATCAGCCAGACTCCGTACTCCTTTGCAAGCCGCCGCTGAATCTGGCCATACGAGATTCGCGGTTCTTTCAGTGCCGTGAATCCAGCCTGGCAATCTCCTGCGCGAACAGCGGATTGGCCGGAAATTGGTCGCGAAGGTTGGCCAACAGTTCACGTGCGCGTGGTTTCTGGTTCTCGTGCACGTAAGCCATCGCCAGAAGAATGTTGGCAAAGGGAGCGAGATAGCGTCCGTGCGCGGCGGTCAACTGCAGTTCTTTGATTCCCGCCTGCTTGTCGCCGGAAATCCCACCCAGGCGAATCAGCCAGCGCATGGGCGCGTTCAGGCTGCCAATGATGAACTTACTGAAACCGCTCGCCAGATAGGCATCGTAACAATTGGGATCCACCGCCAAAGTCTGCTCCGCCCACGCCGTAGCCTCTTTCGTGAACTTCAAAGAGGCGAGGTTACGTTTCTCGATCAACGCCGCATAGTCGCCTTGCAATCCGGAGGTAAGGGTCAACGCCAACAACGCGTCGCGGTCTTTCGCGTTCTTCGCCAACCGACCATGAACAATGTCTTCTGCTTTCTGGATGGCGGCATTAAAGTGATCTCGGACTGCCGGGTCGGTGTTCAGCTTTGGACGGTTTTCAAATCTCTTATCGCTCTCAAAGAACTGCGCCTCCAGCACTCCCAGCCGGTGGAATTCGGAAAACAGAAGCCCAGCGGCATCGGCCGTGGGGCCCATCGGGTCATCGGGATGGCTTTGCTCCCACGCCGCGAAGATATTGTGGGCGCCATCGAAGTCCAAGCTGTAGAGGAGCTGGAAGCCGCGATCCAGGGGAGGGCGGGTGATCACGGCATCCGCAGCCAGTGCAGGCAGCGCACCTAGTATCGCGATCAGCGCAGCCTGCCGGATTAGACTCGCAATTATCATTTACGCGCCCACAAGTATAGATGCGTGCCGCTCACCGCTTCAGCCGTTCGAGTGTAAAAGAGTTGTCAATAGCGGTCCCGGTTTGGCAGTCGATCGGCTACAGTTTCAAAGTGACCGACTCTCCACCATCGATTCTGCGAGCTTACGATCCCCACCCTTCGCTGCTGGCATCCAACATCAGATGTTTCGCCAGGTGTTGCCGTTGGTCTACATTACGTTCGCGGTGGCCACTTCGGTGGCGCAGGGGCCCTCGGCCGCGAGCCGCTCCGTGCACACCGAAATGCACAACGTGATGTATCACTTCACCGACTCGAGTGCGGTCCACATCGCGTACCTGGAAGGGGAACTCGTTCCCACCACCGAGACCGGCATTCCCGTGTTCGATGACGCGAATTCATTCACGCTCAATATTCGTTCCGCAGAAATGTCCATCACTACCGATGCCCTGGCCAGCGCGCTGAACCAATATGCCTTTGCCGCTGCCGATGCTCCTATTAAAGGGATACGGATCTCAGTCCAAAACGGCAAACTTGATATCCAGGGAAAGCTGCCCTCGAAGGGTAATATCCCATTTGAAAGCGTCGGATCCGCCTCGGTGACCCCAGATGGCGAAATCCGCGTGCATACCGAGAAGGTGAAGGCGGCTCATCTTCCAGTGAAGGGCTTACTGGATTTGCTCGGCGAGACCATTGCTAAGCTAATTGATACGCGAAAGGTTCGCGGCGTCCGCCTCGATAAAGACGACCTGATCCTCACTCCCGCCGAACTTTTCCCACCGCCACACGTTCAAGGACGCCTGAGTTCGGTCACGCTCCGCGGAAATGAGATTGTTATGACGTACGGCAGTGCATCCCCGAAACCCGGAAAAATCTCTGGAAACTACATGGCATATCGTGGCGCCCAACTTCGCTTCGGAAAATTAACCATGAGCGACACCGATCTGATCCTGATTGACCTGGACCCACGAGACCCATTCGATTTCTATCTGAATCATTACAAAGAGCAACTTGCGGCAGGCTACACGATAAACACTCTCAGTTCCGGCTTGCGTTCGTATTTCCGCGACTACAACAAACTCACGCCGAAGCAAAAAAATCATTAGGCGGTCGCGGCAGTTGGCCCTCCAGTTTGACCCGCTGATTGGCCCTCTGCTAACGTCAAACGTTTCCCTTGCGGCTTGTGAGGGGCGGACACTCTTGTCCGCCAAACGCCCGGAGTAACCATTGCCGCTGATGGGGCACCGCCCGCTCGGACAAGAGTGTCCGGGCCACACGAGCCGAGGTGGAAACAGAATCGAGATTTTCCAATGGCCCTAAAATTCCGCGGTGTGGACTTCATCGCCTTCGACACTCTCCTCACCGACGACGAACGCCTGGTCCGTGACACGGCGCGCAAGTTTATCGAAGACAATCTCATTCCGATCATCGAAGAATGCAACCGCGCCGGCCGTTTTCCCCGTGAACTGGTCAAGCTCATGGGAGAACTTGGTTTCTTCGGAGCCAGCTTGAAAGGTTATGGCTGCGCCGGAATGTCGAATGTGGAATATGGCCTGGTCACGCAGGAATTGGAGCGCGGCGACTCCGGCGTGCGGTCGTTTGTCAGCGTGCAGTCGGCACTGGTGATGTATCCCATTTATGCCTTCGGCAGCGATGAGCAGAAACAAACCTGGCTGCCCGCCATGCAATCAGGCGAGAAGCTCGGCTGCTTTGGCCTCACCGAGCCCGACTTCGGCTCCAACCCCGGCGGCATGAGGACTCGCGCCCGCAAGGTTGGGAACGAATACGTGCTGAACGGCGAGAAAATGTGGATCACCTCTGGCTCCATTGCCGATGTGGCCGTTATCTGGGCGAAGGTCGGCGACTCCAATGATCCCGAAAACGCCGACCAGATTCGTGGGTTCCTTGTCGAAACCGACCGCCCCGGCTTCCGCGCCGAAGACATTCACGGCAAGTGGTCGCTGCGAGCGTCAGTGACCTCGAGCCTTTCCCTGCAAGACGTCCGCATCCCCGCGTCGAATCTTCTGCCGAAAAGTGGAGGCCTGAAGTCTCCGCTGATGTGTCTGAATCAAGCCCGCTACGGAATCGCATGGGGCGCTGTAGGCGCAGCCATGGCCTGCTACGATTGCGCGCTGCAGTATTCACTTTTCCGCAAACAGTTCCACGACCAGCCCATCGCCTCGCACCAACTAGTGCAGGAAAAGCTGGCGTGGATGATTACTGAGATCACCAAAGCCCAGTTGCTGATACTGCAAGTCGGCCGCCTCAAAGATCAGGACAAGGCCCAGCACCAGCACATTTCCATGGCCAAGCGAAACAACGTCTGGATGGCGCTCGAGTGCGCCCGCCTGTCCCGCGACATCCTAGGCGCCAACGGCGTAGCTGACGAATACCCCATCATGCGCCACATGATGAATCTGGAATCAGTCAAAACCTACGAAGGCACCCACGACATCCACACGCTAATCATTGGGCAGAGCGTGACCGGGATTGACGCGTTTTGAGGGGGGGAAAGGCTCTCTCACCGGTGGAAATAATCAATGAGAGATTTAACCCCAGACGCGATTGATTGCCAAGCTCCGAGTGTCCCGAGTGCAGTCGCGACTGACGCGACTACAGTTAACCAGAAGACCTTGCGTCCGAGTCGGTATGTGACATCGACGTTTCGCAGGGAAACATGGACCGAGAAGACAAGACCGCCGTTGAATGTGGAAGCGACTCCGCGACATTCGCGACATTAAGGATTAAATTCGCGTACTTCGGGCGCGTAGTTTGTCCCGAGAATGTCCCATTGTGCTTATCGTAGATTCGCCAGGGCTGCTGCCAACACGAAATTGTTTACACGGGGGACTGAGCGCGAGTTCGGGATGTGCCGTCCCTTTGGGACTCGGGTTGCTTTATTCTCCCTACCCGGCACTGTGCCGGGCTTTCCCTGTCGTGCCTTTGGCACTGAGGAACCGCCTGGTTTCCGAAACTGAGGTACGAGTCGGAAATCGCAAGGGCGGTAGAATACGATCAGGAGAAATGGAAACAATGAGCACCTCAACCAGCCGTCCTGAATACGCTGACCTCCTGGCCAGAGTGTTGCCGTCCGTGATCCCCAGCGAGAAAGAGAATGAACGCTTCTATCTGGCGATGCTGGAGGAATTGGACCGGAAGACAAACTTTCTCCGGCAGAACAGCGCTTGGCCGAACTATTGACGTTGCTGATTGAAGATTTCGAGGAGAAGGCCTACGCCCTCAAACCAGAACGGACTGACGGAAGCGAACAGCCTGAAGCAGAAAGACTTGGTTGATGTGTTCGGAACTCCCAGCATTGTTTCTGAGGTTTTGAATGGAAAACGCGGATTGACGATGGAGCATATCAGAAGACTCAGCCGCCGTTTCCACATCTCGCCGGAACTATTTTTCTAGCCGCTTTCACCATGGGCCCGAGTACTCCATAGCCCATTAGCCGATGTGTTCAAGATTGACCAGACCCCATTTTCGTGGCCTCTAGGTTGCCACCGTGAGGCAACTTTCGTGGGTGCTGAACAACGAAAACCCCTTTGATGTCATCCGAGTGTTGCTGGAAATCTGCCGCTGAGTACTTCGCAGCAGTTTGGGAACCCTACCAAAAGTGGATCAACGAACAAAAGACTTGAGGAGGAAGACGATATGTTCTGTAACATCGTGAAACTTTCATTTTGGTCGGGTGCAGCCTTGTTTGTCAGCCTCTGCCCGGTCGCACTCCGGGCGCAGGGGACTATGGCACCCGCAACGCCTGCTGCCAAGCCCGTGCAGTCGAAGGTTACGGTTACCGGCTGCCTGCAGAAGGGCGACTCAGCGGATGAATTTGCAATCGCTGGTAAGAATGGCAAGACTTGGGAACTGCGCAGCAAGACCGTCAAGCTGGACGAGCACGTGGGCCACACCGTGACCGTCACCGGCGTCCCTCACCATGAAACCAAGGCGGAGGAAGCCAAGGAAGAAAAGATGGAAGGAAAAGAAAGCAAGGAAGCAGAAGCCAAGGAAGCTGGTGACCTGCGCGTCACCGGCCTGAAGATGGTCAGCGATTCCTGTAAACAGTAAGAGGTTCGAAGTGGAGGGCTGCGCGCTGACATAGCTACTCGCAACGAAGTGTTGCACGACTCCACACGTTGTTGGGACTACCACCGGAGGCCATGAAATGAACCCCGTTAGAAAATTGCTTATGTCACTAGTCGCGCTCGCAGCGTTTCTACTTTGCGTCGCCACGCCCCGGCTTCAGTCCGAAGACCAAGACCGCTGTCAGCGCCGAGTCGCTCACGCCGAGCATGAACTCCACGAAGCAATCGAGAAACGCGGACGCCACAGCAAACAAGCAAATCACGAGCGTCGTGAATTGCACGAGGCGCGGGAGCGTTGCTGGAGCGAGCGGCATCAGTGGTGGGATGAACACGAGCACCGCTGGCACAAAGACCGCGATTGGGACGAGCACGATCACGACTAGGCAGGCCGCTCGATCCCACTGCCGTTGCCGAAGAACATGACCGCCTGTAAATCAGTGGGCGTGTGCTCGATTAGTCTTGCGCATACGCCCGCTTCAAACCTTCGATCTCAATCTTCCCCATCTGCCTCATCGCCTGCATGACCCTTCCGGCTTTCTGCGGATCTTTGTCTCCCAGCATCTCTCCCAAAGCAGTCGGAATGATTTGCCACGACAGCCCATACTTGTCTTTCAGCCAGCCGCATCTTTCTTTTTTTCCGCCTGCAGAAAGCTTCTCCCACAGTTCGTCAACTTCTTGCTGAGTCTCGCAGTTCACGAACAACGATATCGCCGGAGTGAAGCTGAATAGCGGACCGCCGTTGAGCGCATAAAATGTTTGCTCTTCGAGCTGAAAGGTCGCGGACATGACCGCCCCCTTTGGCCCGGGCCCCGCCTCTCCATAGCGAGTGACTTTCACAACTTTTGAGTTCTTAAAAATAGAAACGTAGAAGTTTATGGCCTCTTCGGCTTGGTTGTCGAACCACAGGAATGGCGTGATTTTTTGCATACGATCTCCTCAGCTAAAGATGCTAATTCAAGAAGGATTGTCTTTCAGAAGGCGGGGATCAGAAACGGGAGGGAATCATCTGCGGCGGTCTTGCGAAAATCAGTATTGCGAATGCCTAAACGAACAAAGGCGACCACCGTAGTGGTCGCCTTCGTGTTTTGTCTGAAGCTTTAGAGCGCTTGCACGTTCTCAGCTTGCCAGCCCTTCGGTCCCTTGGTTACGTCGAACTGCACTGCCTGGCCTTCTTGCAGGCTCTTGAAGCCGCCCGCTTGAATGGCAGAAAAATGCACGAAAACGTCTTCGCCAGACTGGCGGCTGATAAAGCCGTAGCCCTTGGCGTCATTGAACCACTTTACTGTTCCTTGTTCCATGTTTGTAATTTGTTCCTTTGTTTGAGTTACGCTGGAGGGAGTCGGGACATCTGTGTTGCAAGTTACTGGCTGTTGAAGCGAGAACTGCTCACGACCGATTCGGTCTAACGTACACGCCGATATTACGCTCCCGCGCTCAGCATAGCAACGAAAATTGTGCGTGAAATCCGTAACTCGTTTGTTTGCAGCGTCCGCTGCCAGATCAAAAGATGAAACCGTAGCGCTCCGCAACTCGAGAAATTAGGGCTTTATCCGATAAGGGAGTAGAATATAACAGCAGCCGAAGGGACCCGTTATGCCCCGCAATTCAGGCGAGCAGTGGCAAGACTTGGCAGCCGTGGCGGTTGAACAACGCGATTCTCAGCAGATCAACCATCTCATCGAACAGCTTAACCGCGATCGGGAAGAGACCCAGAAGCACGCCTCGCAGCAACGATAACCAAACTAGGGCGAGCAGCAGCGGCAACTTTAACTCTTAACCTCGAAGACTCCGGCAAAGTGCGCCTTCGCGATTGAGAAATCACACGTTCTTCGCGTAAAGGGAGCAATCCATGTCCGGAATCAATGGCGATAAGTCCAGATTTCACCGCGAGCGCAAAGAGAAATTAGCGCGCCGCATCCGCAACCGAAAACTTTTCCAGGCCCAGTCCGCGCCACCTAAGTCTCCTGCTTCGGCGCCCCGAACGAAGACGGAAGCGGTGCCCGCATGAGCGCCCCTGTCCTCACCACCTGGTCCCTGACGAATCCCGCCGCGGCTGGGCTTAAGAAAAAGCGAGTACTGCTGATAGATACTTCGCGGGCCAAACGCGATCTGCGCTCTGAGACCATGCGCAAACTCGGCGTCGAAGTAGACTGTGCCGCCGACATCAGCGAAGCCCGTTGCTGGTGGCGCGCCGATCTGTATGATCTGGTACTCATTCACGTGGACGATGCCACCGCGCCGCGCGACAAATTCTGCGACGACATGCGCAACGCGACGCCGCCACAACAGATCATGTTTCTAGTCGGCAAGCCGGAGTACCTGGCCACCGCGCCTAGTCTTGATTCCGATCTCGCTCCCCTTTCGCTGGCCGACGACAATGCCGCCGAACCCGGCATCTGGAACGACGTGAAGACCGCGCTGACTGCGAAACTGACAGACGCGCCCTCACAGCGCTGGGGAATCCTCGAAGCCTGCCGCCGGATTTCCGCCGTGCGCTCAGTGTCTGAGGCACGCTCCAAAGCCATCCGGAACCGGCCCATGCCGCCACGGGATTCGGAAATCATGCAATCCAAACGCGGCGACGAAGTTGACATGCTTGCGCAACTCATGAGAGAGAGAACACAATGAAGAACCTTTACGTTGGAAATTTGCCCCATAGCACCACTGAAGCAGAGCTGCGCAACCTTTTCGAGGCCCACGGAGCCGTTGACAAGGTCAGCATGGTCACCGACCGCGAAACCGGCCGCTCCCGCGGTTTTGCATTCGTCGAAATGACCGACGCCGGCGAAGCCGAGAAAGCCATCGCAGCCCTGAACGGAACCGAACTGAGTGGACGGGCCTTGAAGATCAACGAGGCTAAACCAAAGACGGATCGTCCCGGCGGTGGTGGGGGAGGAAGAGGCTTTGGCGGCGGCGGCCGTGGCTTCGGCGGTGGCGGTGGTGGAGGACGCCCAGGCGGCGGTGGTGGCGGTGGACGCAAAGGCGGAGGCGGAGGCGGTCGCGACGATTATCAAGGCCATGCGCGGCAGCCCAGAGAACCACGCTGGTAGCCTTTCTGCACCCATGAAATACGACAGCAGCTTGCCAACTATGAAAAAATGACCTAGGAGAATTGCTATGCCACGTGGCCGATCAACATTCAACAAGCGCCAGAAAGAACAAGCCCGCCAGCAGAAACAGCGCGAAAAAGTCGAGCGCCGCACCCAGCGCAGCCAGGAAAAACCCGAAGGCAGCGAGGTCGCCGTGGACGAGATGGACGAATTACGGAGACATGCCGAAGAGCAGGCAGCCCTGTTCCACGTAGGCTCTGACGAACAGAATTGATGAAATCCTGACCGATTCTCTTCTCAATCGGCTGACCGCGTCGGGATCGGCGCACTCACCTTAATTTCACGGGAACTCTAAACGGAGTGCATGTCGGCAAACTCTCAAGTTGCAAGCCGCTTTCACTCACGGCGCAGTCAATGCGCGATGTTTCACCACTCGAACGATTGCCTAACCGGGTTAGGGCTGCGATAGCTTCCGGTTGGCCATCCGTTCAGAATCGCGAATGCGAAGCTTGCTGCCCGTGGTTCAAGTTGGGGAATTCCAACCGCCCTATCCGCAGACTTTTACAGAGTGACTGACACTTCTTCTGTTGACATTCTTCAGAGCCGGTAATGGCTCAGTCAGTTATCGTCGTTCTGTCTGCTGCATTCGTTCCGACATCTGCAAACATTGCCGCATAGGGACGGCCATCGAACGCGGAATATCTTGCGACCTGATGCCATTCCGCCACCAGAACCGTCGCTTCGGCTGGCGCTTTGGTTTCCAGCTCAAAGAACACGGCAGCATTGTTGCCCTTGCCAATGATTTTTTTTAATGTCCAGCCGCACTGTAATTTGAAGTAATCCGGCAAAAACTCTTCAAGTAATCGTCCGCGCCGTGGTAGGTCTCAAAAAGGCCCTCGAAGACCAAATCGTCGGCGAGGAAAGCACGCGCCGCGGGCGAGATCTCTTTTCACCACCGCCGAGTAGAATCGTCGGAGCACTTCGCCTGCAGTTTCCGTACTTCATCCTTTCTGCACAGACAACATACACCCGAGATGGGAGGTGATAGCAGTCCTTCATCCCTTGTGGGGCACAGCCGAGGATTTGAAAAGGTTTTGCCACTGCGCCCACTGTTCCGGGGTCGGCTTGCCGGAGATCAGTTCATAGTCGGTAAATGCGACGTCTCCCCCAGCTAGTTCCGGCGAATAAACCGACTCAAAGCGTCTCACTGCCTCCGACTGACCATGACGGGTTTGCGCATCTTCATCGGCGAAGATGAACAAGTGCAAGAAGTGCGTGGGATCATTCTTTTCCTGCCAGGCCAAGTACATCTGGGTGCCCGGCTCATTTGTCTGAACGTACTTAACGAACTCTTTGATTGCCTGCTTTACCTTCTCGACGGCTGTCGGTTTCACTCGATATCCGCCGGTCTGATAGATTGGCATTTCACCCCTCCTTTCCATTCAGAAATTGCTCGGAGGAATTCTGCCTCTTCACTTGCAAATGTCGCGTGTGCTATGCGGCCTTCGCAGGCTGCGGCAGCGTTCCAATCTGTTGTAGAAGTTCCATCATCGCCATCTCGCCCCGGTTTTCGCGGATCTTGCCGTCATGCAGGCGGTAGATATGAATCTCGGTCCAGTGGATGCGTTGATTGGTAGGCTTCTCGCCCATATGAGATCCCTTGTGGGTCGCAACGGCTGAGCTTCTTTCGACAACTTTGTCGCCGCCGGCAATGAGGTCCTCCTCAGTCACTGCCACATCTGGGAAAGCGCCGTTCATCATCCGCCCAACCTGCTTGAAACCTTCGAGACCAGGAGCCACAGACGCACGGAAGTGGTGGGTGAAGCCCCTATCGAACAGGTGCGCAATTCCGTCAACATTGTGCTCATTTTTGAAAATTCGTGTGAATTCCCTGACGACCTGTTTGTTCAGTTCTTCTTGCATAAACATTTCCTTTCCGGTATTGAATTGTTCTGCTAAAACATGCAGTGCGGCGCGTCTGCCTTTACAATTCGGCTACGCCAGTTTCTGCGCTGGTTTCTTGGTGCTCTGTAGGTGCGAAGCGAATTTGCTCGCGATCGTGCCCCAACCCATTTCGTAACGCTGGGCGATGTCGGCCTTGGAGAATCGCTCGTGGATAATGACCAGTTCGCTCTCATTGCCGTGAGCGATGAATTCCACCGTAACCAAGGTGATTTCGTTTGGATTGTCCACCTCCGACCAAGTGAAGCTGAGTTTCGAAGGCGGCGCGACGATCCGATAGGTCCCAAAGTGCTCGTGAACTCGTTCTTTGCTTCGCATCGTAATGCGAAAGGAACCGCCCACACGTATATCGAGCGTCGCTGCGGCTGAGATAACGTCCCCTGGGCACATCCATTCCCGCAGGCCTTGCGGATCGGTCCATGCTTCATAAACAACTTCCCGCGGCGCCGGTATTCTCCGGTGCACAACAATCCGATGCCTGCCGTCAGCGGTTATTTCCATGCCTAATCCTCCTCTTTGAAGCCTCGTACTTTCGCGCGACGTAGGCTTCTAATGCATTTATCCGTTGTTCCCAGAACTGCCGATAATGCTCCAACCACTCATCTGCTTCGCGTAAGGGACGAGGCTCGATCGAGCAGTAGTGCTTGCGCCCTCTGATTTCGCGGTGCAACAGCCCCGCGCGTTCCAGTACCATGAGATGTTTAGAAATTGCATTGAGTGAAACGGGGAAGGGTTTGGCGATCTCATTGATGGCTGGCTGGACGGCGCGTGAGCGCTCGCAGAATAGCGCGTCGCGTGGGATCTGCCAGCGCGGAGAAGGTCCGATCCAGTTCAGCATCTGGCGAACGCTCAACCATGCGGTTGAATATTAGGAGGTACCCCTTGACCTGTCAAACGGTATTTTGTTAAGAGATTGTCACCGCACACCGGCTTCACCGCGACTTCAACAGTGAAATCGTTGGCCCCTAAAAAAACGCTTGCCGCCTAGCCGCTACCGGTCTCGAGTAGTTGAAGCGCGAATGACGGGCAACCATGAAGTTATCCTCTTGCGCCGTTCAACTGTCACACTCCATCCTGCATATCCTTGCTCCCGTCGCTCCAGCGAATGTTTGGGTTGTCAATGGGGATATGCTAATTGGACGGGATCGGTGTGCGACCCCGCCGGATTGTGAGCGTTGCCTTGCGGCGGCAATGACTCAGCAACTTCCGGCTTTGCTCGCGATTTCAAGAACCATTGCGCTGTTGGCAATCGTCACCGTCAGTCACGTTTCACGAGCCGACTTATCGTTACCGATTCGCAGGTTAGACTGGATTGCTTCCGGATCGCCGACAAAGTCAGCAACTAGCCCGTTACAAGAGATTCAGGGTCGCGTTTCCCCAAAATCATCCCCAACGCCCAGAAGACTTTCTCACAACTCGACTGAGGTTACGGCGAAAGCGTCGGACTTTGGCGCGGTTACCGCACGCTTTCATATCGCACCAGCGTCGCATCCCGTTGCGGCTGTTATCGACAAACAACCACGAACACCTTTCTCCCGAGCATTGCCGCACGCGTGTCAACGCCTCTGACGTCAGAAGGTCCGCGGCCGAACGTACGACGTCTTGCGAGATGCGCTCCAAAGGATGGGTCGCTGCCGGCCACGTTAGCCGGTAGTGATTGGCCACGGGGTGAAATTCCGCGCGCCGGATCGCATTCTGGTAGAAGCTCTGAAATGTCCGAAGTGCCTGCGGCTGGGGCTTCTTTCCTTTTGCCGCCCGGCTGAAGATTTCATAGAGCAATTCGCGCAGCGCTAAGGCGCGCCGGAATCGCGCCTGGTCAGCGTGAACCCTCCCCAGTTTACGGGTCTCCGCGTCGCGAAGCAGTCCTGCCTGGGCTGCCCATTCCACGAGGTCGGCGGCGGTCTTCAGGTCCTCGCCGGGATCGGACATCCCATGGCTGTGCACGGTGTTGGTGAAATCGAGCGCCAGACTGCCGCCGAGAAATTCATAGTCCATGTGGAATATTGTAACTCGTGTTTGCCGGTTGACAGGTTACAATATGTAACCACTATATTAGAGTTTAGGAGTTACAGAGCCAAAACCGACCATGCGTGGAGAACCTATGGCAATCCAGGCTTTTCAGCTACCCTATTCCGAAAGTGCTGTTCAGGACCTGCGTGAACGAATTGCGCGCACGCGCTGGCCCGACACGATTCCTGGTTCGGGCTGGGAGTACGGCTTTGATCTCGCATATCTGCAACGTATTTGCCGCTATTGGTGCGAGGAGTTTGACTGGAAAGCGGAAATCGGGCGACTGGCATCCCTGCATCACATGCGATACATCGCGGGCAACCAGTCCATCCATTTTGTTCACGAGCGCGGACGGGGACCCTCGCCGATCCCAATTTTGTTGCTCCATGGCTGGCCCGGGTCGTTTCTTGAAATGCTGAAGCTCGTTCCCCGGCTTACCGATCCGGCAGCGCACGGTGGGGAACTATCCGATTCGTTCGACGTAGTCGTGGCTTCTCTCCCGGGTTTTGGATTTTCCAGCCGACCAACAGAACGTGGGATGAACACCGCCCGAATGGCTGACCTATTTGCCGAGTTGATGACGGAACTTGGATACGCACGTTTCGCCGGCCATGGCGGCGACTTTGGAGTCGAAGTAAGCAGTTGGCTGGGACGTCGTCACGCTGCGCGCATCATCGGGCTGCACTTGAATTACAGTCCGGGATCCTACCGACCCGGCCTTCAGCTCGGAGCAGTCCTAAGTGGAGAAGAGCAGCAGTTTCTCGCAGACGCGCACCGGTGGGAAGAAGAATTTGGGGCATACGATCACGTTCAGTTTCGCACGCCGCAAACCGTTGCCTACGGGCTGAACGACTCTCCCGCTGCGCTGGCCGCCTGGATCCTTGAAAAATTCAGAGACTGGGCCGACTGCGACGGCGACCTTGAAAAACGGTTCACCTGGGACGAGTTGCTGGCGAATGTTACGCTTTATTGGATGACAGAAACGATTCACTCGTCGAGCCGTTTGTACTTCGAAATGAGGACGGCCCCGCTTCATCTGGCACCAGGCGAGCGGATCGAAGTACCTTGCGGCATCGCGCACCTTCCAAAGCAAGCGCCATTTCCGCCTCGGTCGTGGATCGAGCGTGGCTACAACGTCCAGCACTGGACCGAACTCGCGAGCGGGGGACACTTCGCAGCGATGGAAGAGCCGGAGGCATTGGTAACGGATATTCGTACCTTTTTCCGGAAATTCCGGAGCGCCTTTCGGACTTAAGTTCCTCGGGCGTGAGAACTCAGAGAACGAAGCCGGCCATGTCAGCAGCGCCAAAACCCGGCCACGTGCCCCCACTCCATTCTCCACCGATTTATGTCCACTAGGAGTCCGAGATTGCGTATAGAGCCCTTCAAGGTAGCGGTCGCTGAGCAGGTCCTCTCAGATCTTAAGACACGCATTCGGAACACGCGTTGGCCCCATAGCGCACCGGGCGCTCCATGGTCGCAGGGGACGGATCTCGAATGGCTGCGGAATTTAATGGACTATTGGGCCGAGGAATTCGACTGGCGCGCTCAGGAGCAAAGACTCGGGAAACTCGCGCAGTTCCGCATCGAGATCGATGGCATTCGGATCCACTTCGTCCATGCACGAGCGCGAGGCGGTCGTGGGATTCCGCTGATACTAACTCACGGTTGGCCCAGCGCGTTCGTCGAGTACCTTCCGCTGGTGCCACTGCTCACCGATCCGGCCCGGCACGGCATCGACGGCCCCGCCTTCGACCTTGTCATCCCATCGCTACCGGGCTACGGTTTCTCAGAGCGCCCGAGGCGTGCGGGTGTGAATTATCGATATGTGGCGGCACTTTGGCACCGGGTCATGACCGAACTCGAATATGAGCGTTATGGGTCTGGTGGCGGCGACTTTGGCGCCGGTGTGGCCACGCTGATGGCACTCGACAGGGCAGATTCAATCATCGGAATCCACCTGACCAACCTGGAGCTTGCCCCTTACATTGGTCCTGGATCACGGGCGTTATCGCCCGCGGAAAAAGCGTATATCTGGACTTCCGACCTGTGGTGGCAATCTGAAGGTGGGTACAAAGCGATCCAGTCAACAAGACCGCAGACACTCGGGTATGCACTCAACGACTCTCCAGCCGGACTGGCCGCATGGATTACTGAGAAATGGAGATCCTGGAGTGACTGTCATGGCGACCTCGAAGGGCGCATTCCACGTGATTTTTTGCTGTCGCTCCTGACTCTGTACTGGGTCACTGGAACAATTACGAGTTCCATTCGCGACTATTTCGATAACCGCTGGCACGGGATTACGCTTGGACCGGAAGACTTCGTCCGCTCGCCCACTGCCGTCGCCAACTTCACATCTCAATGCGCCTTCGAAGGATCTGCACCGCGCGAGTGGGCTGAGCGCCTGTACAACATTCAGCGGTGGACACCAATCGAGCGCGGTGGGCATTTCGCACCCATAGAAGAACCAGTGGCTGTCGCCCGCGACATTGCAGCGTTTTTCGCAAGTTTGATTTAGAGACTAAGGGCGAGAGTTATGATAACTGGCTACTATGGTCGGGTTGCCAACGCAGCCGACACGAAGCTTGAATGACAGTGAAGCGTATTGAACTGTTGCTGACACGCGATTCCTCAAGGCCCACCTTCTGGGCGATTACGCGGGGAGCGGGTAGCCTTTACCGAGCTGAAGGAGCCCATACGAAAAACCGCTCGGCCAATTCCGCCCGCTGCCCGGGCCATCGTAGTGAGGAAAGCTAAGCCAGACCATCCGTGGCGGCAGGGTTATCAAAACATGAAGCCCCGGGTTCCGAACCCGATGATCGCAGAGCCGCTCGTTGGAATACGCACTTACGCTTCGCCCTAACTACCGGGCTTCGCTTCAGTGCGCATTCCAACGAAAACATAACAACACAAAAAGGGGACATTTCTAACGAGTTAACAATGGGGACATTTCTAACGAGCTTTGACATTCTGGGCGATTACGATTGCATCTCCTACTAGCCTGCGCTAGGCTAATTGGGCTCTCGCGGTTCTTCCCTTCCTTTCTAATCCACAGTCGTAAACTAAGCCTAGACTGCATAAGGACGTCCAAATCACGTGGTTTGGACGAGTTACCCACAAGATATGGTGTTTTACTACTTGACCCCGGCACAATTTCGTCAGTACAGTAGCTCTAATCTGTGCCCCGCCCTGTCCAGCCTGGGACGGTTCCAAGTAGTGCGGACCGTGGGAGGCATCTGAATGGTAAACGTGCCAGAACGCCAGTTCCCTCGCATCCAGCGGACTGCCTGCAAGCCTGTCTTCCCACCTTCGCCCGGGGTGACAGAAACCGGTTTTGTTGAGCCTAGAAGGAGTACAAGTTGCTCAAACTAAAGAAGCTCCAGATCCTCGGATTCAAGTCCTTTTGCGACCGCACCGAACTTAAGTTTCACGGCGATGGCATTGCCGCGATCATTGGCCCGAATGGGTGCGGAAAATCGAATATTGCTGACGCCATCTCCTGGGTGCTTGGTGAGCAGTCGGCCAAGACCCTGCGCGGCTCACGCATGGAGGACGTCATCTTTGCAGGCACCCGCGACCGCAAGCCGACCGGCATGGCCGAAGTCTCGCTGACGCTGATTGACCCCGCGGAGTACTCCGGCCCGGACAAGAACGACCCGACCGAACTGGTGCTGCAGGAAGAAATGCCCGCAGAAGACTGGGATGAAGCTGAGATTCGCGCAAAAGCAGCGGAGGAAGTCGAGCGCATTACAGAAGAGAACCAGCCGGGAGCTACCGAGGACCTAGAGATTCCGCGATCCAAGATCAAGATGATAGCGATGGCCTTCCCCGAGGACGAGCCAATTTTCGCGCAAAATGTCGTGCCCTTCTTGCCGCCGTCGGCGTCCATGTCAGCTGCGTCAGCTGAGACGATCGGCCCGCAGGTCGTGCTAAAAATCCGCCGCAGAAAATTTCAGCGCGAGTTGCATGCCGGAGAAATCGTTGTCACGCGCCGCTTGTTCCGCTCCGGCGATAGCGAATATCTGCTGAACGGAAAGCTTTGCCGCCTGCGCGACATTCAAGAGTTGTTCATGGGCACGGGCCTAGGGCCGGAATCCTACGCGCTCATTGAGCAGGGACGCATCGGACAAATCCTGAGCAGCCGTCCGACTGATCGCCGCGCAATCATCGAAGAAGCCGCCGGGATTACGAAATTCAAGACCAAGAAACGCCTCGCCGAGGCCCGCCTGGAAGACGCCAAGGTGAACCTGGCGCGAATCAACGACATTTTCGAGGAAGTGACTCGTCAGATGAATTCGCTGAAGCGCCAGGCGTCAAAGGCAGAGCGCTACGGACGCCTCCGCGACGAAATGCGGGCAAAACTGCGCCTGGTAATCGCCAGTAAGTTCGCGCAATTCGACTTGCAGAGCGCGGAACTCGACTCCGGGATCAACGCGGTTGCCGAAGAAATGCGGCATCAGGCAGATGGCTTACGCGAAATGGAAACCGAACTGGCCGAGCGTACCCAGCGCGGCTACGCCATTGAAACCGAAATCCGTGAAAACAGCGGCCGCTTAGCAGACCTGAAGCTCGAGGTTGACCGCAACCACTCGCAGCGCCGCCACAACCAAGAGCGGTTGAATGAGTTGACTTTCCGCACCGCTGCCTTCGACGCCGAGTTGGGTCAGGCGCGAGTGCGCCTCACTACTCTTGAAGAAGAGTTGAACTCCAATCGTCAGTCGCTGAATTCCGCCGCCGCTGATCTTGCAGCCGCCCAGCAGGAACTCGAATCCAGCCAGCAGCAGGCGATCTCGGCGGCTGGCGCGCTGGCCGAACTCGAGCAGCAGCAGGAGCAATCACGGATCGCAATTCTGGAATCCGTGGCCGCGATTTCCAATTTGCGCAACCAACTCACTCAGGCCGAAGAACGCATGGCAGCAGCTGACCGTGAAGCTCAGCGGTTGCAGGCAGAAATGGCAAACGCGCGCGCACAGGCTGAGACTTTCGGCGGCGAACGTGGCCAGTTGGCGATCGAGTTTGAGTCTGTCTCGCAACGGATCTCCGGCCTGAGCGAGGAAATTGCTCAAACTCGCGAGCTTCTTGAACTCAAGCGCCGTCTTGAAATCGATTCCAAGAGTCACTTGGACACCCTCCGCGCGGAATTCGCTACCGCGCTGGGCAAGCGCGGATCGCTCGAAGCAGTCATTGCCGAGCACGGTTATTCCACGGAATCGGTGCGGCGATTGTTTCAATCTGGAGTGTTTCAGGGCGGAACTGCTCCCGTAGGCGTGCTGGCGGATTTTCTGGAAGTTGATCCGCGCTATGAAGGCGTGGTCGAGGACTTCTTGCGCGATGAATTGAACTACATCGTAGTCAAGTCGTGGGATGCCGCCGACGAAGGGCTTCGCCTGCTGCGTTCGGATGTGGACGGGCGCGCCACGTTCCTCGTGCACCCAGACGATTCCCAGGCCCGTTTCTCGTTTGCGGTTCCGGAGGGCACTCCCAACCCTCCAAATGATTCCATCCTCCCCCTGAAACATACTATCCGCGTGCTTGACGGCTTTGGGAAGTCTCTGGAAGTGATTTTGCCGAAGCTGCGCGATGGATACATCGTTCCCGACCCCGCCTTCGCGCGTGATCTGGCGTTGGAGAATCCGGACGCCTTCTTCCTCTCCAAGTCCGGCGAATGCTTCCACAACGTGACCGTCACCGGAGGGAAACAGCGCGCCGAAGGTCCGCTGTCCATGAAGCGCGAGTTGCGCGACGTGATGCGGCTGGTGGGAGAACTCGAACAGGCGCTTCGCCACGAAGAGATGCGCGCCCTAACACTAGGCCATGAAATCGTAGATCTCACTTCTCTGCTGGAACGACTGGAGGCGGAGAAGCGCGAGTCCGAAAAGCAGGCCATGACTTCCGGCCACGCCCTGCGCCAGATTGATTCCGAGATGGCGCGGGTGCGCGAGCGTTGCGACGTTTCCGATCGAGAACTGGCGCGCCTGGCCGCAGAACGCGCGGCGCAGGAAGAGATCGCGGGGATGCGCCGGTCAGAAATCGCTGCAATTGATAGTCGTCGCTTGCAACTCGAACAAGAGGCTGCTGCGGTGCACGAAATGCTGGCGTCGCTTCGCGAGAACCGCGATCTGGCCGCGCAAGCCGTCTCTGAGCGGAAAGCACAAGTGGCGACGCTGGAAGAGCGGCACCGTTCCGCGGCGGCGGTATTGGAGAGAATCGCTCAACTAGCAGCGGAAATGCGTGCGCGGGTTGAGGCGCTTGCCTCGCAAATCGAGCTGGCCGCGGCGGAAAAAACTCAACGCGAACTGGAAAATCTGGGCATCGCGGAAAAGATGGTTGATCTCGAAGCGGAACGTAACGCGTGTGAAGTCCGCGCCGGCTTGCTGCAATTTGAATCCGAGCAGGTACGCGCCCGGCTCGCCGAACTCGACGCCCTCTTGCGGGAAGCGCGCCGCCTGCTGGATGCATCCCGCGATCGTAAAGCCGAACTTTCAACCGCGCTGGTTAAGCTGCAGTCCGATGCGGAATATCTAGCGCAGACCTGCATCAATGAATTGAGCGTGCCGCGCGCCGACTTGATGGCTGACAGCACCTTGCCGCGCGTATCCGGCGAAGAGCTGACCGTGGAAGAACAAGCCTGCCAGGAAATGCGCTCTCGCCTCGACGCGATGGGTCCTGTCAACATGATGGCGCTCGAAGAGTACAAAGAAACTGCCGACCGGCAGGCGTTTCTGGACACGCAGAGAAAAGACCTGCTCGATGCCATCGAAAACACGCAGGCCACAATTAAGGAAATCGACACCTTCTCGCGGCAGAAATTTGAGGAAGCCTTCAACAAGATCAACGAAAATTTCCAGGTCACCTTTAAGAAGCTATTCGGCGGCGGCAATGCCTTCATGCGCCTCACCGACCTCGAAAACAGTCAGGAGAGCGGCATTGACGTGGTCGCTTCGCCTCCGGGCAAGCGGTTGCAGAACGTGTTGCTGCTCTCCGGCGGCGAAAAAGCCATGACCGCGCTGGCGCTGCTGGTCGGAATTTTCCAGTATCAGCCCAGCCCGTTCTGCATCCTCGACGAAGTGGACGCTCCGCTCGACGAAGCCAACATTGGCCGCTTCACACAACTCGTAGAAGAAATGAGCGTGCGCACCCAGTTCGTGCTCATCACCCACAGCAAGAAGACGATGAGCATCGCGCCAGTGCTTTACGGAGTGACCATGCAGGAGCCGGGCGTGTCGAAACTGGTGTCGGTAAGGTTTGGGGCAACGGCATAGGATAAGTACACGGTGCGCACTATTCTGAGAATTCTATCGATTGCCATGTGGGTAGCAATCATTGGTACCTTGCTGCTCATCTGGAGGTTTTGGCGCTTCGGAGGGTTCGGTGCGCTGATGGCAACCGGCGCGTTCGGATTGATCACAGTTCTTGGATGGACGCTCACCCTGGCTGTGGGACCCGTCGCAGCGGTTCGATTGTGGCGGCTGCGCGAAAGCGGACGAAGGACCACATTGCTCCTCGCGGTATATACGTTGCTGTATTACATCGTGAGTGGGCTGTTCTTCCGACAACCGGGTGCAGCCAGCCCTAAGCTTTGGCTGGCGCTGGGAGGAAATACTCTGCTCGTTTTGTTGCTGCTTTCGCCTTCCGCTCGACGAGCCTGCAAATTCCAGAGCAACCAACCGACATTGAGCCAGTGACTCCCTCCGCTCAGAGTTTGTGACTTTATTGAATTTCCGCGATTTTTCCGTGTGTAAGTTTTTTGTTTTCAGCACCGGATTTTATGGGAAATCAAAAAAGTCACAGCCTCTCAGGATGAAATTACCTAAATAGTTGCAGATTTTCCACAATTCCGTTCCTCGGAATCCCTTGACAAGCGCCAGATTCAGGCGAACGCCACTTTGTCAATCGCCTATCAGTGGAAAACGCGGCAGCCGAAAATCGGCTATCATCTCAACCGTTGACAAAAATTTCTGAGCGGCTAGAATACCCAGCGATTTATACATCTAAACTTTCCTGATGACTACGCAATCGATCGATCCCGTTCTCTTGCAGACTGACGTCCCCGGAGTGGAACTGTTCGCCAGCGGAAAAGTGCGCGACGTTTACAAACTCGGCAGTGACCACCTGCTGTTCGTTGCCACCGACCGCATCTCAGCATTTGATTACGTACTGGCCACCGGCATCCCGCAAAAGGGCCGCGTGCTTACGCAGATTTCGCTTTTCTGGTTCGACTTCCTGAAGGAGGTCGTCCCCAATCACCTGATTAGTGCCGATGTGAACAGCTATCCGGCCGAAGTCCGCCAATATGCCAGCCAGCTCCGCGGACGCTCCATGCTGGTCAAACGCGCAGAGATGTTCCCAGTTGAGTGCGTGGTACGCGGCTATCTGTCGGGCTCGGGCTGGAAGGAATACAAGTCCACCGGAGCCGTCTGCGGGATCAATCTCCCCTCCGGACTGCGCGAATCCGACCAACTGCCAGAACCGATCTTCACTCCCGCGACCAAGGCCACAACCGGACACGACGAAAATATCTCTTTTGAGCACATGACAAAGCTGGTAGACCCAGCAGACGCCCGCCAGTTGCGCGATCTGAGCCTGGAGATTTACACCCAGGCTGCCGCCTACGCCCGGCAAAAAGGCATTATTATTGCCGACACAAAGTTCGAGTTTGGGCGCACCGCGGCCGGCATCACCCTCGCCGACGAGGTGCTCACGCCTGACTCCTCTCGCTTCTGGCCGGCGGATAAATATTCCCCTGGCATGGCGCAGCAGTCGTTCGATAAGCAGTATGTGCGCGATTATCTGGAAGAAATTCGCTGGAATAAGCTGCCTCCGGCGCCGCCCCTCCCGGCCGAAGTGGCGCGCAAGACCAGCGAGAAGTACGTAGAAGCGTATCGCCAGCTCACCGGACGTGAGCTGGATGTGTAATTTAGGCGCGGACGGAGAGGGCGCCGCGTGAACATTGCTGACTGGATCATTCTGCTTGTGTTGCTGCTTTCGGTAGTGCAGGCAGCAAGCACAGGATTTTTTCAGGAAGCGTTTGGCATCGCGGGGCTGGTGTTCGGGTATCTAATTGCGGCCTGGGGTTATCGGAGTCTGGCCGATCACTTTGCCGGGTACATTAGTTCGCGCTGGCTGGCTGAGATCGTTGCATTCCTGGCAATTTTTCTCGGCGTAATGATCGTCGCCGGAATATTAGGCAGGATTGTTCGCTGGATCGTGAAGGAAGCCGGGCTGAACGCCTTGGATCGTTTTATGGGTGGGGCGCTTGGTCTGGTGAAGGGATGTTTGCTGATTGCGATTGTCCTGGTGAGCATGACGGCGTTCACTCCGACGTCGCGCTGGCTGCAGGGTTCAGGACTGGCCCCGTACTTTCTAGTAGTCGGAAGGGCGGCCATTTGGGTAGCGCCTTCGGAATTGCGGGCCAAGTTTTACCAGGGATTGGATTACGTACGCAAAGCACAGATGCCGGCTCATCCCGCGGCGCATTAACTGCTGTTGCAGTCAACCTCTTACGAGCTGACGGTCAACAAAAACGAAAAGAGACATACCGTGAAAGATCAACTCGAAGCACTCGTACAGCAGATGTACCGAAGCAATATTCTCTACTCCGAGGCAGTGCGCGAATTCAAGCGGCGCTTTATAGCGACGGTGCTTGAAGAGAACAAGGGCAACCAGTGCCGCGCCGCACGCCAGTTAGGGATGCATCGCAATACGCTCAGCCGCACCGTGGATGAACTGAAGATCGATGTCCGCCAATTCCGCGAGGGAGGCAAGCGTCCTCCACGCAGCGCTCGCCCGGTCTCCTTCGAGAAGAAAGTGGCGCGATAGCGCACGCTCTTGGCGCTGCTCACGGCACGGAATTTCGAACCGTCGACCGCCACCGTCTCGCCGCGCACCAGACCCACAGAGCGCGCAAACCGCACCAACTCGGCTCCCGCTTTCGTCACCGCCTGGTTGTGCATCCGCCGGAACTCGGCGATCGACTTGTAGTCCGGCTGCAAACGGCCCAGCAACCACATCACTTCCACGTTCCGCTGGCATTCGGCTTCCAGCCGCCGCGACGACCGTACCTGCTGCAGATACCCACACAAATACAGCTTCAGCAAATCGCGTGGATCGTATCCCGGACGCCCCGTTTCGGCTGGCTCGGCTCGCACGAAGCCTAACTTCGCCATGTTCAACCGGTTCACGAACGCCTCAATCACCCGACACATGTGGTCCGATGGAATCAGTTCGTCCAAGGTCACAGGAAACATGGTCGTCTGTTCCCGCGCCTCGCCCCGGATATACGCCATAAAAAATGCCCCCGCTCCCGCGAGGGCATCTTCTCATTACTTTTCAAGGCCGCCTAGTGTTTCGTAACAGACTCCGAAAGGGCTGCCATTTATTTGGCACAGAACTATTACTGCGGCTTCCGAACCGGCGCATGATGATGTATGGGCGGCTTGGGTTTCGGTGCCGGCTTTGCGCCCGCCTTCTTCAGCAGTGCGCCCTTTTCCATGGTCATCATGAATGGCGTAGGAACGTAGGATACCGGCGTACCCTCAAAATCGAGGGTGTCGCCTTCTTTTGGCATGGTGCGAGCCGGAATCGCGCCGGTCATGGTGATGGTGATGTCGGCCTTCTTCTGCTCAATGTCATCCTCGCTGGCTGCGATCGTCAACACGCTCACCGGCGAGGAGGGCGGATCCGCTTCTGGTGTAGCAGCAGTCAGCACCGTGCCTTCCATCTGCAGCGGCACACCTTTGATGACGTTCCACACTTTGTCCTGATCCTCCTGTGAACCGGCGGAGAGCACCAGTTCCCACTCGCCAAAACTGAGCTGCTTGATCTGGTCCGGAGTCTTGTCCTTCACCAGGTCATGCGCCTGTTCGGCAGGGGTAGGTGGAACGTATTGGGTGATGCTGGGGCAAGTCGGCGTAGGCAGTGGATTCGCTTTTCCGCAGGCAATCAGGTCAGTCCAACCTTGGTCCGAGCCGTGGTAGTTCTTGTAGACCTTCTGTCCGTAAGTCTGTATCTGATCCTTGCCTCCGGCGCCTGCCAGATTCACTGCTCGGGCAATAAAGAACAAACCATTCAAGGTGTCGGGCGGTTTGGGCGTCAGGTACGCCATCGCTAGCGGATAGACATTCTGAATATCATTAGGTTCAGCTTCAACTGCCGCCCTCAGATACTGCTGCGCCTTCGGGAAGTCCTTGTTCTGGAGCGCGGCAAATCCCGCACCTCCGTTGAAAATAATCGCTACCTGCTTCTTGAGCGTGTCGTAATCGGCTTGCGACATGGTGGCCGGTTTCTGGCCAGTAGTCAGACAGCCAAGGCCCTGGCTGGAATACTGCGCCGTATCTGCCAGGGCTTGCTGGCTCTGTGCCGCCGTCTGCGCCGTGGCCACACTCTGTCGTGACAGAAAGGTCAGCAAAGCCAGCGCGCGCAGGTTGCAGGAATCCGCCACCAGCACACGTTTCGCTGCATCGATCACTTTGGCTTGGTTGCCCATCGTTTGGTAAGTGCCCATCAGCGTCTCCAGCGCCGTTATCTTCATTACGCTGTTCGGATACTGCGTCACGAAAGCTTCCAAGGCGCTGACCTTGGCATTGGGGTCGGTTTGTTGCACGGCTCCCACGTAGGCGTTGTACTCGGCTGCATCCTTAATGGTCGGCGCCTGAGCCTGTCCGCCTGCGGGCGCTGCCGGTTGGGTCTGGGGCTGAGTCGCATCTTGCGCCGCAGCCGCGAAGGCAACTGCAAGCACAATCGCCAGTAGAGTTGTTTTCATTCCAATCGCTCCTCGGGTTCTTGGGAATCGAACTGCAGGAAACCGACGTAACGCCGAATCTGAATATGAATGGACTTCAGCGCGGTGCGCCCCCAGAATATGGCCAGAGGGACTCAACACCCCTTCTGCCGTCGCAGGCAGAAGCTTGGTTCCAGTGAGCGGGATTATATGTATGTGCTTCAACTTACGCAAGTTTGTTCGCACCAACGCTCCTCCCGCTGACTGCCATTAGATGCAAAGCGTGATATTCCCGTGATCCAGAACGGCTAAACTGAACTCAGGAGCCACTTCCATGCATTTTTTAACCCCTCTGCCAGGACAAGTTGCGGTGGTAACCGGCGCCGGCCGCGGCATCGGTGCAGCCATTGCGCACAAACTGGCGGCGCTGGGGGCGACGGTTGCGGTGTGCGGCCGGACCCTGAAGACGCTCGAAGCCACCGCATCCAGCATCTCTGCGCTGGGAGGCCATGCCCGGGCCCTGGCGTGCGATGTCCGCGACTTGGAATCGGTCCAGACACTCGCCGCTGCCGTCGCCCAGAGTTTCGGCAAGATTGACATTCTGGTAAACAACGCAGGGGTAGGCTCATTCGCCACACCTCTCCATGAAATGACACCGCAAGCCTGGGAAAAGCTCCTGAATACGAATTTGCGGGGCGTTTTCTACTGCGTCCGCAGTTTTGCCCCCATGATGATCTTGGCTGGGACAGGCCATATCGTAAACATCTCTTCTCTCGCTGGTAAGAATGCGCTTCCCAACGGCGCTGCCTATGCCGCCTCGAAGTGGGGATTGAACGGCCTGAGCTACTCGATTGCGGAAGAACTGCGTGGACACGGTATCCGGGTGTCCGTGGTGTGTCCCGGATCGGTGGATACCGAATTAAGCCCGCACACTGGCAAAGATTCAAACAAGATGCTCAAGCCCGAGGACGTGGCCCATGTGGTGGCTATGCTAGTGACACAGGCTCCGCAGTCATTCGCCAGCGAAGTACTGCTGCGGCCGACCCGGAAGCCGTAACGTTTTAGTGCCGTGAAGCTTGCTTGCTGCGAGGTTTGCTTGCAGTGAGGTTCACTTGCCGTGAGGTCTTACTTGAAAAGATCGTCGAACGCACGGCGGGCGTCATCGCCGGGACGAGAAGTGGGACCAGTCGAGGTTTGCTTCTCCACCCGCACGCTGATCGAATAAAACTTGCACTCGTTGCGCGCGTCCTTCTTGGCGATTCTTCCCGGCACTGGCTGCATGCATTCAAACCGGCTGGAGGGATCGAAGTAGGTGCACTGTTTGCAGGAGTGCAGCTCAAATCCGCATTTCGCGCATTGCCCCAAAGGCTCGGTGACTAAAGTCAGCAAAGTTCCGCACTGCGCGCAGCGGGAGACCGAATGTGTCCCCGGCATTTGCACGGGACGCGGACCGAACGTGTCTTTGTCTTTGCGGACAGGCTTCTCCCCGGCAGAAGGCTTCTGACGCTCGCTTCCGCTGTCCTGATATCCGTGCTGGCGATATTTAGGAGACAAAGTGTTTGCTCGTGGACGAAAGATTAAAGACAAAGACTGGAACTGAACATTCTCTCCCTTGCGGGACAGGAGCACAAGTCCAGGCGCTCAGGACGCTCAGGACTGCTCAGGACTCCAACCGCGCCTTTACAAGGCCAAAGCCTTCCGTAATTTACTCTCCGGAGACATCCTAACCCCGCATCGTAGTAAAAGCAGCCAAGCTTATTAAGATGGTGAGATCGTTTTATCCGCGCTCCCTACCCTGGCACGTCGTGCCGGCGCTTGGACTTGCGTTTGGCTTCTCCTGTTTATCGGATTTGTTTCAGCAGTTCACTCTCACCCGCAGGCTTCGCGCACCCCGGAGCGCTGCCCGGTTTGCGCTCTTGCCCACGCGGGAGTGGTCCGGGTCGCGATCGGCGCGCCGACCCCAGTTTTTACTAGTTCCGCAGTGTACGTCCTAGGTACAGACGCTTCACAATCTCTGTTCTTCGTTTCTTCCCTCTGCATTCGTCCTCCGCCCGTGGTTTAACGCTCCGATCCCAAGCCTCGTTTCATTGGTGCGTTTTGAAAACCATTTCTATTGGAGTAAATCATGCTGGCTTCTGACCAGAAATCGCTTCGCGCGGCTTTTCTGATCATCTCTTGTTTGACGTCTTATTTGACGTTGAGCATCTGACGTTGAGCATCGTAGCTAACGCTCAATCCGCTGGAAACTCAACCTCCGTTACAGGCGTCGTACTCGAGCCCTCGCGCGCAGTCGTTCCCAACGTGAGAGTCGAAATTCACAATCCGGTCAGCGGCTTTGATCGGACCGCAGTCACCGATGCGGCCGGAAGGTTCTCCATGCTCAACGTTCCGTTCAATCCGTATCACCTCAGCGTCAATGGCCAGGGGTTCGCTGCTTATTCTCACGACATTGACGTTCGTTCCGTGGTGCCGGTGGAGCTCAGCATCAGCCTGAAAGTTGCTACTTCCGAAACCGTAACCGTTGAAGCCGGCGGAGCGGAAGATCTGCTGGAGAACGATTCGACCTTTCACACCGACGTGGACAAGAGCCTATTCGACAAACTGCCCCTTGAGAGTTCTTCTCTCAACTTTCAGCGGAACCCATTATGTGACTCCGCGTGTGACGGCGCAACTGGGATTCAACTTCTAGCGTAGAATCTGGGGAGGCGGACTTCTCAGTCCGCCTCCGAGTTGTTGGCGGTTGTGAGATGAGCCGAAAAATTCTCACCCTTCTATTATTGGTGACGGTAACTGCGGCCTGTTTGGCGCCAGTATTTTCCTTGTCGCCTGAAAACGTACGTACCGCCGGATGCCACGGGCAAAGTTCGCCCTTGCCATCTCCAGAGCCGGTCAGCCACAAGTGCTGTCACACCGGCCACCAGACAGCCGTTCTGCAAGAACCGGCTAAGTTGCGATCTTCACTCGTCTGTGTCTGGTTCGTTGCACAGCACCAAGAACTGCTAATACCGACAGATGCGCTCGAGAATTCCTACAACCTGCTGATTTCTTCTGGCAGTCCTCCAGGTGTCGTCCCGTTACGCATTTAGCCTCAGCCTCCTTGCTGTCGAGTTCGCGAAACCGCGTGCTCGAATCGTCGTGCAATTCATACGAATGCAGAATGGAGCGATCTGTGGAGAATGCGATGCTGTATTTCGTTTCAGTCATGACCCTGACCCTCTCATCCCTTGCCCAAGAGGGCTCCAAACCGAGCTCGCCAGGGCAAACCCAAACGGGCGGATCCATGGAAAACATGCCGGGCATGGGGTCGGCGCTCCAGCCGACAATGAACGGACAACCCAACTCCCTGATCGACTTACTGGAGCAGCACGCGACATCAGGAACCGATGCGGAGCCAAACTCCACGCCGCTTGAAATGCTAATGCGCAAAGAAGGCAACTGGATGCTTATGTTCCACGGTGAAGTCTTCCTGAACGATATTCAGCAGACGGGCCCGCGCGGCGCAGACAAGTTCTTTTCCACGAACTGGTTCATGCCCATGGCGCAAAGAAAGCTCGGAAGTGGAACGTTGACCCTGCGAACCATGCTGAGTCTGGAGCCGGCAACGGTTTCCGGCCAGCGTTATCCCGAGCTTTTCCAGCAAGGCGAAACCGCGTTCGGAAAACCGATCGTTGACGGCCAGCACCCGCATGACTTGTTCATGGAGTTGGCCGCACTCTACGACTACAAGCTGAACGAGAAAACCATGTTCTCGTTCTATCTTGCGCCGGTCGGCGACCCGGCCATGGGGCCCCCGGCTTATCCTCACCGCGCCTCTGCATCGGAAGATCCTGTTGCTCCGCTGGGACATCATTTCGAAGACTCTACTCACATCGCCAGCGATGTGATCACTCTCGGCATCACTCATCGCAACTTCAGATTGGAAGCATCGGGCTTCCACGGGCGCGAACCAGACGAGGACCGCTGGGACATCGACTCGGGAAAGATCGATTCATGGTCTGCACGTTTCACCGCAAATCCAGGGCAGAATTGGAATCTCCAATATTCGATTGCGCAGCTCCATAGCCCGGAGGCGCTTTCTCCCATTGAAGACATTCGCCGCATGACCGTATCCGTGATGTACAACCGGGCCGTTCATCGCGGCAATTGGGCGTCGCTACTACTGTGGGGCGGTAATCAGAGTCTCAGCGACGGCAACGTCGGGAATGCGTATCTCCTCGAGTCCACGCTGAAATTTCTCGACCGAAACCATGCCTGGATGAGAATCGAGAATGCCGACCGAACCAACGATCTGTTACGGGGAGAGAACCCCCTTCCGCCAGGTTTCACTGAACGGTACTTCACGCGTGTCCAGTCCTACACCGCCGGATACGAGCGCGAAGTCGGTCACATCCCACACGTTTCAACAGCGCTTGGAGCCCAAGTAACGTGGTATGGAATTCCGGATACTTTGCGGGCAACCTACGGGGCCCATCCAGTCGGAATAGTGGCTTTTTTGCGGCTGCAATTGAGATGACTCGTGTGGGTCGGACACTCTTGTCCGACGCTTTTGACTTTGACTCTAGCGACGACTTCTACAAGCCCTACAAGCCCAGCCTGAATTGTATTTCCCTATAGCGGGTGCTAACATTCGAGTTAGTGCCATCATTGTAGGAGGTCATCGATGTCTGACCGAAATGGAAGTGGAGTGCTCTGGTTTCTGGCCGGCCTGGGAATTGGCGCGGCAGTTGGAATTCTGTATGCCCCGCAGTCGGGAAATGAGACCCGCGAAATACTGATGGCCAAGGCCGAAGAAGGTCGCGACTACGTCCGTAAACGGGCGCGCGACGCGCGCGAGCAGGCCGAGCAGTGGGCCGACCGCGGAAAAGAAGCTCTGAAGTCGCAGAAAGAGTCGTTCCGTTCTGCGGTAGAGGCGGGACGCCAGGCGTATCGCGAGAAGACAACCGCAGCCACCGACGGCGGCGAAAACTTGTAGCTGGGTTTCAGCAAGATGTTCGGCGGGCATAGGATCGATTGTGCTAAGAACTAAGTTGAGCGTATGAACACTCTGCTTATTGTTTTCATTGTGGTCACGGCACTGGCGGTAGTGATTCAGGCGGGGATCCTTGTCGGCATGTACGTCGCCCTGCGCAAGACCAGCGGCAAAGTTGAGTTGCTGGCCGAGGAAGTCCGTACGAAAGTCATTCCAACGGCACAGCTGGCACACGAGATGATCTCGGAACTGCGCCCGAAGCTGCTCACCGTTGCCGACAATGTCAGTACTTCTACCACGGTGCTACGAACGCAGCTCGAGCGTTTGGACGCGACTCTGACCGACATCGTTGACCGCACGCGCTTGCAGGTGATCCGGGCTGACGAGTTCGTCAATAACACCATGGATAAGCTCGAAGAAACCCGCGATGCCGTGCAGCGTACGGTGGTCTCTCCGGTTCGCCACATCAGCGGGCTCATGCATGGCTTGTCGGCCGGCTTCGAAGCCTTCCTTGGCCGCCGCCGCGAGCCCAATGCCGCCACCGTCCCTCAGGACGAGATGTTCATCTAGAAGCAGTGGCTAGTGATTAGCGGCTTAGTGATTAGTGGCCAGTGGGCCGTGATCAGTAGTCAAGAAATAATTCCAGCGGCAATTGCTAGATCACCAGGAACTAGGCACTAACCACTTCTTCATGCCTGCATACGCCTATTTGATCCTGGGGGCCGGAGTGGTTGTATGGTTCGCTCCGTTTGTTCCAGCACATCTGAAAACCGGTCCGGCTAAAGTTGTCAATCGCCGGTCTCGCTGGGGAGTGCTTCTGCAATTCGCCGCCTTCACTCTGCTCTGGCAAGAGCATTTCTGGGAGCGTCTTCTTCCCCCGTGGCGGACGCTGCTCTCCATTTCGCTGTTCGCGGTTGCCGCCGCTCTTTCCTGGACCTCTTCCCGCGCTCTGCGAGGCCAATTGCGGGTTGACGCCGGCCTCGGCGCTGACCACAAACTCGTCCGTTCCGGGCCATATGCTCTGGTCCGTCACCCCATTTACACTTCCATGCTGGTGGTGCTGTGTGCGACTGCTGTGATCATCACACCCTGGCTGCTATTTCTCGTGTCTCTGGTTCTGTTTGTCGCGGGGACCGAGATCAGGGTCCGCACCGAAGAAAAACTGCTTGCATCCCAGTTCGGAGATGAATTCATGGACTACAAGCGAGCGGTCCCCGCCTACCTCCCGTTTCTTCTATTCCACTGAAGCCAGCACATCCAGGGCCCCCCTTTTGATCATGCTTAAGGCACCCATTTCATATCTGGGGACAGGAAAAAGACAACTACCTTCATGGAAAAGTGTTCTAATTACATAGCGCTTCTGGGAGGTGTCCATGTCCTACTCCAATTTCCAACGCATCGGCTTCGCAACTCTATTTTGTCTAGTGGTTTCCCTCCCGGCGTTTTCCGATTCACAGGTCCGCATCGTGCGCCTCAGTTACGTCGAAGGCAGCGTGCAGATCGCCCGCGCTTCTGCGTCTGGCTTTGACAAGGCATTGCTGAATTTGCCCGTAGCTCAAGGCGCCACGCTCCGCACCGGTACCGGCGGCCGCGCCGAGGTTGAGTTCGAAGACGGTACCACTATCCGCCTGACTCCTAATAGCACGGTTGAATTTCCTCAACTTTCGCTGCGTGACTCCGGCGGAAAAGTGTCTGCGGTTCAAGTAAAACTGGGCACCGTTTACGTTGATTACGCAGGCGAGAAGAATGAACAGTTCACCATCCTGTTTAGCCGTGAGAAGCTTGCGCTGACGCGCTCCGCGCACTTGCGAGTTGGAATCAGCGATTCGGACGCAACCGTTGCTGTGTTCAAGGGAGAGATCCAGATCGAGGAACCGTCTGGCGCCGTGGAAGTTGGCAAGGGGCGAACCGCCAGCTTTGATTTCCTGAACGACGACCTTCAGTCCTTGGCGAGGGGCATCGACGAAGATTCTTACGATGCCTGGGATAAGCAACAGGACCAGTATCATCTGCGCTACGCCAGCAACTCGTACAGCAATTACTCACCTTATGCGTACGGCGTCAGCGACCTCAACTACTATGGCAATTTCTTCAACGCGCCCGGCTACGGCATGATGTGGCAGCCGTACTTTGCAGGCGTAGGCTGGGATCCTTTCATGGATGGCGCATGGGCGTTCAATCCCGGCTGGGGTTACGGCTGGGTGTCGGCCTATCCCTGGGGTTGGACTCCTTATCACTACGGGACTTGGGTTTTCCTGCCAGGATATGGGTGGGCTTGGCAGCCCGGCGGGGTTTGGACAACCTGGTATGCGCAGCCTCGAGTACTCAATTCGCCTAGGAGTTTCTCCCTCCCCCAGGTTCCGACTGCGGGCAAGACCACCGTGGTTGTGAACCGCGGACCTCAGTCGACGAACCAGACCGGGAGCAAGCTGATAATTCGCAATAATTCCGCAGGTCTGGGCGTTCCCCGGGGTGAAGTCAACAACCTGGCCAAAGTCTCTCAACAAGTGCAGGTGCGCGGGGCAGTGACAGAACGCGTGCACGCGGCGCCCGCGACCCAGATGCCGTCATGGGAATCCCAGAGTGAGGCCCGAGGCAGCTCTTCATCGCGGGTTTCAGCCCCTGCGCCACGTGTGAGCGCGCCCCCACCGCCTCCCCATAGTGCTCCGCCCCCTGCAAGCAGCCGGCCCAGGTAAGCTCGGTCTGCTTGTATGGCCGGCCGGTCAGGTTCTGTTTGCTGGCTGGCCGGCGATTCCCTGAAACCTATGCGGCGACTTTTGGTTTGAACGCAAGAACCGGATAGCTGCGTCCGCACAATCGACGATATCGTCGGTGCATGCACAAGACGATCGAACCAACCATCCTTTATTTCGGCACCCCGGTTGCCCTCATCAGCTCACTGAATCCAGACGGATCGCCGAATCTGGCGCCGATGTCGTCCGCCTGGTGGCTGGGATGGAGCTGCATGCTCGGCCTGGGACAGATGGGCCAGACCTCCGACAACCTCATCCGCACACGCGAGTGTGTGATCAATCTGCCTTCGGAAGATCTGGTGACGCAGGTTGACCGTCTCGCCCTTACTACCGGCAAGGATCCGGTACCGAAGAAGAAACGGCAGTGGGGCTATCGCTACGAACCCGACAAATTCGGTGCAGCCGGCTTCACGCCGATGGAGTCTGTATCGGTCGCACCGCCGCGGGTGCGGGAGTGCCCCGTCCAGATGGAAGGCGTCGTTCACGATTTCCGCCCGTTCGGCAGGAATGTCAGCGCCAACATGTTCGAAGTGCATATCGTGAAGCTGCACGTTGATGAGAAGCTGTTGGTGGACGACGGCTCCCGACCCCATATCGATCCGATTTGCTGGCGTCCGCTGATCATGAGCTTCTGCCGGTTCTTCGGGCTCGCTGCTGAGGTATACCCTTCGCGGCTGGCGGAGTCGGATTTCATGAAGCTCACGAGCCGTGCAACGCCGGCGTCGTGTCAAGCAGATTCGACCGATTCGACTATCGTCCGGTGAAAGCCGATACCTTGGATTTGAGAAATCGCGGGTGCGACACCTTGGTAAACGGTACACTGGATTCAACCGCGCCCAACTAAGGGACTATCCGCAAGGTTGTCCCGCGTAGGCGGACCAGAGCAACACGAGCTACCGTTGGTTGATCGGCACCCAATGCTGCGGGTAGGCGGGCCCAATGTAGTCGGCCCGGGGTCGAATCAGGCGGTTGTCATCAAGTTGCTCGATCACGTGCGCAGTCCAACCGCTGATTCGCGACACCGCAAAAATCGGCGTGAACAAGTCAACATCAATTCCCAGGACGTGATAGGTTGAGGCGGAATAGAAATCCACGTTCGCGTTCAGCTTTTTTTCTGCCTTCACAAACTGCTCAATCTTGCGCGACATCTCAAACCACTTCGGCTCGCCGCTCGAATGCCCCAGATCCTCAGACATTTTTCGCAAGTGAGTAGCGCGCGGATCTTCAGTGTGATAAACGCGATGTCCAAAACCGGAAATCTTCTTCTTTTGCGCCAGCATATCGCGCACGTAGGCCACCGGATCGGCGCCGGCTGCGTCAATCTTCTGAAGAATCTGGAACACCGCCTCGTTGGCGCCGCCGTGCAGCGGGCCTTTCAGCGCGCCAATGGCTGACGTAATCGCCGAGTGCATGTCGGAAAGCGTGGCCGCAGTTACCCGCGCCGCAAAAGTCGAGGCATTCAGCTCATGGTCGGCGTGCAGGATCAGCGCCACATCCAGGGCATTCTCGGCGGTTTTCGAAGGCGCCTGGCCATTCAGCATCAGCAAAAAGTTCGCGGCGTGGGAAAGGGAACGGTCGGGCTCGACCACGTTCTTGCCCTTGCGCAGGCGGTCGTATGCGGCCACGATCATCGCAATCTGCGACGTCAGGCGAATCGCCTTGCTTACGTTGGCAGCATGATCGTTGTTTTTTTCTTCGCGATCATAAAGCCCCAGTGCGGATACTGCCGTGCGGAGCACGTCCATGGGCGCCGCGCCTTTGGGGACGCTCCGCAGGAAGTCAATGATCGCAGGATTCAAATTCCGCTCGCCAGCCAGCCGTTGGTGCAACTCTTTGATTTCATTTTCGGTGGGGAGTTTGCCCTTCCAGAGCAGGTAGCAGGTTTCTTCGAAAGTGGAGTTGTCGGCGAGTTCGTGAATGTCAATGCCGCGGTAGGCGAGGACCCCCAGATCGCCGTCAATGTAGCAAATTTTGGATGTGGTGGCGACCACGCCCTCCAGCCCTTTGGAAGCGTGCATTGCGGTCAGGCTGGACATTGTTCCTCGCTCATATTCATGAATTCGTGGGCGCGCGCCCTCACACTAAGCTCACACGTCCCAACTAACTTTTATACGCTAAAAAGCGGCAAGTTTCCAAGCTGGGCGCGTTCCCCGAAGGTACACGTACCTCTCGAAATGGCGTACAGGTTGAATGTTCCAAGCTACAATCGGGATATGCGCTGGGCGGTTGGTCTCGCAGTGATGGCTTTCACCGGCGCCGCAGTGTGCGCCGACCAGCAGAACCTCCCCACCTTGCTTCCCTGTCCGCCCGGCGCCAGTGAGACCTCGTGTAATCCTTCACACCACGTCCTGAAACAGGCCAAGTCCGCATTCGCTCACGGACTGAAGCTCCAGAAAAATGATCCCGAGCAGGCCTATCATGAACTGGACCGCGCTGCGCAGTTAGTTCCACGCAACTTGGAATACCTGACCGCGCGCGAACTGGCCCGGCAGCAGTCGGTCTATACCCACATCGAGCGTGGGAACAGAGAACTGGAGGCTGGCAAGCAAGCCGAAGCCCTGGCCGACTTTCGCGGTGCGCTGAACCTGGACCCGGCCAACCCGTTCGCGCAAGACCGCGTCCGCGATTCTCTCGGCGATTCCCTCCCCAAAACCACCGCTCCACCGAGCGTGGTGGAGGAGTCGCCCGTTATCCGGCTTGTGCCTAACCTGAACCATACCAGCTTTCACTTCCGAGGCGACAGCCGCGAGTTGCTCTCCACCATTGCAACTTCCTACGGAGTTTCCGCGCAAGTTGAGGATTCCGTCACTTCTCACCGCGTGACGTTCGACATTGACGACGTGGATTTTTATCAGGCCATGTCAGCCGCTCAGCCGGTAACGAAAACTTTCTGGACTCCACTAGGCGAGAAGCAGATGCTGATTGCCGCCGACAGTCCTGACAACCGCCGCCAATACGAACGCCTGTCCATGCGCACGTTTTACATCCCTGGTGCAACTTCCACGCCCACTGCATTGAACGACGTCATGAACCTGCTGCGCAATTTGTTTGACCTCAGGTTCGTCACTCCCAATGCAGGCACTTCTACTCTTGTCGTACGGGGACCGCAGAACACGCTCGATGCTGCCAGCCAATTTCTCGCCGGCATGGACAGTTCGCGCCCGCAGGTGATGCTCGACATTCACATCTATCAAGTCAGTCACAACCTCACCCGCAACATCGGAGTGCACATTCCTAATCAGTTCAACATGTTCAACATTCCGGTGGGTGCGCTGGCCGCGCTGGGTGGACAAAATATTCAGGACTTGATCAACCAACTGATTTCGAGTGGCGGTATCAACCAGGCGAATAACACCGCTATCTCAGCCCTTCTGGCGCAACTCCAAGGCCAGCAAAATCAGCAGAACTCCATCTTCAGCCAGCCGCTGGCGACCTTTGGCGGCGGCAAGACGCTGACCGGAATAAGCCTCGACCAAGTCACCGCCCAACTCTCTTTGAACGAGAGCTATATCACCACTCTCGACCGCGCCACCCTGCGCGCTTCTCAAGGAAATGACGCGACCTTTCGCATGGGCAGCCGCTACCCAATCCTGAATGCGACTTTCGCCCCTGTTTTCAATTCTGCTGCCATTTCGCAGGTCCTCCAAAACAACAGTTTCCAGGCCGCATTTCCTTCATTCAATTACGAAGACCTGGGACTGACGGTGAAAGCGAAACCCTCCATCACCTCTAGCTCGGACGTGAGTTTGCAGCTGGAAATCAGCCTGCGGTCCCTCGCTGGACAATCGTTTAACGGCGTTCCTGTAATCGGGAACCGCGAATACAAGGGAAGCATCACCCTGCTGGATGGACAGCCGGCGGTGGTCGCAGGACAAGTGACCCACAGCGAAACCAAAGCGCTGAGCGGGATCCCAGGGTTAGGGCAAGTGCCTGGGTTGAACAAGATCACTGCCACCAATAGCAAAGAATACGAGGACGACGAGCTATTAGTGGTGATCACTCCCCACATCACCAATCGCAGCATGGGGCAGAATTCAGAAGTTTATTTGCAGAAATGAAAAACATCCTCACTTCTGCTTCGCGGCAAAATCCACCAACTGCTTCAAGACTTCGTAATTATTCCCGTCCACGCCCACCGGCCTTCCATTTACGAACAATGTCGGCGTAGCGGTGACGTCAACCGACTTGCCCAGGTTGATGGAGTTTTCCACCCGCGTCTGGGTTTCTGGCTGCGTTGAGCAGGCGGCGATGTCCGTCCCTTTCACTTCCGCCTGGTCTGCCAAATCGGTGAGCTTCTGATCGGCATTTTCAGCAGTGATCTCCGCCTGCGCCGCATAGACAGCCGTAATGAATTTCCAGAATGCATCCTGAGAAGCTCGCCCTACGCAGTCGGCGTAGGCAGCGCCCTTCAGCGCCCAGTTGTGCATCGGCAGAGGGAAATTCTGCAATATGAAATGGATATTCGGTTCGGCGGCCAGCAGTTTTTCCACAGTCGGATTCGCCTCTTTGCAGTGCGGGCATTGCAGATCGCTGAACTCGACAATGGTGACCGGAGCGGTTGCCGGACCGCGCGACGGTCCCTGCGCTTTCTTCTCAAGCTCCAGCCGCGTTTCCTCGAATGGATGCTTGCCAAAGGGAACGATGTCGCCGAAAACCGCGTGTTTGCCATCGGCGCTGACAAAGAAGGTTTGTCCGCCCTGCCCCTGTGCGCCACTGATCTGCACGCTGACCTCGGCCAAACCAGCTGCCTTACTGGGCTTGATGCTCACGATCTTCCAGCTCGTTTGCGGCTCCCATCCGATTTGCGCTTGCAGGAAAGCGTTGACTTCTTCTTCTGTTGGCAAATTCGTGGACATACTCGATGACGAGTTCGAAGCCGCCGTGTGTGCCTTTGCCGGACTGCTGGACTTCGCTGCAATACCGGTACTGGGTTTTTGCTGCGCTGCGACGCTAGCCGACAACATCAGCAGCAACCAAAATATCCACACTTGAGGGCGCATGTCGTTCCTTATATTTGGATTAGATATCTGCCTTGGCGGCAATCGGAAAACGCCGGCCATAGCCAAATGCCTTGGGAGAAATTTTGATCCCCGGAGCTGCCTGCTGGCGTTTGTACTCATTCCGTTCGATCATGCGCACCACGCTTCGCACCAACTCGACATCAAAGCCGCGGTCCCGCGCAATTTCTTCGATCGAATGCGCCTGCTCAACATAATCCTCAAGAATAGCATCCAGAATGTCGTACGGAGGCAGGCTGTCGCTGTCCATCTGGCCGGGCCGCAACTCGGCGGAGGGCGGTTTCTCCAGCGTCGCCGCGGGAATAACCGGCTTCATGGAATTCACATATCGGCTCAACCGGTAAACCATCGTCTTTGGAACATCCGAAATGACTGCTAAACCGCCGGCCATGTCTCCGTAGAGTGTGCAATAGCCGACGCCGAGCTCGCTCTTGTTTCCGGTGCTCAGGACGAGCGCGCCAAATTTATTGGACAGCGCCATCAGCAACGAGCCCCGGATCCGCGACTGAATGTTTTCTTCGGTAGCATCTTCCGGCCGCCCCTGAAAAACCTCGCAAAGGACTTTTCGATAGCCGACAAATATCTCAGTGATCGGCAAAGTTTCGAAACGGATTCCGAGGTTCGCTGCCAGCGTCTTCGCATCGTCAATGGACCCCGGCGACGAATAGGGCCCCGGCATTCCCACTCCAATCACGTTTTCCACCCCGATCGCGTCTGCCGCAATGGCCGCGGTCAGCGCTGAATCAATGCCGCCGCTTAGTCCGATAATGGCTTGCCGAAAGCCGCATTTTCGAATGTAGTCGCGCGTGCCCAACACCAGAGCGGAATAGATGCTGGCTTCTTCCCCTTCGATTTGTTCGTGAATCTCACCCGTCAGCGAATCCGAGTCGAACAGCAGCAGATCTTCCTCGAACGACTTCCCCTGCGCAATGACCTTGCCTTCGCGGTCGAACACCATGCTGGAGCCATCGAATACCAGACTGTCATTTCCGCCAACTTGGTTGACGAATGCCACCGGCACACTGTCGGTGCGGGCAATGGTGGCCAGCATTTCGCGGCGGAGTTCCCGCTTGCCTGCCCAGAACGGCGATGCCGAGATGTTGAGCACGAAATTTCCCCCTGCCTGCACCAGTGCTTCTACCGGATCGAAGCTGTACAGGCGGCGGTCCCAGAAGTGCTTGTCGTTCCAGGCATCCTCGCAAATGGTAAGCGCCATCTGTTTGCCGCAGAACGGCAACAGCGACTGGCTGCGCGCAGGAGCAAAATTGCGCATCTCGTCAAAAACGTCGTAAGTCGGCAGCAGCATCTTTGACTGGACGAACTTAATGCTGCCCTCCATGAGCAGTGCGGCGGAGTTCATCACGGATTTGCCTGTATCCGCATGGGCAGGCGTGACCAGCCCGCAAATCACTGCAATCCCGCGGGTCTCGACAGCAATGTGCTCCGCCGCCTCGTGATTGTGGGTCACAAACGACGCGCGCTCCACCAAATCCCGTGGAGGATAGCCGCAGACGGAGAGTTCAGGGAACAGGATCAGCCCGGCGCCCTGAGATTTCGCCGCTTGCGCAAAATCAATGATTTTGGCCGCGTTGCCCGCGAAATCTCCGACCGTAGGATTGATCTGACCCAGCGCAATCTTCACCCTTCCAGTTTAATGGCGGCAAGATTCTGAGCCAAGTCGAGGAACTGGTAACACTGGTAACCGCAAGGAGGGCCGCTGAACAGGAGTACTATCTTTCGACTGAGCCCGCTTCAAATTGCGGATGCGAACCGGGAGTATCGGGCACCTTCGCTGGAGGTGCCGGTCCATTATCTGGCGCCGCATTCGGCCCCTCTTCCCCCGGACGCCGCAGCGTCGGCGCTTTTAGGGGCTGACTTTCTCGCTGCGCCGCGGTGGCTACCGCCGGGCCTCCGAGGTCAATTTCTTTTTCCGAGTGCACGACCTTCTCCCCGCCGACTTTCATGGTCTCCACCCGGACCACCTGGTCCCCGACTACCCGGATGAAGTCCACGTCTTTGGGAGGCTCACCGTAAATCCAATCCTCGTAATCCGTCTCCCCATCCTTCTCGCGAATTTTTTTCTCCGGACGGCCTTTTGCGTAGATCACCATTTCCCGGTTCATGCCCACTAGAACGTGATGGTTCTGGATAGCTTCTTTCGCCTGTGGAGGCACGCTTTCCAGGTAAGCCTCGAGCGCCGTCTTGGCGTCGAAATCGAACACCGGCCACAGCAGTTGTTTGACCTGTTCAACCGTCAGGTCCGGAATGTGATGATCAAAAACCAGTTCCACATACGATCCACGAGGATTGTTGATTGGGTCTTGCCCGCCCCCAGGACTCACTGCGCCACCGCCAACCCCCACCTGCAAGTGTTGATACCATTTCTGCTTCTTGACCGGACCACCGTTGATCTCAAAACGAATGTGATCGCCCCTCATTTCCATCTGGGTGATGATTGCGCGGTCACCAGGTTTGACCGAGGGCCCCCACAAAGCCAGTTGCCGTTTCAAAGTATCGCCACTGGGCGAAAGCTTCCCATCTTTCAGGGTGAGTCCGGTCTTGCCCATGGGAAACTGGGTGCGGATATACACAAGGTCAGAACTGAAAGTCCGGACGAGTTCCATCCGGTGCTGCTCAGTAAGAGGGGTTTTCTTGTCTTCGGCGCCGGAAGTCATTACGCCCAGAAGGCACATCGCAACGAGTACAGCGGTTTGGCGCGGCCGCATACGACCACCTGTTACCGATTATAGACCTTCGCACAGGAGAAATTCACCAATTGGAAAGGTCGATTGGGGTGGAATTACCCGCTCGCCGGAGGCACTCGCAAACCATCTCTCGCCACTTGCAGCGGCAGCACGCGCGCCCCGACATCGCCAATGGCGGTCGCTACCCGGCTGGCAGAACCCTTTTCCACCAGAAAAATCACGCAGCCTCCGCCACCGGCGCCGCACACTTTTGCCGCCCGGCCGCCATGCCTGGCTGCCACTGCGACCAGTTTGTCAATCAGCGGAGTCGTAATCCCCGGAGCATTAGTCCGCCGCAACTTCCATTCTTCACGCAGCAGCCGGGCAACTCCATCCCAGTCGCCGACCACCAGCGCCTGATGCATGGAGCGCGCAATGGCTGCGATGCGCTCAAAGTTGCGGAACACATGCCGGTCGCCGTTGATATGCAACTTAAACACTTCCCAGTTGTTGATCCCCGACTTGCGCGGCGCGCCGGTGTACGCTAGGACAAAGCGCGACTCGATCTCCTCGGGCATAATCGGCACCGCCTCGCGATGAATTCCGTCCGCGTCCAACCGAATCGCGCTCACCCCTCCGTAGAGTGCCGGGTAGTAGTCCTGGCACCCGGTGGGCACTTCTATAATTTGCGCCTCAACATTCTGCGCAATCACCCTCATCTGCTCCAGCGTCAGGTTACGGTCGGTGAATCGGGCCAGTGCGGCGGTGGTTGCGACCATCAGCGCGGACGATCCCGAGATTCCCGCGCCCGCCGGAGATTCAGAATCGGTTTCGATCAGTACCCCTTCCTTAGGCGCAAAAAATTGCAGAAGCCGTGCCGCAATCGGCAGGCGAAATCTCTTCCTGCCCCGCAGGTCTTCCAGGCTATCGAAGTTCTCTTCTTTCTTCGTATCCAGCGACCGCAGGTGAATATGCTTCCCCTTGAGCGGCGTCACCCGGCAGGTGGTGAGAATATTGACCGCAAAATTCAACGTCATGGCGCCGGGATGAAAAAGATAAAGCGGCCAAAGGTCAATGGTGCCGCCGGCGAGATCGGCTCGGCAAGGCGCTTGCGCAACAATCGGCGGGCCGCTGGGCGTGTAGGGATTTTTGCTCATGCTGCGTGAACTGCGAATTATATGATAGGTAGAGGTAAGATCTTGTATGACCGTGCTGATTGAGAGGACCGCAGCAGGCCGCGAATCAAACAATCATGAGCGGAAAAAGAAAATCCGATACCGGCGAAGAACACCTGCGGCGAGTCAGGCGTATCTGCGCCGCCATGCCGGAGTGCACAGAAAAGCTCTCTCACGGAGAACCAACCTTCTTCGTCCGCAAGAAAGTATTCGCCATGTTCGCAAACAATCACCACGACGACGGGCACATTGCGGTGTGGATACCAGCACCGCCAGGTCTGCAGGGGATGTTGACCCAAAGCTCGCCGCAGACATTCTTCAGGCCTCCTTATGTCGGGGTGCGTGCCTGGGTCGGCATTGAACTCGACCGCATCAGCGACGAAGAACTTGCCGCACACATTCACGAGGCCTGGCTGCTGATCGCTCCGAAGAAATTGAAGGGATCCGGCGGACGTTTCTCTCCGCGATAGTTCAACCGCTCACCGCCGACCACCGCAGCGGACTGCCCTCCCCGCCCAAGCCTCGCATCTCAACCACACCGTCCGCAATCCGCGGGTGGATCCGGTTTCCATTAACCTCGATTCTCTGCAACCGCTTTAGTTCTTCAGGTAGGAGAGCAAGGCGCACGCTCCACGTATTTCGTGCCGACGGGTTGTACCACCCTTCGTAGCCGCGCGCCGATTTGATCACTCCCAGCAACGGCGAATCGAAGCGGAACGAACTCAGAGGCAGGCGAGGCATCAGAACTACGCCGGCCGCGGTAAATTCCAGACCCAGCAATTTCGCCAACGAGTAAAGCGGGCAAGCATGGGTATGCATGTTGAGTACCGGGAAATCCGTCCACCCAAAGGGAGCTCCTCCGGTCGTCTCGCCCGGTTTCTTGCTCGACGCCGAATTCAAAACGTCGGGGCCACTCCAAGTCCCGTACCAGACTTCCGGATACATCTCTGCATGACGAGCGAAAGAATTCTTCTTCCACTCGTCCCATGCCATCGTGCCGTCCGCAGCAGCGAGCGCCCAAATAAGGGTTTGGTTAAGCGAAGGCCAGACCCCACCATCCACTTGCGTTCCCGGCTCCATCTTCCAGACTCCGTGTGCAATTCGGTCGGGACTGTCGTTGAGCTGAACGGCGCCGATCGGAGATGAACGGCGAAGTTCCTCATCAATCGCCTTGACCAGGATGGGTGTCTGTTCCTCGCTGGCGATTCGTCCAATGATCGCCCACGGCTGTGGCTCGATCCACATTCCTTTTTCGCCCAGCCATCCCTGGGTGGGGCCAAGCCATGCTCGGCGGAACCATTTCCCAGTCCACTGTTGCCGCACCGCGCTCCTATACTCCTCAGCCTTTCGGCGAATCAGCGACACCGAACGCTCCTCATCGCCGGCGTAAATCAGCAGCAGCGCATAGTAATCGAAAACATACGCAGCCATGGCGGAGTTCAGCACGCTCTCGCTCTTTTGGACACACTCGTCGAGAGACGATTGCGGAACCCACCCCGGCACCAGCGCGTCATTCCAATCGTCGTGCAGCATGCGCATCAAGCCGTGCTCGCCGGTTTTCACGTCATCACTCAAATGCTTGTAACAACGCGCCAACAACGCCCGTACCGACGCCCTCTCTTGCTGGCCATAAACCGGAAGTACATCCGAATCCAGAAATCTCACATCGCGGGTCGCCAATACGTACTCGCTCACCGCCCACAGAAGCCACAACGGCATGTCGCTGGAGTTGTCGCTGGTAGTCGGCATCGGCATGCCGTGACCGACAATTCCGTATGGGATGGACCCATCCGGCCGGACTTCCTTTAGCGTGTAGCGCAGGACTTCTTTGACGATCTCCGGATCGCTGAACAGAAATGGCAGCACGTGCTGTAGTGGATCGCGCGCCGCCCCTTGGAACCCCATCACGTACTGGTAAATACTGGCCTGCGAGAGAATGTGCTGATGAAAAAAATTGTCGTAGGTCAGTCCGCTCCGAAGGTAGTAGTGGTTCCACGTGACTTCACGCTCCACCCACGGCTCGCTCTCGGTTCCGAACCGCATGCCTTTTTTCTTCCACTGCTGGTTTGATTCTGCGAGCGCCGTCTGAGCCCCTCGGCGATACTTGGTCGCCAACGCGTTCAAGTCCGCCCCGCTCGGTAGATAGCCGTACAAAAAAGTCAGGGTGCGGCTCTCGCCCGGTTTCAAACTGATTCGGCGTTCGAGCAGCAAAGCGCTCTCCGGGCCAGTTTTGCTCAGGTCCCCGTCCAGATTGCGACCGAGACCGCTCGGATTGTTCACCCCTCCGGCTCCAAAGAAATCCTTCCCGTTCGTGGTCATCCCATCCGCAGGACCATCCAGCGAAACAAGAAATGTCTGTGCCGGATCAAGGTCGTCAAAATCCGCTTGCTTCGGAGCATTCTTGTCGGGCGCAGTCAGGAAGGAATTCGGGTTCTTCTCGAGATACGCGAGCATTCCCTGAAACTGACGCTCTTCAGCCTGGTCGCGGCCGAGAAACTCCTTGCGCTCAAGCAGGCCCGATCCGTCCTCGAGGTTCTTAAAGTGATGTTCGAAGCGGTTGGAGAAATCGCGGCGCAATTCATGCATACTTTTCCCGGCAAATCCCTGCATGAACCCACGGAACGAAAACTGATAAAGCTGGCAGCCCCAATATTCGATCCACCGCAGGTTGGCATCTGACTGGCCGTGGTTGGTGATGGTCACTTGCGAAACTAATACCGGATCGTCCCCAAACGGCGCGAAGATCACCTGTTCAATCGCGTAAACCTCTCCGGCAACCTTTTTTCGAAAGTATCCGATCCCAAAGATGCGATCGAACGCGGGAGTGCTAAACACCCTATTTCCGAAAGTCCGGACGAAGACCTTGGCATTCCCCGGGTAGTACGTGCTCAACACTGCTTTGCCATCGGTCAGATAGCCAAACCCGCCCGCGAACTGGCCACGCTCGGGGGCGTAGTCGTTTAAGAACTTCGGGGCGCCTTCGTCCTGGCGCACGCGCACATGCCCGTAGTTGGACGCAATGGCCACAATGCGATCGTTCCCGACTTGATGGATGTGCTCCGTCGAAGACAGCATCCCGGGATTTACCTGGGTAACCGCTTTGGGATCGTTAATCTGGTCGCAGGTGTAGTGGAATGCGGGCAGACCGAATTCATCCTCAATCCAGTTGCCGAAGTACCCCGATCCGTAAGCCTTGCTTTCGCCGGCCGGGGCATGGTTCTCCGCCGCTAGGCCCCAGGCGTCAGGCATGAATTTCAACCCGGCGGTTGTTAAAGCGACGCTCGACAGAAATTGCCTGCGATCAACCGGCATTCGGAATTCCTCCCAGAGGAGTGGCGAGAAAGAAAAGATATCACCGTGCAGGAATTCGTGCAGCTACCGGAAGACTTTCTGCTTCAAGTGATGGGATTAGGTAGCGATATTCAGTGCCCGCTTGATGGTCCCGCGCTCCTGCTGGATTTTCTGCTGCAGGAGAGTGATGGCGTAAATCAACTGCTCCGGACGCGGCGGACAGCCGGGAACATAAATGTCCACTGGGATGACCTGATTCACGCTCTGTACCAGCGCATAATTATTGAACACACCGCCCGAGGTCGCACATGCTCCCATCGAAATCACCCACTTCGGCTCCGGCATTTGCTCCCAGAGCTGGCGAATGACGGGCGCCATTTTGTTGGAGACGCGCCCGGCAATGATCATCAAATCGGACTGGCGCGGCGACGGACGAAACACTTCGGCGCCGAAGCGTGCAATATCAAACCGCGACGCCCCCATGGACATCATCTCGATGGCGCAGCAGGCCAAGCCGAAAGTCATCGGCCAGATCGAGTTCTTGCGCATCCAGTTGATCACGTTGTCCACAGTCGTGAGTACCACCCCTTCCGGCGTGGGATTGCCGTAGGTCAGCTCCTTCACGACCCGCTTACCGTTTTCGATTTCCACGTACGGCCCGAAATCCAGTGTCTTTTCCATCCGGGATATTCTAAACCAGATTCACCACAGAGACACAGACCGACATAGAAGCTTTGGAAACTCAAAACTCCCAGACTAGAAATCCGAAAAGTTTCCTCTGTGGCTCTGTGACTCTGTGGTGAATGATCCTACGGATTGATCACAATCTTCCCCAACATCTCGCTCTTCTCCAGGTGCTCGTGCGCGGCGCGAGTGTCTTTCAGCGGGAACGCCCGGTCTACCACCGGCTTCAACCGTCCGCAGAAAACATGCTTCAGGACTTCGTGCATCTCGCCCATGGTCCCCATATATGAGCCCAGGATAGAAAGCTGCCGCGAATAAACGAAGCGAAGATCGAGACCGACCTGCGGCCCGGTGGTCGCTCCGCAAGTCACCAGCGTTCCGCCGGGTTTGAGCGAGCGCACGCTCTCATCCCATGTCGCCGGCCCGACGTGCTCCATCACGATGTCCACACCTTCTTTATTCGTAATGCGGCGGACTTCTTCGGAAATTTTCTGTTTGTAATGGTTGATGACGTGGTCGGCTCCGAGTTCGCGGGCAAGTTCGGCCTTGCGATCATCCCCCGCAGTCGCGATCACCGTGCAGTGGAACAGCTTCGCGATTTGGATGCCCGCAATCCCCACCCCGGAGTTCGCTCCCAAAACCAGAACAGTTTGCCCCGGACGAATCGCTGCCCGCCCCGTCAGCATGTGCCAGCCGGTGGTGAACACCAATGGCACGCTGGCGGCCTGGTTGAAATCCAGGTTTGAAGACTCGGGAATGGGGACCGCGCTCACCGCGGGCGCCGCGATCAGTTCACAATTGCCGCCGTCCACGGCATTGCCCAGCACGGTGAATGCGCGGCACTGGTTCTGCAATCCAGCTACACACTTCACACAGTGCCCACAGAAGTGCATCGGCGCCAGCAGGACGCGCTGCCCCGGCTTGAATCCCGAAACGTATTCGCCAACTTCGACGATTTCACCGGCGACGTCGCTGCCGAGAATATGCGGCAGCTTCACTCCCGGGAGCCCTTTGCGCACCCACAAATCCAAGTGATTCATCGCGCAGGCCTTGATCTGGACCAGTACCTGATCTTTACGAAGCTGCGGCTCCGGGATGTCTTCGTAGCGAAGCACCTCCGGTCCGCCAAATTCGTGGATGCGAACGGCTTTCATGTCAGACTCCTCGTGGAAATCAAGCTACCACAACGGGCGGGGTTGACTTCCCTTCTCCCACCCCAAATAATCTCTGTGTGGACATATACGAACAAATCGTCCAGCTTCGCCAGCAGGGCCGTCGCGGCGCGGTCGCCACCATCGTCAACGTGCGCGGATCAGTTCCTTCGTTCGAGACGGCGAAGATGCTCATCCGCGACGATGGCTCCATCGTTGGCACCGTCGGTGGCGGATGCGTGGAGGCCGAGGTTTGGCAGGCAGCGCGCGAAGTCATGGAGAGCGAAAAACCGCGCACCATCACGTTCAATCTGAATCAGAATCCGAAGTACGATACCGGCCTGGTGTGCGGCGGCACGCTCGACATTTTCATTGAGCCGGTACTACCTCCAGCGCTACTTTACATTTTCGGCGCAGGTCACGTAGCACTGAGTCTTTATCGAACTGCGAGAAGTGCGGGCTTTGACGTCACTGTGATTGACGATCGCGACACTTATGCCAATCGCGAGCGCTTTCCAGAGGCCAAAGAAGTAATCGCCGAAAACTTCGACCAAGCCATGGCGCGGCTGAGTCCGAACGAAACGTCGTACATCGTGATCGTCACCCGCGGTCATCGCGACGACATGAGAGTTTTGCGCTGGGCCGTGCAGACGCAAGCTCGCTACATCGGAATGATTGGATCCAAGCGCAAGACGATTACGATTTTCCGCGAACTGGCGAAGGAAGGCCTCCCTGAGACTCTGTTCGAACGCGTGCATGCCCCGGTGGGGCTCGACATCGGCGCCATCACTCCGGAAGAAATCGCGGTCGCTATCACCGCCGAGTTGATTGCCACCCGCCGCAGGGTCGAACGCCCCTTACCGCACATGAGCTGGTTCCACTCGCGCAAGGTGAATGCGTACGGGTTGAAAACCGAGTTGGAAGAAGAAAAGAACTAAAGGCGACTCACCACAGAGATACGAAGCCCGGAGAAGAGACTTGAGTTTTTCGTGGTTGCTCTGTGACTTTGTGTCTCTGTGGCAAATCAATTTGTTGGGAGGCTAAATGGCAACCCTGGGCGCGATCGAATACGCAGACGCCGGTCCCGAAGTGCGCGCGGTTTACGACGATATCATGGCTACGCGTAAAACCGACTGGGTTAATAATTTCTGGAAAGCACTGGCCAACGATCCCGCCACACTCAAACGAACATGGGCGGACATCAAGCAGATCATGGCCCCGGGCGCTCTCGACCCGCTCACCAAAGAACTGATCTATGTTGCCGTGAGCGTTACCAATCAATGCGGATACTGCATCGCGTCGCATACTGCCGGCGCACGAAAGAAAGGCATGACCGATGACATGTTCCGCGAACTAATGGCGGTGGTAGGCATGGCGAATGAAACCAACCGTCTTTCCGCCGGCTATCAGGTTGAAATTGACCCGCAGTTCAAGGTATAGAAGCTCGAGGACTTACAATGGCGCACAAATTCACCACTTCTTATCTCGAAGATTCCATCGCTCTATTCCGCTTCTACAAGAAAATGGCCGAGGGCGCGATCGAGCAGGTCACGGACGAACAACTGTTCGCCACGCTCGACGAAGAGATGAACTCCATCGCGATCATCATCAAGCATATGGCCGGTAACATGCGCTCGCGTTGGACCGACTTCCTGACCAGGGATGGCGAAAAGTCTAATCGTAATCGCGACACGGAATTTCTGGCCCCGCCCGCAACCCGCGCTGACCTGATGGAAACCTGGAATGTCTCCTGGGAGAAAGTATTCGAAGCCCTCAACCCGCTTTCCGACGCAGACATCGAGCGCACCGTCACCATTCGCGGCGAGCCGCATTCGGTAATGCAGGCCATTAACCGCCAGATCGCCCACTACGCTTACCACTGTGGACAAATCGTGTTCCTGGCCAAGCACTTCAAGGCCAGCGAGTGGAAGTCGTTAAGCGTCCCGCGCAACAAGTCGGCGGAATTTAATCGGAGAGTGCTGGCCGGGGAAGGCAGTCAGAGGTAGTTTGCAAATTTCAGATTGTAGATTGCAGACTTTAGATTGCAGAACTTAATTGATGTAGGGATTGAAATCTGCAATCTGAAATCCCGTCCCGCTCTCATTAGCCGCCGGATCTTAGAACTTGAACTCGTGCGCCTTCATGTCCACGCGCCGCCCGCGGAAGTGCACGCCTTCCCCTTCCAGGCGCAGGCGTTGTTCGATAGCAGAATCCCCGCACAGCTTAATCGCGCCGCCTGCGCCCAGCACCCGCTGCCAGGGCAATCCAAACGACCGATGCAACACTCTCGCCACCTGCCGTGCACCGTGCGCTAAGCCTGCCGCGCGTGCCACAGCACCGTAGGTAGAAACTTTTCCCTTGGGAATTCTGCGGATGGCCGCACGAATGCGGTCTTGTGCGGACACTTTCGGTCGCGGCCCACTGCCAGTCAAAGTCTAAGCGGCAGCACCTTGACGAAACGACTGCACCGCTTCCTCTTCGCTGTTGTAAACTTCGAACACCGTCAGCAGCTTGGTGACCTGCAGCAGATCGCCCACGCGCTGCGTCAGCCGCGCCAGCTTGACCGCACCGCGAGCATTCCGCGCCGTGGTGTAAAGCGCCACCAGCGTCCCCAGCCCGCCGCTGTCGATATAAGTTACTTCGGCAAGATTCAAAATGATGCGACTGCCTGCCGTGATCAGAGCCTTCACCTGGTCGCGCAATTCGGCCGTCTCTTCACCGAACACAATGCGCCCGGCGCAGTCCACCACGACGATCCCATCATTAAGCTGGCGAACGCCGATTTTCAGTTGCATGGCAGACTCCTTCCTCGCAATAATCCAGCCAGAAGGGTATATCTTACTTGGCGTCTTCGCAAGCGAAGATTGGCCGCCTAAGGCAGGAATTTCCACCCCTTCGCCATCACGTATAATCAGCTCAACTCCTTCATGAGCTACCAGGTCCTGGCCCGCAAATACCGCCCCCAGAAATTCTCCGAAGTCATCGGGCAGGACCACGTGACCCGCACCCTCAAAAACGCCCTCGAGCAAGGACGCACCGCCCACGGCTACATCTTTAGCGGGCACCGCGGCATCGGCAAGACCACCATAGCGCGCATCCTGGCCATGGCCCTGAACTGCCGCTCCTCGGACAAGCCGGTTTCTGAGCCCTGCGGAGTCTGCGACTCCTGTACCGAAATTCGCGCTGGAAATTCGGTGGACGTGATTGAAATTGACGCCGCCACCAACCGCGGCATCGACGAAATTCGGGAACTGCGCGAGGCTACGCGGTATCGCCCAGCGCGCGACCGCTTCAAGATTTATATTCTGGACGAAGCCCACCAGATCACCGATGCGGCCTTTAACGCCCTGCTCAAAACGCTGGAAGAGCCGCCCGGGCACGTAGTCTTCATGATGGCCACCACCGCGCCCGAGGACATTCCGCCGACTATCCGCTCGCGCTGCCAGCATTTCAGTTTCCGCGCCGTGAAGTTCAAGCAGATCGTCGAACAGCTGAGAGATCTTTGCGGACGAGAAAATATCTCCGCCCATGAAGACGCTCTCGCGCTCCTGGCCGAGGCCGGCGACGGCTCCGTACGCGACGCGCTTTCGCTCCTCGATCAGGCCATTGCCTCAAGCGAAAACCAGGGCCACCTGAGCGCTGAATCGGTTAGGCAGTTGATCGGTGCTGCACCATCGGGCGTGCTGGAAGAAATCATGCAGGCGGTTTCGCGTAGTGCCAGTCAGGAAATTTTGCAGATTACTGACCGCCTCCTCACCGACGGCCAGAACCCCGTCCACTTCGCGCGCCAGTTGGTGCGGTTCCTCCGCAACGCCGTGGTCGCAAAGGTTGCCGGAGCGGACTCTTCCCTGCTGCAGATCTCATCCGACGAGCGCGCCCGCATCGCTAGAATCGCAGAATTGTTCTCCGAAGAAGACTTGTCGCGGCATCTGCAAATCATGCTGCGCACCCACGGTGAACTTGGCTATCGCCAGGAACAGCGCTTCCATCTAGAGCTCGGGCTTTTAAAGCTATCCCACGCGCAAAGACTGCTGCCGATGGAACAGCTGCTGAGTGGGGCAATGCTGGAACGAGCGCCCGTGCCGGAACGCAAGCTGGCAATCGCGCCGGAAACGAAGAAGCCGGACCCTCTGGCAGCGACTCGGCCGTTCATTTCTCCATTCGCCGCGGATTCGGCGCGCAAAGGAACGCCGCGATCTGAGGTGTTCGAGAACGCCGGTTCACCCTCCCGTCCTGCGCCAGCTGCGGTAAGCGCCCAGCAAGTAGTTATGGGATCAGCCGCACCCGCCGTTGCCGCTGCTCCCGAGAGCCAGCCCAAACTCGAAGCCAAGCCAGCGAACTTAGACGACGTACGTTCCGCAGTTCTCAACGCGCTGGCGTCGGCGGGCCAGAACATGCTCTCGTCAATGCTCGAAGCCGGAGAATGGCAGATTGAAGGCAATCAACTGATCATTCGCGTCGCATCTTCCGCAACGTTGATCGAAATCTCAGTCAGCAACGACGCCAAGCGACTGATTATCTCGACCGCCAGCAGCGCTCTCGGCCGCGCCGCCCGACTGCAAATCATTCCTGGCGCAAATGTTCAACGCACGCCTGCCCAGCCGGGGCCGCAGAAACCCGCGTCAAACGGCAGCGGTCGCGGACGCGCCGAACAGGAGCCCGTAGTCCAGCGCATGAAGCAAAAATTCGGCGCCGAAATCAGAACGATTATTGATTACAAAAAGAAATGAAGCATCTAGCAATTAGCTCGCTTTTTAGCTTTGAGCCAAGACCACCCGACACAGGCAGCTAAGGCCAAGAGCTAAGAACCAACAGCTGCACTTGAGGTCCAATGAGCGGATTCAACATGCAAGAACTGATGTCGCAGGCGAAAAAGCAGTACGAAGTCCTGCAGAAGAAAATGCAAGAAACGGTGGTCGAAACTTCGTCGGGCGGCGGCGCGGTCACGATAAAAATGGACGGCCGCAAACAGGTGCTGAGCATCAAGATCGACCCCGAGGCGGTAAAATCCGGTGACATCGAAATGCTGCAAGACCTGATCGCCGCCGCAGTCAACGGCGCCGCAAAGAAAGTAGATGACGCCATGCAGTCCACAATGGGCGGCATGCTGGGAGGAATGAACCTGCCAGGAATCGGATGATCGGCCATCTGGTGATCGGGTGATCCAAAATCTCAAGCTTCAAATTCACCTGATGACCAGATCACCCGATCACCCGATCAAACCATGTCTCGCTTCGCTGAACCCATGGCTCGTCTCATCGACGAGCTGAAAAAACTTCCCGGCGTTGGCAGCAAGTCTGCCCAGCGATTGGCGTTCCATATTCTGCGTTCCAGCACTGACGATGCCGACGCCCTCGCCGGCGCCATCCACGACGTGAAAGCCAGCCTGCGCCTGTGTTCGACTTGCAACAACATCACCGACGTTAACCCCTGCGTCTATTGTTCCAGCCCGACGCGCAACCAGCGCCTCATCTGCGTGGTCGAAGAGCCAACGAACATCGCCTCCGTCGAGAAGACGCGGCATTACAACGGCGTCTATCACGTGCTGCACGGAGCCATCTCGCCCATCCACGGCGTCGGCCCGGAACAATTACGCATTGCGAACCTGATGAAGCGCGTCGAAGATGGCCAGGCCGACGAGGTCATTCTCGCCACCAATCCCACCGTCGAAGGCGAGGCCACCGCCACCTATCTTTCCGGACAACTCCGCCGCACCGGACTCAAAGTAACCCGCATCGCCACCGGCATCCCTGCTGGCAGCGACATCGAATACGCGGATGAGATCACGATGCTAAAGGCGATGGAGGGGCGGAGAGAGTTGTAGGTTGTGCTCCGCGCAACGCCATACCGCTCACAACCCGGCTACGTTTCCTCCATGCCCGCACGGTTGCAAGATCAAAACTGTCGCCCTCCTTTCCGTCCTTCAGGCCGGTGTGCAGCACCTCCACCGCTTCCTGCAGGAAAGCACAACGCGATTGCATGGAAAGCTGGCGACATCGGATATGAGGTTTTACGCCATTTTGTGGTGACGCTCGATTCCAAGAACCGGCGAATCCGGCTCGATCAGTAAGTTGCCCAGTCCGCACTTGGGGTGCCGCTGGGGACTACCGACCCCTAATGGCCTTCCACCGCCTCCGCCCCCAGAAAACAATTCGCTTCCTCCCCCGTAGCCAAAATCCCTTGCGGCAAACTCCCCCGGTTATATTCCGCCATCCGGTTTTTCCATTTGAGAAAGTCGGTGATGGATTGCGGCTCAATCCGCACTTCCACGCGCCGCAAGCTGGCGAGAAGCAAATTCATCTCGCGACGGAATCCAACGGCAGCACGCAGCTTCCCGGAGGACGCGCAAACCATCTCGAGCGACCTTCCGCGAAGTTCCAGCAGCCCCCATCCCGCGGGCACCTCTTCCAGCCGCAACAGCCCTGCGGCAGTGAGGTAGAACCGCTCGCATCCCATGCCTTTTTCTGGCTTGCGGCGAAATGGTTTTTCGCGGTCGGCCAAGAAATCGGCTCTCGAGATTTTGCACTCCACGGTCACCGAGTGGCAGCTTTGTTTCCAGCCAATCGCGTCCGGAGTTTCTCCGCTGGCGCAACTCTGCTCCGAGAGCACCACTCCGCAGCCATAGCTGCGCAGCCAGGCGACGGCCTGTTCAACCAATTTGTTGTGCGTCATGCAATTAGATTCGCTCGCCAGCGCGCCGCCGAGAAGTAACTGCGGAGTGTCGTTCCGCTGGCCGAGTCTCCAGCTAGTACCTCGATGTGGCAGACTATTTGTTTGAACGTTCTCGAATTCACCTTCCTGGTCTGGACCGGCTCGCTGGCCGCCGGCTTCCTCGGCGCACTCACCGGACTAGGCGGCGGCGTTGTCCTGGTTCCACTGCTCACCATCTTCTTCCATGTAGACCTGCGCTATGCCATCGGCGCGTCGCTGGTATCTGTCATCGCAACTTCCTCAGGCTCGGCAGCGGCTTATGTGAAGGAAGGCTTCTCAAATGTCCGCATCGGAATGTTTCTGGAGATCGCCACTACACTAGGCGCCCTGCTCGGCGCCTATCTGACTGCAAAGGTTCCAGCTAACGCCCTCGCAATGATCTTCGGTGTGGTGCTGACGTATTCTGCCTACGTCTCCCGGCGCACGCGACCCAGGACCGGCGTCGAACAGCCGCCCGACCCGCTCGCGACCAAGCTAAAGATGAACGGCACTTTCCCCGACACCAGCGGCATTCGCAGCTACAACGTCTATCGGGTCCCCGCCGGTTTCAGTGTGATGTTCGGCGCGGGAGCGCTATCGGGATTGCTGGGAATTGGCTCCGGCGCATTGAAAGTCGTTGCCATGGACCAGGCAATGAAAATTCCATTCAAAGTTTCAACCACCACCAGCAACTTCATGATCGGCGTCACGGCTGCGGCGAGTGCCGGAATCTATCTGAGCCGAGGATACATTGATCCCTCGCTTGCCATGCCCGTGATGCTTGGAGTATTACTCGGATCGCTGATCGGAACCCGGGTGCTGGTGAAAACCCAGACCAAACGGCTGCGCTTGGTCTTCAGTGTCGTGATCGTGCTGCTGGGTCTGGAAATGCTGCTGAAAGGATTTCGCGGAGGCTTCTGAATGACGCTTTTTCGCAACTGGCGAATCCGCGATTGGCGGGCGCGGTACTGGCGCATGAGCGACTGGTACGACCAGAAGATTGAGGTCATCATCGCCCAACTGCTGCGCGCCGGCGTCCTTGCGGCAGCGCTGGTCGTGATCAGCGGCGCCGTGCCTTATCTCGGAGCGAATGGCTGGGCGCGGGTGGATTACCGCACCTTTCACGCAGCGCCGGCAGAACTGAGGGCTGTGCACGGAATTGTGCGGGCTGCGTTCTCTGCAGACTCGCGCGCCATTATGCAACTTGGTCTGCTGTTGCTGATTGCGACTCCGATCGTGCGGGTCACATTCTCGGTCTTTGCCTTCGCGATAGAGGGCGACCGCATGTACGTGTTGTTTACGCTGATCGTGCTCGCGGTGCTTCTCTACAGCTTATTCGGATCCTCTCTCATCGCCTGAATCCCCAGCTTCGTCACCGGCAGAGAGAACATTTCAACCGCCGGGGACGCCGAGATCGCCGAGAAGGATAATTCCATGAACCACTCTGCGCTCTCGGCGTCTAGGCGGTTAAACGCTTTTGCTTCTTAGCGTAATCAGCGTAATCTCCGGCGGACAATTGATGCGGATAGGCGCGCGAATCGTGCCGATCCCAATATTGGTGTACAAAGTCAGGTTCCCAATTTTGTAAAGTCCCCGAGGAAATCTCCGACCCAGCGGCGGCAGCCAGGGTGCGCCGATGCCGGGAAGCCAGATCTGCCCGCCGTGTGAGTGCCCGGATAGCTGAAGATCTATGGGAGTCAACGAAGCCTCATCGGCAAAATCGGGCTCGTGCGCCAGCAGAATTGTGCACTCCGTGGAAGGAATATTCTCCAACGCCAGGCCCACGTCCGGCCTTCCATACAGAACGTCATCGATCCCTGCAAGCCAGATCCGGTCCTTCCCGCGCTCCAGCGGAACCGAGCGGTTCACCAGCACGGGCACATGATGATCGTGCAGCGCTCGCGTCACCCTCACCGGATCCGACCCAGCATCATGATTTCCGAGAATGGCAAACTTCCCCATCGGCGCCCGCAGGTCTTGCAAAATACGCGCGCAGGGTTCAGCTGTCTGCGCATGCCGCCTTAGACTGCCAGGTGATCCGTCCAGCAATGGAACGGTCACAAAATCACCGGTCAGCGCGATCAGGTCCGGATGTAAACCGTTCACAATCTCAACCGCTTTGCGAATCGGCACCACGGAGAAATGGTCTTCGTAGTGGAAGTCGCTCAATTGGGCGATTGTGAAACCGTCAAAGGCGTGGGGCAATCGAGTCAGAGGAATTTCGAGGTGGGTAACCTGCGGATGGTTCGATTCAGAAAAACCCCATCCGCCACCGACCGCCGCGCCTGAGGCCGCAACTGCGCTGGTGTAGAGGAACTTTCTTCGGGTGAGCTTTCCTGAAATTGGCAAGAGTTTCGTAACTCAATAGGCGCGACTGAATGGAATTCTAACCGATGGGAGTACCCGGGAAGACTCTCCGATCACGCCGAGGAACCACGCCGAGGAAGATAGATGCGCAGGTAGAACATGAATGCGACCACGGCAAGGTTAACAATGAGAAAACCAGCATGCAGCAGAGTTACTCGATGCACCAGCAATCTGATCTCGATCGGAAGATAAAGCGCGCCAGAAATCAGCGCAATCCACTCCGCCCAAGCTCGGGCGCGCCACAGTCCATAGGCTTCCACGAAGCGCAGTCCCGAATAACAGCAAGCGACGGTGACTACCACCCAGACTTTGGCGTCGCTCAAACGGTCCGCCATTCGCAACAACAGTTGCGCAAAGTGGCGGTCCGGGCTGATGTGAAGCAGTTGCAGAAACCATTCCGCAACGTCCTTTGCGTCGACGAAAAACGCGATCCCGAGCGCCGCCCCCAATACCAGCAGGCCTTTGATGAACTCCATCAGAGCCACCGTGCGCAGCGCCTGCAGCCGGGCACGATGGTCTTTACGGCCAAGGACAGGCAGCAGTGGTATTTGAGTACCTGAATTCATTTGCTGGCGCCGCGTACGCTGGCCCGAAGCTCGTCCACAATTTCCTGTGCTGCCTGTCGTGCGGCTGCGTTCTGGCTCACGTCGAATGAGATCGCGCCGACTCTCGCATGACCACCCCCGCCGTAGCGTTCACAAACTTTTGCCAAATTCACCACCGGGGGCGACGGGGCCCAGGGATTCGACCCTACCGAAACTTTTAGCCGAAAGCTGCTCTTGCTCAGACCAACACTATAGACGGACTCGGGATGCAAATAGTACGGGACAAATTTGTTGTAGCCTTCCAGGTCGAGGTCTGTGATATCGAAAAACAACGTTCCGTCTTTCGACTCCGTCCGCTCCCGCAGCACGCCGATGGACTGCCGGTGCCTTTCGAGCAGCGGCGGCAGCAAGGGAGCCACAAACGGCGCCTGAATCACTTCCGCCAACGGTGCCGTTGCCAGCAACGGAATCAGCCGTGGGATGAACTCGGGATCCTGCGTGGACTCGATCACCATGGTCAACTGCATGGCCGGAGCCTTCATTTCCACCGCAGTTTTGGCGTCCGCATACAACGCCCCGTCAATGATGTCGGTCCAGTGCACCAGTTCGGCAACAGGCGCAGGATTAAATCCAAACCTCTGTTCGGCAATCATCGCGATAAAACTGGTACAGGACTTGAAGCCGGGATCATAAAACTTGCGGTTACTTTGGTCTTGCTCAAATTGCGCGGCATCAGAAGGAGTCAGAAAAGCGCTCACATGATGATCGAACCACCAGGTAATTTTCGGCGAACTGGAATACTTGAAATCCACGATAGCGTTTTCCTGCCCATCGAAGTCCGCCTCGTTGAACAAAGCTCCGGCACGATGCAGCAGGCCGGAGTAAACGAACTCGACATCATTGCGAATGCGTTCCTGGTAAAAACGCGAAAACAATGCCGCCGAAGAGGCGCCATCAAAACATCGGTCATGATAAAAAACTTTGACTTTCAAGAGCTCCCTTTCTGGTTACTGCCCCACCTGCACAAAAGAGTATAGGAATGCCATCCCCGAGGGTTCCTGTCAAGCAACTTGTGGATACGGGGAACTAACTCCCGAAGAATGAGCGCGGGACTGGCCTACTCTGCTAGTTGCGCTGCCTTGCGGCCGATCACCGGCAACTCGTAACTTTGGCCCTGGACCGCCTTGGCTGCCAGTGCGACCCAAATCACCACGATCGCGATAAACGCTACTCCAACCGAAAGCCACGCCAGCAGAAATCCAACGACGGGCAGGAGAGACAAAATCGCGAACAGCAATTTGATGAGGATTACAGTAACAGCAGTCGCAATGCTGAAAAATACTGATTGCCAGGAGTGAAAGCGGACGAACCGGCTGCTCTTGAGCGCAGGGACTGCAAGAAACAACATTGCCGGCAGCACCGTTACATAGGCCAACCCTCCCAAAATAGCATCGCGGGTCTCGGCCGCACTCAATGCCTCAGGCGCATTCACGCAGCGTCCGCAGCCCGGACAGAAGACGCTGATCTCCGGCATTTCCGCAGCACAGTGGGAACAGATCATTCGTTACAGATAATACTGGCCTTTCCGCTGGCCGCCAAATATCGCTGAAGTGAAAGCGGCTCAGATCACCCGATGTCGCGATCAGATGCCCCAATCAGCCGATCATCCGATGATTTTGCCATTCCCCGCGCCTCGACCTACAATCGGATACTTCGCATGACTTCAAACATTCTGCTCCCGGTCGCCGCGCCGCGCCGGCGTCCTCGACTCTGGCGCTTCTTGTCCCTGACCGTACTGCTCTTACTGTTTGTCGCTGCCGCCGGGATCGCCTGGCTTATCAACGTCGCGCGCTCGGCGCTTCCCGATCTCGATGGCGCGCTTCCCGTTTCCGGGATATCCGCTCCGGTCAGCGTGAACCGCGACAGTCACGGCGTCCCTACCATTGAGGGTGCCACTCTCGACGATCTTTTTTTTGCCCAGGGATACGTCACCGCACAGGACCGGCTCTTCCAGATGGACCTGATGCGCCGGGCCGCCGCCGGAGACCTCTCGGAGATTGTCGGCGAGGTGGCCCTCAAGCATGATCGCCAGCAACGAATTCTCGGAATCAGGGCAACCGCAGAAAAGGGCTTGCTGGCAGCCACTCCAGAAGACCGGGAACAATTCGGCGCTTATGAGCGCGGGGTCAATGCATACATTGAAAGTCATCGTGACCGCCTTCCCTTGGAGTTTCGCATTCTGCATTACTCGCCACGGCCCTGGGCCGAAAAAGATTCGCTGATGATCGCCTATCAGATGGTCGAAACTCTCAGCACCAATCCCATGTTCGTGCTCACCCGAGAGCAGGTCTTGGCCAAGCTGGGTCCGGAGCTGACAGCTGATCTCTACGTGAACACTTCGTGGCGAGACCATCCGCCCACCGCTGCGTCTCCCACGCTGGAGGCTCCGCCACCAGACCAGCCGGCGGCTCCGGTACGCTCGGTCGCATCCGCTCCTTCCTTCACGTCCACCCAGCTATCTGCGCTGCTCGGGCCTTGGCTGGAGCCTTTTTTTCGCGAGCAACCGATCGCGCTTGGCTCGAACAATTGGGTAGTGTCGGGAGCGCACACGGTCACCGGCAAGCCTCTGCTCTCGAACGATATGCACCTCGGCCATCAGATGCCCAACCTTTGGTACGAGGCCCACCTGCACGCGGGCGATTTCGACGTCGCTGGTGTGACTCTTCCCGGGTATCCCTTCGTAATTGTCGGACATAATCGCCGCGCGGCCTGGGGATTCACCAATGTCGGCCCCGCGATCGAAGACCCATTTATCGAAACTTTCAACGATCAGGGACAATACCTGACTCCCGACGGCTGGAAGCTGCCGGAAGTGCGTCCCGAAGTGATTCATGTGAAGGGCAAGCCGGACGTTGTCGTCAATGTCCAAATCACCCGACATGGCCCTATCGTGACTGAGCTCGCCCCCGGCGAGACGCGCAAGATCGCGCTGCGCTGGACCCTTTACGACGGCATTCGCAATCCTTTTTTCCATGTGGATTCGGTCCAGAACTGGGACCAGTTCCGCCGCGCATTTTCGGTGTTCGACGCGCCCGGACAAAACGTCGTGTATGCCGATGTGGATGGAAACATCGGATACCAGGCGACCGGGAAAATTCCGATTCGCGCCGCAGGCGATGGCAGCCTGCCGGTCAATGGCAGCGACAATGCCCACGAATGGACCAGTTACATTCCGTTGGACAAGCTACCGGCGGTGCTGAATCCCCCGTCGGGAATCATCGCCACCGCGAACGGGCGCATCACCCCCGACGGCTACCCCTTCTCCATCAGTGTGCAGTGGGAAGCTCCCTGGCGCACTGACCGGATTTATCGCGTGCTTGGATCAGGCAGGAAGTTTGCTGCCTCAGACATGCTGGCGCTTGAAACCGATGTCTACTCGGAACTTGATCGCTTTGTTGCCGACAAATTCGTCTATGCCATAGATCACGCCAAGAATGCCTCCCCGCGTTCGCATCAGGCGGCAAATATCCTGCGCCAGTGGAATGGCCAGATGGATGCGAACTCGGCAGCGCCTAGCATCGCTTCCGCGGCCAGAACCGAACTTCGCCGCATGTTGCTGGCGGCCAAACTGGGCTCGTATCCGCTGACCGGGGGCCCGGAGAGTTGGACAACCTATCACTGGATGATGGAAACGGTATGGTTGGAAAATGTCCTACTGCACCAGCCGGGGCGCTGGCTGCCACAGGCTTATTCCAGCTATGACGATCTGCTGGCCGCGGCGTTGGACGAGGCGCTGAAGAAGGCGCCAGCCGATTTGAGTTCCTGGAACTGGGGTCCGCAGGATTCCGTCACCATCCAAAATCCGATCCTGGGTCGAATTCCCGTTATTCGCCACTGGACCGGCCCTGGCGAACAACCACAGTCCGGCAGCGGATACACGGTCAAAGCTGCCGGCCGCAACTATGGTCCTTCGGAGAGATTCACTGCCGATCTCTCCAATCTCGATTCTTCCACGCTGAACACCGTGAGCGGACAGTCCGGAAACTTCCTCAGCCCCTACTACATGGATCAGTGGCAGGCGTGGTACACCGGCTTCACCTTCACTCTGCCATTCTCGAAATCAGCGGTAGAGGATGGGACGGGGCACCGACTGATTCTGGAGCCGAAGTAGCATCAGCATTGATCCCTTAGGCTTCGTGCCCGTGCCAGCAAAAGATTCCAATTGGCTGAGTGCTGACTGCTCTTATCAGAAATCCACCACCTTCACATCAATCGCCTGGCCGACGATGTTGACCTGGGTAGTTTGAGCCTGATCCGTGGTGGTGTCGTAGATTTTCAATGCTCCGCCCTGGCAGACGTAAACCACGCTGCGGTTCGGAATCGGCTCAATTCCGGTAACGTCTCCGGTCTGGGGTGGCACCGTGACCTTGGAATGGACTGTATCAAAGATAGCTAGACAGCCGCGGGTCTCCGACGAAGAAATCACATTCGTGCAAGTACGGGAGCCGATGAACAACTGCCCATTCGCGCCCATCTGGAGGCGGTCGTGGTAGCCGTCAGGGATGAGCGCGGTGGCGGTGACAGATGACGACCCGACATCAACCACGCTGAGCACTCCGCAATTCTGTGCTGCCGTCCCGGTAGGGCAACCGGTTCCCGGAGGCGCCCCGACAACGAAAAGCGTATTGCCAGATAGCAGCCCTATTGTGGCGCCACCGATGACCCCGGCGTTAACCAGAGGAATCGGCGTACCCGGAGATTGCGTACCCAAATTGAGCGGCACAATGCTGGCATTTGATGTCCCTCCGCATTCCAGCCCGCAACTGAAAATGTACGCTGTCGTGCCGTTGCCGCTGAAAACGCCCCAGACCGGACGGTCAAAACCATTCACAGTACAGGCGGCAACTGGCACCGCTGTGCACGGCACTTGACTGTTCGTTTGCGCGCCGGTTCCGAGCAAGGCAGGAAATAACAGCGTAACGGCATCCGAGTTCTCGGAAAAAACCAGAATGACATTTCCGGTTGGACTGGGAACCAGATAATGTGCTCCGGGGACTGAAATCGTTGCCGTAATCGCCCCGTTTGAAATGTCGACCCGGCCCACGCCTCCCGGCGACTGCCCCTGGATCGGCGCCGTCGGGATGGCTACAAATGCGCTCCTATCATCCGTCCACACAAACAGACTTTCGGTGGCTCCGGGCAAGGCAATCGCGGTGGTAGTTGATTCGGTTGCATTGTCCACAACCGCGATCCGATCTGCCAGCGGACTGACCACCAAAGTCCGGTCTTTTTTAGGACTTACAACCATCATGCCCGAGTCCGGTAGCACCCCCGCGAGCGACACCCCAGCCAGCGACTGGATATCCTTGAGGGCATCCACAATCTCGAGGGCTGGAACAACTCCAGTACTGCTCACGTGCAGCGGATTAGACACAAACGCGCGAAATGCCAGACCGCTCTTCGTCTGCGTTTTGTTCGAGTAGTTGCTGCATGCCACCAGCCCGGCACCGGCCATTGCGGACACAAGAAAAGCGCTTAAGGTTCTTTTCAACCGTGGGACTCCGAAGAGCATTGAAGGATAGAGAGTTAGATGCGAAAGAGCGGATTATATCAGAGGCTCTTGGGAAAGATTTTCCCTCTCCGGGGCATAGGGGGAATGCAAGCCGATTCATCCTCCTGTATTCTCAAAAATATGGCGGGCGATTTCTTAGCGCGGCTGAACGCTGCTCCGGTGCTGTGCGATGGCGCTACGGGTACTCTTTTGTACGCCAAGGGTATTTTCATCAATCGCTGCTATGACGAGCTCAATGTGTCGCAACCCGACCTGATCCGTGGACTCCACCATGAATATCTGCAGGCTGGCGCCGAAGTTATCGAGACCAACACCTTTGGCGGCAACAGCTTCCGGTTGGAGCGTCACGGGCTTGCCGGCAAAGTCCGCGAAATCAACTTCGCTGGCGCCAAAATTGCCAAGGAGGCCGCTAAGAGCTTCGACGCCTGGGTGGCAGGTGCCGTAGGTCCTCTTGGTGTCCGCATTGAGCCTCTGGGCAAGACTTCTTTCCAAGAGGCACGCGATGCTTTTCGCGAGCAGATCGCAGCTCTGTTGGAAGGTGGCGCTGACATTCTGATCCTGGAAACCTTCGGCTATATGGAGGAGTTGCATCAGGCCCTCCTAGCAGCCCGGGAGGTCAATCCTCGAATTCCGGTGGTTGCCCAGGTCACGGTCGACGAAGAAGCCAATTGCATGGACGGCTCGACGCCGGAAGTGTTCGCGCCGCGCCTACAAGAACGGGGCGCAGACGTGATCGGCTGCAACTGCAGCGTGGGCCCGGTCGCCATGCTCGATGCCATAGAACGCGTCCGGGCAGCGACTTCGCTTCCCATCTCCGCCCAACCTAATGCCGGAATCCCGCGCTCGGTTGAAGGACGGAACATTTACCTGTGCTCGCCGGAATACATGGCTAGCTATGCCCGCAAGTTCGTTGCCGCCGGCGTACGCCTCATCGGCGGCTGCTGCGGTACCACCCCTGAGCATATCCGGGTGATGAAGTCGGCGCTGCGCGCCACCCAGGCCCGTGCCCGCCGCACGGCGGATGCCCAAGTCAAGACCGAGGCCGCGCCTCGCGCTGTTGCAGCCGTGCCCCTGGAGAAAAGGTCCCACCTAGGAGCGAAGATTGCCAGCGGCGAATTCGTGGCCATGGTGGAAATTGTCCCCCCCAAGGGGACCGGTATTCAGAAGGAATTAGAGGGCGCGCGCTACCTCAAGTCGGTGGGAGTGGACGGAATCAACGTTCCCGACAGCCCGCGCGCTTCTGCCCGCATGAGCAACCAGGCGCTGTCACTTCTCCTGCAGCAGCAGGCCGGTATCGAGGCCATCCTCCACTACACTTGCCGCGACCGCAATGTTCTCTGTATTCAGTCGGATTTGCTGGGCGCTGCCGCTGTCGGAATCCGCAATTTGATTTGCATCACCGGCGATCCTCCCAAGATGGGCGGCTATCCCGATGCCACCGCGGTCTTCGACGTGGACGCCATCGGCTTAGTCAACATTGTTCACAACCTCAATCGCGGCCTCGACATTGGTGGCAATCCCATCGGCATCGGCACCGCGTTCGCCATTGGAATCGGCGCCAATCCGGGAGTGCCCAACATTGACGAAGAAATCAGCCGCTTTGAATACAAAGTCGAAGCCGGCGCTGAATTTGCGGTCACTCAGCCGGTTTTCGATCTCTCCCTGCTGGAAAATTTTCTGCGCAAGATCGAGCATTGCCGCATCCCCGTCATCGCCGGCATCTGGCCCCTGGTCAGCGCCCGCAATGCCGAATTCATGAAGAATGAATTGCGCGTGTCAGTTCCCGACTCAATCCTGGAGCGCATGACGCGAGCGTCTTCGCCCGAAGCCGCCCGCGAAGAAGGCATCGCCATCGCCCGCGAGATGCTGGTCTCAGTTCGCGATATGGTCCAGGGTGCGCAGATCAGCGCCCCGCAGGGGAGATATTCCTCAGCGGTGGATGTTCTTGAGGCGCTGGGTGGCACCGGCGTGGGTGCAGACTAAACTGTATTCCCAATCTTGGACACCTTAGAAATCTAAATCGTTTCGGTACAGTTTTTACCCGATACCGCTCAGGTTCATCGGGTATAAAATCAGGCGAGGAGTTCCTCCTTTTGCCAAAGTTTGAAGAGTGCCTTCAGCGCCTGGAAAAGATCGTTCAGGAACTGGAGCAGGGTGAGGTGCCCCTGGAAAAATCGCTGACGCTCTTTGAAGAAGGAATGCAGCTTTCCGCTTCCTGCCGGAAGGAGTTGGAAAACGCCGAAGGCAAGGTGGAAATTCTCTTGAAGCAAAACGGCAAAATTCAGGCCGAACCGTTCGACCGTCAGTAGCAAGCCGGAACGACGCATCGCGGCAAACTGTTCCGCTCCTCTCCACGGGAGCATTAGCAGCCGTACCAACACGGCGAGAACCGAGGAGCCAATGCAACCCACCAACGTAGTCCTGCTCCAAAGCGATCCCGAAGTAGCCCAGATGCTCACCAACTCGCTCTCTAACTCGTTTCATTCCGTACATGTGGTCCAGTCGCTCGACGACCTGCGCCACGCCGCCGCTAAGCATCGACCGGTTGCTATCGTCGTTGACCTGGAAACCGCGACGTTCGGGGACGTTGAATCCTTGAAACGGGACTTTGCGGACGTCAGAATCGTCTGCAACCATCGGGTCGCGGACGAAGAAATGTGGACATCAAGTCTTAACGTCGGCGCTGATGACTGCTGTCGCTCATCTGACTTGGGTGGGATTTTGTTTGCTGCGGCAAGCGCTCCGATAGGCCGCACCATGGCGGCGTAAGCTCGTATACATGCCTGCGGAGAGACGGGCGTCTCGCCCGTCCTTCCTTCCCAAGTTCGCATTTTGCCCTTGTTATACTTCCCTCCATGCTGACGCAAACCCTGGAGGAGGGACGCAAGCTCACCGACGCGGCATTGGAACGACTTCTGCCGGCTGCCGGCGAACGCCCGACATCCATTCATCAAGCCATGCGTCATAGCGTGTTTGCCGGAGGCAAGCGCCTCCGTCCGATTTTGTGCCTGGAAGCCGGACGCGCAGTTGTGGGATCGCTTCCTTCGGAAATTGAAGACCTTGCTGCTGCACTCGAGATGCTCCACACCTACTCCCTGATCCACGACGATCTGCCCGCCCTCGACAACGACGACCTGCGCCGCGGCCGCCCCACTTGCCACAAAGTTTTCGGCGAAGCCATTGCGATCCTCGCCGGAGACGGGTTGCAGACCCAGGCTTATGAGGTCTTGTCAGGCCTTCATTGCCCGCCGGAAGCTCGCGTAAGAATCATCGAGGAGATTGCTCGCGGCACCGGCACCATAAACGGAATGATTGGTGGCCAAGTCGTGGACCTGGAAGCCGAGCGCACTAAGCCCGATGCCGAGACCCTCGAATACATCCATCGTTCGAAAACTGCCGCACTGATCACCGCGAGTGTAGTTACGGGGGGCATCTATGCCGGCGCGTCGCCTGAACAGGAGACTCAATTGCGCAGCTTCGGTCAGGCCATAGGGCTGGCCTTCCAAATTGTTGACGATGTGCTCGATGTCACCCAGACCTCAGAGCAATTGGGAAAAACCGCCGGCAAAGACGCTGCCGCAGAGAAAGCTACCTACCCAGCCTTATTTGGTCTGGAGGAATCGCGCAAACGTGCCGCCGCACTCCTCCGATCGGCGTGCAAGGCTGTGGAAAATTTCGGTCCGCAAGGTGCTGTTCTCAAGGATCTGGCACGGTTTCTAATTGAGAGAGAGAACTGAAGCATTTTCTGGAACTCCGGGCACCTTAACGTTATACTTTTCTCACTGAGTTTCTCAGCAGCGCGCCTCAGGACCACAGTCACATCTCTTTTGGCATCAGCCATGAAAGGGGTAAATGAAGAAGACAATTAGTCCCCGGGTGGCATATTTTTCCATGGAGATTGCCCTCGAACCCGATATCCCTACCTACAGCGGAGGCCTGGGCATTCTGGCCGGCGATACGCTGCGTTCCGCCGCCGACCTGGGTGTGCCTCTGGTTGCTGTCACTCTCGCCTATCGTAAGGGGTACTTCCGCCAGATCCTGGACTCGGCAGGAAATCAGTTCGAGCAGCCACAGGAGTGGGATCCCGAGACTCAGATCACGGAGGTCAAACAGCGAGTCGCGGTAGAGATCGAAGGCCGCCAGGTTTTTATTCGCGCCTGGAAGTACACGATTACCGGCATCACCGGAGAAATTGTCCCCGTCTATTTGCTCGACACCGATGTTCCGGAAAACACCGAATACGATGGCACGCTCACCGACTCGCTTTACGGCGGCGATCAACGCTATCGCCTGGCCCAAGAAATTGTGCTCGGGTTAGGCGGTTTCCGGCTTACAGAAAAACTCTATCCCGGCCTGATCGAGACGTTTCATATGAACGAGGGCCACTCGGCCTTGCTCTCGCTGGGTCTGCTCGAAAGGCGACTCGAACAAAGCTTCGCCGGACGGGTCAAGCAACTCGACATCGATGGCGTACGCGGCATGTGTATCTTCACCACCCACACCCCAGTTCCCGCCGGCCATGATCAATTTCCGCGCAGTCTGGTTGGCCAGGTTCTGGGGCGGGAGGAACTCGCGCTCCTCGACGAAGCCGATGCCTGGGAAAGCGATGCCCTGAACATGACTTTCCTGGCACTGCGTTTTTCCGGCTATGTGAACGGCGTCGCCATGCGCCACGGGGAAGTCTCCCGCGGAATGTTTCCCGCGTATGACATCAGCGCCATCACCAACGGCGTCCACGCCATCACCTGGACGTCTCCCGCATTCAGTGAGCTCTTCGACTCCTTTATTCCCGGCTGGCGCACCGACAACAACTATCTGCGTTACGCCATTAGCATTCCGATCCCCAGCATTCAAAAGGCCCACGCCGAAGCCAAGTCCGATTTGTTCGACGAGATCGCCAAGTCCTTCGGCGTTCAACTCGATCCCAAGCTTCTCACCCTCGGCTTTGCCCGCCGCGCCAGCACCTACAAGCGCGCCGACCTTTTGTTTCAGGATCCGGAACGACTGCGCCGTATCGCTCGCGAAGTCGGCCCCATTCAGCTTGTTTATGGCGGCAAGGCCCATCCCCACGATGAAGGCGGTAAGAACCTGATTCGCCGCGTGGTCGGAGGCGCCAGTTCGCTGGCCGACGTCATCAAGACCGTATATGTGGAGAACTACGACATGCGCTGGGGGAAACTCATCACCTCCGGCGTGGATCTCTGGATGAACACCCCCATGCGTCCGCAGGAAGCCTCCGGCACCAGCGGTATGAAGGCAGCGCTCAACGGCGTCCCCAGCTTCAGCGTAGTGGACGGCTGGTGGGCCGAAGGTCACATTGAAGGCGTCACCGGCTGGGCCATCGGCAGCAGCGAGGTAGCGGAAGATCCCTCTCTCGAAGTGGCTGCGCTTTACGACAAGCTGGAGCGCGAAATCGTACCCATGTTCTACGGACGTCCCAACCGCTACTCCGAAGTCATGCGCTACACCATTGCCTTGAATGCTTCCTTCTTCAACACCCAGCGCATGGTGCTGCAGTACATCTCAAACGCCTACAAGATTCAGCGCGACGTCGCAGTACCGGCGATGCGCCTGTAACCCCGACCTTAGTCTCCCGAGGGCTGGAGTGACTGCTCGCAGTCCGGCATGATTTCGGGCACAAAAGCCATTGACGGCCGCTCGCCTGGCATCGGTTCCCGGTTTGTATCCACCCGGTGTTTCGAACCCGCCTGGAGTGCCTTCTCTGCGAACTGTTCCTGTTCGGTGGATCCATTTAGCGCGGTGGTCGAGGCCAAGCCACCCGCAATCACCTGGGTGAGGGCGTCGAAGTATCCCGTGCCCACGAAGCGCTGGTGCTTCACAGCCTGGTATCCGTACTCGGCTTCGCTGCCGAATTCTTTCTCCTGCAAGCGGGAATATGCCGTCATGCCGCTGTCCTTGTAGCCCCGCGCCAACTCGAACATGCTCAGATTTAAGGCGTGGAATCCGGCCAGGGTGACAAACTGAAATTTGTATCCCATCTTGGCCAATTCCGGTTGGAAACTGGCGATGGCTGCGTCATCGAGCTTCTTCTTCCAGTTGAATGACGGCGAGCAATTGTAGGCCAGCAATTTGCCGGGATACTTGGCATGGATTGCTTCCGCAAACCGCCGCGCCTCCTCCACGCTCGGTTCCGATGTCTCGCACCAGATCAAATCTGCATAGGGCGCGTAAGCCAGGCCGCGCGCAATCGCAGAATCCAGCCCACCGCGAATGTGGAAGAACCCTTCTGATGTCCGTCCTCCGGTCACGAACTCACGGTCCCGCGGATCAACGTCGCTGGTCAGCAGGTGAGCGCTGTTGGCGTCGGTACGTGCCATGATTAGCGTCGGCACGCCCATCACGTCCGCAGCCAGACGGGCCGCCACTAGCTTTTGGATTGCCTCCGCAGTCGGTACCAGAACCTTGCCGCCCAGGTGCCCGCACTTCTTTGCCGAAGAGAGCTGATCTTCGAAGTGTACGCACGCGGCGCCGGCCTCGATCATCATTTTCATCAACTCATAGGCGTTCAGAGCGCCACCGAATCCGGCTTCAGCATCGGCCACGATAGGGGCCATCCAGTACATGCCATTTTTTCCGTTCATGTGCCCATCGAGATGATGGACCTGATCGGCGCGCAGCAGCGCATTGTTGATGCGCTTGATCACGGTTGGCACGCTGTTGGCCGGATACAGGCTCTGATCGGGATACATGTGACCCGCATCGTTGGCATCCGCCGCCACCTGCCAGCCGCTGAGGTAGATCGCCTTCAGCCCGGCCTGCACCTGCTGTACCGCTTGATTGCCGGTGACTGCGCCCAGCGCCTGCACATACTCGTCGTGGCGCAGCAGCCACCACAGCCGCTCCGCACCCAGGCGCGCCAGAGTGTGCTCAATCTGGAACGAGCCGCGCAGCTTCTCTACTTGCTGGCTGGTGTAGGGGCGCTTGGTGCCGGCCCAACGGGTGTTGGTGTGCCATTGCTTGGTCATTTCGGAGGCGCTTAGAATGGGCATGATTACTATGTCCTGTCCGGCATACCGGTTCAGGCTCAGTAAACCGGATCCGGCCTCCCGGACGCAAATGAGATCGACCGTATCGACCTTGTAGTCCGATTCGGACTAGTGGGGCCGCCGGATAGCCACAAAGCAACCGTAGAATGTTGAGACTATGACCACGACTACGGGCCTCCGCAGTGAACTCGAGACGCAGATCCTGACCCCGGAAGCGACTGCCTTCCTCACCCGGCTGGGGTGCAGGTTCGAGCCACGCCGCCAGGAGCTGCTGGCTGCACGCCGCTCCCGCCAGCAGAGGATCGACGCCGGCAAACTGCCCGACTTTCTTCCCGAGACGGCCCATATTCGCGAAAAAGAGTGGACGGTCGCGCCTATCCCTCACGACCTCTTGGATCGCCGCGTGGAGATTACCGGCCCGGTTGACCGCAAGATGATCATCAACGCTCTCAATTCGGGCGCCAATGTCTTTATGGCAGACTTCGAGGATTCGAATTCTCCAACCTGGCAGAACAACCTTGAAGGCCAGCTCAATCTGCGCGACGCGGTCGAGGGCACCATCAGCTACGTCAGTCCCGAAGGCAAACCGTACGAACTTAATCCGCACCCGGCAACGCTGCTGGTCCGGCCGCGTGGCTGGCATCTCGAAGAAAAACATTTTCTGGTGGACGGCAAGCCGATCTCCGCTTCCCTCTTCGATTTCGGTCTTTATTTTTTTTACAACGCGAAACAACTCATCCGGCGAGGAACTGGACCGTACTTTTATCTGCCGAAAATGGAGAGTCATCTCGAAGCTCGTTTGTGGAACGATGTCTTCTGCTTTTCGCAAGACGAACTCGGCATACCCCGTGGCACCATCCGCGCCACCGTTCTGATCGAGACTATCCTTGCGGCTTTCGAGATGGACGAAATCCTTTATGAACTGCGCGAGCACTCCTCGGGACTCAACTGCGGCCGCTGGGACTATATTTTCAGTTTCATCAAGAAATTCCGCACCCGCCCCGACTTCGTTCTGCCCGACCGCTCAACCGTTACCATGGACAAACATTTTCTGAAGTCCTATGTGGAGCTGCTGATTCAGACCTGTCACCGCCGGGGAATTCACGCTATGGGTGGGATGGCAGCGCAGATTCCCATCAAGAACGATCCCGCTGCAAACGAGAAAGCCCTCGACAAAGTGCGCCAGGACAAATTGCGCGAAGTGAATGCTGGACACGACGGAACCTGGGTAGCCCATCCCGGCCTAGTGCCAATCGCAAAAGGAATTTTCGACGCACATATGAAAGACGCAAACCAGATCAGCCGCCGCCGCGAGGCCGTTCGGATCAGCGCTAAAGATTTGCTGGCGGTCCCCGAAGGCACAGTCACCGAAGAAGGCCTGCGCTGGAACATTGACGTGGGTTTACAGTATCTGGAGTCGTGGCTGCGGGGCTCCGGATGTGTTCCGATCTATAACCTGATGGAAGACGCTGCCACCGCCGAAATCTGCCGCGCACAGGTCTGGCAATGGTTGCGCCATGGCGCCAAACTCAGCGAGGGTCGCCCTGTGAACCAAGAGATGGTCCGCAAAGTGATCGCCGAGCAGAAGAGCAAATTGCAGGGCGGGCGCATAGCCGAGGCCGCCGAGATATACGAGCGCATGATTACCAGCCCCGATTTCGCGGAATTCCTGACCCTGGTGGCTTATGATTACATCGACTAGGAATACGCATGGCCGCTCGGATTCCCGCTCGACAGCGCACGAACCCGCAGCCCAGGAAAATGACGAAGTCCAACTCCAACTCCGAAGACATCTCGGATGAGTTTCTCTCCCAACTAAAGCAAGACCTGGTGCGCCGCCGCGTCGAGCGCGGTATGGCTCTGCTCGAAGATCATCACCAACTACTGGCCTCGTTCGATCCCGAAAAGAAAAACGCCGGCCGCTTCGCAGGTTATCTCGCACAATGGGTTGACCTCGGCTTCGAACGCACTGGATTAGTCAAAGGAGTCGTTGCCTTATTCTCGAAGGCCACGCGTGCACATCTGCCGCTCGAAGACTACCTCTACCTGCGGATGGCCGAAGGTATGGTGGCCATGTCCGAAGAGTCAACCGAGGAAGCGATCCGCCACTTTGATTTTGTGTTGAGCCTCGATCAGGAAGCCGCCGATCAGGAACTGGTGGCGATCGCCAATTTCTGGAAGGGCCGCTGCCTCCGCATGAAAGGAGAGTATGACCAGGCCCGCGGATTTGCGACGAAGGGCCGGGAGCTGGCTCTGCAACTCGGCCATCAGCCGATGGCGGCAGTCATGCAAGTGCTTGAGAGCTGGCTGTTTTTTCAAAAGGGAGATGCCAAACAAGCGATCGGCACTTTGCAAGAAGCCGAGGCTGTGCTTAGCCAAACTGACGACTACCTCACCCTCGGTAACATTCAATCTTCTTATGGCCGCATCGCGCGCCGCCAGGGACGACACCAGCACGCTATCGATAGTTTCACTACCGCCATCGCGCTATACAAGAAGCGCGACCCCCAGCATCGCAATGTGGCGCGAACCCTGAACAACATGGCATACGTGAAGCGACTGATCGCTCTGCAACTGCGCCGCAAGATTGACGCCGATGCCGCGCGCCGCCGCAAAGCCGCCGTGCGCGGCCGCGCCGGCCAGAGTCAGGGCAGGCCCCAATATCGCAATCGTTTTGAGCAACTCCGGCAAGAGGCACTGGCTGAACTCGCTGAAGCCGCGGCAATTTATCAGCAGTACGAATATCATCACGGACTGGGCAGCGTGAACCTGAACTATGCCTATCTCCATCTGGACAACGGAGACCTCGAACAGGCGGAAGCGGCGGCGAAAACCTCGTTCCGCCTCGCTGAGGAGAAGCGTGACTACATCCTAATGGCTCGGGCGCGAATGCTGCGCTGCATGATCGAGAACGCGCGCGTTGAGGAAGGCATCGGCGAGAGCACGGAACCCGGCAATCATGCCCGCCTGGCCCAGGATTTTGCCCACGAAGCTATTGAACTGGCAAAGCATACCCAGAACCGGCGGCTGCTCGCCCATACCTATATTTGGCAGGGACTGACGCACTGCAATCGCTTCTTCGACGATCCCGATGCCGCGCGCCTTTGCTACGATCAGGTCATCAGCCTTTCGAAAGGCGACCATGGCGACAGCGCGTGGGAAGACTTGCAGATCCTTAAGGCTAAAGTGCTTCGCGGCGGCAGCGTCAACCCCACGCTGCGGGCCTGGTCCCAAGGCTCGGTTGGCGACAAGACCTTCCAGCAGATCAGCGAGGAATTCGCCGAATTGATCATTCCCAAGGTCTGGGAACGTGAAGGCCGCAGAGTATCCCGGGTGGCGGCGCGCCTCTCCGTGTCTCCGAAAAAAGTCCGCCGCATCCTCAACCGCGTCGGACGCCGCAAACCACCGGGAGAGTAGTCAATTGATCCGTCGAAATAAGGCGATGGTTAGGGGGCAAATAAGGCGATGTTGGGAGGAAAATGTTGGTGGACCTGGTCGGGATCGAACCGACGACCTCTTCCATGCCCCGGCAAATGACTTAACAACCGGCAGAGTCGGGAAAAAGTGCAAAAAACGACGCATTTGCTACCAAATCGCTACCGAAATTATTGCTAGCAAAGTGCTACCAAAACCAAAAATAGTTGGGCCCTAGGGCTGACCGCCGGGGATCAGCCCTCTCTTCCCTCGACCATAGGTCGCCGCCGAATTTAGAAATGAATGAGAATAATGTTGATAGTAATAGCACCCATAGATTAATTCGCTTGGACAGCAGTAACGAATGCATATATCAAATCTTGATTTATCCGAGCACGCTTATACCCCTACGTATCCGCAATGGGGCTTTCGGAACTATGGCATTAATGTTTACGGGCCGATGGTCGGGATCGACATCCGGTTGGGCAGGCATCAACGAGACGCTGAGCAGTAAACTCAGAACCTTCCGAACAGCCCCTTGCAGTATCGGTACTCCGAAGCACGTGCAAGGCCCGGCGGACCGCCTGACAAGGAGCGCCGCCAAGCGGCCACTCCTCCCCATCCCTAAACGACAGCACAAGTAGTGGTCGGGATCGAACCGACGACCTCTTCCATACCATGCAACGAGAAAAATACTAAGTGATTGCCGGTTCAGTAGTTATAAACCGGCCAAGTCGGCAAAAGTGACCAAAATCGTCGTATCTTGCTACCAAATTGCTACCAAAACCGTTGCTACCAAACTGCTACCAAAAGTAAGTGGGCTGAGGGACTGACCGCGGGGGATCAGTCCCTTTTCTCCTCCAAAAGATTTGCAGCAGCTTCTTTTCGTTCGTCCGCCGCATAGCTCTAATGCTCGTAACCCCCACCGGCCAGCGAGACCTTCCCTTTGAACATGCGATACACGATGACGAAATACATTACAGCCAGACACATTCCGAATGCCCACCAGACCAGGCCAACGCGAAGCGCGTGTGGACCTGAAAGCGCCTTCTGGATGGTGATGTCGCGGCTGGCGTCGCCGCTCGAAGGCAGAAGACGAGGATACAAAGCGGTCGCGGCTCCAACCAGCATCACCGTGAGACAAGCACATGAGCAGGCGCTGGTGTCGGATCGCGATTGTCTTGAAGACCACAATCAACAACGCGAGTCCCATGGTCAACTGCGGGAACAAGTAGTGGTAAGTGACAGTGAAGGCGAAGTGAATTCGATGCAGGAGAAGTGCGGTTACCGGAGAAACTCTACACTAACCTACCTGTACCTTCTGGTGATTACAGTCACAATCCGAGTGCTACAATTTCGGTTAACTAACAAGTATGCGTGCTCCTTACGGCCTCGACATCCTCGACAACTGCCTGACCTGCCCGGTGCGGGAGGAGCACCTTTTCTGCAATTTGCCGATGGCAGCCCTGCAGAAACTGAATGAGATCAAGTCCACCGCGATTTACCCCAAGTCGGCGGTATTGTTCATAGAAGGCCAACAGCCGCGCGGGTTTTTGTCCTTTGCGCCGGCAAAGTGAAGCTCTCCACTTCGTCCAGCGAAGGCAAGACGTTGATCACGAAAATTTCCGACGCCGGGGACGTTCTTGGCTTGAACGCGACGATCTCGAACCATCCCTATGAGGTTACGGCTGAAATGATCGAGCCTGGCCAGGCGAATTTCATACCGCGCGATGCTTTACTCCGCTTTCTTCGCGAGCATGGGGAAGTCGCACTGCGAGTTGCGGAACAGTTGAGCCTCAACTACTACACCGCATACGAAGAAATCCGCACCCTGGGGCTGACTAGTTCCCCGGCTGAAAAGTTCGCGAAGTTACTGCTTTCGTGGTATCCAAAGGGGGAAACCAACGGCCAAGCTCAAGTCAAGCTCACTCTCACCCATGAGGAGATCGCCGAGATGATTGGCACCACGCGGGAGACCGTCAGCCGACTTTTTTCGGATTTCAAGAAGAAACAACTCCTCCAAGTAAAAGGCTCGACCCTCGTCCTTCGCAATAAAGGTGCGCTAGAGAAGATGGTGCACGCCTAGCCGGGGGGCGTGTGGGTCGGACACTCTTGCCCGACGCCGTTACATTGACTCAAGGCACATACGCACAACAAGGCTCTTGCGCAAGGGGATCATGACTTACCGCGTAAGCTCGTGCACGGGATCCGCCGCATATTTCCTTATAGTCGCAGCGACCGCACTTTCCCCTTAGCTGTGAGCTGTCGCGAAGCGAGCGGAACAGCGGAGATTGCTGATATATCTGCGCCAGCGGCTCCCAAAGAACATTCCCTGCCGGCAGCGGTAGAAATCCGCTGGGATAAACATCGCCAGTGTGGCTTACGAACGATAAGGAGGATGCAGAGTAACGAACAGGTGTCGGCAGGCACACCTCGGACGAGCTTCTTTGAGGTAATGCAGGATGGCATCGCCGACTTTGCGCTGGAGCGGATAGCGCTGAGAG
>Ga0185299_10000773_pt1 | contig 77036 bp, 65 predicted proteins | sample PaiPotPPA55metaG_FD_128002 | JGI IMG/M metagenome (GOLD analysis project Ga0185299, IMG submission 128002) | Iron sulfur acid spring bacterial and archeal communities from Banff, Canada, to study Microbial Dark Matter (Phase II) - Paint Pots PPA... ...
AGATGTCCAGAATAATAAAAGAAGCAAAGCAGCAATTCGTAGATTCAAGGCAAGCAGCAGCGAAATAAAAGTTCTTAGTTCTCAGTCAACCCGAAAGCCGGGAGACTGAGAACTGAGAACTGAGAACCGATTCATGGCGAACATCCTCGATATCCGGCGCCGCATCCGCAGCGTGGTCAACACGCGGCAGATCACCAAGGCCATGAAGACCGTCTCCGCGGCGAAGTTGCGCCGCGCGCAGGAGAGCGCCTTGGCCGCGCGTCCCTATTCGCAGATGCTCACCAATGTTCTTAAATCGCTCGTGTCGCGAGCCGATATTTACGATCCGGCCACTGGACTGCCAATCCATCCCCTGCTCGCCGAGCGGCCTGAGAAAAATATCCTGCTGATCGTAGTCACCGGAGATAAGGGCCTCGCCGGGGCGTTCAACACTAACATCCTGAAGATGGCTTCGAAATTCATCCAATCGAAGCCTGATCAGAATATCAATATTGACATCGAATGCATCGGACGCAAAGGCCGCGACTTCATGCGAAGACGCTATCCGCTAGCACCAAAGAGCCCTTCGGCCGATGGAGCAAATGATGGAACGAACCATGGAGCGACGGGCGCTGCGCTCGTCCACTCGGACACTGAGGGTGCTTCAGCACGCGCCGATCGCGTGCAGATCGTAGGCGAACACATTGGAGTTCTGGGCAAGGTCGACTACAACTTCGCGGCCACCCTCAGCGAGAGTGTGATCGCAAGCTACACTCGCCACGAGATTGACAGCGTCTACGTTCTCTTCAACGAATTCAAGTCGGTCATTGCGCAACGCCTCATCGCCGAGCGCCTGTTGCCGATCAAACAAGTCGGCGCAATCGACGTCGCCATGGCCGAAGAGGCTTCGGAAGAGGAACGCAAGAAGAGACTGGAAGCGGCGAAGTCAGCGGGCGTCGGTTTGCGTCCGATAGATACCAGTGCCGTCGATGAGGCCGCCGCCACCTTCGGGGCGTCACAGGTGGATTACATCTACGAGCAGCCGCCCCAGCAGCTTTTCCAGGGAATCTTGCCGAAGTATATCGGCATCCAGATTTTTCGTGCGCTGCTCGAGTCCGTAGCCGCCGAGCACGCTGCCCGTATGACGGCGATGGATGCGGCAACCAGCAATGCCAGCGATATGATCGATTCGCTTACGCTGATAATGAATCGCGCGCGTCAGGCAAAGATCACGAAAGAAATTATCGAAATCGTAAGCGGGGCAGCAGCACAGTGAATCAGCACTTAGCATTTAGCATTTAACAAGAGCCAAAGTCCCAGACTAATTGCTAATTGCCGGTTTTGAGGTCTTATGTCAGAAAATATCGGAAACGTAATCCAAATCGCAGGCCCCGCCGTCGATGTGCAGTTCACTGAAGGGGCGATGCCTCCCATTTATCAGGCGCTTCGCGTCGTCAGCGACGGCTTTACCGTGCCTTCCCCCATCAACGTCATTCTCGAAGTGCAGCAGCATCTCGGCGAAGGCCGCGTGCGCTGCGTCGCCATGGAAGCGACCGACGGCATGGTGCGCGGCATGAAAGCTATCGACCAGGGTGGACCCATCTCCGCCCCGGTAGGCCGCGGCACGCTAGGGCGAGTGATGAATGTCATTGGCGAACCCGTGGACAATCTCGGTCCCATCGCCTTCGACAAGAGAATGCCCATTCACCGCCTCGCTCCCGCGTTCGATGAACAATCGACCACTGCGGAAATGTTCGAGACCGGAGTGAAGGTAGTCGACCTCATCCAGCCATTTTTGAAAGGCGGAAAGATCGGCCTCTTCGGCGGTGCCGGTGTCGGCAAGACCGTCGTCATCATGGAACTGATCAACAACGTAGCCAAACAGCACGGCGGATTTTCCGTCTTCGCCGGCGTAGGTGAGCGCACTCGTGAAGGCAACGATCTCTGGCTGGAGATGACCGAGTCAGGAGTAATAAAACCCGGCAAACCCAACGAGTCAAAAGCCGCGTTGATCTACGGCCAGATGACCGAACCCCCCGGCGCCCGTCTAAGAGTAGCGCTAACCGCCCTAACCGTAGCCGAATATTTCCGCGATGAAGAAGGCAGCGACACGCTGTTATTCATCGACAATATTTTCCGCTTTACCCAAGCTGGCTCCGAAGTCTCCGCTCTATTAGGCCGCATGCCCAGTGCGGTCGGATATCAGCCCAACCTCGCTACCGAGATGGGGGAACTGCAGGAGCGTATTACTTCTACTAAAAAGGGTTCGGTCACTTCGGTGCAGGCGATTTATGTGCCGGCGGATGACTTGACTGATCCGGCACCCGCTACTACGTTTGCGCATTTGGATGCTACTACTGTGCTTTCTCGCGCGCTTACGGAGATTGGAATTTATCCCGCGGTCGATCCGCTGGCTTCCACGTCGCGCATTCTTGATCCTCGGATTGTGGGACAGGATCATTACGACGTGGCGCAAATGGTCAAGAAAACGTTGCAGACTTACAAAGATCTGCAAGACATCATCGCCATTCTGGGCATCGACGAACTTAGCGAGGATCAGAAAGTGTCGGTCGCTCGCGCGCGAAAGATCCAGAAGTTCCTCTCGCAGCCGTTCTTTGTGGCGGAGCAGTTCACCGGCACTCCCGGACGCTATGTGAAGATCGCCGACACGGTGAAAGGTTTCCGCGGCATCGTGGAAGGGAAGTATGATGACATTCCGGAGCAGGCTTTCTACATGAAGGGCACGATCGACGAAGTGATGCAGACGGCGGAGAAGATGAAGAGCGCGGCGGTCAGCACTTAGCAATTAGCATCTTGCTTGGAGCGGCCGTTGCTGGACGCTGGCTCTGAATTGAGGACTGTGGCAGAGACTTTCCAACTCGAAATCGTCACTCCCGCGAAGCTGATGGTGAAGGACGTGGCGGAGGAAGCGCAGATCCCGGGGCTAAGCGGGTATCTGGGGATTCTTCCGGGGCACGCTCCTCTGATTACCGAGCTTGCCGTCGGTGTGATTACTTACAAGGCCAGCGGGGCGACACACACGCTGTCGGTGGCGTGGGGATTTGCGGAAGTGCTGCCTGACAAGGTGACGATCCTGGCGGAAGCGGCGGAGCGTCCCCAGGAAATCGATGTAGCACGCGCGCAAGAGGCCAAAAACCGGGCGGAAGCGCTTCTGAAAAGCAACGATCCCAAGGTTGACTACGCGCGCGCCGAAGACGCATTGCAGCGCGCGGAAACGCGGCTGAGCGTTGCGAAAGAGGAGTAGACTTTCATAGTCTTTCAAGAGTGGGAGATCGACAATGAAAAAACCTCGAGCATCTTCGTTCGGGCTACTCGCGCTTTGCTTGGGATTAGCATTGATCCTCGAATTGGGGCTGGTGCCCGCTCGCACGATGGCAGCGGACACGACGCCGATCGTCGGAAATTGGGAAGGAACTCTCGATCCAGGCGCCCAGCCGAAGAAGAAGATTGTGGTGCACATTTCCGCCTCGCAGGACGGGAGTCTAAGTGGCACGATCGATTACCCTGACCAGGACACTTCGGGTATCCTGATTACCGCCATCACCTATAAGGAACCGATCCTGCACTTCGAAAGCACCGGCACTGGCACCTATGACGGTACGATGAACAAAGACAATTCAGAGATCACGGGCACCTGGAAGCAAAGCGCAGCGGGCGTGAGTCTCATCCTCAAGCGAACGCCTTAGGGGATTATGCGCGGCGGCTGAGACCCAGGCTGATTCACAGGGCTTACCATCTATTGCGCGGCGCTGACTTCCCCGGACATTTCCAATTCCACATTTACCACTGGCTTTACTTTGAACAGGAAATTGCTGGGGTTTTTGATGCCCCACTTCACATACGGCACTTCAAATTTGCTGGTTCCCTTCCAGCGATCTCCGGTGAACTCGGCATGAACCAGCGCGGTGATGTCATGGTCCGCGCCATGAATGGAAAAAACACCGTCGAGCTTTACGTCCGATGCCCCAGCCTGGCCTACTTTGCCCTCCACTTGAGTAGGACGGAAGATCACCTCGGGATATCTTGGCGTCTCCAAGATCTCTTTCTGCATGCGCGCGTCACGGGAATGATTACCACTTTCGCCGCTGGTGGCAGCGACGACAATTTCTCCGCCAGCCTTCCCGGTTTCCGGATCGAAATGTAGATTTCCGCTCTTCAGTGCGAATGTGCCGTGTACCGTGTGCAACGAGCTGTCAACGTTCCAATGCACGATTGATTGTGCCGGGTCGAGGGTCAGGACAATCTCGGAGACGGGCGCGGGAGTAGCTTGCGGCCGAGGCAGAGGCGCGGCCGCAAGAAGCAGGACTAAGCCGAGGACCGCCAATGCTGCAACGGTTAGAGATCTTGCCCGAAAAGCCTGCATGTTTGCTTCTTCTTTCTTGGAGTCCCTGGCGGAACTCCAATCTCCGGCCTCGGCGCCTGAAGGCGTTCTCATAGCGCAGCGGGTACGGTATCGCTATAGCGATACCCTGATACGAAACTGGATGTTTTCCGCACGCCCCGATGCGAACCGCAATTGCGCAGCGGGTAGCTAGATGTGGACCGCGCGGCGCACCATTCCGAGCGCTTCGGTCCAGAAGGTTAGCGAAGTCTGTGCCATTTCGACCACGTCACGAATTGCCGCTACGAATTCATCCATCTGCTCCGAGGTTACCATCAGGGGTGGCGCCGCTTTCAGGACCATGAAGTTGTTTCCGCAGATTTGGGTGAGAATGCCCTTCTCGCGGAACATCCGCATGACCACAATCTGTCCGAACATGGCGGGATGGATTTTGTTGAATGCTTCGTACAATGTGCGGAAGGCCAATTTCTTCGGCGGAACGAATTCGATTCCGTTCAGGAGGCCCATGCCACGCACTTCGTTCACCATGTCGAAGCCCGCCAGTTCCCGGCGTAGTTTCGCGCGAAACGATTCGCCGAGACGCAGCGCTCGCTCGCCTAGTTGTTCGTCTTGCAGAACATCCAGCGTGGCGAGGCCAGCTCTCATCGACAGAGTATTTTCGCTGAACGTGGAGGTGTGGACGATGGCCCGCTTCAGCGAGGAATATACCGCATGATAAATCTTGTTGGTCATCAGAACCGCGCTCACGGGCATTAGGCCGCCGCTGAGCGCCTTGGCCAGGACCACCATATCTGGTTGTATATCGAACTGGTGCGCCGCCAGAAACGTTCCGGTGCGATACATTCCGGTCTGGACTTCATCGAGGATGAAAAGTGTGCCCGTCCGCCGGCACAACTCTTGCGCTTGCTGCAAGTAGGCGGGCGTGGGAACGTGAATCCCACCTTCCGCCTGAAGGGGCTCGACAATAAACGCGGCATGCCGTTTGCTCGCGACTACGTTCTCCAGCGCGGCAAGATCGCCGTAAGGGACGCCGTGGGCATCCGGCAAAAGCGGCCCGAATCCCTCTTGCCAAAATGCGTCGTTCATCAGCGAGAGCGCGCCGGCGGTCAGGCCATGGAAACTGCTTTTTGCATAAACGATTCCAGGGCGGCCAGTGGTGGCTCGCGCAAACTTGATTGCCGCCTCCACCCCCTCGCTGCCACTGCTGCCAAAGCAGACTTTTTCCAATTCCCCGCCCGCCAACTCACACAAGCGCCGCGCCAGGTCGCCGGCGATCTCCGGCACGTGGCTTTGCAGCATCGCCGGACCACACCGATCCATTTCGTCCTTCAATGCCTGAATGATGTAGGGATGGTTGTGCCCGGTATTGTGAACACAGTAGCCGGACAAAAAGTCCAGGACGCGACGGCCGTCTTTCGTGAACAACTCGCAACCGAGACAGCGCTCATACGCGACGTTCATGCCCAGGAGGTTGAGCAGGGAGACCCACTGCGGGTTAACGTAGTCGTTGTAGTTAGAGGTGGTGGCGGTCGACACGCCGGGTGAAACGATGGTGGCACTGCCGGTTGGCATATTTCTCAGATGGGATGCACACCGTCACGGTTGGGATGCACTGTTGGATGCAGTTTCCGCTGTAATTACTAGTGAAAGAGCGGACAAACCTGAGGTGGCTGGAGCCAAAGCCTACTCTGGTAAACTTTCCAGTCCTTCTTGGGCGAAGCGAGGCGATCATGGCGATTCAACGGGTGGGGGTGATCGGTGCGGGCACGATGGGGAATGGCATTGCCCATGTGTTTGCGCGGTGCGGGTTCAACGTCGTGCTCTGCGATGTGGAGCAGCGACTTCTGGATCGCGGCCTCGATACGATTGCGAAGAACCTCGATCGCGAAGTCGCCAAGAACAAGATTACGGTGGGCGACAAGGTGTCCACGCTGGGGCGGATTATGGCGGTGGTGGATCGAGCGAAGCTGGGGGATTGCGATCTGGCGATCGAGGCGGCCACGGAGAAGTTTGAGATCAAGGCGGAGATTTTCCGGGAACTGGATCGCATAATGAAGCCGAAGCCGGAGGTGATACTGGCTTCGAATACATCTTCGATCTCGATCACGAAGATTGGGGCGCTGACCGGGCGCGCCGACAAAGTCATTGGGATGCACTTCTTTAATCCGGTGCCGGTGATGAAACTGGTGGAAGTGATTCGAGGCCTCGCGACTTCACAGGCTACCTTTGAGACAGTGCGTGAGCTGGCGGTGAAACTGGAGAAGACGCCGGTGGAGGTGAATGACGCCCCGGGATTTGTGTCGAACCGGGTGCTCATGCCGCTGCTGAATGAGGCGATGTATGCGGTGATGGAGGGAGTGGCGACGGCGCAGGCGGTGGATGAAGTGTTCAAGCTGGGGATGGCGCATCCGATGGGGCCGCTGACGCTGGCGGACTTTATCGGGCTCGACGTGTGTCTGGATATCATGCGGGTGCTGCAGGAGGGGTTGGGGGATCCGAAGTACCGGCCTTGTCCGCTGCTGATCAAGATGGTGGATGCGGGCTGGCTGGGACGTAAGAGCGGGCGCGGGTTTTACACTTACTCGCCAGATATAAGATAGGGGATATGACAACAGCTTGGGGCCGGATTCTTCCAGAAACGAAATCGGACGGGGATGGGTTTTATTATTTGCTGGCGATGATGTTGGGAGCGCTGGCGGGGTGGGTAAACATCAAAGTAGGTGATTTGCTGCTGACGGCGATGGTAGTGCTGGCGGCCTGCATGCTGCTTGGAATTTTGAGTCCGCGAAAGCCGTGGCGCTGGGTGCTATTGGTCGGAGTGTTTGTGCCGGTGGTGGAGTGGTTGGCGTATTTTTTTCTTTCGCAGAAACCGGAGCGAGCGCAGATCTACGAATCGTTTCTGGCGTTCTTGCCAGGAATTGCGGGCGCGTTCGGCGGAGCCATGGGGCGTGGCCTGGTGGACAATCTGTTCTCGGGGAAGTGAGCGGGCCAAGCTTCTATCGTCCGCTCGCGTGCCAGATCGATCCCGGCGATTGATAGTTCAGTCCTTCGCCCCACACCACGTGCGTATCCCCGTGGTTGTCGATGGCGAGTCCGAAATAATCACCAAAAGGAAAACGGAAACCTTCCTTAGCGATATAACGATAGCCCGGGACGTAGCCCGAGATCCTGATCTCTTCTCCCCAGGTCGCGCCGCCGTTGCTCGAACTCCTATAGTAAGTGTTCCAATAGGGAGAGTTGCGGGACGAGTTGCGAGAAATGTCGCGCTTATCCATCCATGCCACGCGGACGTCGCCCGTCGTCCCCGCTACGATCGCCGGGAAAGCATGTTCGATTCCCGGCTCGGCATAGGAAACGCTGACCCGCGGCAGCCAGTTTTCGCCGCCGTTGGTCGACGACGAGAAATAAATCCGCTGCGGGCCCATGGGCGCGCTGCCCCCACTCCAGAGAGCGTACAGAGTTCCGTCGGCGTCGGACGTCAGAGCGATCTGCGCGCCCAGAAACGCCTCGCCACATTCCTCACTCTTGCAGCCGGGCGCCGCCGCGGAGACGTCGAGCTGAGTCGCACTCCAGTCCTTTCCCCCATCTCCTGACTTCGCAACATACAGATTCACCGCGCCTCGCGCTCCGCCCGCTTTTGAGTAGGAAGCCCAGGCGAGATACGCGTTGCCTGCGGGATCGACCGTGGCCGCGCCGAGCAGAGACCATCCCGGACGGCTTTCAGCATTCACGCGCGTTGGTATAAAGCTGCGCCCACCATCCTGCGAGGCGGCCACCCACACCTCTTCTTCATGATTGAAAGCCACGTAAACGCTCTGGCCGCGCAGCGCCAGCGCCGGTTTATCCAGTTGCACATCGCTGCGAACCGCCATCGTAAAAGCCCAAGTCGCGCCGGAGTCTACCGACTTGGCGAGCATGACCGCGCGCTTACCGTTCTGCAGCCACGCCGCATACACGGTGCGCCGGTCGGCCGGGTCCACGGCAATCTGCGCGTCAAACTGGCCCGAATCCGATTCCAGCATCACGTGCGGAGTCTGCCAGGTCTTGCCGTTGTCGTTGCTCGCGACCAGCAACATGGTGGGCACGCGGCAGGCTTTGCAATCGGCCACTCGCCCGTAGTGCGGATAAAGAACGTAGATCCGGCCCGAACCATCGGCCGCCACGGCTGGTTCCCACTGGTCGCCGCTGGTCAGGCCGACTCGCTTCTGTGCCAAAAATTGCGGTGCCGCCGCCCAAGCGACACTGGCCAGCGCCAACAGCAAGATCAGGAGTTTCGAAACCACGAGTTTCGAGGCGGCGAGTTTCGAATAGACGGGGCGCATGCAAACCATCGAACGTAAACCGGGGCGGAGGGAAGAGAACAGGAACCCTTAATGTTGAACTTTATCCCGAAGCCGGCCGCCGGTCAACCAATTCTGCCCTAATATGTCTGCCTTAACCAGCGGTCAGCAAAATGGGCGAGCCGGAAGTAATCACCAGAGTATGCTCAAAATGCGCCGAGAGCGCGTGATCGCCCGTCCGCACTGTCCAGCCATCTTTGTCCGTAAACACCTGCCCCGAGCCGCTGGAGATGATCGGTTCCACCGTGATGACGAGGCCTTCGTTCATGATCTGGCGGGCCTCCGGGTCAGGGTAGTTGGGGATATGCGGCAACTCGTGGATGGTGCGCCCGATCCCGTGTCCTCCTAATTCGCGGACGACTGCGAACCCGGACTTGCGCACTTCGCGTTCTACCATCTTTCCGATTTCAAACACGCGGTATCCAGCCCGCGCAACCAACATCGCCCGGTGAAAGGCCCGCTCCGCGCAGGCCATCAATTGCTCAGCCTGCGAACTCACGCGGCCCACCGGCACGGTGATGGCGGCGTCGGCCATGTAGCCGTCCTTTTCCAACGTCACGTCAAGTTTCACCAGGTCGCCTTCCTCAAGCTTGCGCTCACCGGGGATTCCATGGACCGCCTCATCGTTCAAGCTGATGCAACTGGCGCCCGGAAATTGGTACACCATCGACGGAGCGGAACGCGCACCGTTCTCCTGCATAGCGCGCGCGCCGATTTCATCCAGATATCGGGTCGTGACGCCCGCACGCACTTCCGCCTTCATCGCTTCCAGCACCATGCGGACGATGCGGCCGACCGCTCTTAAGGAGAGTAGCTCCTGTTCATCCTGAATGCTCAACTCTCGACTCCCTTCATGACGGGGACATGAATAGAAGTTATCGCATAAAGGGGCATTCCGGATAGTTGGATGCGAGTCGACCGATCTGCCCAAGCGACGCGGAGAACGTCGAGCAGCGGTCGCGGACGGAACATTCAACCGACTGGAAGGACTGGAAGGAATAGATGTTTGGAGAGAATTGCGAGTTGCTGAATGTGCCATGAAGCGCTAGAATTCGGCGCGGTAAATCACTCCCAAAGTTTGATGTTTCCTAATGGAGGGGACATGAAAGCAAAAACAATTTTATTGACCCTGGCGCTGTGCTTTGTCGCGGCGGCAGTGTGCTTCGCTAGCGACGTACAGGTGGGGAACTGGAAGCTGAACGAGGCTAAATCGAAGCTCGCCCCTGGGGTAACGAAGAACAGCACAGTCGCCTACGAGGCCACGGGTGACGACGTGAAAGTCACGGTGGATGGCACCGACAAAGACGGTAAGACCGCGCACAACGAGTGGGCGGGCAAGGTCGACGGCAAAGATTACCCCGTTACCGGCGATCCCAACTCAGACACACGGTCGTTGAAGAAGGTTAATGACCACACGTTGCAGTTATCCGCAAAGAAAGGCGGAAAGGTTACGCTCAGCGGCCAAATCGTCGTCTCGGCCGATGGCAAAACCCGCACCGTCACTACGAGAGGAACCGATTCCGAGGGTAAAAAGTTCACAAATATTTCGGTGTACGACAGGCAGTAGAGGGACCTCTTTCCAAGCCTGACAGTAACAAAGTGATGCCCTTCCGCTCAACTCCGAGACGGGAGGGCATTTGTCGATAAGGCGGACGCATTCCAAAGCGCTTTCGGCAACCCTCGGCGCGCCCTGCCAAAAACCTGTGGGAATCGAAGTCTTTCCGCAGCCTGCGGGATAGTTCCCATCAGGGGGAGTTCCCACCAAAGGTACCGGCCCGTGAAAAACTGTTCCCGTTTCCACAGCCGGCAGGGGTAAGCTACGGCTATATGGCAGTGTCGGTGTCGGTGCTCGCTAGCGGCAGTCGTGGGAACTGCGCGCTGGTGGCGACGAGTTCAACGCGCATTCTGGTGGATGCCGGACTATCGGGCCGCGAAACCTTCAAGCGGCTGCGGGCGCTTGGCGAGCGCACCGAGGAAGTCTCCGCGATCCTGATCACGCACGAGCACTCCGACCATGTTGCGGGCTTGCAACGGCTGGCGACAAAGCTAAACGTGCCTGTCTTCCTGACGGCGCCGACCCATCATGCCTGGAGCCGGGCGGTGCGCGACGAAAAGGGCGCGATTCCGGAACTGCCGAAGTCGGAACATTTTTCCGCCGGCCGCGGCTTTCGCATCGGCGATATCGAGGTCATGCCGTTTGGGATCCCTCATGACGCAATTGATCCTGTCGGCTTCACGTTTCACGCGGAAGGCGTCAAGATTGGTTTTGCCACCGACCTGGGTTACATTCCACGAAATGTGCCTGAGCACCTGCGGCGCTGCAGCGTGCTAGTCATCGAATCAAACCACGACTTAGAGATGCTGCGGTCTGGGTCGTACCCATGGTCGGTGAAGCAGCGGGTGATGAGCCGGGTCGGGCATCTGTCGAATGAGGCTCTCGCGGAATTCTTCTCCAACGACTATGATGGAGGAGCCGAGTACATAGTCTTGGCACATCTGTCTGAACAGAATAACCATCCCGAAAGAGCGCGAGTTGCGGCGGAACAAGCGCTTGCTGGACGCCAGGGGCTCTGGCACAAACGTGTGCTGCTGGCGACCCAGTCCGAAGCTCTCGAACCTATCCGGCTGTAGCCTCTTATGAGCGAGTGCGTTGAACCGATCGTAGGGAAAATCCTTGCGGGATGGCGCTACGATATTTCCGGCCTGGCTCCGGAGATGCGCGGGGACTACGAGCTGCATTTCGCCGATTGCGAGCGCTGCCGCAGCCGCCAGAAACTGCATCGCATCATTGATATTTCGCTGATTGCGCTGGCTTCGGCCTCGGCGGCGGTGTTTCTGCTGGCCTTTGCCGTGATCCGGCATTTTGGACCGCGGCATGCCTTCTGGCTGGAGGTGGGCGCGCTGGCTGGATTCGCGCTGTCGGCGGTGATCTGGTTGGTCGTGGCCGTGGCCACTCCAGCGCCCATGGCGGTGGTGGATGCGGCGAAGCTCGGAGCGCGACACGTGCATGACCGGCTGCCGGCGGAGATCCGCGAGCGGCTGCCGGAAGAAATACGGGTGAAGCTGACGGGATCCTGATGGGTCAGCGACGGTGTTTGGGTTCAACCGCGGCGGTTTTCTTCATTACAACGATTAAGAGCTTTATTCTTCGCGCATGATGGTTCCGCGCATGAGGAGTGTCAAGCGCCAGGCTTTGATTTCCGGTGTCTCCGCAATCTACCTGTTGGAACCTTTCGCTCGAGCGCAAGACGTCGTTCGGGACGTTCCTGGTCCAGATAGGAAGAGCAGACGCAACAAAGCAAAGAGTGTGGGGACGCGTGCACAAGGACGTAGGGAGCCGCAATCTGAACAGTTATCTGCGCAATTATGCGTTCTCGCGGACGGAACTGGTCGACAAGGGACGAATTATTTCCCGGTATCCTTTGCTTCCGAGCTTCCGTATTGGAGCGCACACTTTTGGTGCGGCGCGCGACCTCATCCAGAGCCGGCTCTGGCAGTTGGCCATGGGCGCAGACCTTACCTCTTACACGAAGCCCTCATTTGCTGGACTCGTCTTACGGGAAAAATCCAGTGTCGTTCCAGGTTTTTCTGAGGGTTCGCCCGGCTTTGAGCCATCACGAGCGCTAGCCCACGTGGCGTGACCCTCAGCCCCTAAATGGCGCCTGATTTCCAGGGACGTACAGTATTACGAAAGCGATACGCTGATACGAAACTGGAATGTTCTGCACCATGATACGAAGCATGATACGAAGATTGAATGTTTTCGCAGCTTGCCAGGGCCCGACTTAACGGCATGCACTCTCCGATTAACGGGATTTGCGCCATTATCAAAAGGTGGCCTCAGTGAAGATACGGAATGACGAGGCGCGTGTTTAGGCGCAGAATCTTTCAGGCGCGGAATTTATGGTAATCGGACCCGCAGTACGGCTGGTGCGCCAGGTTCAAATCGCCATGCTGGTCAGCATCGCACTGTACGCGGCGGCGGGAGAGATGCTCGCCGGAAAACTCGCTCACGATCCGGCGAATGCTTTGTTCCACGCTCTCTCTTTTATTTCGATTAGTATCGTCGGCGCGACGGTGGTGATCCGCCGGACGCTGGTCCTGCCGTCCGAAGGGTTGCTCAAGGAAAAGTCCGACGACTCCGTAGCGGTGGCGCGTTGGAGAACGGGCTACCTCTTCTTGTTCGCCTTGTGCGAGCTGTTGGGCGTGTTCGGACTCATTCTGCGGATGTCCGGCTTTACGCTGGGCAACGTCTGGGGTTTCTATCTGGGCGGCTTTGTGTTGCTCTTGCTGTATTCTCCGCGAGCGCCGCGCGCTGAATTCGGGTGATCTTACGTCTCCTACCTGAGAAGAGTAGTCATCCAGCATCCCGTCCCTCCGCAACGCGCGATCCTCGCAGAATTTTCAACAGTGTTCGACATCGAACATACCGAACATGGCAGGGGTTGTAATACTGCCGCTTCACAATGAACAAAGCCGATAGTGACCGGATTCACGAACTCTGCTCGCTGATCGCGGTGGAACAGGACCGGCACAAATTCCTACAGCTCTGTGAAGAGCTAAACCGCGTCTTGGCCGTCAAACGCGAGCGGCTCCAGAACAACAGACTGAGCGACGAGATGAGCGATTAGGTTTCGTGTGCATGCCGACGTTCTTCGCGGGCATCTGTTTGTAAGAAGTTAGGTGGCGTGGGCGCCATGCAGTTCGGAGTGGAGAAGGGGGATATTCTCCGTACCTTCTCCCCTGATATTTCTTCGAACATCCGTAAGATTTTGGCGGTATCTACAGGTTCCATGAAATGAAGCGAAGCGGTCCGTCGCATCAAAACGGACATGGGCATCTTGGCGAGGGAAAACATAATCGTTAAAAGACCGACACGGCCGATCAAGCCGGCACCGCTGCATCCCGGCGCACGTTCCGACGCGGCGGGAAAGGCAGTGAACAATGTAATTCTGTTGTCGCTGCCGGATGAGGAGTATAGCCTGCTTCGACCTCATCTGGAGCCAGCGGACCTGCCGCAGTACGAAATCCTGCACGAGCCCGGGGAGAAGATCGATTACGCATATTTTCCGAATGAAGGCATGACCTCTCTCGTGGCTCTCAGCCATGATGGAAGAAGCGTCGAAGTCGGCATCGTCGGCAAGGAAGGGATGGTGGGCATGTCCCTGATGATGGGCCTGCGCCGAGGGATTTTTCGCGCCATCATGCAAATGTCGGGATCTGGGTTGCGTATGCGGTCGGAAGTTTTTGAAGATGTTCTGCCGCACGCTTCGACACTCCGGTCAGAACTCAGCCGCTTCGCGTTGATGCACGGTATGCAGGTCGCCCAGCTGGCAGCCTGCAACCGGCTGCATGAGGTTGATCAGCGCCTGGTCCGTTGGCTGCTAATGTGCCAGGATCGCGTTGATTCGGAGTTACTTCCCCTAACTCACGAATTCCTCGGGCAGATGCTCGGCACCGGACGTCCCAGCGTGAGTTTAGCGGCGGCCGACCTGGAAAATGCGGGACTGATCGAAAACATGCGAGGTACCATAAGGGTATTGAACCGCAAGAGCCTCGAAGAAGCCGCCTGTGAGTGCTATGGAGTCATCCAGCACTTTAACGGCGGGCTTGGCCTGAAATAACTATCGCCTAATTCCTTACCATCGTAGAGACGGGGATTGCCCCGTCTCCAGCGGCGAGGCACTACCGAGACGCGGCAAGCCGCGTCTCTACGGGAATTCCGATTCCGCGAGCTTACTTCACGTCGCTGATTTCGAGGTTGTAAAAATAATAGAAACGCAGTCCTAGGATTTGGCCGGGAAATTCTTTCGGCAGCGGTGGGAACGGGGTCGACGCAGTGATGCTCCCCCATGCGGCCCGGTCGAGCGCCACGTCGCCGGACGAGGTGTGTACGACCATGCCGGTCGTTTTGCCATCCTTCAGGATGACGAATTCAATCGAAAGCTTGCCCTGTTTCAAGATCGGCGGATACACCGACGGCGGCATCAGGTTATACCAGTTCTGGCGCACGATTTGCGTGATTCGCGTCAAGTAAGGCCCAAAATCCACGCCCATCGTGTCGGTCAGGATTTCCGCCTGATCCAGCGCCTTCGCTCCGCTCCGCCCCTGGCTTAGACCGTAGTCGCCCGCTTGTCCACTGCCATAGTGCCCGCGATTGGCGGCTGCGGCCTGGGCAGCTTGTTCGATCGCCGAGCCTGCCGTCACCGAAGTATTAAAATTCGGCTTCGGCCTGCTGGCCTGCGGAGGCGTCTGCAACTGCGCCGTTTGATTGCTCGGCGGCTGCTGCGGGAATGCCTGCTGCGCATTCTCCTGCGGCGCGGGCGTCGGTTGCTGGTTCTGTGCAGTTTGCGGAGGCTGGCCCTGCGCCGGGGGCGCCTGCACATTCGCGCCCGGCCGGCCGGGATGCGAGCTTTGCAGTATCTTCTTCAAATCTTCTCGATTGATCTGCGGCGCTTTGCTGGTCGCGATGCGGTCCTTATCCGAAATCACCTTCGCATCGGGACGCCGCGTCAGCTTCTGCGCGTCCGGCGGCAACTCCAAAAATGTCGCGTCTTTCGACTTGTCTGCATTCGTCGAAATCGCCAGATCCACCGTCTTGTGCGGAAGCAGCATCATCAACTTCTCGCTGTTCCACAAGAGAATGATCACGAACAAGTGCAGAATGACGGACAGCCACAACGCTTCGCGCTTGCGCGCGCGAGAGAGATCGTCCTGCAACTGGATGAGAAGATGCGGAACATCGTCAGGATTGAAGCTGCGATAAGCCGTCTCCCAGTGCTGGGCTTCGAACAGATCGCGCTGCTCAGCTTGCTCGGCAAGTGGAGTTAAGGGATCGCGAGGCGGAATTTGAGTGACTGGCATCGGGCAGAGGCTATAAAGCTTAGAGACACGGCCAAGCTCCTGGGTTGCGTAAGATTACGCGCAAAGTTCCTGCGTAAAGTTACGTAAAGTATGGAGTTGCGACCGCCGTTTCTATTGTCGCATTTTTTGCGCCAGCCGAGTGAGTACCTGAGTAATGGCCGAGCAACGGGCCAACTGGGCAGCCAGACGGATCACCAATTTCAATCCGTCTGCATCACAATGCTATGTTACTTCGTTAGTCCTGTGTCTCGTTCCGACCGTACAATGTCCTTGGAGATCTGGTCGATGTTGCACAAAGGAACTCGCCGTCCTGGCGTATCTGCCCACGGTGTTTCCACACTTCGCGTGTCTGCACGTTATAGATCTGTGCCCGGTGTCGCCGTACTGATTGTCGGAATCGCGCTGCTCGCCAGTCCCCGCAGAACGTTCGCCCAGCACGGCGGCGGTGGTGGCGGCGGACACGGCTCGCCGAGCGGCGGCGGACGTCCCGGCGGGGTAAGCGAAAAGGACGATCTCAAGGACTTTCACCGCGCCATGGCCGTCCGAGCTAGCGCTCAGCAGAGCGCCGCGTTCGCCAGTCTCGTACAAGACGCCCAGGCCGCCAGCGCACAGCTACAAGCTTTTCGCGAATCTCTGCAGAAAGTTCCCGCTTCTTCGGCGCTGTCAGATCGCGCAGCCACCCTCGATCAGGCCATTGAAAAAGTTCGAACTGGCAGCAAGAATTTTCTCGCCTCGTTTTCTTCCGTTCAAAAATCCGGTTTGAAGGACATCGCCAAAAAACTGGCAAAAGCGGATTCCGACCTCGCCAAACAAATAAAAGCGCTCGATCAAATCGTCCAGACTCCCAAGCCAGACAGCGAACAGATCGCCAACTCCGCCGGCAATCTCGACAAGGCGCTCGCTAGTTTCCAAAGCGAGCAACTCGCGCTCGGCACAGAAATGAGCATCCTCCTCCCGTCTGACGGCCAGAACCTGGCCTTCAATCTTCCCCCGGTCACGAGTGCGATCAACATCGGCGGCCAGCCCATCTCCATCGCAGCTTCGGGCGTGGCCTCCCGAACGTCCGCGGAAAACGGCCTCAACCTCTTCCGTCTCAAGCTCATCGCCAATCTTTCCGACCTGCAGCAAAACATCACCGGCATTCTCCGTTCCCAACTCACCCGCTCGCCCCGCTGCGGCGAGCGCATTGAGATTCAACGAGCCACGCTCGCCCCGCTAGTTCCCGCCAGCCTGGTGGTGGCTCACTTGCACCTCGAGCGCTGGGTCTGCCCGACTGGCTCCGGCGGGGAGAGCCCTATCGAAGTGGCCGCCGGCGACGGCGAGATCGAGGTCAAGCTCACTCCATCGCTCGAACAAAACGCTGGCTTGGGCCTCGTCTCCGAAATTACCCGCGTCGACGCCGAAGGCTTCCTCCGCGACATGCTGCGCTCGGGTGATCTCGGCGCCACTCTGCGCGATCAAATCGCCGCATCGCTGCTCTCCGCCCTGCAAAAGGGCACAGACCTCAAGGCCACACTACCGACTGCCGCGCAGGAGTCCGCCACCATCCAGAAAGCTCAATTCCAAAGTGCCGGCGCCGACCAGTTGAGCCTGGTCCTCGACGGTCAGCTACAGCTCTCCGACGATCAGACCAAACAATTTGCCACCCAACTTAAACAGCCCCTGTCCGCGCAAGGCGCGTCACCGCCATAAATCCCAAATCGGAGCCGCGCTTCGTAAAGTTATGCAAAGATTTGTCCGAATCCTGTTCGTCGCGCAACTTCCGGCTCATAATTCCGTTCATAGATGTAGACACCTCGTCTTAAAAAGGAGATCCCCATGCTCAAACAGTGTCTTCTCGTTCTTCTTGCGGCCGGCCTCATCTCGGTCGCCGTGCCTTTCGCGGCGGCCCAATCATCCAACGATAGCCCGGCTAACAATCAGCAATCCCCACCCTCGCAGGACAACGGTCGCTGGCACCACGGTCCACCCGACCCCGTCCAGCGCACCCAGGAACTGACCAAGAAACTCAATCTCACCTCCGATCAGCAAACCAAAGTGCAGGACATCCTTCAGTCCGAACACTCACAGATGGAGAGCCTGCGCCAGGACACTTCTAGTTCCCGGCAGGATCGCCACACCAAAATGATGGACATCCACAAGAGCACCGACGCGAACATCCGCGCGCTCCTCGACTCGACCCAGCAGAAGAAGTGGGACGAAATCCAGGCCAAGCGTGAGCAGTGGGGACAAAACCGACGCCACGGCTCGCCCGACGGCGACCAGCAGGGCCCCCCACCTCAGCAATAGATATCTGGAACCCGCTCGTGCGGGACGGGGCTCCGCCCCGTCCTAGCCGGGCGAAGCCCGGTCGCTGCCTGCGGTCACAGCAGCTCTGAATTCGCGCGAGGGACTTTCACTTCTGCAATCCAATCTCTAACTTCTCCCCACCCCGATCCGCCCCGCGTGCCGCCCAATCTCCTCCAGAATCGCCAGCCCAAGCGCCAGCGCTTTTCGCCCATCCTCGAGTGCAACCACCGGACGCGAGCGGTCCCGCACCGACTGCAGGAAGGCATTGATCTCCGCCAGCAGCGGTTCTTCCGCCGTAACCGGCGGCTTCGCCATCTGGATCTGCGGATTCACGCTCGGCTGGGTGCCCCAGTCATTCGCGTCTTTTGCGAATGCGTGGGAGGCCCCAACCGCACCTCCAACCGAGAACACCAGCACATCCTGCCGTCCATAATCGATTGAAATATACTGCCCCGCCTGAAAGAAACGCAGCTTGCGAACGCGCTCCGTCGAAACCCGGCTGGCCGTGAAGTTGGCCACGCAGCCCGATTCGAACTCGATGCGCACATTCGCAATATCCACCTTGTCCGAAAGAATCGGCAGGCCAACCGCCCGGATTTCCTTCACCCCCGACTTCACGAACGTCAGCACCACGTCGAGGTCGTGGATCATCAGGTCCAGCACCACGTCTACATCAAGCGCTCGCGGAGAAAACACACTCAGCCGGTGCACTTCAAAGAACATCGGCCGGTTGATCAGCGGCAGCGTAGCCCGCACCGCCGGATTGAAACGCTCCAGATGCCCAACCTGCGCCACCCGCTTGTGTACTGCAGCAAGGCGAAGCAGTTCGTCGGCCTCGCCGAGCGTCGCCGCCACCGGCTTTTCAATCAGCACGTCAATCCCAGCTTCCATCAGAGTGCGCGCCACCTCCAGATGCAGAACGGTAGGCACCGCGATCGACGCCGCCTGAACATCGCTGTGCGGTCCGAGCATCTTCTCGACCGAGCCGAACGCTTTGCAACCGAACTCGCGGGCAATCGCCTCGGCTCGCGCCGTATCCGGATCAACCACACCGACCAGCCGCACGCTGCCTGCCTGCTGCAGTTGCTGATAGACGCGCGCGTGATTGCGCCCGAAGGCGCCCACGCCAATCACCGCAACATTGATCGGGGATTCGCTACTCAGATGAGCGCTCCGGAACGAAGAAACAACGCGCCATTGTCGCAGTTCCAGCTCCCGGCGGGAAAGCGCAAAACCATGTCGCGGGCCTCTCTAATCGGTCAGCAGACCACCGATGAGGTCGCTGAGGCGTTCGATGCGATGTTCACGGCAGTAGGCGGTCAGTTCCTCCACCAGCGTTTCGGTCGCGACCGGATCGAAGTAACTCGCAGTTCCCACCTGCACGGCGCTGGCTCCTGCCAGCATGAATTCCACTACGTCCGGCGGGGCGCTGATTCCGCCCATGCCGATCACCGGAATTTTCACAGCGTGCGCCGCGTCATAGACCATGCGCAACGCGATGGGCTTGATGGCGGGGCCGGAGAGGCCGGCGGTTACATTGGCAATTCTCGGGCGGCGCGTCTCCGCGTCAATCGCCATAGCCAGAAACGTGTTCACCAGGGAGATGGCGTCGGCGCCCGCTTCCTGGGCAACATACGCCATCTGCGCGATTGAGGTGACGTTGGGCGAGAGTTTGACGATGATCGGCCGCGATGCCACGTGCTTCGCTGTCCGCACCACTTCATCGAGCAAGTGCGGATCGCTGCCGAACTGAACGCCGCCGTGCGCCGTGTTCGGGCAGGATACGTTGATCTCGTACGCCGCAATCCCCTCGCCCTGATTGAGGATCTCAATCGTATGCTCGTAATCCGCGCGGGTGTAGCCGAAGACATTGGCGAACACGACCACATTTTTCTTCTCCCGCAACGCCGGAAGTTTATCCGCGAGGAAGGCCGGCGCGCCGATATTCTGCAGCCCGATGGCATTCAGCATTCCAGCCGCGGTTTCAAACAGGCGCGGCGGCGGATTTCCGGTCATCGGTTCCTTGGAGAGACCTTTGACGACGAACCCGCCGAGCCGGTCGAGATGCACGATGTCTTCGAATTCGATGCCATAGCCAAATGTGCCAGAAGCGGCGATGATCGGATTTTTCAGCTCGATGCCAGCGAAGCTGACGGTCAGGTCCGGATTGCCGATGGGCGTCATTGGGTTGCCCCGGCGGGCGCGCCGGCGGGTGGTGTCGCGGATGGCGCGGCGGAATGATGCGGCGGCGGCTGCAGCGCCTCGGTCAGCACTCTTCCAGTGGCTTGCGCAGGCGCATTGATTCCGAGCAAAGAAGCCAGCGTTACTGCCAGATCGATCGGTTCTGCGTGCGTCCGGTAAGTTCCCGGCTGGAAGGCAAGGCCATAGAAGGCGAGCGGCACGTGAGTATCGTACGAGAAAGGCGTCTCGTGATCGGTACCCTTCGTGATTCCGACGTGAAATGGGCTGGGGATTCCGATGACATACCATCCGCCTTCCGGCGAGTAGCTGTGGGAGTAACGCCGCCCGACTTCGGTGGCCGGAGTTTCTCCACGCGCCAGTTGCGATTTGGTAAAGTATCCGGTAAATCCTGCCTGCTTCATGGCTTCGCCCGCGTCGGCCTCGGCGTCGGATTCCTTTTTCCCGGCGGGAGTTCCGGCGAAGGCGTCTTCACTGAGCCAGGCGAGTGGGTAATCGAGATCGACCAGGTAGTCGGCTTTTTTCGAGTATTTTTTTGAGAGCAGGGAATTGATCTGCTCGCGCAAAGCTTTCGCGTCGAGATTGGCTGCGGGCAGACGAAGAGTTTTCGCGAACTCCGGCAAAGGCGCAATGCCGTGATCGGCGGAAAGCGCCATCCACACATTCGCCATCCCAATCTGATGACCGAGGAAGCCGAAGAACTCCGCCAGTGACGTATCGAGTTCGAGCGCCATGCTGCGCATTTGTGGAGAGTCGGGGCCAACCTGGTGGCCGAGAATATCGTTGGCCGAGAGGCTGATCACGAGGAGATCCGTGGCCGAGCCCGCGCCCAGCTTCTCGTACAAAACGAGCTCCTTCGCAAATTGGAGCTGGTAATCATCGGCGAAGGGAGTGGACCCGACGACCTCGTAAAACCCGGCAGGCGTACCGTCTTTTCCGTTGCGCGGCGCGGTTGAGCCGAGGGTGTTTCCGTCGCTGTCTTTCCACTCGCGGTTCCAGAATTTCTGGGCGCGATGGCTGCCGTTGAAATTGCGCACCCACTCGGGAAGATCGGGACGGTAGTAGGTGGAGGTGATCCAGTCGCCGCTTTTGGGATCGATCCAGTAGGCGGCGTCTCCGGAAAATCCAGCCGGGAATACGGCAGCGCGATCTTTGAGCGAGATGGCGAATACACGGGCCTTGCCGCCGGTGGCCAGTTTCAGTTCGTCCCCAAGCGTATCGTTCGTCAGGTTGTGTGGCGATGCACCCGGCCCAGTTTTGCCGGTGCCGACAAGTTTTGTCTTGTCGTCTTCGACCGACGTTACGCGCTTCTTTTTCGCCGGATCCCACCATTCGTTCGCAACGATGCCGTGTCCGCTGGTGTAGCTTCCGGTGAAGAGGGTGGCATGTCCGGGAGCGGTGCGGCTGTTGGCGTAGTCGTAGTTACAGTCGGTGAAATAAGCGCCGCGATCGAGAAACACGCGGAAGCCTCCCTCACCAAACTGGTCACGATAGCGTTCAAGATAGTCGCCGCGGAACTGATCAATCACGATTACGACAACGAGCTTGGGGCGAGCGTTGTAGGCGGATGCGAATGCGGACGGGATCGAGCAAAGCAGCAGGAATGTCGAGCAAAGCAACAGTGGCGGCGGGCGGAGGGAGCGGGGGAGTCTCATCGCGAGTTAGTTTACAGGAGAACCCGAAACCCACGTAGGGGCAGCCCCGCCCCCGGCTGTCCAGGCGAGCGTAGCTCGCCTCGGTTTTCGTTCGTCCATCCTCGCACTCAAGAGCGCGGCGGGGCTTCGCCCCGCCAGACAGCCGAGGGCGGCTGTCCCGACGTAAACGAGGCACATCCCCGTGCACGGAATCGCGTTTTTCAGCTAAAGTTAACAGCAGATGCTCGATCTGAATTTTGTTCGTGACAACCTCGCGCTGGTGGAAGAAAAGCTGCGGCAGCGCGGAATGAATCCAGCGGAAGTCTTGAAAGACTTCCGCGCCATCGACGCGGAGCGGCGCCAGGCCATCACGGCCGCAGAGACTCTGCAAGCGCGCCGCAACCGGGCTTCCGAGGAAATTGCCAAGCTCAAGAAAAGCGGGCAGGACGCTTCCGCACAGATCCAGGAGACAAAAGAATTACGCGAGCAGATTCAGGAGTCCGAAAAGAAAGCGGCCGAACAGGAAACCCGCCTGCGCGAAATTCTCACCTCGCTTCCGAATCTTCCACATGCCAGCGTGCCGGTGGGGAAAAGCGCTGAAGATAATGTGGAAGCGCGCCGGTGGGGCACGCTGCCGCAGTTCGATTTCAAACCGAAGCCGCACTGGGAGCTTGGCGAAGAACTGGGAGTGCTCGATCTCGAGCGAGCCGCCAAACTATCGGGCGCTCGATTCGCCGTGTATTGGGCGCTGGGTGCGAGGCTGGAGCGGGCCCTCGCCAACTTCATGCTCGATCTGCACACCCGCGAGCACGGATACACCGAAGTGCTTCCGCCATATCTTGTGAATTCCGAATCTATGTATGGCACGGGCCAGCTTCCGAAGTTCGCGCAGGATTCGTTTCGAGTCCCTCATGGCGAGAAAGATCTCTGGCTGATTCCGACGGCCGAGGTGCCGGTGACGAATCTCTATCGCGACGAGGTGCTGGATGCGGTGCGTTTGCCGGTTAGCCTGACCGCGTACACTCCCTGTTTTCGCAGCGAAGCCGGATCCTACGGGAAGGATGTGCGCGGAATTATCCGACAGCACCAGTTTCAAAAAGTGGAGCTGGTGAAGTTCGCCAGTCCCGAGACTTCGTACGACGAACTGGAGAAGCTGACGCACAACGCCGAGATCGTCTTGCAGAAACTCGGCCTGCACTACCGCGTGGTCACATTGTGTACCGCCGACATGGGATTCTCTTCGGCCAAGACTTATGACATTGAGGTCTGGCTGCCGGGACAGAATCTTTTCCGAGAGATTTCTTCGTGCTCGAACTTCGAAACTTTTCAGGCACGGCGGGCGAATATTCGCTATCGTTCCGAGGGCAAGAACAAGAGTGAATTTCTGCACACATTGAACGGCAGCGCATTAGCTGTCGGTCGTACATGGGTTGCCATTCTGGAGAACTATCAGCAAGCCGACGGCAGCGTGCGCATTCCGGAGGCGCTGCAGCCTTACATGGGCACCGACCGTATCGCGGCCGGAGTTCCCGCAAAGACTTCGTCGAAGACAAGGAGCGCATGAACTTACGCCGCTCGCGGCCCAAACCCGCGCGGGTGGCCCGATTTGCTATCACATGAATTCCCAAATACACTGGCAGCGACCTGAAACAGCCTCGCCGGCGCTTGAAAGCGCCGTCTCTCCAATGGGCGCGATCTGGCGCACAATCCGCGGATACATTCTTTGGTCGTATGAGCGGGGCAGCCTGCACTACGACATCATGGTCACGCTGATTCTCCTCTTTGTTTTTATTTCGCCGCACCTTATCAACTTTAAGGACAAACCGGTCGAGCGCAATCCGCATCTTACCGGCGTGATTGTGATTCCCGGCGAGAAGGGCGAGTTCATCTATCAGATCCAAGCCTCGGAAGTGAATGCCGGTGACGGCGGAGATGTTCGCCGGCAACTGGAGCGGATTATTGAACCCATCTCCGGGGCGGTCAGCATCACCAGGTACGAGACCATCAAAGACGCTTCCGGACACGCGCAGAGTTACAAAGTTTGGGTTGAAAAGGAATAGAGCTGGTTTCGTAAATGGTTTCACCAATGAGAACAGTGCTCAAAATTTCAGTGATCGGGTGGCTGTTGGCAGCGGCGGCGTGGCCGCAGGGTGATTCCGCGGGGCTCGATAAAGTTCTCACTCAGATGGACGCAGCCGCGAAAACCTTCCGAACCACCCAGGCAAGTTTCGTCACGGACCAATACTATAAGGTCATCAAAGACATCGACGAAAGCGCGAGGCAGAAGGGCAAGATTTATTTCCGTCGTGAAGGCAGCGAAACCCAGATGGCTGCCGACTTCGTCGAGCCCGAAAAAAAGTACGTCCTATACAGCGGCGGCAAAATTCAGGTGTACCGGCCCAAGATTGATGAGGTCGACGAATATAATGCTGGCAAGAATCGCAGCGACGTCGAGGGCTATCTTGTGCTCGGCTTCGGCGGTGGCGGCCACGACTTGCTCAAGTCTTACGACGTGAAGTTTTTGGGGCCGGAGACCGTCAACGGCATCGCAGCCGAGCAACTGGAGTTGATTCCGAAGTCCGCCCGTTTGCGAAACATTTTCGCGCGCATCCTGCTCTGGATCGACCCAGCCCGTGGAGTTTCGGTGCAGCAGCAATTCTTTGAGCCGAGCGGCGACTACCGCATGGCGAAGTATTCCGACATACAGATCAACCAAAAACTTCCGGACAACGCGTTTAAGTTGAAGACAACCGGTAAAACCAAGTTCGTCTCCCCGCAAGGGTAGCTTTCCGAGCAAGATCGGGCGAAAATTGGAACCAGCAGAAACAAGCTGAAAAAGACCGGCTGGCGCTATATACTGCACAAGAAGCTCGGAAAGTTGAGTTGGCATGGCCAAAGTGTTTACCATCACCGTTCCTCCGGATATGTCTCGCAAGAGGCGTGAACGCACAGCCGACCCCCGCTACGTGGACGGCCAGAAGATGTTGGTGGAAGCGATGACGTATTTGGCGAAGGCCGATCCGGTAGCCAATCGCGAGGCCGTCGAGCTGCTGTCCGAACATGTCCGCACGCGTTTCCGCATGACCGACTCGCCTCTGAGCTAAGAACCGGCTTTGCTTCCGAAGTCCGCTTCGTCCATTACGATGTCAATTACGAAATGGCTCCGATGGACCACTCGCGTCTTTTTCGATCTCACTTGACTGCTGGTCATTGCGAATGCGCTCTGATGGTGTTGACTTTCTCGCAATGAGCACTAAACTTGTTTCCCAACCAGCATCTAGCGTGGCGGCCGAGATTTCCAAGGGGGCATGACATGCGGTCAGTTTGGGGTATTTCTCTCGTTGGTTCCCTGCTGTTGGTCTGTTTGAGCCTTCCGAGCCTTGGGCAAACTATTACGGGCACGATTTCGGGCGATGTAACGGACACTTCCGGCGCGGTAGTGGCGGGTGCGACGATCACGGTCGAGAACCTCGGGACCTCGCAAAAGCGAACCGCAACGACCACGGCTAGCGGCACCTTCATTGTTCCTGATCTCGCTATCGGCAGGTACAAAGTCACAGCCACCGCGGAGGGATTCAAGACCCTCACGCAAGCGGCGGAAGTTCTCACCGGTGCGGTCACGCGAACTGGATTCAAACTCCCAGTCGGACAGCGAACAGAAACCGTGGAAGTCGAAGGAAGTGCGCCTCTCGTCGACCTATCACCCAATAACAACAACTACGTGGACAGTGAAAAGATTGAAAACGTCCCCCTCAACGGTCGCGATTTCAATTCTCTGATTGCCATTACGCCGGGCGTGCAGCGAGCGCCGGGCGGCGGTTTTCTTGCTGTGAGCATTAATGGCGCTCGTACCACGTCCAACAATTACTTCATCGATGGTCTGTACAACAACGATCGGTATTATGGCGATTCGGCGGTTGGTCAGCCCGGCGTCGTCGGCATCCCGGCCATCTTGTTTCCTCCCGAAGCGATTGAAGAACTCAGCGTGCAGGAAACGCCCTCCGCCGAATTTGGGGTGAAGGGTGGCGCCCCGATCTTGCTCAACATGAAGAGCGGCACCAATGCTTGGCATGGATCGGGAACGTGGGTGAACCACAACGGATTTGGCGATGCGATCAACTATTTCGGAAAGAGCAACGGTTGCGGCCAGCCCGGCGAATGCCAGGCAACCAGCATCCACAACAACCAGATGAATGGAACGATCGCCGGCCCCATCATCAAAGACAAGGCTTTCCTTTTTCTGTATTACGAAGGACAGCGTTACAAATCATCCTCGGTTTCCCAGAGGTCGGTGCCGTCAACTTCTGATGTGAGCCGCGCCTTGCAAGATATCGCCGACAACGGAATGACGGTCGATCCAGTCGGCCAAACCCTGCTGAATTACTTCCCCATCACCGATTCCGGCAACTTCATCACGAGCACTCCCACGACTGCGAGTGTCAACAGTTTTGGCACCAAGTTCGATTACAAATTCAGCCCCAACAGTTCGATTGCGGTGCGTTACCTTTTTGGCGACAGCTTGCAGAGCGCGCCTCCCTTTGCTGGATTGCCGCCCGCCCCCGGACTGCCAGCGGACTTATTTAACTCGGTGGCCGCGTCACGCGTGCAAATGCTCGGGTTGAGCTGGACCAAGAACTTCAGCGCCAACAAGATTCTCGAGAGCCGGTTTGGTTACACGCGTTTTTCGCAACTGTTGGGGATTAACAACAAGATTGATCCCAACAGCCTGGGTATCGATACTGGCCCGCTGAGTCCCGCCGATTTCGGCGTTCCCTACGTGTACATGTACCACCTCGGATATGGCGGCTACATCGGCGGCGTGCAGGGCTATCCCATCTCGACTCGACCCGATGCGACCTATGATTGGTCTGAGCATTTCTCCTGGGTCAAAGGCAACCACACCATCAAGATCGGCGGTAACTTCCAGCGTGCCGTCACCAACAGCCTGCGCAACGAAGCGCGCACCGGCCTCACCTTGGGATATTTCAGCTACTACTTCTCGCCGCTTGGAGGTGTAGCCGACGACGTGTTGCAACTTCTACTGGGCAAGGCCGACCTGGCGGATCGTAGCATTGGCAACTCACAGCGCTACATCACCCAGAACTCGGTCGGCTTCTATACGCAGGACGATTGGAAGATCCGGCCCAACTTCACGCTCAGCTACGGTCTGCGCTACGAAATCAACGGCACCATGCGCGACAAAGACAATTTGGAAGCGGTGTTCGTCCCCGGAGCGGCCGTCCCACTGCAACAGGTTGGCCATGGCATCAGTGGTATTCACAACGTGGATTACCACGACATTGCCCCTCATCTTGGCTTTGCCTGGGACATTCGCGGCAATGGCAAAACCGCGTTGCGAGCCGGGTACTCCCTGACGTATGACGTTCCCAATTTCGCCGCCTTCGCCGATCCATATTCCTTTGCACACGCCAGCACTGGCGTCTTCACCCAGGCTAATCTGAATTTCTTTAATGTTTCGGAGTCTTCCGTGGTAGTCGGCCCTCCCGACCAAACAGACTACGTTCTGGGTAGCGGATGCTTTGATCCAACTACCCAAACGGGCCAATACGTTTGCTTCGATTCGAGCCGCCTCGGCGCCCCGCTCTACGGTTCCAATCCCGCCGGGGCGCCGCCGAATAATGCCTTTGCGATCGTCAGCAATTTCAAGACCCCGCGCTACCACAACATCAGTCTCAGTCTGCAGCGGGAGGTGGCTCGCAACAATGTTCTCACCATCGGCTATTCAGGTCAGAGGGGCCAGAATTTGCTCATTTACCACGACCTGAACGCGACTCCAATTGGGACCATCGACCCAAGTACAGGTTCAGCTTGTTTGAACAACGCATGTGATCCATTTCGTCCGCTATCGAGTGTTTTTGTCGATCCTGTCAGTGGTAGTCCCTTGTTTCGCCACGTCATTCAGGCCAACAATTCCGCCACTTCGCAATACGATAGCCTGCAGACTTCCTTTAACCAGCGCGGATGGCATGGGCTCGACACGGAGTACAACCTGACGTGGAGCAAGTGTTACGACTACAACTCCGTGAATCGCGGCGGCGCCGGAGACTATCCGCAGATTAATAATTCCAACCCGGTCGGCAGCAATGCTCTAGCAACCACGAACTACCAGGAGTCGCGTGGACTCTGCGACCATGACGTGCGTCTGAACTTTAATGTAAGCGGCGTGTACCAGCTGCCTGGCATCCACGCACTCGGAAAGCGGTTGGGTGACGGGTGGCAACTCAGCACGATTTTTACAGCACTTAGCGGACGCCCATTTACCCCCATACTGGGCGCTTTCGATACTTCCGGCCAGGGAATGAGTGGGAACGGCATCCGTCCAGCTTGGGATGGCACGCCAGTTCAGTACAACCCTCACAGTCCCAATGCTTATGTGGTTGAACATTACTCCGACGGGACTGCGCCGGATCCCTGTTCGCCCGGAAATTCTCTGGCTGCTGGCGCACCGGTATCGCCCTTCTATTTTCCCTGCAATGGGACCGTCGGCAACACTCGCCGCAACCAGTTGATCGGCCCCGGGTTGGCGCAATGGGACATGACGCTAGCCAAGAACACCAAGATAACGGAACGATTGAATGTTGAGTTGCGGTGGGAGGTCTACAATTTGCTGAATCGTGCAAACTTTTACTACCACCCGCAAAATGTTCTTTCGACCTGCAGTTCGGTTGTGGGTAGCACCTGCGCCTCAGCCAGCGGTGGCAACTTTGGCCAGATCAGCCAAACTTCTGATGTCTCCGTCGGCAATCCAGTCATTGCCCAGGGCGGCCCTCGCAACATGAACTTCTCCCTGAAGTTCACTTTCTGAGTGTCGAGTAGTAGTTCGGGAAAAACTGGGCGGGGTCTAGCTATGCTAGACTCCCCTTTTCCCATGCGGGCGCTCCGTAGCCTTGGAATCTTGCTGTTGAGTTTGGAAGTATGGTGCGCAGGCCAGTCCGCTCGCCATCCTCATAAGCCGAGAGCTCTTCCAGTTTCTCCGCCTCATCCCAACATCATCCTCATCACCCTCGATACCACACGCGCCGATCGCATGGGATTCCTAGGCTCAAAGCGCGGGCTTACTCCCAATCTCGATGCGATGGCCCGGCAAGGGGTGGCTTTCTCACGCGCTTACGCGCATGTCCCGATCACAACCGCGTCGCATACGACGATCCTTACGGGGACTTATCCGCAGTTCAATCGAGTCAACGATTTTGGCATCCCTCTGTCACCGCGCCTTCCGTACCTGCCCGACCTGTTACATGCACAGGGCTACCACACGGGAGCATTCGTCGGCTCGCTGATTCTTGATGCTCTAGACGGTACGGCCCCCGGGTTCGACCGCGGATTTGAAGTGTATGATGCCGGTTTCCACCTCAGGCGCCCCGGCACGGATCGCTACAAGTCGGTCGAGCGCCGCGCCGGCGACGTCGTCAATCATGCGCTTGCCTGGCTCAGCCAGTTGCCGAATGGTCCGTTTTTCCTGTGGGTGCACCTTTACGACGCACACGATCCTTACGATCCGCCTGCGCCGTTCAAGGCACGGTTCGCTTCGCAGCCGTATGACGGTGAAATTGCCTATGCCGACTCGGCTGTGGGCAAACTGCTGGACGAGATCCGCAAGCATGGTCTCTATGACGAAACGCTGATCGCGGTGATGGCGGACCATGGTGAATCGCTCGGCGCGCACGGCGAGAATACGCACGGAATCTTTCTCTATGACGAAACGCTGCACGTGCCGCTGCTCTTCAAATTGCCGGCCTCACGTGGGGCGGGCGAGCGGATCGACGCGCGCGTACGTCTGGTGGATGTGGCGCCCACGATTCTGCAGGAGGCCGGACTCCCGGTACCGAAAGAAATGCAGGGGGAGTCGCTATCGGCAATGATAATGATGAAGCCGACAACGGACCCTCATGCGGCCGCAGTGGAGGAAGAGCGGACCGCCTACGCCGAGACCGACTATCCGCATCGCGCTTTTGGCTGGAGTTCACTGCGCGCTCTGCGTTCGGGAAGGTATCTATACATTCGCGCGCCAGACCGCGAGCTCTATAACCAGACCACCGATCCCGAGGCTGCGCACAATCTGGCAGCCGGAGCGAAGGCTGTTGCCGATACGATCGCAGCCCAATTGGACGCGTTCCGATCACGAACGAGCCAGACGCTGGTCGAATTAGCCAAACCCGATGCCGAGCAGACGCAGAAGCTGCAAGCGCTCGGCTACGTTGCTTCCAATGCGGCGGAGTCACGCGACGACGAGAAGTTGGCCGGCATCGATCCCAAAACCAAGATTGAAGTTTCCAACCTGCTCCACGACGCGATGTTCGACGTCGAGGATGCTCGCTATCAGGAGGCCGTCCCTCTGCTGAAGCGCGTGCTGGCGGAGGAGCCGAACATGCCCGTCGCGAACATGCAATACGGGATGGCGCAAGCACGTCTGAAGAATTACGCCGAGGCGATTCCTCCGCTGCAGAAAGCGTCTCAACTGCTTCCGGACAATGGCATGGGACGCTATGAACTCGGACTGGCGTTGTTTGAGACGGGCGACTGGAAGGGTGCGAGCCCGCAGTTTGAGGCGGCAGTGGTGCGGGCCCCGAAGTGGGCGGACGCTCAGTTCTCGCTGGCAGCCGTCTATGCTCGGATCGATCGCGTGCCGGAAGCGATGGACCATCTCGATACTTGCCTTGGACTCAGCCCCGATCACTACCGCGCGAATCTGCTCCGCGGACGGCTGTTGTCGTTGCTCCGCAAACCTGCCGAAGCCTTGCCCAATCTGCAGAAGGCGGCTTCGGTCGAGCCGGACTCACGGGAGGCGCATCTGTTCCTTGCGGATGCGTACGCTCAGCTCGGCCGGTCAGCGGACGAAAAGATCGAGAGAACTCGGGCAGAGAAGGCGAAGCCCCCGGCTCGTTGAGTCATATGGTGGAGCGACGGGCGTCTCGTCCGTCCAGCCGGCGGGGACGCCCGGCTCTCCACCAGCAAACTTAGATCGACAAAGCAACGAAGAGGCGAGCACAATGATGGCGGGATAGCATTCCAGCGTGTAGCGCGGTTCCGGGTTTTCCAGCGTTCCCAGAAATGCCGAACGCAGCAGCAGGAAGCTGATCAACAATCCGGCCCAGCGAATTCCTGATGGCCTGCGTGCTTGCCCTAGAATGAGCGCCAGCAGCGCTGCCGCCACGTAAGTCAGGTTCAGCAAGCCGAACCCTACGGCCAGGACGGACTGTTTTGTGTCGTCATGGAATTCCCACCAGCGCACGTCGGGAGGAAGGATCTCGGTTCGCGGGCGCAGCCACATGTCCGCGACGCGCAGCAGGGGCAGCACAACGTAATAGCGAACGGGATGGGCGCGAATGCGATCAGCGGCTACTTTGCCGAAGCGCGCATCCAGCTCCGGAGTCATGTCCTGCGACAGGTTGTAGTCCGCGATCACGGCCAGCGTTTCGTCCCTCTGCGCCGGATCATCGATGGCGCGTGACGGTAGTTTTTCCGGGTCAATCTTGTCGCCCGGAACGTTCCAGTAGGTTTCTTCCACCGACGCGTAGTCGGCGATCCAGGTTTTGACCCAGCGGTTGAAACCTCGGGGGACGAGTTCATCCGTCTCGTTGGCGTAACGCGGAGCCAGCGGCTGGAAATGATGGAGCGTGCGAAAATTACGAATGGTCCAGGGAGCGATCGGCGCCAGCGCAATTACGACAACGATGATTCCAGCAACTAGAGTGTCAGCCATGTTTGTTCTGCTGGTGCGATGCCTCCACGCCAAAATCGCCAGATAAAAAGCGATCGCCGCCAACACGATGCCGCCGTCGGGACGCAGCAGAATGCAGGCCGCAATCGCCGCGCCGGTCGCGGCCCAGAGCCTGCGGCAAGTCTGGTCGAGCGCGCCCGGCTGTGCCCGAGACTCCGCACGAGCCTCGGTACGAGCCTCGGCAGCAGGAGCCACATACATTCGATTCAGAGCAGCGGCCGCACAATCGAGGGCGAGCGCCGTAAAGAAGATCTCCAAAGTTTCGGTGAGCACAGCGGAAGCATAGTTCGCGAGGAACGGGCACAGCGCCGCGAGCACAAAAGCGATTCTCGTCGCTCGCTCGGAAACCATCCGGCGGGTAAGATCGGCAACGATGAGGCAGGTGGCCAGGTCCACCAGAATCTGCGTCAGCATGACGGCTTTGAAGTTGCCGGCACCAAACAGCCAGAAGATTCCGGCCAGAAAAGCGGGATATCCCGGCAGCCGCGTGTCGGTTGGCACAATTTGTTTCTCTGTTTGGCCGCCTCGCACCTGGCCGTAGACGCCGTGCTGCATCCAGTTGCTGGCGAGGTTGGCGTAAATGCGTGAGTCATCCGTGACCGTCGGGAAATTAAGGAAGAAAAATAGTCGCAATGCCAGGGCGGCCATTGTGGTACTCAGAAAAAGCCAGCGATGTTCCCGGATCAGGGTGAGCACGTTGGGAATATATCGCGAATCGCGCGATTTTCCGCGTCGCGTAATCGGCCCGTTTGACCCCCTGCGGCTCTCACCTTAGGATGTAGAAACCACAACCAGATGGCGAAACAGGTTTTTTACGATCCCAAGCAGGCGCGTTGGAGGCGGATTCGCCGCGTTTTCGACGCGGCCGCCCTGGCCTTTTCTTTGCTGGTGATCTTTTTCATCTATAGCGCCTTGCGCAGCGACCCTCTGCCCGATCTTTCCTGGCTTACAGAAAAGCGTCCTTACCACGCTCTTAAAGAGAACGAAAAAACGAAAGCACGCGAGAAACGTCGCCTGGCTACTCTGGCCCGCGCCGGACACCGCCGCCAACCCCGCAAGGCTCCCTCCCAACTCACGCTGAATTCCCAGCAAGGGGTACGAGCCGCATTCTACGTTTCCTGGGACACGGCCAGCTTCTCTTCCTTGCGCGAATATGCGCGCCAGATCGACTTGCTCTTCCCAACGTGGCTGCAGGTTCTCAGTCCAGACGGTCATTTGCAAGCCGTGAATACGGATACGAACGCGATGTTCGACGTGGTTCACGGGCAAACGGTCCATCCGGTGGACGACAAAGTAATGCCGTTTTTGAAGACGGAAGGCACCAACATGGAAGTCTTTCCGGTGGTGCAGAACTTTGACGGCACCGACTTTGTTCCGGGCGTTGGTGATTTCCTGAACAATAAAGAGTCCCGCGCCAGGTTTCGACGCGAAATCGGACTCTTTCTTGCCTCCGATCGCTATCGCGGTTTGATGATCGATTTCGAATCCTTCCCGAAGAAAGCGCAACTCGGATACGTAGCTCTGCTGAACGAACTCTCGTCCGACCTGCACGCCAAGGGGATGAAGCTCTACGTCAGCGTCCAGGTGCGCAACGAGGATTATGATTACAAGGCCATTTCGTCCGCCGTGGATGGCGTTGTCATCATGAACTATGATGAGCACTTTCCCGGCGGAACCCCCGGCCCCGTCGCTTCGCAGGATTGGTTCCTCGACAACCTTGATTCCGCCGTCGAAGAAATTCCGAAAGAGAAGCTCATCTGCGCCATCGGCAACTATGGATACGACTGGGTCGAGCGGCCGAACAAAGGCAAACTGCCGCCGGGACTGACCGACAAGAGCGTTTCCGTGCAGGAGGCCTGGATCGGATCGCGCGATTCCGAAGAAGACATTGATTTTGACGGCGACGCGCTCAACCCGCACTTCAGCTACCTCGACGACGATAACTTTCGCCACGATGTCTGGTTCCTGGATGCGGTGACCGCCTTGAACGAAATGCGTGCCGCCCAGACGCTCGGCATCCAGACCTTCGCCTTGTGGAGACTGGGCGCGGAAGACCGCTCCCTGTGGCGTGTTTGGGATACGCCGGGAGAAGCCAATGCGTCCGATCGATTGAAAGACGTCCCTCCCGGCCAGGACGTCGACATGGAGGGTAGCGGCGAAATTCTGCACATCGAGGCGCGGCCTACCAACGGCGCGCGCGATCTGTCACTGGACAAGCAGACTGGACTCATCGACGGGGAAACCTTCAAGAGTCTGCCCGAGCCGTATCGCGTGGCGCGCTATGGCTTCAGCAAGAATCGACTCGCCATGACTTTCGATGACGGTCCTGATCCGGAGTGGACGCCGAAAATTCTCGACATCCTCAAACGCAAGCATGTTCCGGGAGCATTTTTCCTGATCGGAATCCAGGCTGAGAAGTTCGGCGGTTTGACCCAGCGCGTTTACCGGGAAGGCCATGAAATCGGAAACCACACCTTTACTCATCCCGATATCAGCTCGATTGGGACCGGCTACATGAAGGTGGAGCTGAACCTTACCGAACAATTGTTTGCCAGCCGTTTGGGCATTCGCACCATGATGTTTCGTCCGCCATACTCCGTCGATGCAGAACCCGACACCGAAGACCAGGTGCGGCCGCTCGAACTCACGCAGAGCATGGGCTACATCACCATCGGCAATAAGATCGACCCCAAGGACTGGAGCGACGTGCCAGCGCTTACGCCGCAACAGATCGCCGATGCCGTGCTGAACCATCTCCCCCCCTGCCAGCCGAACGATCAGAAGTGCGGCAATATCATTCTTTTGCACGATGGCGGCGGCAACCGCGAAAGGACCGTGCTGGCGCTCCCGCTGATCATCGACGGCGCGCGTGCCCGCGGATTTGAGTTCGTCCCCGTGTACCAGTTGATGGGCAAAACGAAAGCGGATGTCATGCCGCCGCTCGCGTCCAACCAGTATTGGTCCGCGCGCCTGAACTGGATCGGCTTCTGGCTCGCCAGCGCAACCATGACGGCCATCACGGTCATTTTTTTCCTGGGTGACATCCTGATGACCGGGCGCTTGATTTCGGTCGGCGTCCTCGCCATCTATGACCGTCTGCGCTCGCATGAGTATGGAACGCCCGAGCAGATTGCGGCCTACAGGCCACGGGTCGCGGTTCTCATTCCCGCTTATAACGAGGAGTTGGTCATCGAGCGCACCATCCAGGGCGCGCTCGATTCCGACTATCCCAATCTGCGCGTGATTGTCATCGACGACGGTTCCAAGGATCGTACTCTGGAAATTGCACGCCGCGCGTTCGCCGCCGAGGAAGCTGCCGGCAGGGTATTGATTCTCACCAAGCCCAACGGCGGCAAGGCCGAGGCGCTTAACTTTGGACTTGAGCACATCGGCGATGCCGAGCTCTTCGTCGGCATTGACGCCGATACCATCATCGCTCCCGACGCGATCGTCCGCATGGTACCGCACTTCCTCAATCCGAAAGTTGCAGCCGTGGCCGGTAATGCCAAAGTCGGCAATCGCGTCAACCTGTGGACGCGCTGGCAGGCGCTCGAATACATCACCAGCCAGAATTTCGAGCGGCGAGCACTCAACACCATGGGTGCGGTCAGCGTGGTGCCGGGCGCGATCGGCGCCTGGCGGGTCGAAGCGGTACGCGAAGCGGGAGGCTACCACGTGGACACCGTTGCCGAAGATGCCGATCTCACCATGGCGCTCCTGCGCAACGGCTATCGAGTGGAATACGAAGACATGGCGCTCGCTTTCACCGAGGCTCCGACGAATGCCAACGCGCTCATGCGCCAGCGATTCCGCTGGTCGTTCGGAATTCTGCAAGCCGTTTTTAAGCATCGCGGCGTTTTCGCGCGCAAGGGCGCTCTGGGATTCGTCGCACTTCCGAACATCCTCATCTTCCAGATTCTGCTTCCGCTGGTCTCGCCCTTCATTGACCTGATGTTTGCGGCCGGCGTGATCTGGTATTTCGTCCAGAGTTACTTTCATCCTGAATCGAACGATCCGGCCAGCTTCCAGCGGCTGCTCATCTTCTTCGGAGCATTTCTGGTGATCGATTTCATCGCCTCGGCGATCGCCTTTGCCCTGGAGCGCCGCCAGCCCGAAGCCCGCGAAGACGCCTGGCTGCTCAGCCAGGTGTGGTTGCAGCGCTTTGCCTATCGCCAGGTATTTTCTCTGGTTCTGTTCCGGACCCTGAAGCGTGCCATCCAGGGCCGCCCCTTCGCCTGGGACAAACTGGATCGCACCGCCGCCGTAAGCTACGTCCCCGCCGAGCGCCGCGACTCAGTCAAGGTCTAAAGTCTCAAGATCCCGCGTTGAGACGGGGCTTGCCCCGACTCCGGAGACGCGGCAAGCCGTGTCTCTACGGGGAAGCAGACGACCTTTTCCGCAGCCAGTTTGGAGCGCGTGTCACGTCCAAAAATGCCGCATTATGCTCTGAATTGCGGCTATGTTGGGGCGACTCCACCGCTGGTTTCGTGGAGGTACCTACTTCCTACCGGTATTACTTAGGTAATCTGGGCTTCTTTTGGGGTATTTTCCGTGATATAACCCCGATAGCTGCTCCTCAGGCTTTGGGCTGGGAATTCCGTGGTTTTCTGGCTTTGGGTTGAATCGCAGAGCGAGGGGCAGAGGAGGCGTCGTGTCCGAAGCGCGTACCGGGAAAAGATTTCCGCTGCAATTGCCGATCAAGATTCATAAGGAAGATACCGCGGGTGACGCCAGCGGCGTGACCGGCAATCTGAGTGCCGCCGGCGTGTACATCCGCGCCGACGCTTCGCTCGAGGTCGGCTCACCAGTAGAGTTTGAGATCACCCTGCCGCCGGAAGTAACGGGCGGCAAGGACGATGTTGTGATTCAGTGCCGCGGCCGCGTGGTGCGGACCGATGAGCCCAATGCCAGCGCCGAGTCCGGGGACAACCGGGGCGTCGCTTGCGTAATCGATTCTTACGAATTCGTTCGCAACGGTTAACCGGGAGTGCGATCCATGCTGAAGCTTATTCTGGCCGACAATCAGGCAATTTTTCGCGCCGGCATCGCCAAGGTGCTGGCCGTAGAAGACGAAATGCGCATTGTGGCCCAGGCGCAAACTGCCGAGCAGATGTTCATGGCGCTCGACAAATTTCGCGCCGCCGTGCTGATCATTGCCGGAGGTTTCCACTCCGATTTCAATTCCGTCCTCTCGGCTGCCAACAAGAACAAGACCCGCGTGGTCGTCCTCGCCGACACCGGGGAGAGCGCGCAGCGCTACATGGCGGCGGGCGCCCATGGCGTGGTTTATCGCAACGTCACCAGCCCCGCGCTCGTCGACTGTGTCCGCAAGATCGCCCGCGGCGAAAACTGGGTGCAGGACATGGCAGTGCCGAGCGAGTTGACCGAGAACGATATGGTCGGGCTGCGCGTCCGTGACCGCTTGACGGCCAAGGAACTGCGCATCGTGGCGCTAATCGTTCAGGGATATAAGAATAAGGAAATCGCCACCCAGTTGGGTACGACCGAGCAGGTGATCAAGAACTACCTGCGCAACGTCTACGACAAGATTGGCGTGTCGGACCGGCTGGAACTGGCGCTGTTCACCATTCACCACCGCATCCTGAACGAGGCCGCAGCCGCCACCGCAGCCGCAGCCATCCCGCAACCGCCGCAGAGCGCAGGTATCAGCAACTAGGTCGCGCTCGCTGGAATGACAGAAGGCCGCCCGCGGGCGGCCTTCATCCTTTAGGCCTCAGAATCCACACTTCGTTAAGCCGGAGCCATCAGCGGAAATTCTCCAGCAGCATGATGTGGCTCTCCTGCTTTCCGGGATGGTCGAAGATCACTGCCCCGCCGTCTTGAGTGGCCGTTACCCAAAAAGGCGGCTTGTCCAGTACCGCGAGGTGCCGAACCAGCTCTGTTGAGAAGTCGTAGAAGCTGACGGTCGGTTCACCATTTGCGCCCGACTCTACGAAGACAATGCCTTTCTCAACCATTGCCCACGCCGCCCAATCCAGCGGGCGAACAGCCGGGTGGACGAGCGATTCAGGCCCGCCGCCGACGGGCATTCGCCAAACCTCAGGCGACTCGTGGCTGTGCTTTACATAATAGAGGTATTGGCCATCGGGCGACTCCTCCGCGGCAAAGCCGCCCCGGTGCGTGACCTTCACGGGTGCGCCGCCCCATTCCTGGATTTTCCATGTCTGCCAGTCGCCTGAGCGGTTCGATGCAAAATAGATCCAATTTCCGTCGCGTGACCATCGGGGAACGCGATTGCTGAAACCATCTTGAACCAGCGGATACGGCGTTGCTTCACCGGCTTTAATGAGAAAAACGGCTCCGGGTCCACTGGGATCCGGCCCTGACCTGGCGTCGAACGCAATCTGTTTGCTATCTGGCGACCAGCGCGGAGCACTGGCCGTTCCGACCGCAGTGATCTGGATGGGATTCTGTCCGTCTCGGTCACTGACCCAAATGTCCATGCCCCCTTCGCGATCCGATTGGAAGGCCAGCTTTCGGCCGTCAGGAGAAACGTGCGGGGCGCTGTTCTCACCAGTCAGGGTTGTGACCAACGATTGAGTTTTTTGGCCCGAAGAGGCGATATCCTCTCGCTCGATCGTTCGTGCGCTGCTCAACATTTCGGTGGCCAGCCTGAAACCTCTTCTCGAAATAGCCGGACTCCATGCGAAATCGCCACCCTCGCGAATGCGCGTGGTTGCGCCGCCGGAAATGGGAATCTTTCTGAGACTGGGTCCTTTTCCATCAATCGAGGCAAACACGATTGCCTGGCCATCTGGCGTCCATGCCGGAGGCCCCATTACGCGGAATGATTCCCGAGTCAAACGCAGCACCTCTCCTCCCTCCGGCGTTATCACCATGATGTTGAGGCCACGGACAAAAGCGATTCGACTTCCGTCGGGCGAAAACCTCGGTCCCCAATCCTGATCAAATGCCGTTGGCGTCGTGAGCTGGCGCGCCGTTCGAGTCTTGAGCGAAAGCAGAAAAACCGCCGAGGAGCCCAGCATGCCCCTGGCGACATACGCAATGGTTCGGCCGTCGGGGGACCAATCCAGCTCTCCGTGCTCCGGAAGCAGATCAGTCGCAAACAACTCGCGCGGCGGACTCCCGACTGCCGGCACTTCGAATATGGCGCGCCGCTTATCTGACAAGCGGGAAAAAGCAACCGAATGCCCATCGGGCGACCAGGCCGGGCGGCAGTCCGTGCTGTTACTGGTGAGTTGAATCAATTCGTCTCCCCCGACCTCTTTGATCCAAATGCCCGAGCTTCCGGGAACGGAACCCTCCCGGCGAAAAGCGACTCGATTCCCGTCGGGTGAGAAAGCTGGCTCGCTGGTGCGATCATAAAGAGTTGTGAGGGGGCGCATTTTGAAGGGGACTCCGATTTCTGCCCCCGGCGCTTCGTTCGGCACGGCGCGGAATCGCAGCCAGTTCGCAACGACCCATACGCTCGCGGCGGTGACTGCCCCTGCGGCTAGGTACGTCAACCAACGCCTGGGTCGCAGGGTTCGACTACCAGTCTCGGCCACTGGCTGGACTGCAACTGGCGCAACTAACCCTTCACCTCCGAGCGCTTCCGATGGTGCCTCGATCAACGCTTGTTGCGTTATCGGGGCGAACCACTCTTCTTCGACCTCGATTCCTTCACCAGTTGACGGTGGCGTCACGCTCTCCACTGGAGCCACAAAACGGTAGCCACGGCGCGGGAGGGTCTCGATGTATTTCGGTGTGTCGGCCGAGTCGCACAGCACATCGCGCAGCTTGTTCACGGCTGCGTTCAGCCCGTGATTGAAATCTACAAAGGTGTCTCCGGGCCACAAACGCGCGCGGATCTCCTCACGGGTGACGAGTTGACCGGGACGCCTCACCAGCGCCGCGAGAATCTCAAACGGTTGCCCGACCAACTTCACCCGCGTGCCGTGTTTCCACAATTCGCCAGTATGCAGATCAGCCTCGTAAGCACCGAATCGAAGGCGATCTGAGCCGTTGAAGCCCATTCCCGGTTCTCAATCTCCGCTAGCCTGAGTTCTCCGCCCCTCAAGCTTCTTTGGGTCAACATCTTAGCCGATGACCTGGAATGTGTATAGAAATGACGTTTCTTCCATTGCTACGATCAGCCCCGAAGCCGCAATTTTCCCGGTAAGGTCCTCGGTGATGCTGAATCCCAAGGGGAGGAATATGCTCCAAAAAACCCTGCTCTGTTGCTTCCTCGTATTGTTCGGCGGTCTGGCTTGGTCCCAGATTGCGCCATCACGAATTGAGATCTTTGGGGGTTATTCCTACACGTCTTCCAATTTCGCCTGGACTGGGAATGGAGAGAATGGCTGGGATGCAGGCGCGGCGTTGAATGCCTACAAATGGATCGGCTTCAAAGCAGATTTCGCCCAGTATCGTTACACGTATTTTGATTGCTGTCCGCAAGACCATTCGACAACCACCACATTCTTGTTTGGACCTCAAGTCTCAATTCCCTTGCCTAGATCGTCCAGGATCAGGCCCTTTGGGGAGTTCCTGATCGGGGGTGCTCACATCACCTACAATGTGAATAACAACAACTTTTTCAAACAGGGCACATCCTTCGCTTGGGCCGGCGGAGGCGGCTTGGACTTCCGCCTGAGTAATCATTTCTGGCTGCGCGGCGAGGGAGACTACCTGCACAACCACTTCATCACCTTCGACGACCAACTCCACGTTTCGAACTCGCGTGCCCGAATCGTGACCGGCCTTGTGTTTTCCTTCTAAATACCCGCAAAGGTTCTCCGAGAGATCACGACCTGGATGATCCTCTCTCCTACCGACTGGGCCCGTATAAACAGCGGAGATAGTTCGGGTGAGCCTAGGGCAGCTCGGCAGCCTGTCGAACATCAGCAAAATTATTCCGACTCTTTGGGCTCCAGACCGGCGCGGGCCAGCGACCGGCGGAGCGGCCTTTCTCCGCCGGCTCCGTGCTGCGTATCGACGATCTTGCCATCCCGATCGACCACGACATAGATGGGATAGCGGTTCGCCGCGTACATCGCGGCCAGATTGGTATCTCCGGTCATCACGATGTGACACTTGCGGGAATGGTCTTTCAAGTACTGTTGCACGACCTTCTTGGACTCAGCTACATCAACGGCAATCACGACCAAGCCCTTGTCGGCGAATTCCACAGTAAGGTCGTTTACGAGACCCTCTTCGCTCTTGCAGTACGGACACCACGTGGTCCAGAACTGAAAAAGAACAACCTTCCCTTTGGTGGACTCGTTGCTGAACTGTTCGCCTGCGAGCGTCTTGGCATGAAAGCGAGGCGCGGGCTCGCGCTCGTCTTCAACAACAATTTCGCGATGTACGGATTGAGCGAAAGCCAAGGAAACCGTTATCGTTGCCCACAATAGGTACCCGGGAAACAAGCGTTTCGCTAGCATGGCCCGAGACTATAGCACGATTAACTGCCGGTCGCGATAGTTGCTTTTCTAGAAAGTAGTATCTGCTCCTTTGCGAAAACGCTATTCTGAAACCCATGAAAATCAGCCTCAGGCTTTGCCATTGGGCCGCCCTCGCTCCGATTGTTATTTGGTCAGTGGGTCTTGGATTCGCCGCAGATCAAACCGACGCCGTCGACGATTACATCGGGGCGGAAATGGCGAAGCAACACGTTCCGGGACTGGCACTGCTGGTCTCGCGGGGAGGGCAAGTCATCCGCGCACAAGGATACGGCATGGCGAACGTTGAGCTGCAGGTTCCGGTCAAGCCCGAAACCATCTTTCAGTCCGGTTCGGTCGGCAAGCAGTTCACGGCAACCGCGGTAATGATGTTGGTCGAGGAAGGCAAGATCGGTCTGGAGGATCCGCTCACGAAGTACTTTCCCGATGCGGCCGCCAGCTGGAAGCGGGTCACAATTCGCCAACTGCTGAGTCACACGGCCGGGTTCACCGATTATCCGAAGAATTTCGACATGCGGAAAGATTACACCGAGGCAGAGTTGCTCAAGATTGTCGAGAGTATCCCGCTGGCATTCACGCCCGGCACCAGTTGGAGCTATAGCAATCTTGGCTTTTTAACGCTCGGAATCGTGATTCACAAAGTCACGGGCGAGTTCTATGGAGACTTCCTGCAAGAGCGCATCTTCCGGCCACTCGGCATGAGCACAACTCGCATCATCAGCGAAGCCGACATCGTACCGAACCGTTCCGCAGGATACCGGTTGCTTAAAGGGAAGCTGAAGAACCAGGAGTGGGTTTCGCCAACCCTGAACACCACCGCCGATGGCAGTCTGTACTTCTCGATCATGGATCTTGCGAAATGGGATGCCGCGCTTTACACCGAGAGACTTCTGAAACGGTCAAGCCTGGAGCAGATGTGGACAGTGGCCAAGCTCAGCAATGGGCAGGAGAACTCCGGGCACTACGGTTTCGGCTGGTTCATCGGGACTAAGTTCATCGAGACTAAGAACGGTCACCACGTCGTTGAACACGAAGGCTCATGGCAGGGCTTCAAAACGCAGATCTCGCGCTACGTGGACGACAAGCTCACCGTGGTCGTTCTCGCCAATCTTGCGGAAGCCAAGCCGAAAATCTTTGCCGACCACGTGGCGGAGATGTATTTGTCAGACAAGATAAAAGCCCCGTAGAGACGCGGTTTTCCTCGTCTCCGGCCGCGAAGTGAGATGGGGCAAGCCCCGTCTCTACACGATCTTCTCGCCGACGCTTTTCGCCTGTGTGAACAGATACAAGTAGTCCGGGCCGCCGGACTTCGAATCGGTGCCAGACATGTTGAAGCCGCCGAAGGGATGCGCGCCCACCATCGCCCCCGTGCACTTGCGGTTCAGGTAGAGGTTGCCGACGTGGAACTCGCGCACGGCGCGATCCAGTTTCTCGCGCGAACTGGAGTAGACTGCGCCGGTCAGGCCAAACTCGGTGTCGTTCGCGATTTCCAGCGCCTGATCGAAGTTGCGAGATTTGATCACTACCAGCACTGGGCCAAAGATTTCTTCCTGCTCGAGCGTGGATTTCGCCGGAATGTCAGCAATGACCGTGGGTTTAATAAAGTAGCCGTCTTCTTTACCCGCGCCGGTGTCCCGCGCGCCGCCGGTGATTAGGCGTCCATCTTTTTTGCCGATTTCGATATAGCGGAGGATATCTTTCATCGAACCTTCATTGATGACGGCAGCCATGTTTGGGTTCTCGGCAGGATCGCCGACGGTAATGCGCTCGACGCGGGATTTCAGTTTCTCGAGAAACTTGTCGTAGATGCGTTCGTCGATGATGGCGCGAGAGCAGGCCGAGCACTTCTGGCCCTGGAAGCCGAAAGCGGCAGTGGCTACGCCTTCGACGGCGGAATCGATATCGGCGTCGGCATCGACGACGATGGCGTCTTTGCCGCCCATTTCGAGGATGGTGCGCTTGATCCAGAGCTGGCCCGGTTGCTGATTCGCCGCGGTCTGGTTGATGTGCAATCCAACCTCGCGCGAACCGGTGAAAGCGATGTAGCGAATTTTTGAATGCGCTACCAGCGCGTCGCCGAAGGTCACGCCGCCGCCGGGACAGAAGTTCACGACGCCTTCGGGCATTCCGCATTCTTCGAGCAACTCGACGAATTTTGCCGCAATCGTCGGCGAATCGCTGGACGGCTTCAGGACGACGGTATTGCCGCTGACGATCGAGGCGAGAGTCATGCCGGCCATGATGGCGCAGGCAAAGTTCCACGGCGGAATCACGGCGCCGACACCCAGCGGAATATAGCTCAGCGTATCGCGCTCGCCCGGCAGCTGCACGGGGGGCTCGGCTTTCACGAAACGAAGCGCTTCGCGCGCGTAAAACTCGCAGAAATCGATGGTCTCGGAGATGTCGGCATCGGCCTCGGCCCAGTTCTTGGAAACTTCGAACACCAGCCAAGCCATGTATTCGAGCTTGCGCTCGCGCATCACATCGGCGACTCGGAATAAGAGCGACGCACGCTCCTCGACCGAAGTACGGCTCCAGTTAGTAAAAGCTTTCAGTGCGGCATGGACAGCGGGATCGACGTGCTCCTTGCCAGCTTTCTGGTGCACACCGACGACCTGCGAGGGTTTGGCGGGATTGATGGAACGAATCTTGTCGGAGGTCTTGACGCGCTTGCCGCCGATGATCAGGTCGTACTCGCGGCCCAGTTGGCCACGCACTTTGTCGATGGCGGCGCGCATCTTGCGCACGTTCTCTTCTTTCGTGAAGTCAACGAACGGCTCATTCTTGAATGCACCTTCGTGAAGGCGGACTTGGAGACGCGGCGGGGCTTCCATGGTTGCCATAGGAGATCCTTTCCAGGACGGAACGTTAGAATTAGAATCAGCGCGGAAAATCAGCGCGAATATTCGCGACCTTTAATTTTACACCGCGTTGAGGGAGCTGAGAGTATGGCGTAAAACCAACTCTCACCGCAGGTGAACACTTGGGCCGCTGGGGTTTTCACGCAGGGTATGGAAATTGAGAAGCTTTTGTACGCTCCCCTATTCCAGCTAAGCTGTTTAAAGTAAAGTACTTAGTTCCATCATCTATGAATAAGGACTTAGCTGAGGTCTCTGCGATTTGGCGTGCACTTTTCGGGGTGCGGGGTCGCCGCTTTTTAACTGCTTGTCGTCCACTTATCGTCTACTTTTCAAAGAGTCGCAGAAGATGGTTTTGCGGCGGATTTTGGGGAAGATCAAAGCTGTCGCCGCCGATCCTTACGCCAGTCACAACAACGTGACCAAGCTTCAGAGACGCGATGGCTACCGGTTGCGAGTTGGCGACGGGCGCGTCATCTACGAGTTGCACGATGACCGTCTAGAGCTATGGGCCTTAGAAGTAGAGCCGAGGGGAGGAATATATTAGTGCGCGTCGAAATTATTACCCGCAAGGGCAAGGAATTCGCATTAATTCCAGTGAGAGCCCTGCAGAAGCTGAAGGAAGATGCGGAAATGCTTGCTGATGTGAAGGCCTACGATGTCGCCAAAGCGCGCCTGGACGATGGTTCGGACGAACTCATACCTCTGGAGATTACCGAGCGCAGACTTCACGGAGAGCCCGCGCTGCGTATCTGGCGCGAACATCGCAAGCTTACTCAGGAGCAGCTCGCGAAGAAAGCGAGAGTATCGCGCGCGCTGATTGCGGCGATCGAAACTAAGCGTAAAACCGGGTCTGTCGATACCTGGAAGAAGCTGGGGGCTGCGCTTGATGTGGGGTGGGAACTGCTGGCATAGGGGCACTGCAGGATAATTTGCGTGTCGGCAGTTTGGCAGGACCCCTTCTCGAAAGCGCGAGAACGGGCGCACCCCCAGTTATTCGGTCGAATGTTAAAAAGACAAACCCGCGTTTTACTTACCGGTTAAAGTGGCCCACCCGTCCCTTCTACGTTCAGGGCCAGTCTTGTGCGCCGTGATATATGCGCAGGATCTCCAGATCCTGATCTTGAATGCGATAGACAACGATAAGGTAAGCGAGCGAAAACTAACTCGCGGGTGCCCTCAATCCGCCCCTTGCGACCACGGCGAGGGAAGCTTCCGAGACCACCACAACCATCATAGAGAGTCTTTGCCACCTTTGCGGCAGCATCGGGATTGTCCTGCTGAATGCGGCGAACAATGTTGTAGAGATCTTGCGCGGCGGGCGTCGTCCAGCGCGGGAGCATTACGGCCGCAGTATCTGTTGAATCTTGGCCCCGACTTCGTCGTGCTCCACAAACTCCCCACGATCAGCGGCCGCCAAGCCAACATTCACCGCCTCGACGAAGCGGATGTCGTCCTCCAAATATCGGCTCAGGACCTGCTGCGCCAGTTCGTCGGTTTTCAGGCCTCGCTGGGCCGCGATTTGGGCAAGTTGCGCTTCCTTTTCGGGTTGTAGACGTACTTCCATCGCTTCAGTCTAGGAAGGTTTGCGGCCGCTGTCAAACCATCGCCGCAATCTTCGGACCGCGGCGGAATCCCGCAATGGGTAGGCACACGGCGGTATGCCAACCTTCGACGCCGCCGACCGTCCGTCTGGAGAAAAAATCTACTACGACCGGCGTTCCGAAATTGTTCGGCCCGCCGCATGGAGGATTATGGACTCTCCGACCGCCAGTCGACCGATGCGAGTGACCGTGCCGTAGATTCCCGCGTTGTTCTGGTTCGCGCGAACGACCGCCTTCAGCACTTCTGGCGCCGGACTTGCCGAGTCGGGATCAAGGTTCACCATCGAGCAGCGGACGTCGCGCATCGTGACGGTGATGGCGGGGGCGTCGTCCCCCTCGCCGAATGAGAGCACACCGCCCAACCACTCGTCCTCCTGGAAGGGAACCGATCGCAGTAAACGAACCACAACATTGGGGCGAAAGCGTCGCACGTCCGGGCTCCGCCCTGCGAGTCGCGAGATCTCGCGCACCGTATCGGAGGCGATGACGGAGATGGTCGCTTCATCGAAGATGCCATGCTTCAACTGCATCATCTGCACGGGAGCGCCGTACCGACGTCCGACCTGCGCGGCCAAGTCCTCCCCGAAGACAGGCAGCTCTTCGCCATCCGGCGTGCGAATATGCGTAGGAAGGTCTCCGTGACCACCGTCAGCGTCTTCATTGCGCTGCGGAGTAAAGAGGAGAAGGTCGGGAACCTTGCTTGCTGTTAGCCACGGGAACCCGCTGCGGTCATCCATCCGCCGGAATGCCAGGCGTCTGTCACCATCGAGGCCGTGCCAGCCCAGATTGGCGACCTCGAGTCGTTCGCCGCCCAGGGACTTCACGGGATACCGGAAGATCGCCTCCACATGTCCGATTTCTATGAGCATGCTCGATCCGAGGCCGCCCAGCAGATAGGGTTGTTTCCGTAGGGGGGGTGGGCAGCCCGGCGCAGAGTGTTCATTTCTTCAACTCGGCGTCCCAGTTCATCACCAACGTGATCGGCGGAGCCGTTGCCTGTTCGGTTTGTACCATCACGAGAATCCGTCCGTCGGGCGCGGTGTCCAAGGGCCGGACGCCTCCCGGCGCGGAGAAAATTTGCCGGGGTAGACCGGAGTGAAACTCGCTGCCCTGCGGTAGAACGTCGGCCGCCATCAGTCCTTGCGCAGCGTCGCGAAAATAGAGCTGTTTGCCATCCCGACTCCAGGTTAATCCCGAGCCGAGCAAGCCGCCCAGGGCGACTCCGTTATTGGAGATCTGCCAGCGCCCGCCTCGCCCAGGAAACGGAATCACATAAACCTCCCCGCGCCCGCTTTCGTTCGAGACGTAGGCCAGCCAGCGGCCATCAGGGGACAGTCTGGGGGCTACTTCGTCAAACGGAGAATTCAGAACCGGCGTCAGAGACTGCGGCTTATCCGAGACGGGCAGCGACATGACATCCCATCCCGTGCTTGAATTCTGCTGCTGTGCGAGGATGGTGTGCCCATCCGGCGTCCAATCGCGGACGGCGCCCACCGGTTCCTCGGAGACAGTGACGGGTGTACCGCTCCCATTGGCCGGCATGATCTGGAGCTTCGCCGCAAACGCCGCTAAGGCCAGACGGCTGCCGTCGGGCGACCAGGCCGCGGAGTATTGCGGGGAGGGATGAAAGGTCAGGCGGGAGAAAATTCCCCGTTGCACATCAAGGAGCCACAGATCGGTTTTGCGTGCGTCCGCTGCGTCGTCGCGTGGAATGACAACGGTGCGGCCGTCGGGGGACAGCCGTCCAGGTCCGTAGTTTCCCGGGTCTCCCAGAGTCGCGAGTTGTTTGCCGGTGCGATCCAGCCAAACCAGGCGGCTGGGACTTGAAAAGGCGCTCCTATAGATCAGTACCCCGTTCTCAGAGACGGAGAAGTTTCCCAAAGCCTTCCCCTCGTAGTACTCCACCTTGGGCGCTACCGGGACTGGGTTCCCACTCAGCGTCAGGCGGTCCGGATCAAAGGACTGGGCCACGAGGTTGCCATCCTTGGTGAAGAAGAGGTAACCGTCGGCGTAAGCAACGCCGGTATTTTCTTCGACGATCAACTTCGGGTCAGGAGAATCGAGGGCTGCGGCGTAAACTTTTCCTTTCGGATCATCGCTTTCTATTCCGAGGTAGAGAAAGTGCCGTCCATCAGGCAGGAAATACGGCCAGCGGCCTCCGGAGTAGGCACCCTCCTTCTTCACCTTAGTCACGGCCACGGGTTGGCCGCCGCCATCGGGGACACGGTAGATCACGTCATGAATCCCGGGCGCGAATAAAATCACGCCGTCGCGATTCCAACTACCGCCGCGTCCATACGGAGCGTCGCAGATTGTTTGCACCACGCCGCCGGAGGCTTCCACCTTCTTCATTTTTCCGCCCGCGAAGAAGCCGATGAACCTGCTGTCTGGCGACCAGAATGGATAGTAAGCGCCTTCGGTGCCAGCGAGAGGCTGCGCTGTCGTAGCGTGGAGCGGCCGCACCCAGAGAAATTGTTTGCCCTCGCCTTCCGCTATGAAGGCGATGGAGCTGCCATCAGGCGAAATCTCAACATGGTTGCTGAGGTTTACCGAAGTGAACGAATAGTGCTCGGGCGCACCGATCTGCGCGCGCACTACTCGCTGACGCAGGCTTTCTGCCTTCTTCGCAAAAATTAGTGAACCCGCAATCCCCGCCGCGGCCAGGAGTCCACACAGGATCAGCGCGGCGACCAGAACACGCTCGCGATTCTTCCGCTTTGCCGCCACGGGTGCGGGCACGCCGGCCTGTGAACCTCCCTCCGCGATCCACTTCAACTGCAGCTTCACATCATGGATCGTCTGAAAGCGTTCGTCGGGATCCTTCGCCAGGCAACCTTGGACGACGCGGTCGAGCGCGGGTGGAGACATCGGCTGCACGACCGAGATGGGCTGCGGTTCTGAAGCAAGAATGGCAGCTACGATGCTGGCTTGCGACTTGCCTGTGAACGCCCGTTTGCCGGTGGCCATCTCGTACAACACCGCGCCCAGCGCGAAAATATCTGAGCGGGCGTCGGCCTCCTTGCCTTCCAACTGTTCCGGCGACATGTATTGAAAAGTACCGACGATCGTGCCTTTTGCCGTCAGCGGCTGATCGGCCGACGGGACGGAAAGTGTCATCGTCAAACTTGAAGAGGGTGGCACGCTTGCCATTCCTGCTTTGGCCAGCCCGAAGTCCATCAGCTTGGCGCCGCCTTTCGTCAGCATGACGTTGCCCGGCTTCAGATCGCGGTGGACCACTCCTGTCTTGTGCGCCTTCTCCAGCCCTTCACAAATTTCGATCCCGTACTTCAGCACCTGCTCGAGCGGCAGTGGCCCTTTCGTTAGCCGATCGGCCAGAGTCTGCCCTTCGAGAAACTCCATGACCAGGTAGTCGATTCCGTCCTGGTGCCCGATGTCATGGAGCGTGCAAATGTTGGGATGGTTCAGCGAGGAGATGGCGCGCGCTTCGCGATCAAAGCGCTGCTTCGCTTCCGGATTGGAAGAGAGATGCGTAGGTAAGATTTTGATGGCGACCGTGCGCTCCAGCCGCGTGTCGCGCGCGCGATAGACCTCGCCCATCCCGCCCGCTCCGAGCGGTGAGATGATTTCATACGGACCGAGTTTGGTGCTGGAGGCTAGCGCCATCACGTGCGCGCCATTATATTCCCAAAGAAAGGATGGCTGGGATGCAAAAGGGCGAGTGGCGGACGGAGGTTGCGTGGTCATCTTGCTGATGGGAGTGTCGGGCTCGGGGAAGACGACGGTCGGGCGGCTGCTGGCGTTGGAACTGGGATGGGAGTTTGCGGACGGAGATGATTATCATCCCGCGGCGAACGTGGAGAAAATGCGGAATGGCATTCCGCTGACCGACGCCGACCGCGCTCCGTGGCTGGAGACTCTGCGGACGCTTATTGCCGGCTGGATCGCGGCGGGGAAAAATGCGGTGCTGGCCTGTTCGGCGTTGAAGCGGGCGTATCGCGAAAGGTTGCGGATTGGGCCGGAAGTGCGGGTCGTCTATCTTCGGGGAACGCCGCAGTTGCTGCGGGAGCGCTTGCGCGCGCGCGTCGGACACTTCATGACGGAACGGATGCTCGAGAGCCAACTGGCGGCGCTCGAGGAGCCAGAAGACGCGGTGGTGGTCGATGTCGACCGGTCGCCGGCGGAGATCGTGGCGGAAATTCGGGCTCCGCTCGGGCTGAAAGACCTTTAACCACAGGGGTCACAGGGGAGTCACAGAGGACACGGGGGAAACCATCACTACAAAGGACACGGTGTTCGAGATTGAGGCGGGGGTGGTGCGCAGGCTCACTTGGCGGCTCGTGCCATTTTTGTTTCTGCTTTACATCGTTGCCTATTTGGACCGCATCAACGTGGGGTTTGCCGCGCTGCAGATGCGGCAACAACTTGCGTTCACCGACGCCGTCTATGGGCTTGGCGCAGGAATGTTTTTCGCCGGGTACTTCTTCTTCCAGGTCCCGAGCAACCTGGCGTTGCAGCGCGTGGGGGCGCGGCGGTGGATTGCGCTGCTGATGATGGTCTGGGGAGTGATTTCGGCGTCGATGGTATTGGTTCGTGGCCCGCGCAGCTTTTACTTGCTGCGATTTCTGCTGGGGGCGGCGGAGGCTGGATTCTTCCCCGGCGTCATCCTCTATCTGAAAAACTGGTTTCCGGCGCGGGCGCGGGCGCGGACGGTGGCTCGATTCATGACGGCAGCGCCGTTGTCGGGAGTCGTGGGCGGACCGTTATCGGGCGCGCTCCTCGGCCTCCATCTCACGTCCGGCCTGGCGGGATGGCAATGGATGTTCCTGATGGAGGGGATCCCGGCGGTACTGCTGGGCGGTGTCGTGTTGGTCTATCTGGTGGATCGGCCAGAAGACGCGCGCTGGCTCCCGCATGAAGAGCGAGACTGGCTGGTGGAGACGCTGCGGCGGGAACGGGCGGAGATCATTGGGGGAGCGGGAGTATTCGGGGCTTTGCGGAGCGGGCGAATCTGGATGTTAGCGCTGGTGTACTTCGGGTTGAACACCGTTTCGTATGGCGTGAGTCTGTGGCTGCCTACACTGATCCGAAGCTTGTCGGGAGTGAGCAATTTCGCGGTCGGCATGCTGTCTGCGATTCCATATGTGGCAGCTGCGGTCGCGATGGTGGCGGTGGGTTTGCACTCCGACCGCTCCGGAGAGCGTCGATGGCATACGGCGATGCCGGCATTTGCCGGAGCTCTGGCGCTGACGGGCGCGGCGTATTCGACTTCAGTAGGCCCGGCCATTCTTGCCATCAGTGTGGCGGTGCTGGGCGTGTTCTCCATGATGGGACCGTTCTGGGCGATGCCGGCGAGTTTGTTGTCGGGCACGGCGGCGGCGGCCGGGATCGCATTCATCAATTCGGTCGGAAATCTCGGCGGATTTGTTGGTCCTTATGTGATTGGACTGGTGCGCACCTCGACCGGACAATTCAAGGGGGGCCTGCTGCTGGTAAGTGTCGCGCTCGCCGCCAGCGGAGCGGTCGCGCTGATGGTGAGAAGTGGCAACGAGTGAATTAGGAAACAGGTTGAAGGCGCCAAGGGTTCGGTGAAGTCATGCGGCCTTTGGCCGGACGCCGAAATGCAGCGGCGGAAGAGCGGCCACGCGTTCGATCAGGGCATCAATGCCGCCGTCACGGCGCACGGGAGCAAGTTCGGGATCGGATTCGAGCCAGCGTGAATCGCGCCATCCTTTTTCAACAGCCTTCGTGAGCAGGTCGCGGGCTGGACCCAGATGGTTCAACCGAACGTGCGCGAGGGCCACGGCGTAGCAGAGCTCAAAGGTCGCAACGCCGTGAATGAACCCGCCGGGATTGGAGAATACAGTCTCTAAGTGCGAGGATGCCTCGTTCAGAAGCTGCTCGGCGCGTGCGCACTCGCCTTGGGCGGCGTACACCGCAGCCATTCCCGCCATCGTGCGCGTGAGGATCCGATTATTAGCCATCATGCGCGGAAATTCTCGCACCACTCGCCAGGCGCGGTGCAGATCGGCGAGCGCTTGATCGGTATCGCCCTGCCGGAGGTGTATGTCGGCCATGCCGCAGGCATTGAGTGCAATCCCGGTCTCGCGGTACATATGGTCAATCGTGGCCAGGTATGCAAGCCCGCGCTCGTGCCGCTCCAGCGCCTTCACCCAATCCATCCGGCGCATCGAAATCCCGGCGAGAATTATTTCCGCGAAGGGCAAGTGACTGAGGGCACGATTTGAATTCTGAAGCTCGAGGGTTTGGAGAACCAGCGGTTCGGCGCGATCATAGGCCCCTGTATGCATTGCGAGCGTGCCCAGGTGTAGCCAGCTCGGGCTGAGGGCCGGCTCGATCTGAATGGAGTTCAGAAGGTGTTCGACGGCGCGCTGCAAAAATGTTTCTGAGATTTCCTGGCCTGCGATCCAGGTGGCAAACGAGAGAAAATAGTGCGACATGTACGCATCCGGGCTGCGCTGAACGGCTTTCGTTCCGGCCTGGATGGCTTCCTCTAACTTATTTTGTCTCGCGTAGACGTAGCAGAGTGTGGCATAAGGCTCTCCTAATTCGGGATCGAGTTCGAGCGCGCGTTCCAGACAACCGGACGCCCGAGTCAGGTCGTCTGGATCGTTTCGGTGGATCCAGCGCATCGCGTAAGTATGGCCGAGTGCGGAGTATGCAACCGCGTAATCGGAATCCAGCTCGATCGCGATTTCGAAATGCCGGCGCGCAGTTTCGAGCGAATCCTTGCCCAGCATGGAAAAGTTTTTACGGCCCTGCGCGTATTGCTCATAGGCTTCGAGGCGCAGGGTTTCGGGAGCAGCGATTCGTTCGCGGGCGCTCGAATCCAATTCGACCTTGAGAGCTCGCATTAATTCGCTCACCACCTGGTCTTCCAGGTCGAAGATATCGTTCCACGCTCCATCGATCTTGCCGGTCACGGCGACGTCTCCGGTAGCGGGCTCGAGCAGTCGTGGGGTGATGCGCACGCGATCACCGGAGCGCTGATAACTGCCGGTAACGAGCCATCGAGCATTGAGGTGACTGGCAATGGCACTCATATCCTTGTTGTCGGCGACGCGGCGGAGTTCTTGTTGTACGCGTTCGCGGCTGACTACCCGTACCGCGTTCAGCTTGCGCAAATCGGCGGCGATTGTTTCCGCCAGGCCCGTGCCCAGCCAATCCATTGCGGGATCACCGGAGAGGTTCCCGAAATCGAGTACTGCGATAACCGGCATCGCTCGCTCGAGCATCACTGCCGCGCTGCCCGGACTCTCGTCCATGGTGCGGAGAGCGGCTGCCAGCTCCGCGGCACTTTGAAAACGCTCCTGCGGCTCGATCGCCATTGCCCGCGCGATTACCTTGCCGATCCGTTCCGACACTGCAGGATTGCGTTGGCGAACGGGAGGCGCTTCCCCGCGAAGCACGGCCGAGATGAGGCTGGGGCCTTCGAGACCCGCAAAAGGCAAACGGCCGCAGGCCATCTCGTACATCATCGCGCCCAGATTGTAAATGTCGCTACGGACAGTGGCGTCGCGCCCGGCGAGCACTTCCGGCGCGCAGTACTGTAACGTGCCGACGAACGTTCCTACAGCGGTAAGAGCCGTCGCGGTTTCGTCCCGCAAAAGAATATTCTGGGCCAAACCGAAATCGAGGAGTTTGAGCGCGCCGCCCTCGGCGACCATGATGTTGGCCGGTTTGATGTCGCGATGAATGACGCCGCGGGCGTGAGAGTGTTCCAGCGCAGTAGCTATCTGGAGTGAATAGTCGGTTAGAGATCGGCTGGGCAGCGGGCCTTTGACGAGCTCCACCTGGAGGGTGTGGCCAGGAACGTATTCCATCGCCAGGTAAAGGAGATCTCCCGATTCGCCGGCGTCATAAAACGCTGCGATGCCGGGATGACTGAAGGCGGCAGTGGCGCGGGCTTCCCGAAGAAAGCGCTGGCGATGAGTTTCGTCCGCGGCCACGCTGGAGCGGAGCACCTTAACCGCCACCGTGCGGTCCAGGCGCGAGTCGCGGGCATGGTAGACCTCGCCCATGCCGCCGGCTCCCAGGAGACGGATGACCTCATACGGACCCAGCCGCGTTCCCGGGGAGAGGGACATAGCAGGAGTTTAGAGATTCCACGTCACAGTATCAACAGCAGGTGCGGGGTGGGAAGGTCGTTGCTCTGGCAGGCTGTGACGCGGATGTCGATCACGATGCCGCGATTTCCGGAGTGGGTTCCACGATCAAGCTGCGGCGAACCACGCGGCGACGCTGCGATTCCTGTAGGGGCGCGGAGGCGGCGATCGCGCAGAGAACGTAAAACAGCGCAGCGTTTGCCGGGATCTGCAAATTGAAATCGAGAAAGCTGTGCACCAGAATCCCGATACAACCGAGCAGAGCGGCCACGGTCATCGCGCCGCTCGCGGTCTCCGTCCAATTCTTGAGCTTGCCCGCGGCCTGGCGGAAGACCAGCACCAGAAACCAGACCGCGATGGAGAATCCGGCCAGCCCGGTCTCGACCAGCAATTGCAGATAATCGTTGTGCGCCTGGTTCACGAAGAAGTTGGTATAGAAACTGCGAAACTCCGGGTAGACAATGGGAAAGGTACCAAGTCCCCAGCCGAGGAGCGGTTTCTTGATCAGCATGCGCAAACAGTCGCGATCAATGGTGAGGCGAACCCCTCCGTTAATCTCTTCACGGGCCTCGGAGTGAATGCTGATCAGGCGGCGGGTGAGTTCGTTGCCACCGATCCAGATGAGAAAGACCATTATCACCGCCAGAAACCCGCCCAGCATGAGCGGTTGTTTCCAACTGTCATCGCGCTTGCGAACCAGAAGCACGCTCAGCACTACCATCTGCGCGGCGAACGCCGCCATGCCTCCGCGCGAGCCGGAAAGAAAAATACTTGCTGCCATCAGGGCGCCGATTCCCGCCACCGCAATCTTGCGGTTCCCGCTGGTCAGGTAAGTTGTGGCCAGCACCAGCGGGAAGGGTGTAAGCATCTCCATCAGGCCGGCGTAATGATTGTGATTGACGTAGGGTCCGTAAATCGCACCACCCTGCTCCAGGGCCCAGATCCAATAAAGCTTTCCATTCGGCGCCAGACCCTGCAGTATCGCAAAGGCAGCCACTAGCGCCCCGTAACCCGTGAAGACTTTGGCCAGCATCTCAAACTGGGAGGATCGACGCAGAGTCTGGGTCACGACAAACGCCAGCATGCCGTAGGCAGCGTAGAGCAGCAAGCGAGAGTAGGTCACGTGACGGTAGGCGGTGGTTCCAAAGATCCACTGCACCAGCACCAGCGCAAAAAAGGCCGCCATAGGGCGGTAGAGCACGTTGTCGGAGACGTTGAGTTCACGGTTGATCCACTGGCGGTAGACCCAAGCCGCCAGCAGCAGCATGGCAGAGGCTTCCAATGCAAAAATGGACCAGGGCTCGACCGCTCCAAAGGCCAGCGGCCCCAGCAACAGCACGGCACCGGCGGCGGTCAGCAGCGCGTTATTAGTAAGTCGCGGTTGCGAACTTTTAGCTACGGACGCGGGTTCGGGCTGTGTTGCCAGGACGGAACTCACGAGGGGTCCTTGGATGGTTTTGGAGAATTATCGTGGGAGTCGTCGTGGGAATCATCGGGGGGATTCTCGGGAGAAAGTTCGAAATCGCCGAGCCAAAGCTTGCCGCGAATTGGGGAGCCGGCCGGGAAGCGCTCGATAGCCAGCACCAGCAGTGTGGTAGAGTCCGGGGTCGTCACTCTCGAGTGAACTTCTTTCCAGAAGTCGGCATCGTTCAGTGGGTCGCTGGCAAACAGCGGCGCGCCCGTGTAGGCATCTCGCAGAACGATCTGGGGCCCGCCCGCTCCCTCAAAATCCGCCGACTTGTAGTACGCGGAGAATTCGTAAGTAGTTGCGCCGCGCACTGGAATCAGTTGTTGAATCCCCGCGTCGCTGATGCCTGGACCTTCGAAGGTGAGGGAAAGAGAGCGATGACCCTGGCGGAAGTCGCTTGAATCGAGCAATGGCTGGACGCCGATTCGATTGACGTAGGTCCAGTCGAAGCCTCCGTTCAGAATGTCGAGGCTGAAATCCCCGTTCACCACCAGGTTGTCTTCCGTGGGCAAATAGGCAGAGAGGCCAAGACTGCCAGCGGCTTGCTCCCACGCGGACATGGCGGCGTCGGGACGGTGCGCTGCAATGAGATAATGCAGGTATTCGTACAAATAGCGGTTCTGAAATTTCTCGTGCAACTGGGCGAGCCGCTGCCAGGTTTTGATGGCGCCCTCGGTTTCCTGCTTGCTGGTCATTAACTCGAGAAAGGCAATCAGGGAATCGGTGCGACCGGGTACCACGTCGCGGAGCAGAGCGTCCGGGTCAGGGCGCACGCGCCAGCATGCACGCAGGGCGGCGCCCACCAGCGAATTGTCGTTTTCGATGACGACGCGGAATTCGCGCAGGGCACGGTCGATATCACCGTCGATAAGAAAAAAGTTAGCCGCTTCCCACGCGACATCAGGGGCGGTGGGCTCGGCTTGCAAGGCGCGATCCAGGGCCGCTCGCTGGCCGGTGATGTCTCCGGTTACCTGATATGCGGCGGCGAGATCGAACCAATAGCGGGCATCGTGCGGGTTGAGTTCGACCGCTGCTCGAAGGCTCTCGATGGCCGACTGAGGATCAGACGCAACAAACGCAAAGTAGCGTCCGAGCCGATGGCGATAGTCTGCGTTTCCCGGCGAGAGGCGCACCGCCCGTTCGAGCGCTGGCAACTCGACGCGCGAAGCATAAACGCTGGCTGCGTACTCTGTGCCGGTCAGCAAAATATAGACGCAGGCGACAAAGGCCACACCAGCCGCGAACTGCCAACGTCGCCGGTTCGAAAGTGGAATGGCCATCGGCGTCAAACCGCTTTTTCCTTCCCTCAAACCGCTTTCGGCTCCGCCTCGTTCCCGGCGGGAGGATCTTCGTGATAGTACTGACCGTATTTCCCCTGATACTCGTAGTAGTAATAATAATCGGGTGAGGTTAGATCGACGGCGTTTAGCAGAACTCCGGCGACGTGAGCATTGACCTGCATCAATATGTCGCGGGCGCGGCGCAGGGCTGGTTTCGTGGTCTGGCCGGAACGAATTACCAGGATGGTGGCGTCGGCCCGGGGTGACAGCACGACCGCGTCGGTGACGGAAAGGGTCGGAGGAGTGTCGATCACGACGTGGTCATAGAGTCCCCTCAACTCCACGATCAGGTCCCTCATGTTGGGGGACGCCAGCAATTCGGCAGGATTCGGAGGCGGAGTGCCCGCGGGCATGATGAAAAGATTGGGCAGGATCGGAGAAGTTGTAATTGTCTGCTGCAGGTTGGCGCTTCCGGTCAGCACGTTACTGAGACCGCTGCGCGGGCCCATGCCCAGCGTCTTGTGAATACTGGGGCGGCGTAAGTCGGCATCCACGAGCAGAACGCGGACTCCCTTTTGCGCGAGCACGATCGCCGTGTTGATGCTGGTAGTGGTTTTGCCTTCCTGCGGACGCGCGCTGGTTACCATGATGACTTTAGGCGGCGCTCCGAGATTGGAGAGCAGAAGCGAAGTCCGCAGCGCGCGATACGATTCAGCCATCTGCGACTGGGGGCGAACCTGGGTTACGGTTTCCACCACTTCCTGGGAAGCAGTCAAAGCCAGCCGCTTGCCAGTCGATCCACGGTTGCTGGACTTGGAGCCGAGCGGGATCATCCCGAGAGAGGGAAGACCTGAGATGGCCTGCGCCTGCTCGGGGGTGCGAACGGTGTTGTCCAGGCTCTCGAGCAGGAAGGCCAAGCCGACGGCGGAGATGACGCCCAGCATAAGCGCGAAAGCCAGGTTACGCGGAATGTTGGGTTCGCTGGGGGAGGTGGGGACGCGGGCCGCATTAATGATACGAAAGTTATTGGAACGCAATCCCGCGGTGACGCCTGCTTCCTTCAGTTTTTCCAGCAATCCTTCGTAAAGTGTCCGGTTGCTGTCCACATCGCGCTTCAGGAGGCTGTACTCGATCGCGCTCTCGTTGAGCTTGTTCGCTTCCTGTTTTTGCTTCTCAAAGGATTCGCGCAACATATTTTCGCGCTGCAAAGCGGCCTGGTACCGCCCGTTGAGGTGGTCGACGGCCTTGTTAGTTTCCGATTGAAGCTGGTGGTCAATCTCCTTCAGTTGGTTATTGAGCTGAGTGATTTTCGGATACGCGGGACCGAACTGGGTGCTGAGTTCAGCAACCTGGATTCTGAGACTGGCCTGCTGTTCACGCAACTTGTCCAGAAGCGCGGAAGCTGCGCCGGTTCCGCCTCCGGTGGTATCGGAAACGATCGCTGCCGCGACCGCCACCGGATCATTCGACTGGGTCTGGCGATAGACCGCTTCCTTCTGCATGCGGTCAAATTCGGCCGCCGTCATTTCTTTGTTAAGTTCATCGAGCTTTTCTGTAATGATATTCTGCTTGTCGTCGACCCCGAAAATCTCGTGCTCTTTTTGGTAGCGTACGAGCTTCTCCTGAGAGGTTTCCACTTTCATCTGCAAGTCAACGAGCTGTTTGGAAAGCCAGTCGGAGGCCTGCATAGTGGATTCGAACTTGGTCTTGAAGTTCTGCTCGACATAAGTGGCCGCGAGGGTGTTCACGACGCTGGCGGCGAGCTGAGGATCGGTGCTGTTGTAATGAATCTCGATGATCCGGGTGTTGGGAATAAGAGTGACGTGGAGGTTTCCCCGAAAGCTTCCCAGCAGAGCCGAAGTACGGTTCGAATCGGTCTGCAGCGGATCGGCGACCAGGTTGGGTTGCTTTTGATCGGCATGACCGCCGAACTCGGGACGTTTGTCGAGATTCAGTTGCCGGATGACTTGCAGCGCCATCAGATCGCTCTGCAGGATGCGGACCTCGGTGTCGAGATCGCTCTGGTCGTAGTAGTCGACCACCGGCACGGAGTCTTTGAAGGTAATGAGGTTGGAATCGGCCTTATTGATGACGATCTGGCTTGCCGCTTCGTAGATCGGAGTCTGTCGCAGGCTGGCAAGAGCGACGGCCATGAAGATGCCCACCACAACCGCAGTCACCATCCACTTGCGCTTGAGGAGAACGCGCATGTACTCGCGCAGTGCGGATTCCTGCGACGGCAGTGCGTTATAAAGCGTGGAGCCAATCGGCCTCAGGAATTCTGCCGCTTCGCCAGGTTGCAGTTCGCGCAATCCGTCGTTACGTGGAACGTCATTTCGCGGATCGTTACTTCGCGGAACCAGGGGCCCCAAAGACATCGTTACTCCTCAGCCGCCACACGCTTGATCGGTAGCGCGTTGCATCCGATGCACAGGTCGGCGCTGGATCTACCGTCCCACACCAGGCCGGGCAGACAAAAGGGCCTGTTGTAAGGAATTTGCTGATTTTAGCACCCTAGGAGCGATGCGCAGCCAAAATGTGCGGTCTTCGCGTGTGACCCCGAGCTGTCTTTTCCAGATCGCAGCCGACAGCGCTCAAACCCTTTAGCAGCCGCCAGGCGATCGAGATAGGCCTCGAAGCGCTTGCTGGCGCCACAGAATGGGCACTCATGGCGACAAGCTATGCAGCGGCGCTACCCAATCCATCTCGCAGTACGACCTGCTTCAATGGGGTAATATGTTTGATCGCGACTCTAATGCACTGTTTTGGATATGGATGCAGGTAAGCCTAATCCGGCTGGCCTCGAGAAATGTGCGGCCCCGCTCTTTGTTTCGAGACGCAATTCTATCGCCGGCAGATTCCTGGCTCACATTTCCCGCGAAACCAGTTCGGGCCGGTTTATCCCTGAGATGGACGGCCTGCGCTTCGCAGCCATCGGCATGGTCATCCTGTTTCACCTGAACGCATACCTTACAGCGAAGTCGCCGTTTTATCGTGCTGCTCCTCCCGATTCCGACTGGTTTGCCCAGACGGCTTTGGTAGGGTTCCGCGGCGTCGAGCTTTTCTTTGTGATCAGTGGGTTCATCCTGGGGCTACCCTTTGCTGCGCATTACCTTAAGGGGGCCGCTCCCGTGAATCTGCGCAAGTACTATCTCCGCCGGTTAACTCGTCTGGAGCCCCCTTACATTGTCGCGCTGTTTCTTCTGTTCATTCTGGCTGTGGGCATCCAGGGGGCGCCGCCTGCGAGTTTTTATCCACATTTTGCAGCGAGTCTCTTTTATTTGCACAGCCTGATTTATGGAACATTCAGCCCGGCAATGGGAGTGGCCTGGTCGCTGGAGATCGAAGTGCAGTTTTACCTATTGGTACCGTTGTTGACCCTTCTCTTCGCAATCCGAAGTCAAACGTTACGGCGCTCTTCGATTGCCATTCTCATCCTGGCAGCCCTGTTGGCCCAGGCTCTCTTTTTGCGCGACAGTCCGCGTGCATCACTCTCGATTTTCGCGTATGTGCAATTCTTCCTGGTCGGATTCCTGCTCGCCGACGTTTTTCTAGCCAGCTGGGGCGAAATTCCGCAGCGAAACCTCGCATGGGATTTGATTGCGCTGGCGGGATGGCCCCTACTGTTCGTGATCCTCCATTCGCGCCTCCTCGCCCAGTGGCTTTTCCCTGCTTGGGTCTTTCTCCTCTACTTTGCTGCCTTTCGCGGTCGTCTCGTCAATCGTTTTTTCTCCAATCGCTGGATCGCAGCCATCGGAGGGATGTGTTACTCCATTTACCTGCTTCACTATGAAGTGATCTCCGCAGTAGCGCGACTCACCCGGCGCCTGGGCGAGACCGCGCCTTATTGGATCTACCTGTCCGTGCAACTCGTGCTTGTCGGTGCCGCGATTGTGGTGATTTGCGGGGCTTATTTTGTCGCCATAGAAAAGCCCTGCATGCGCCGCGATTGGCCGCACCGGCTGTGGGAGTACGGGCAGCGAATTGTCTTTGCCAGGTTTCGTTTGGCCGGAACTACCACAGAGTAGCCCGCAATTACCCGGCGCCCCAATGACAGCGCACCCCCGGAGTGAGAACCAGCCTCAAAATTTACAGTTTCCCGATATTGTTTTCGTGTCTGGGTTGTGCCGGGCAGACGCGGGTGCCGCAATGCTAGACTCATTCGATGGAGCACCCGTGAAGGTGACGGTTCTGGAGAAGATTCCAGAAGACCCGGAAATCATTGTTGCCTGGAACGACCTGGTATTCCGAATGGAGCGCCCGGAGGTGTTCTTCACCCATCAGTGGGCATTGGCCGCGAGCCGCGCTTTTTCGGATAGTCTCCGCCCGTTGACTTTCCTGGTTTACGAATCTGGTCGGCTCGGCGGAGTAGCTGCCATGGCGACCAATCAAGACTCGCCTGATACAGCTTTCTTTCTAACAGCCAGTACTGCGGATTACTGCGACATCGTGAGTGCGCCGGAGGCTCGAGAAGCTGTGTTGGCGGCTACGTTCCAGGAGATGAAGAAGCGGAGCGTGCGGGATCTGGTGTTGGCTAACGTTCCTTTGGAATCACACACCCTTCGAGCAATTAAAGCGGTTGCAAGGTCTCACCGCTTCCATCTGGAAGAACGACCCGGGTACGACTGCGGCGTTATTTCTCTAGATGACGAGGAGAAGCGGCAAACCGTCCTCCAATCCGTCGGGCGAAAAGAACGTGAGAAGCGTGGACTAAAAAAACTCGGCCAGCTTGGTCCAGTCGGCATTGCGCACTTGAGTGCAGAACGATTAGACACCGGGCTGGAGTCGATTTTTGCTGCGCAGATTTCGCGTTTTTTAGCGACCAATCGCCTTAGTCCTCTAATTCGCCCGCAGCGGCGCTTTTTCTTAAGTGAACTCGCGAGACTCCTAAACTCCGCTGGTTGGTTAAAGGTCAGCCAGTTGGAAGTCAATGGCCGGCCTATCGCGTGGAACTACGGATTCCGGTTTTTCGATAGCTGGTTTTGGTACCTGCCGACCTTCCAGATCCAGTACGAGGAATCGTCGCCTGGCTCCTGCCTGCTTCGGCTCTTGACGGAGGAGGCGTGCGCCGACTTATCGGTGAAAAGACTGGACCTTGGACTAGGCGAGGAAGCTTACAAAGAACGCTTTTCCAATGACATTTGTTCAACACGTTATGTGCAGCTGTCGAACAGCATGACCCGGCATCTGGTGAATGTTGGCCGACATTGGCTGGCGGCTTCTGTTGGAAGATTTCCAGGTATGGACAAGCAGCTTCGTAGGGGAAGGGAGTCGTTCCGTAGCCTTCAAAGCCGAATTGGCGAAACGGGCGTGGTTGCGACCGCAACGCACGCGCTGACTAGCGCAAAGAGATGCTTCATATCCGAGGATGAGCTTGTTTTTTTTGAAGCCCCTCGAATGGAATCAGAAAATGAAAGCGCGACCTTGAGACCGCTGGGTTGGGAGGAAATTGCTTCTGCTGCCTTGAACAACGCCGACGACGAGCCGACGCTGGAATACTTTGTGCGCTGTGCCCAGCGTCTGAGACAAGGCCGTGCAACTGGTTATTTTCTGCCGGGACGAGGAACACAGCCGTCTCACTTTCTGTGGGTAGATCTTTATGACGGATTCTACTTGTCGGAGTTCAATTCCAGGCTTGAATCGAACGACCCGAATGCCGCCATGATATTTGACTGCTGGACGCCTGCGGCTCAGCGTGGACGTGGCAACTACGCAACTGCGATTCGGATGGCTGCCGCTTATTTGCAGCGGCAACAGAGGCAAGTTTGGATCTTCAGCGCAGCCAAGAATGAGTCTTCGGTTCGAGGGATTCTCAGAGCTGGCTTCATGTATCGCTTTTCGCTCGTGCGCAGTCGAAGGTTGTGGCACACGGCGCTGTCGCGTCGTGTGGATCATCTGTCGTCCGAGGCCTCGTGAATCTGGGGATGGAAGCTAACTGCTCAAGCACGAACTTGGGACCGGTGAGGTAAAATTCTGCGGAATCCTTCTAGAGGTACCCCTTGAGATTCGTCAGTCCGGCTCTGAAGCACATCGTCTTTCCCGCTCTGTCCAGAAGCGGGTACCTTCGCTACACGTCCGGCGCTGGCCCGGCGGTCGTGACTTACCATGGCGTATTCCCAGCCGGCTACGAAGTCAGGAATCCGGCTTTGGACGGCAACTTGGTTCGCGCTGATTCGCTGCGGCGACAGCTGCAACTTCTGACCAAGCGCTATCACGTGATCACCCCGGAAGATTTTCTCCATTGGTCTGAAGAGAGGCGGTCCCTTCCTCCTCGTTCGATCTTGCTGACCAGTGACGACGCGCTGCGGAACACCCTGACGGAAATGGTTCCCATATTGCAGGAGTTTGGCCTGTCCTGCCTTTTTTTCGCCACCGGCGCGTCTGCCGATGAAATGCCGTCCATGCTCTGGTACGAGGAGCTCTACCTGATGTTGTTGGACGCCGACGAGCCCATCGCGCTCAGCCTCCCCGAAGCCGGTATTAGCAGCGGCCCGATTGCGCCGAACGAGAGACATTCGCGTTGGTGGAACCTGGTCGAAAGGCTTTCGCAGTTCGGTAGAGGACTCAGGCGCGGATTTCTGGATCAAATCCGCGGGCAGCTCAGGCTTGCAGAGAACTGGAGAGAGCAATTCTTCCAAGACCCGACCCTTGCCGCCAGGTTCCTGACGCTTGATCGAGCGGGGTTACGGCAACTGGCCGCTGCGGGAATGAGTATTGGCGCTCACTCTCTCTCCCATCCGATTCTGGCGCGCGCATCCGAGGAATTGGCTGGGCGGGAGATCTCCGAGAGCCGGAGTGTTCTTGAGAAGGCTCTGGGGCAGACGGTCTGGGCTTTTGCGTATCCCTTCGGCGATGCTGCCACCGTCACCGGGCGAGACTTGCGGCTGGCTGAGGAAGCTGGTTTCCGCTGTGCCTTTATGAACACGGGAGGCGGGCTTGGCGCGAAAATCAATCACTCGAAGAACAATGACGCGAAGATCAATCACTCGAAGATCAAACGGTTCGCCCTGCCGCGCGCCCACGTGACCGCCGACATGAGCTTATTTGAATTTGAGGCCCACATCTCGGGTTTCTACCGTTCCCTGCGCAAGAGGCTTCTGGGCGTCGATGAACTGGAGGGGATGGTGGGCGCTTGAGACCGAGCGGTCATCTTCGGGCGGAGATGGCATCCGGGCTTCGTCAGCTATACTATCGAACACAAGAAACTTACCCGAAAAAGGAAGATTCTTCTGCCGATATTCGATGCACAGCACCTAAAAGGGGCATCTCATTTCGAAGAAGTACGGCATCGCTAAAGCGATGCCCTGATACGAAACCGGGCTCGCTAAAGGGATGCCGGATACGAAATCCGCATTTTTCTTCGGCGCGTAACTCGACGGAAGGTTCTAAGGAACAAGAATAGTGAATTGGTCACAGGAATCGATATTGGTAACGGGTGGAACAGGGTCGTTTGGGAAGAAGTTTGTGGAAATCATGCTGCGCGATTACCAGCCGCAACGGCTGGTGGTTTTCAGCCGGGACGAGTTGAAGCAGCATGAGATGAGAACGTCAGGCTTCGATCATCCCAGCATGCGGTATTTCATTGGAGACGTTCGGGACGTCGAGCGGCTGAAGCGCGCGTTGTCGGGCGTGACGGTAGTTGTGCACGCGGCGGCGCTCAAGCAGGTGCCGGCTTGCGAGTACAACCCGTTCGAAGCGATCCAGACCAATATTATGGGCGGGCGCAACGTGATCGATGCGGCGATTGATCAAGGCGTGCTCCGCATTCTGGCGCTCAGCACCGACAAGGCGGTGAATCCGATCAATCTATACGGCGCCACGAAACTGTGCGCGGAAAAAGTGTTTGTGCAGGCGAATGCGTATGCGGGAGCTAGAAATACGCGCTTCAGTTGCGCGCGGTACGGGAACGTGGTGGGTAGCCGGGGCAGCGTAATCCCAGTTTTTCTGGAACAGCGGCGGCGCGGAAAGATCACGATTACCGATCCTCGGATGACGCGATTCTGGCTGACGCTGGAGCAGGGTGTAAAGTTCGTGATCCGCTGTCTGGAGCAGATGCATGGCGGCGAAATTTTTGTTCCAAAGATTCCCAGCATGAGATTGTTGGACTTGGCCGAGACCGTCGCTCCGGGATGCCAGGTGGAGTACATCGGGATTCGTCCCGGAGAGAAGTTGCACGAAGTGCTGGTCTCTGAAGACGAGGCGCGGCAAACGCTCGAGACTGAAGATATGTACGTGATTCAGCCGTCGCATCCCTGGTGGAAATCGGAAAACTGGGTCGGCGCCAAACCACTTCGGGAAGGCTTCCGTTATTCGAGCGACAGCAACGAACGCTGGCTGACGCGGCGTGAGCTGGAAGAATTGGTGGCGCCTGAAACCAGCGCCGCGGAGACGGTTCCGACGTCGGCCTGAGAGACGCTGCCGAGCTTCGCTCGGCGGGACAGCCGGGGCGGTCTCCCTACGTGTTACATGGCGGAAACCTGAGTTTTTCCGCAGCCTGTGAAGGCATGCCTCGACACGAATCGCACTTGCACCACGGACTGCTAGCATGAGTGCCTTACCCACAAAGCTGGAAACACTTGCCATCCATGGGGGCACGCCCGTGCGCGAAAAATTGTTGCCATACGGGCGGCAAAGCGTTGACGACGCGGATATCCAGGCGGTGGTTGAGGTTTTGAAGTCGGACTGGCTGACGACCGGACCGAAAGTTGGCGAGTTTGAGGAGCGATTCTCGGCGCGGGTGGGAGCGAAGTACGCGATCAGCTTCAGTTCGGGTACGGCTTCATTGCACGGCGCGGCATTTGCCGCTGGACTGGGCCCTGGGGATGAGGCGATCACCACTCCCATGACTTTCTGCGCGACTGCCAACTGCATTTTGTACCAGGGCGCGACGCCCGTGTTCGCCGACGTCTCGCCGGACACGTTGAACCTTGATCCTGGCGAAGTGTTCAGGAAAATTTCTGAACGCACGAAGGCGATCATCGCAGTCGATTATGCGGGACATCCGGCTGCGCTTGATGAACTGGGGCAACTGGCGAAGGCGCAAATCCAACGAGCCCTCCTGATTGAAGACGCTTGCCATGCACTGGGCGCGGAATATGGGGGCAAATGCGTTGGTGGCATCGCCGACATGACCGTGTTCAGCTTTCATCCAGTGAAGCACCTGACGACCGGGGAAGGCGGAATGGTTGCGACGAACGATGCCCGGCTGGCGGAAACGCTGCGACGCTTTCGCAATCACGGCATCAGCAGCGAAGCACGGCAGCGGCAGGAATCGGGGCAGTGGTTTTATGAGATGGTCCTGCTGGGCTTCAATTACCGACTGACGGATATCGCTTGTGCCCTGGGACTCTCCCAGCTAGGGAAGTTAAGTGCGAACCTGGCCCGGCGCCGGGAAATTGCGGCGCAATACACGGCGGCATTCCGGACTCTGCCGGGACTCATTCCACCAAGTGTGCGAGCGGAGGTGAATCCTGCCTGGCACCTGTATCCGATCCACATCGATTTGGCGAAACTCACGGTGGACAGAGGCCAGATATTCCGTGCCCTGCGCGCGGAAAATATCGGTGTCAACGTGCATTACATTCCCGTTCATCTCCATCCCTACTATCGCGACCAGTTCGGGCACAGCGCCGGCGAGTATCCGGTTGCGGAGGCAGCCTATGAGCGGCTGATCAGCTTGCCTATGTTCCATGGCATGACCGATGGAGATGTGGGTGACGTGGTTCGAGCGGTAAGCAAAGTGATCTCGCCATATGTCAAGTAACGGACAGAAACCAGGGCAGACCAATGCGCGCAACAAGGGCCCAAGTTTTGTGGCTGAGGTTTCGAGCAATCATCATCGCGATTTGGAGCGATGCCTGGAATTCATCAGAACTGCAGCGGAGATTGGCTGCGACGCGGTCAAGTTCCAGCTTTTCCGCGTGCGAGAACTGTTTGCGCCGGAGGCTTTGCGACACGACCCGAAGCTTCTTGCGCGGGAGGCTTGGGAGCTTCCCGTTGGGTTCCTACCGGAACTGGCGAGAGGTTGCCATGAAGCGGGAATTTTGTTCTCCTGCACACCGTTTTATTTAGAGGCGGTCGGAGAACTGTTGCCTTTTGTGGATTTCTACAAGATCGCTTCTTATGAATTAATGTGGGATGCCCTTCTTAAGGCATGTGCGGGGACGGGGAAGCCTGTAGTGCTCTCCACCGGTATGGCAACGCTGCCCGAAATTAGCCACGCGCGTTCCGTCCTGCGAAGCGCTGGCTGCCAAGACTTGACACTGTTACATTGTGTATCGGCTTATCCGACCAAGCCGGAGGATTGCAATCTGGCGGCGATAGCAACCTTACGGGATGCTTGCCGGTGTCCGGTGGGGTGGTCGGATCACAGTGTTGAACCGGGGGTTATCGCGCGGGCGGTTCATCGGTGGGGAGCGAGCATGATCGAGTTCCACCTTGATCTCGAGGGACAGGGCGCCGAGTTTGGCGCGGGGCATTGCTGGCTTCCGGATCCGATGCGTGAGTTGATCAGATCGGTGCGAGCGGGGCTTCGGGCGGAGGGAGATGGAGAGGTGGGACCTGCTGCGAGCGAATTAGAGGAGCGGGAGTGGCGAGCAGATCCGAGCGATGGGCTTCGTCCGACGCGTTTGACAAGAAAATACCTGGGGCTACCTAAGGCATGAAAACAGTTGCCATTATCCAAGCGCGAATGGGATCGAACCGCTTTCCCGGTAAGGTGCTCAAGCCTATCTTAGGCCGACCCATGTTGTGGCACATCGTGGAGCGGGTGCGGGCCGTTCCTTCGATCGCAGAAGTCGTAGTCGCTGTTCCCGATAATCCCGCCAATGAGGTCTTGCGTCGATTCTGTGTCGACAACCAGATCGCGCTGTTTGCGGGCAGTGAAACCGACGTCCTGGACCGCTATTATGGAGCGGCACAGCAATTTAAGGCGGATCCTATACTTCGCATAACCGCGGATTGTCCGCTGGCTGATCCGCGATTGATTGAACGGCTCATCCAGACCTACGGCAGCGGCCGGTACGAGCACATTGGGGTGGCCTCGGGCGCCGGGGCACAGCTCATAGACAAGGGACGCTTCCCCGATGGATTGGATGCCGAGTGCTTCGGCTTTTCCGCGCTGGATCGAGCCTGGCATGAAGCGACGGATCCGCGCGATCGTGAGCACGTGACACGCTATATTTGGAACAATAAAGAGATGTTTCTCTGTGGCGAGCTTACAGCGGACCTCGTCTATCCAAAGCTACGTCTTACCGTCGATCATCCTGAAGATTTTGAGCTGGTGACCAAGATTTATGAGTCCCTCTATAGGGACGACAAGCCGTTTGAGTTATCAGATGTTATGAACTTATTGGAGAAAAATCCTGGGCTCGTTAACTTAAATCGTAAATGGACTGAAGCCGAGGACTATCGGGCCGTCCTGGAAGACTAATGACAACCGAAACCACGGCAAAGGGCTGGGATTTGTTCACTCGGGCATGTAAAGTGATTCCCGGTGGCACGCAGTTATTATCCAAGCGTCCCTCAATGTTTCTACCCGGTCAGTGGCCGTCGTATTTCTCAAAAGCGCAGGGTGTAGAAGTGACGGACCTTGACGGGAGAACATATATCGACATGAGCATGATGGGTATTGGCGCCTGTGTTCTTGGCTATGCGGACCCTGAAGTCGATCGCGCGGCGAAGGATGCTATTGACGCAGGTGTAGCTTCAACCCTTAACGCTCCCGAAGAACTGGTTCTGGCTGAGCTCTTACTGGACTTACATCCCTGGGCGCAGATGGTGCGTTACTCACGCGGCGGTGGGGAGGCGATGTCGATCGCAGTTCGTATTGCCCGAGCTCAAACGGGACGGGACAAGGTCGCCTTCTGCGGTTACCACGGATGGTGCGATTGGTATCTGGCTGCTAACCTGGCCGAATATGAAGCGTTAGATGCTCACCTATTACCGGGACTCGAACCTCGCGGAGTCCCCAGAGGCTTGCAGGGGACAGCGTTGCCCTTCCATTACAACCGATTCGACCAATTGCAGGCGATTGCAGCTGCCAACCGAAACGAACTTGCAGCGATTGTCATGGAACCGCAACGAGGCCAGGAGCCGGCACCGGGGTTCCTCAAGAAAGTCCGTGACCTTGCCAGTGAACTAGGCACTGTGCTGATCTTTGACGAAATCACAACCGGATTTCGCATGACTGACGGCGGAATCCACCTTTTATCGGGCGTGAATCCCGACATTGCGGTGTTTGCCAAGGCCATGGCCAATGGATATGCCATGGCAGCAGTGATCGGCACTGAGACCGTGATGCAGGCGGCGCAGACGACTTTCATCAGCAGCACGAACTGGACTGAACGCATCGGTCCGGCCGCAGCCATCGCAACCATCGGCAAGTTCCGTCGCGAAAAGGTGGCTCCGCACCTCATTGCGATCGGGAATCAAGTAATGGAAGGTTGGAAGGCGATTGCTCATCGCACCGGATTGAGGCTTCACACAAGTGGTTTGCCGAGTCTATGCCATTTTTCGTTCGAGCATGAACAGGAACTGGTGTTGACCACTCTATTCACGCAGATGATGCTGGAAAGAGGTTACTTGGCTTACAACCAGTTCAAGCCGTCCTTCGCGCACACCAGCGAGCATGTAAAAAGTTACCTGGCCACAGTTGAGGAAGTATTTGGTATTTTGGCAAAAGCTGTTATCCAACCTGATTTGTACACCCGCTTGCAGGGCCCGGTAGCGCAACGCGGATTCTATCGACTAGCTTAAGCGATTGAGTGAAGAGGGGTGAGTGAGGAGATGAAGTATTCTTCGTTAGGCCGGACAGGCCTACACGTTTCTCAGCTTGCCCTGGGTACTGCTGCGTTCGGCCTGGAGAACTATGGAATCCATGAACCGGGTGAACAAGCTCGACTATCTGAAGACCAAGCGATTGGACTGGTTCGGGCCGCGGTCGATAACGGCATCAATTTTTTCGATACCGCTCGAGGTTACGGGGAGAGCGAGGCGCTGCTGGGACGGGGGCTAAGCGACTGTCCATCTTGCATAATTGCGACGAAGGTGGGCATCGCCGAGGCCACCACAGGTCGCGCAGCGTTAACGCGAGCGGTGATGGACTCGGTTGAGACCAGTTTAAGAGCGTTGCGTCGAGACGTGCTGGACATTGTGCAGATCCATAATGCCACCCAAGATATTCTTGAGCGGGGCGAGATATTGGATGTTCTGGAGCATGCACGGGAAGTGGGGAAGCTGAAATTCGTCGGCGCATCGGTATACGGGGAGCCGGCAGCTTTGGCTGCGATTCGCAGCGGTAGAGTTGACGTGCTACAGATTGCGCTGAACCTGCTCGACCAAAGGATGCTTACAACGGTCTTGCCGGACGCAAGAAAAAACAACGTGGGCATCGTCGCTCGTTCGGCCTTCCTCAAGGGGGCTCTCACCGACCGGGCCAGGTTGCTTCCAGATGGACTGCGCGGCCTCTCAGAGGCCTCAGATCGGATGCGGGAAGCTCTAGGAGAGACATGGGACTCGCTGCCCCGCACTGCCCTTCGATTTTGTCTTTCCAATCCCGGAGTCCATGCCGTCTTGGTTGGATTGCGAAGCCTCCCGGAGTTGGCAACCGCGATCGCTTCCGAAGAGGCGGGTTCGCTCGACAGCGCAGCAATGCAAAGAACGGATTTGCTAAAGTTGAACGATGACCAACTGCTCAATCCCTCGCACTGGCCGACAATATAAGTGTGCTCCGCGGTGACAAATCGGCTTTCCGTGCTTTTTCGGTGTGATGCATCGCCCTCGATGGGATTGGGACATCTGGTGCGCTGTTTAGCATTGGCCGATGAACTCCACGAGGGCCACGGTGTCGCGGTTAGCTTCGCCATGCGCGCCAGCTCTTTGGCATCTCAGATGGTTAAGCGACGGTCGTACCCTATCTTGCAGGCTCCTGATGGCGCGGTTTTTGATCAAGAGGCATGGCTGCACGACTGCGTTTTGAAGTCGGAGGCTCAGATTCTGGTTGTGGACGTCCGCGATGATCTCCCGCAGGCCGCTCTGAACGCTTTGGCGGAGAAGGGAACGGTCATCGCGGTGCTCGATGATTTGAGTGACCGTCGCTGGGCAGCCGATCTTGCTTTTTATCCGCGCGTCCCCCAAGTGGAAAGAGTTGACTGGTCGGGGTTTCGCGGAAAACTGTTTATTGGGTGGGAATGGGTCGTGTTACGTCCACAGTTCGCGCAGTCTGCACCGTTGCGCAAGAGCTCCAAGGGCTCATTGCTGATTGCGATGGGGGGAAGCGATCCAGCGGGCTTAACGCTGAAGGCAGTGCGTGCTCTGGATCGGTTGGACGAGGACTTCGAATCGGTGATCATCGTGGGAGCTGGCTTTTGCCACCGGCAAGCTCTGGGAGACCTCCTCGGCCAAACTCGGCGCCGCTTCACGGTTCGGGAAGACGTGAGCGAAATGAGCGCCGCCATGGCGCAAGCGGACTTGGCAGTCTGCTCATTCGGAATGACATCCTACGAACTTGCGGCGATGGGGGTGCCGGCAGTGTGTGTGTGCCTGACCGAGGATCACGCGGAATCGGCGTCAGGCCTGGTCGCGGCAGGGATGGCGATTTCGGTGGGGGTTGATGATCAGGACACCGAGACACGCCTGGCCGCTGCCGTCGAAGGATTACTCGTGGACAAAAACGCGCGAGGGCAGATGTCGGCGCGGGCGCGCGAACTCGTGGATGGACGCGGAGCGAAGCGAATCGCTGAGATGCTGGTCAGCACTGCTACGGCCGCACGCCGTCAATGAGCCACTTGGAATTGCACACAAGCACGTTTGTTAGAATAACCGCCTTAACCCAACACTGAAGGGAGCGCCATGATCCGGATCCGACCGCACTGGCTGTTCAATCTCGTAGAAACGCCTTCGTACGAAGCACGGCTGGTGAAGATTGTTTTGCCGGATAAGCGTGCCCCCATCCTCCTAGACACCGCGGTTCTGCTGTCGCTCGCGAAACTGGTTCAACCGAAAACATATTTTGAATTTGGCACTTATTTGGGGGTGCAGTTACTCAACATCATAGCCAATCTGCCGCCGTCAGCACATGCATACACACTCGACCTGGACGAGACATCTGCCGGAAAGGCGGAACAGCATGAGAATGATCGCCCCCTCACTCTTGAACACCTGCAATCCCAAGACATACTGGCCTTCAGACATTCGTCCTACGAATCCCAAATCACCCGACTCTTCGCTGACTCAAACATTTTCGATTTCTCTCCATACGATCGACGTATAGATATGATCTTTGTGGATGGGGGGCATGATCTTCGGACTCTCAGGTCCGATACGGAGAACTCGTTTCGGATGCTGAACGATAATCATAAGGGCTGTATTGCCTGGCACGATTACGGTAATCCTGTATACCCGCATCTCAAGACGTATCTAGACGAGCTTTCCGAAACGCGCGACATCTTTTTCGTCGAAGACAGTATGGTCGCTTTTTATCTCCAGAATGACGGGCAGTTATCGGCCGCATTGAAGCTGAAACGTTAGGTGTCTGTCCACGGACAACGAAGAGGAAATGGATTGGGGAAAACAGCAATCATAACGGGCGGTGGCCGCGGTATCGGACGGGCAATTACGCTGGCGCTTGCCCAAAAGAAATTCAAAGTAGTGGTCACCTATGTTACCGGCCGCGATTGTGGTGAACAGACCGCGGCCGATGTTCGCAAACTCGGGTGTGAGGCTCTTGTGGTTCAAGCCGATGTGACCAAGCGCGAAAGCGTGCGCCAGATGATTTCAACCGCCTCAGAGAAGTTTGGGACAATAGAGGTCCTCGTCAACAATGCCGGCATCCTGCAGCAGAAACCGTTTAACACAATTAGCGACGAAGATTGGGATACGATGCTCGCGACCAATTTGAAGAGTGTTTTTTTGTGCTCGCAGGAGATTATGCCAGTCATGGTGCGGCAGGGCGGAGGCTCGATCATCAACATTTCTTCTTCCGGCGGACAGTTGGGTGGCATGCTCGCCGTCCATTACGCGGTCAGCAAGGCGGGAGTGATCTCGCTGACCCGCTCGCTGGCCCGGGTCGGCGCTCCGGATGGCATTCGCGTGAACTGTGTGACGCCGGGGTTAATCGAGACAGAAATGTCCCAGAAGGAGATACACTCCGAAGTCGGCCAACAAAAAATCGGTAAAGAAATTCCGCTACGCCGCGCCGGACAGGTAGAAGAAGTGGCAACTGCGGTAGCATTCCTTGCTTCTGATGAGGCCTCGTATATTACCGGCCAAAGCATTAACGTGAATGGTGGGTTGTACATGGGGTAGTTTCTCCCCGTTTGTTTTTGTCCAGGGGATTAATGACGCTTCTCCTTCGGTTCAATACACCCTGAAGGCTTCGTAGAGCGTAATAATGCGCTCGGGAGGAACCCCGAGGTCCACCGCCGCTTTCGCAATAGCCGGCTGGCTCCCATAACTCGATACCACCAGGCATACGTCCGTCCAAGAAATTTCTCGGAGTGCATCGGGAGAACTAATCGTGATTCCTCGCCAGCTCTTTCCCTTTTTTAGGGGATCGCTGTCGACGATGGCATACTGGCGTCCAGGCGAGCGCTGGAAGAAAGACGTGGTCTGATACAAGAACTCGGAATGGGCGCCGCCGCCCCAGAGTATGCAGCGAGGCGTGTCTTCTATCGAAGAAAGCCGGCGCTCCACACTGTGTAGCGCCTGATGCCAGGCAGCAAAGTATTCATGGGAGAGAGCGGTCGCTTTCAGGTCTTTCGAAGGCGTATCCACGGGTTCCGCAGGAACGCCCACCACGCGAAAACCGTTGTATTCTTCCTGTTGCTTCGACTCCTGAATCCTCCAGCCGGCCGATGCCATGCAGTTTTGCAGGCTGGTGTGGCTGAAATGTGTCATGTGCTGGACGGAGAAGAAGCCGTTAATATCGTTGGTAATTCCATGTTCCAAAACTGGTACCTCCACAACCAACCGGCTCCCGGCATGAACCATGGAACGGAGGTTACGCAGCACCCCTGCAGGTCTTGGCAAGTGCTCGAGCACGTGGAACATGGTGATTGTATCCAAGGGCCGGTCGACGCGGAAGTTCTCGAAGTCGCCATGAATAAACTGAACCTTCTGCTGACCCAACCTGCGGCGACCGCGTTCAATCGCGGGTTCGTCGATGTCCACACCGATCCTCTCGAGATTGTCAGGCAACTTTGCCAAAAAGCCTCCGTCGTAACATCCCGCGTCAAGGAACCGGCTGCCGGAACGAAGGAGTCCGCGGGCGCCGAGCCAGTCAATCTGCTCCTGCGAATGGCCCGCCGTTGACCCATAGGAACAGCCCGCCTCCGCAAATAGAACCTGGAAGCCGTAGTCGGAATAGCACGGGTTCAAATACAGCGCAAAGCAATTGAGGCACTGAACTTCTTTGAGATCGACTCGTTTAGGAAGCTTGTCGGAATCCGAATAAAACTGAAACTGATCGAACTGCAAAACCGTCCTCGCGCGAGTAGAGCCACAGATGGGGCAGGGCCGGTGTGTAGTCAAGGCAGCCGAAGTGGAATTGCCCGGGAAGGAATCGACTTTGCTCCACTTTATGGGCGCACCTTCCCCGGCGACCTTGGCGGGCGCACCGACCACGGCCGTTCCCTCTGACGCGACACCTCTTGGCGAAGTCATCTCTTCACTCCTTGCTTTCTCAGTTGTAACAAGTAATCTTGCGGGGGAGCACCATCAAGTCCGTTGCTTGCGATCGATGGCGAGCCGCGCCGCGGCGGCGATGAATGATCCGGTCAAGCCGTACTTTTCTGCCAACTCATCGGGCTCGCCAGATTCGCCAAATGTATCCTGAACCCCAATCATTTCGATTGGGCACGGCCGATTTTGCACCACCACTTCGGCGACTGCGCTTCCCAGTCCGCCGTGAATGTTGTGGTCCTCGGCGGTAACGAAACAGCCGGTTTCTTCGGCACAGCGCGCAACCAACTCCTTATCGAGCGGCTTAATTGTGGACATGTTCACGACGCGAGCGGCGATTCCGTCCACCGCCAGCAGGTGCGCGGCATCGAGCGCACGTGCGACCTGAACTCCACAGGCTACGATCGTGACATCAGTACCCTGGCGCAGAATCCTGCCCTTTCCGATTTCAAATCTGTATTCCGGACCGAGGATCCTTCGCGTCTTACTGCGCCCGCTTCGCATGTAGACAGGGCCATCGTAATTGAGGATCGCTTCGGTGGCTTGTTCGATTTCCAAAGGGTCGGCGGGAGACAACACGACCATACCAGGAATTGCGCGGAAGGCTGCCAGGTCTTCTGTGGCTTGCGCTGAGGCGCCATCGGGACCGGTATCCAAGCCTGGATGACTGGCTACTATCTTTACATTGCGCCGGGCGTAGGCAATCGAGAGCCGAGCTTGCTCCAGCGCGCGGAGGCAGAAGACGGCGAATGTCGTGACAAATGGGATCACGCCAGTACTGGCAAAACCGCCAGCTGCAGCCATCATGTTCTGCTCTGCGATTCCGAATTGAAAGAAGCGGCCCGGATACGCTTTACGAAAATGATGCACGCCGGTGCCGCCGGCGATGTCGGCATCGAAAACGACGAAATTTAAATACTTCGGTGCAAGTTGGACCAACTTTTTGCCGAAGGCTTCGCGAAGCGAGTCACCGCTGGTACCAATCAGCAGCGGTCCGGCGCTGGGCTCAGCGGTTGTCGTCTTGCCAGATGCTTCCATCCAAATATCCCCCTACGTGCTGCTCCGAAACGCCCAACTCGCTCAGCGCCGTCAACAGTTCCTCATCGCGGAGCTTTACACTGCCGTGCCAGAGCGGAGACCCCTCCATGAACGAGACGCCGCGACCCTTGACGGTGTTTGCGATAATCACGGTCGGTTTAACTGAAATTTTCTTCGCTTCAGTGAACGCCGCATTGATCTGCTGGAAGTCGTGGCCATCGATCTCGATTACGTGCCAGCGAAACGCCTCCCACTTGGCGCGTAGAGGCTCGACACCCATGATGTTCTCGTTGGAATCGTCGCTCTGCAGTTTGTTGTGGTCGACGACCACGCACAGATTGTCCAGTTTGTAGTGCCCGGCGCACATCGCGCCCTCCCATACTTCCCCTTCTTGCAACTCACCATCGCCGAGCATCGCGTAGACGCGCGCCTTGCTGTGTTGATAACGCAGGCCCAGAGCCATGCCGATCGCCGCTGAGAAACCTTGTCCCAGCGAACCCGTGCTTGTTTCCACCCATGGCGCGTCGAGCACGTGTGGATGACCCTGCAATGGCGACCCAAGCTTCCGAAACGTCAGTAGCATGCGATGAGGTATGAGTCCGCTCTCCGCAGCGGCCGCATAGAGGACAGGGCACGCATGTCCCTTCGACAAAACGAAACGATCGCGCGTAAAGGCGTTTCCGTTGCTTTTGGGCCACGCCAACAAGTGGCGAGAGATGTAACTCATCAGATCCGCCGCTGACAGCGCCCCTCCAGGATGTCCAGAGCCGGCATGGTAAATCGCCACGAGACTGCCGATCCTAAGGCGTTTTGACAGGTCCTCGAACTTTGAGAAATCAGTCTGTTGGCTTTGCATAAATCGGCGCGTTCGACGCCCATTCCAGGCGGATGAACAAGCTTCTCACCATTACGAATCTTCACACTCACGATGTCACAACCCGCGACCGATGGTCAAGACACGGGTCAAGACTCGCCCGGCCTAACCTTGGAAATGGAGTCGAAGACGTTGTATGCTCAGGTACAGTGCTCTCGCTCTCCAGAAAACACTTTTCCTTATGCCTAAGAACCTTCTAGTGGTGGGCGGCGGCATTGAGGCAGTACCGGGCCTCGAACGCGCCAAACAAATGGGGTTGCACCTCGTGGTCAGCGACCGAGACCCAAAGGCGCCGGGTTTTGCGGTCGCCGATGACCGGCTACTGGCCAGCACCTATGACATTCAGGCGACGGTCGCCGCCGCCCGCAAGTGCCATAACGAAGTCCGTCGGTTCGATGGGGTGATGTGCATCGCCTCCGATGTCCCTAGAACAGTCGCAGCGGTCGCCGCCGATCTCGGGCTGCCGGGAATCAGCGAGGAATCAGCCCGTCTTTCCAGCGACAAGTTCGATATGAAGTTGAAGTTTCAGCGGGATGGCGTGCCTGTACCCTGGTTCGGCCTCGTCGAATCCGCAGCCCGGTTACGTGAGATCGTCGTAAGCCGGGGTTTTCCCCTGGTCCTCAAGCCGGTGGACAGCCGCGGTGCGCGCGGCGTGCTGAGGTTGACCGAGGCGGTCGATCTGAATTGGGCTTATGAATTTTCCGCGAGTCAATCGCCATCCGGTCGCGTGATGGTGGAGGAATTCCTTGACGGGCAGCAGATCAGCACCGAATCGATCGTCATCGAAGGCGTCGCTTACACGCCTGGTCTCGCCGATCGCAATTACGAGTTTCTGGACAGGTTCGCTCCTCACATTATTGAGAACGGCGGCGATCTTCCCACGCGGTTGTCGCCAGAAGAACAACGATCAATGTGCGGCTTGATTCAGCAGGCAGCTACAAGCATGGGCGTCCGCAATGGAGTCGTGAAGGGTGACGTCGTCTTCAATGAGGGTAACCCGTTTATTATCGAATTGGCGACGCGCCTCAGTGGCGGATATTTTTGTACTCACGAGATCCCATTGAGCACCGGCGTAGACTTCGTGGGATGCGCCATTCGCCTCGCACTCGGGGAGCAGGTACGCGCGGATGAGCTTGTACCGCGCTTCGAGCGATATATCTCGCAACGATATTTGTTTCCGAGCCCCGGCCGCGTTGTCGGAATCACGGGCGCACAGCGTGCGTCGGAACAACCCGGGGTCGTCTTCTGCCAGGTTCGACTAAAAGTAGGGGATATCGTGGGGCCGGTGAACAGTCACCCAGCCCGCGCCGGATTGG
>Ga0185299_10000774_pt1 | contig 77019 bp, 59 predicted proteins | sample PaiPotPPA55metaG_FD_128002 | JGI IMG/M metagenome (GOLD analysis project Ga0185299, IMG submission 128002) | Iron sulfur acid spring bacterial and archeal communities from Banff, Canada, to study Microbial Dark Matter (Phase II) - Paint Pots PPA... ...
AGGGGCGTAGGGGCGTAGGGGCGCGTAGGGGCGTAGGGGCGTAGGGGCGTAGGGGCGTTTGGGCGTTTGGGCGTTTGGGCGTTTGGGCGATTTGAGGCGCGAAGCGCTGGATAGATTTTAGCCTAGGCTGAGTCTGCGAGGCCTAGGTAACGACAAAAGCGCGGCCAGCGCTGTAAGCGCGGAAGAATTGAGATCCGGGCGTCGAGCGAGTCACGTCTGGCAGTCCTCTCTTCCCGCAAATAGAGTGCGGCATCGACAGGCCACCCATTCTGCCACGCCTTCAGCGCTATCGGTTTTTTTCTACGCCATACCTAGGCCTCGCAGACTCAGCCTAGGCTAAGGTCTTTTCAGCGCTTCGCGCCTCAGATCGGCCCATTCGCCCCTTCGCCCCCGTAACGCCCTTTCGGCCCCCTCGCCCCCCGTGCGCGTCAACATAACCGTTCGAGGAATCCTGACAGGGAGGGCGCGCTGCCTGTCCGACATAGCCTCATCCCGAGAAGGAATGTTCGCGTATGGGTGGCGAAGTCGGATCCCCGCGCGCCGTAAAGGCTTCCTCGGAGCCAACGGTATATTTTCAGTCCTGGATCAGGATAGGCTATGGGCTTCGGGAACGACGGATCGCGAGGACGCGATCCCTCCCAGCGTTAAACTGTGAACGTTCACGTGAAATCGATTCCCTTTCCTAACAAAATATTGATCTTTCCCGCGAAAGGCGGTATTCCGAGTACGGTCAACCTTCTCCAAGCTCTATCGACAGATCTTTTCGAGAAAGGCTAACCCCCCAGTTAACTATGAAATCATTATATTCCCTTGCTCGAGCAAACCCAGTATCAGCGCTAACTACCTTAGCGGTACTCGGGCTCATCAACACTTCTGTTTTTGCGGCAGACAAGAAGTTAGTTGTCGGCTTCTCTCAGGTCGGCGCCGAAAGCGGCTGGCGAACCGCGAATACCGATTCCATCAAGTCTGAGGCCGCCAAACGCGGCATCGACTTGCATTTCTCGGACGCGCAACAGAAAGAGGAAAACCAGATCAAAGCCATTCGATCCTTCATCGCGCAGGGTGTCGATGTGATCGCTTTCTCGCCAGTGGTTGAAACCGGGTTTGAACCGGTGTTACAAGAGGCGAAAAAGGCGGGCATCCCGGTCGTACTATCGGATCGCGCAGTAAAGGTTTCAGACGATACCTTATACAAATGTTTCCTCGGTTCGGACTTCATTGAAGAAGGCAAAAGAGCGGGCAATGAAGCAATCAAACTGACCGACGGAAAAGCGGGAATCGCGGAATTGGTAGGCACCGTGGGAGCAGCTCCAGCGATCGACCGAGCAAAGGGTTTTCGTGAAGCGATCACCAGCCACCCGGACATGAAGATCATCTTGTCGCAAAGCGGTGATTTTACCCGGGCAAAGGGCAAAGAAGTAATGGAAGCGTTCTTGAAATCTCCGCAAGCCAAAGAGATCACTCTGCTCTTCGCCCACAATGACGATATGGCTTTAGGCGCGATTCAGGCGATGGAGGAAGCCGGGATTAAGCCAGGCCAAGATATCAAGATCGTGTCGATTGACGGCGTCAAAGGAGCGTTTGAGGCGATGAAGGATGGCAAGCTTAACGTCACCGTTGAGTGCAATCCGTTGCTTGGTCCGCAGCTCTTTGACATCATCGAAAAAGTCGCCAAAGGCGAGTCTGTGCCAGCACGAGTCGTCTCTCAAGAGGGAGTGTACGAACAGGCTCAAGCGGCTGAAGAGCTTCCTAAGCGGCAGTACTAAGAGTGTAAGTGTAATCTTTTAGTCCCCGGGCCGGGCGCTCGCACTGAAGGGCTGAGCGCCCGCCCTACCTTTAGTGAAAGGTGAAAAGTGAGAAGTGAGAGGTAAGGCTGCGGCCCCAGGCGGCCTTTGCGTTAATCTTGTTCCCATGATGTGAGGTCCCTAGCCATTTGGCAGTAATAAGAAGTATCTGCGCAGCAACATTCGGAACCTTGTTTTGTAGCAAAATCTCTTCGGATAAGCCTGCCCTCTCTCTTTTCTTTGCGCCTTTGCGGCTTTGCGTGAGATTTTTCTGTCTCTTTTGGTTGCGGCTCTTCAATTCTGTTTTTTCTGATTAAACCGAGTGCCTACGCCCCTTTTAGAGATCGCTGGCTTAAGCAAAAGTTTCCCGGGCGTTAAGGCTTTGGACACCGTCGATCTGGCCGTTCAGGCCGGAGAAATTCACGCCCTGATGGGCGAAAACGGGGCCGGTAAGAGTACGTTGATCAAAGTATTAACCGGCGTGTTTCCTCGAGACGCCGGTGAAACCCGATTGTCGGGCCAGGAAATCGCGCCAAAATCCCCGCGCGAAGCGGAGGCGCTGGGAATCAGCACCGTATATCAGGAGGTCAATCTCATTCCCCATTTGTCGGTCGCTGAAAACATCTGTATTGGGCGCCAACCAACCTGGGCGGGAACCATCCGCTGGGGTGCAATCACCAAACGGGCTCGCGCTGCGTTGGCCAGGCTCGACCTTTCTTTGGACGTGAATCGCCAGCTTTCTTCTTATTCGATCGCGATTCAGCAAATGGTGGCCATCGCCCGGGCACTCGATGTGTCTGCCAAGCTCCTGATTTTGGACGAACCAACATCGAGCCTCGACAAAACCGAGGTCGACGAGCTGTTTAAGAAGCTTCGGATCCTCCGTCAGGACGGTCTTGGCATTATTTTCATCACTCACTTTCTGGATCAGGTTTACGAGATTAGCGATTCGATCACGGTCTTACGAAACGGGTGCCGGGTCGGTTGTTTCGCCACTAAGGAGCTGCCACGAATCAACTTGGTCTCTCACATGATCGGCAAAAACCTGGGTCAAGTCGAAGCTCTGGAACAGACCCGGGCCAGCGCTGCCACCATCCGCTCAGAGACACCCATGTTGGAAGCGCGCGGATTGGGGAAAAAGGGCTCAATTCATCCGCTCGACCTGGACATTCGCCCCGGAGAAGTCGTCGGATTAGCTGGGTTGCTCGGTTCCGGACGCACGGAGACCGCTCGACTGCTGTTCGGAGTTGATAACCCGGACCAAGGGACCATTCGAATCAACAATCAGCCTGTAAGATTGAGGTCACCTCGCATCGCTATCCGTTACCGAATCGCGTTAACCCCGGAAGACCGGAAAGTTGCCGGGGTTATCCCCAACTTAACTGTCCGGGAGAATATCGTGTTGGCCCTGCAGGCGAGCCGGGGCAGTTGGCGTCGTTTGTCGGTAGCAGAACAAGAGAAGCTCGCGGATCGCTTTATTAATTCGTTAGGCATTAAGACCCCCAGCCGGGAGCAAATCGTTCGAAACCTGAGCGGTGGAAACCAGCAAAAAGTCTTGCTGGCCCGCTGGCTCGCCACTGAGCCGAAACTGTTTATTTTGGATGAACCAACCCGAGGGATTGACGTGGGAGCGAAGGCGGAGATAGAGAAGCTGATTCAGTCCCTCAGACAAGACGGCCTGGCGGTGCTTTTCATTAGCTCCGAACTGGAAGAGGTTGTGCGGCAGAGTCAGCGAGTGGTGGTTTTGCGCGACCGCCGCAAAGTTGATGAATTGACAGAGGCAGCGATTTCCGAGCAAGCTATTATGGAGTCTATCGCGAGCCACAGCTCGGAACGAGCGGAGGCATGAGCGACTGGTTATCTGACCTCATTTTTTGGATCGTCTTTGCCGCCATCCTCTTTGCGCTACGCCGGCAACGGATCTTTTGGACGGCGGGAGCACTAGCGCTTCTTCTGCTTTTCAACCAGTTTTTCACCCCTGGCTTCTTTCACCTTCAGGTACTGGACGGCCACCTTTACGGCTCTCGCATTGATGTACTAAACCAAGGGGCGAAAGTGATGCTTTTGTCACTGGGTATGGTTCTGGTCATTGCCACCGGTGGAGTCGATCTTTCTGTAGGCGCAGTGATGGCCATCGCCGCAGCCGTGTCGTCCCGGCTGCTCGTGACCCAGCATCTGCCGCCAGGTGTCGCTATTGCGGTTGCGTTGGGCGTCTCGGTCTTAGCCGGGGCCTGGAACGGGTTGCTGGTGGCTGGGTTGGGCATCCAACCGATCGTAGCCACCCTGGTTTTAATGGTGGCCGGACGCGGTATCGCGCAGTTGATCACAGAAGGCCAGATCATCAATTTCCTGGACCCGACTATGGTGTACTTGGGGAACGGTCACCTATTTGGTCTACCATTTACGCTGACGCTCGTGGTCGTGATGTTGTTGCTGACCCATTTCCTGGTCCGGCGGACCGCGCTGGGCCTCTTTATCGAGTCGGTTGGCGACAATGACGAGGCCAGCCGTTACTCCGGGATTAATGCGAAGCAGGTGAAGTTCCTGGTATACACGTTCTCAGGGCTTTGCGCGGGACTCGCCGGACTCGTGGCCTGCTCAAATATTAAGAGCGCCGATGCCAATAATATCGGTCTCTATCTGGAACTGGATGCGATTTTAGCGGTCGTAGTCGGCGGCACCTCGCTCCAAGGAGGACGTTTTTATCTGGTGGGCGCAGTCATTGGCGGTTTGTTCATCCAAACGCTGACGACCACGTTCTACGCCAAAAATGTGAGTTCCGATATCGCGCCGGTGCCAAAAGCGTTGGTGATTATCGCGGTCTGCTTGCTCCAAAGCGAAATATTTCGAACCAAGCTCGCTCGGGTGCTTAGGCCCCTCGAGAAATTTTTAAAACCGGTTGGCTCCTGGCTGCCTCGCCATCACCCAACGATTGCGCCGCATGATTCGCCTAAATCCTAAGTATATCCCGCTCTTGGCGACTGCCGTTGTTCTAGTGGCGGTGTTTGGCACCGGCTCGGCGCTATACCCTAATTTCGGCACACCGCGGGTCTTCGTGAATCTCTTGAACGATAATGCCTTTGTCGGGGTCGCAGCCGTCGGCGAATCGTTTGTCATTCTCTCAGGGGGTATCGATCTTTCGGTAGGGTCGATGGTGGCTTTTGTCGGGATTCTTATCGCCAAGCTGTTACAGGGCGGTTGTGACCCGTTTCTGGCAATGGGAATCGCCCTCTGCGCCGGTACTCTAGCTGGTGCTTTTATGGGCTGCCTCATTCATTTTTTTGAGATGCCCCCCTTTCTGGTAACACTGGCCGGATTGTTTTGCCTGCGCGGTCTCGGCTTTATCATTTACCCTGAATCGATCGGGATCGACCACCCGTTTTACGGTGAAGTCCTGCCGCAACTTTCTATCCTCGTCGCTCCCAAAGCGGTCCTGCCGTTCACGGCTATGTGTTTCCTCGCCTCGGTTTTGGTGGGGACCTTTATCGCCAGTTTTACGCGCTTTGGGCGCAACGTTTACGCGATTGGCTCCAACGAAAACTCTGCTCGGCTAATGGGATTACCCGTTGGTCAGACCAAAATCCTCACTTACGCGCTTGCCGGATTTTTCTCTGCGGCTGGAGGTGTAGTAGCGACGTTTTACATGCAATCGGGTAACCCTGCCTCGTTCGTCGGCCTTGAGTTGGACGCGATCGCTTCGGTCGTAATTGGCGGGACCCTGCTCACCGGCGGGGTCGGCTTCATTCCGGGGACCTTGATGGGAGTCTTGATCCTTGGCCTCATTCAAACGTTGATCAACTTCAACGGCACCTTGAACAGCTGGTGGACGAAGATCGTGATTGGCGTGTTGTTGTTGATTTTCATTGTCCTGCAGAAGCTGATTTCGAGAAGAGCGGTTGTGCAGTTGTAAGGCGAACGGGCGATTGGGCGAACGGGCGATTTGAGGCGCGAAGCGCTGGCAAGAGTTTAGCCTAGGCTGAGTCCGCGAGGCCTAGGTATGGCGCAGATAAGAGCGAAAGCGCTGAAAGCGTGACAGAACGTGTGGCCCCTGGATGCGCACTCTATTTTCAGGGAGGGGCGCCTGATAGACGTGATGCGCTCGGTGCCCGAACCTCAATTCTTTCGCGCCTTCAGCGCTGGTCGCTCTTTTTGTCGTCACCTAGGCCTCGCGGACTCAGCCTAGGCTAAAGTCTACCAGCGCTTCGCGCCTCAGATCGCCGCATCGCCGCATCGCCGCATCGCCGCATCGCCGCATCGCCGCATCGCCCATTCGCCCATTCGCCCTTTCGCCCTTTCGCCCCAACGCCTTCGCCTTTCGCTCGACAATTGGCCGCTGTCAGTCGATCAATAACAGCCTTTCTATCTATGAACTACCGCATCATCGGAACGACGTTGCCGGTGCTCGAACTCCAGTTGAACCCAGGCGACGGCGTATTCGCCGTTTCGGGTGAGCTTTCCTGGATGAACAGCGCGATCACCATGAATACCACCACTCAATTCGGAGGCGGTGGCGGATTCTTTGGCGCATTGAAACGGATTGCCGGTGGCGGTTCATTGTTCATGACCGATTACCGGGCCGAGGGCGGCGAAGGTCTTCTCGCGTTCGCTACTCGTGTACCCGGAAGTATCCTCTTTCTTGAGCTAAGTCCGACGGAGACCTACCTGATCCATCGTCATGGTTTTCTATGCGCCACTCAGGGTGTCGAACTGAATGTCGCTTTTCAGCAATCTCTCGGCGCAGGGATCTTTGGTGGAGACGGTTTCTTGCTCCAGAAAGTGAGCGGAACCGGCCATGCCTGGATTGAATTAGACGGTGAGGTGGTAACCTATGACCTGAAACCAGGGGAAACCATGCGAGTTCATCCCGGTCATGTCGGCATGTTCCAGGAATCGGTCGGCTTCCAAGTCACTCGGGTGCCCGGCATAAAAAACATGCTGTTCGGCGGAGACGGAATATTTCTCGCCGCACTCACCGGACCAGGGCGGATCTGGCTTCAATCCCTGCCCCTATCGAATCTTGCGCATGCGCTTCAACCCTATTTGCCAAGAACCGCCGAACGCGTAGAAGACGCCGGCGCCGGCGCGGTGATCGGATCCGTGATACGTGGGCTCACGAAGTAGCGCTGCGCTTCGCCAATAGCCAATAGCCAATAGCCAATAGCAAAAGGGCGAATGGGCGAATGGCTTCTCGGTAGCGGCGACTGTCCGACAACGCCTTGTGATGTGCGAGGCTGCATTGTGTTTCCGAAGCGATTGGTTAGCCCGGCCTCGACGCGCAGTCGCCATCCCAGCGCTCGGATGGCGACTGCGCGTTGAGCCATGCCGAACCTGTCACTCCGAAAACGTGATTGTTTCGGGCACGCCTAAGAGCTTTGGGGATCCCGCGTCCGCGGGACCACTACCGGTTGGGCGTCGTTAGTCCCGCAGCCGCGGGGCTAAATTCGTTCCAGCGCTTCGCGCCTCAAAACGTCCTTTCCCCCTTCCCTCATTCGCCCTTCGGCTATCGGCTATCGGCTATTGGCTATTCGCGCAGCGCGCTATTCGCGCAGCGTGCTATTCGCGCAGCGCGCTATTGGCTATTCGCGCGAAGCGCGTTATCCTACCCCTACCCTCCCGCGTGTACGAAACATGAATGGAACATCAAAAATCACGCGAAACTCGCATCGGTTCGAATAGCCAGCCGTCCCTTACCGAAGTTCTTATCGTCGGTTTCACCTTAGTACACGGCCTCGGAAGCGAAGCCCGTGACGCTATGGACTACCCAAGTTGAACTCCTGTTTTTGAACTACATGCGAACTATCCCTATCCGACCGCTTAAGGTCACGGAAAACACCGCTACCACTTCTATTGTTGCCATCGGGCTCACGATAGCGCTGATACCGCTCGCGCTTCTCATCCTCCTTTTCGGGTTAGTTTATCCCGGGCTTCAAACCGATTCCCAAATCGTAAAAAATGCAGTTAAGGTCCCTCAAGCTACGGCGCACGGAGATGTCGTCTCCACCGTCGTGCTGAGTACAGCAAATTTGCCCATTGATTATGCCATTCCGGGTGGCACAAAGTTTAAGTCCCAACGCTGGGCATTCGTGTTCGGAGAGTTTCATCACCAGAAGCCACTGCAGGTTTTCTATCTGCAAGGCCACCCGGAGACTGCTACGACGAATTGGGCTATCGACGCATTGCCTTTGAGGTGGAGTACATTCTGGGCTTTCGCCATCGTCTTTGCGTTTGGTGTATTACTTGTGTGGGTGCTCACCGCAGTCGCCATCCACAACGCTAAAAGCCTGCGCCGCGCTGCCTCTAATCCGGAGGCGATCGAAGCCGCGATCTTGTCCGGGAATCAGATAAAAAATAACCGTTACTGGAATTACTCCTGGCAATTGCCAAATGGTAAGACTCGCAAGAATCTGGTTGCCTGGTCGCCGGAGCGAAAACCCTACTTTACGAGCGCGACAGAAGATCGAGCACTAGCCATAGTCCGTGGGAACGGCCTCGCCCATTTGGTAGATGCCAATGGCTGGCCGTTCGACCTTGGCAGCTCTGAGCTTGAGGCGATCGCAAAACAGATTCGCTCCGCGTAAGCGCGAGGGGCTCTAATCGTGCTCTTCATCGTCCTCGTGCTAGATGAGTCAAGGGTATGCCACGGATGAGACTTATGGGACACATGGGACTAATGAGTTCGACATAGGTCCCATCAGTCCCATCCGGGTTTACTGACGGCGCGTTGATGAATCAGGCGCGGTGCTGCCACCTCAGCGCGTCTCCGATTCGAGCACGAGCACGAGCACGAACCGCGAACCGCGAACCGCGAACCGCGAACCGCGAACCGCGAACCGCGAACCGCGAACAGTGAACCGTGAACCGTGAACGGTGAACCGCGAACAGTTAGATTGATTTGTCGTGGATGCAGGCTAAGGAAGAGGATGCCAGAGATTGGACTGATTCAGATGCGCTGCTCGCTAGACCCAAGTGAGAACTTGGAAAATGCGATCGCTCTGATCCGAGAGGCCGCGGAACGAGGGGCCCAAATCATTTGTCTGCCAGAGCTCTTTAAAACGCTCTACTTCTGCCAAGAGGAAAACCACAAATATTTCCAATACGCGGAGCCGATTCCTGGCCCAAGCACGGAACGATTGTCGACTTTAGCCAAAGAGCTGCAAGTCGTGATAGTCGCTTCACTATTCGAACGACGAGCCGCCGGCCTCTATCATAACACGGCGGCAGTGATCGACGCGGACGGAAGCTTGCTCGGGATTTATCGCAAAATGCATATCCCGGATGACCCGCTTTTTTATGAGAAATTCTATTTCACTCCCGGAGATCTGGGGTTCCGTTCCTGGCAAACCAAATACGCTCGCATCGGTGTATTGATCTGTTGGGATCAATGGTACCCGGAGGCAGCGCGTCTCACCGCGTTGCGTGGAGCTGAAGTCATCTTTTATCCTACCGCCATCGGTTGGCTTCCTCCGGAAAAAGCTGAGTTCGGTGAACGTCAACATTCGTCTTGGGAAACGGTCCAACGCGGGCACGCCATCGCGAACGGGTGTTACGTAGCCGTCCCTAACCGGGTTGGCCATGAAGCGCCAGCCGGTGGCGACGGTCTGGAGTTTTGGGGACGTAGTTTTGTAGCGGACCCAGCAGGCCAAATACTGGCCAGGGCTAGCGACGAGAATCCGGAAGTATTAGTCGTAAGTATTGATCCAAAAGCGTTGGATACCCAGCGCACTCACTGGCCTTTCTTGCGTGACCGCCGGATCGAAGCTTACGCCGAATTAACCAAACGATTCATCGACTAACCAACGCCGTGAGCGCCGGGAACGCCGTGAGCGCCGGGAACGCCGACAACGAATCGCGTTAATCACGCATCAAAGACATCGGCGCGCATATTGCTCATTGGGGACAGAGAACCACCAATTGTCACCGCCTTCTCTAAAGAATTATGACTGATTTTACTGCCAATTCACCTGCTTCGTTGGGATACAAGATGCCGCCTGAATGGGCGCCGCACGAAGCGACTTGGCTCTCCTGGCCGCGGCGTGACGGGATCAGTTTTCCTCATGCGTACGAAGAGGTAATTCCCGCTTTCGCGCACATGATCGATGCTTTGCGCGGCTCCGAGAAAGTCAGGATCAACGTGATGGATAGGGATCACGAGAACGAGGTCCGATTCTTTTTGAAAGAGATCGATATTTCTCATGTCGAATTCTTCATTATTCCCACCAACGAACCTTGGTGCCGGGATCACGGACCGATCTTTGTTACCCGCGAGTCAGAGCCTCGCCTGGCGGTAATCGATTGGAACTACAATGCCTGGGGCGGCAAATACCCGCCGTTCGATCTAGATGAGGTTGTCCCAACCAGAGTCGCAGAACGATTTAAGTTGCCGGTTTATTACCCTGGGCTTGTACTGGAGGGTGGATCCATCGACGTCAACGGAGCGGGAGCAGCTTTGTCCACTAAGTCCTGCCTACTGAACCCGAACCGCAATCCGGACCATACCCAACAACAAATCGAACAGGCCCTTCGAGACTATCTGGGTATTTCACAGATCCTGTGGCTATCAGGCGGTATTCAAGGCGATGATACCGATGGGCATATCGATAATCTCACCCGTTTCGTCGCTCCCGACACGGTAGTAACCGTGGTTGAGACAAATGAGCAAGATCCCAACTATGAACCGTTGCAGACCAACCTTTCGCTGTTAAAGAAGATGCGTTTGTCCGATGGTTCGAAGCTGAACATCGTGCGCTTGCCGATGCCGCCAAGAGTCGAGCGAGAAGACCGACGATTACCTGCCAGCTACGCCAACTTTTACATTGGAAATCGCGTCGTGTTAGTACCGTCTTTCGACGCGCCAACTGACAAGAAAGTTGTCTCCACCCTAACGAAATGTTTTCCGGACCGAGATGTAGTCCCGATCGATTGCCGGAACCTGGTTTGGGGGTTAGGCGCGTTCCATTGTCTGACCCAGCAGCAGCCGGCCGCGTAGCGTGTGGGCGTGTGGGCGTGTGGGCGTGTGGGCGTGTGGGCGTGTGGGCGTGTCGGCGTGTCGGCGTGTGGGCGTGTCGGCGTCCGGCGAATGCGATCTGAGGCGCGAAGCGTTGGCAAGATGTTAGCCTAGGCTGAGTCTGCGAGGCCTAGGTGCGCAGCAAATACGAGGGACAGCGCTGAAGGCGCGATAGAATGTGTGCGTTTCAGAACGTGCTGTCCGCGTAGAAATAGGGGCCCAATCGATGCAATTCGGAGCGAACAAATCTCGGTTCTTTCGCGCTTGCAGCGCTGCTCGCTCTTTTTGCCGTTACCTAGGCCTCGCAGACTCAGCCTAGGCTAAAGTCTATTAGCGCTTCGCGCCTCAGATCGCCCATTCGCAGGAGGCCTGCACTATGGCGGTCAAGTCGGGACAACGTCAGACAGTCCCCGAAGGATCGGAGAAAAACTGGCGCTACGCGGTCCCGAAGATCTCGTCGTGGATGGTCCCGTTCCCCACTTTGGTGACCGGCCCTGAAAGCACGATAGAAAAGTCGTCCCCGATCGTAATTTTGAGTTCACCGCCGGGCATGTGGACCCGCACATTTGGGCCGCACAAGCCCAGTCGCCTCGCAACCGCTGCAGCAGCGGAAGCGCTACTACCGGAAGCCAACGTATAGCCCGCTCCGCGTTCCCAAATCTCAATTCGAATGTTGGCCTGATCGACTGCCTTGAGGAACTGCACGTTCGTCCGGTTTGGAAACAGTGAGTGCCGCTCAAGCTTTGGACCGAGACGCCTGGCCAGGTCAGCATCGACCTGATCCCCCAAAACCACACAGTGCGGATTCCCTATCGTTGCGGCCGAAAACTTCAGGCTCTCGCCATCAATTTCCAACGCCTCGTCGAGCACTTCTCGACGTTCTCCCATCACGGGAATCACATCGCTCCAAAAATTCACGATCCCCATCTCCACTTCGATCTCCTGATGGGGATCTCGCACCCGGCACCGGACGATTCCCCCGGCGGTCTCTAACAGGAAAGGCTCTCCTCCAACCGATCCACGCTCCCAAAGATGCCGGCAAAAGATACGGATCCCATTCCCGCTTTTTTCCGCTTCGGATCCGTCCGGATTAAAGATTCGCAGCCCGGCCAATGCGGACTTCGATGGTAAAGGACCAAACAAAATACCATCCGATCCGATCCCAAAGTTACGATCACAAATGACGCGGATCCGTTCCGGGCTTTCCATCAAGCCCATCTCGTCGATGACGAGGTAATCGTTTCCTAATCCGTGGTATTTGGAGAACCTCATAGCCCGCGTTTTTCAGAAATGCGCCTGCATTTCTGAAAAACGCAGGCTACGGCAGCAGGCTGGTCCGGCACAAGCCGAACCAGCCTGCTGCTCTTTGAAGTGGAATTCTCGAAACGAGTTCGTCTCTTTCATTCGGACTGACAGTAAGCGGCACAGTGGCCCGGCGTCGGGACACTCTGCCGCCATAGCCAGCATTGCCCAAAAATGCATGCGCTTTTGGGCAATGCTGGCTAACGCCGCGCTAGGCGGACGAACAGAGTTCCCCCGAGCGCTAGGTACACGACGTTCGGCAACCAAATCAGAATCTCCGGATGAAGATTGGCATTACTCTTAAGGTTATCGGTCAGCACGATGAAAATAAAGTAGGTGAAAGCGACACAAATGCTGATACCGATGCCCACCGAGGTTTCGCGCCGGTGCGCGGTGATAGCGAGAGGAATTCCAACCAGGACAAACGTGATTACGGCTATCGAATTTGCGAACCGTTTGCTCAGCTCGGTACGCAAGATCGTAAGCTGCTTCCCTTGCTTTTGTTCCATGGCTTCCCGTAAATGGGTCAGCGTTAGTTCGGTCGGGTGCTGATTGCTGTGGGCTTTAGTGATCAGCTCTTGCAGCGAAATCGGAAAAACGCCTTCCTCTACACTGATCCCGTAGTGCATCAATTTCAGATCATTAACATCGGACTCATCCCGGTCCTCGTAACGCGCATCAAAAATCCTGAGCAAAATTCTTTGGTTCTCTTTATCGACCTCCATAGTCCCGCGCTTGGCATAGATGACGCGGATAGGGACCTGTTGCGCGTTCATTTCGTAGATATATAGATCCTCCAGCGTGTTCCCATTCTTACGACCGACGTAAATTTTCCGGTTAGGAAATGCATCGATCACTTCATCGGAGCCGAACAAGGCCAGCGGTTCCGTTGACGCCAGTTTAAACGCCAACTCTTTGAACCTTTTTTCGCATTCCGGCGCCACGTAGAGGTTGATCCAAAGACACAGCAGGAGGCAGCCCAACGTGATTACAAATACCGGCAAACAAATACGGAGCATACCAATCCCATTGGCGCGCAGAGCCACGAGCTCGTTCTCGGAAGAGAGCCTGCCGAACACGAGCAACACCGACAATAGGGCGCCCCAGGGGATCGAATAGATCATCGAAAATGGGAGCAGATCGCCGACAAAAGAGAAGATATAACTCCACGGCAAACCATGGGTCATCAAAAGCTCGAGGAGCTGACGCATGGCATTGGCGACCACTAACATGACGCTGAGCATGCAGACCGTCCAGGTCAGCGCCATGATGATCTGACCGCTAATATATCGATCAATTATCTTAACCACACGTGCAGAACAAATTGCGATCGCCGTAGACATTGTCAATTCTGCCTACGGGCGGCCAATACTTATACTCTTTGGTCCAGGGAGCAGGAAACGCGGCTGACTCCCGGCTATAGCTGCGGCCCCAAGGCTCAGCCGCCAAATCCTGGGCTGTGTGCGGCGCTCTTTTTAAAGCGTTGTCCTCGGGGTCGGCTTCCCCGGTCTCAATGGCCCGGATCTCGCCAAAGATTGAAATCATGGCATCACAGAACCGGTCGAGCTCCGCTTTCGACTCGCTCTCCGTCGGTTCTATCATGAGAGTGCCTGGAACCGGAAACGACATGGTAGGGGCGTGAAATCCGTAATCCATCAGGCGCTTAGCCACATCTTCGACCTCGATACCTGCAGATTTCTTGAATTGTCGCAGGTCGACAATGCACTCGTGAGCTACCCGGCCCGATTTCCCTTTGTACAAGACCGGATAATACGCCTGAAGCCGCGTAGCGATGTAGTTCGCGCTGGCGATCGCAACCTTGGTCGCTTGGGTCAGCCCGGCGGCGCCCATGAGCGCAATGTAAACCCAAGAAATGCAAAGAATGCCGGCGCTCCCGAACGGGGCGGCGGATACGGGACCGATCGCTTCGGGATTCTGGTCCTCGGCGAACGGATGTGTCGGTAGATATGGAGCCAAATGCGCTTTGACTCCGATTGGACCAACGCCGGGGCCGCCTCCTCCATGCGGAATACAGAATGTCTTGTGGAGATTCAGGTGGCAAACATCCGCACCCAGGTCTGCGGGCCTGCACAAACCTACCAGGGCGTTCAGGTTCGCTCCGTCCATATAAACCTGACCGCCGTACCGATGAACAATCTCGCACAAGTTGATAATGCCCTCTTCAAACACCCCGTGGGTCGAAGGATACGTTACCATCAATGCACCGAGCTTCGCTTGATGAAGCGCTGCTTTCTTTTCCAGGTCCGCCAAATCGATATTCCCTCCCGAGTCGCACAGAACCGGTACCACCTGGAATCCAGCCATCGCTGCCGAGGCAGGGTTGGTACCGTGGGCTGATGTGGGGATCAGGCATATGTTTCGATTCTTCTCGCCTCGCTTCTCGTGATAACGGCGAATCGTAAGCAAACCGGCATATTCCCCTTGGGAGCCGGCGTTGGGCTGAACAGTGACGGCAGCGAAGCCCGTGATTTTGGCTAACCAATCCTCAAGACTGCTGATCAGCCGGCGATAACCTTCCGTTTGTTCTCGCGGTGCGAACGGATGGATCTGACCAAACCCGGGCCAAGTAACCGGTAACATCTCAACCGCCGCGTTGAGCTTCATGGTGCAGGAGCCGAGAGGAATCATTGAGGTCGTCAATGACAAATCCCGATTCTCCAGCCGCTTCAAATAGCGCATCAACTCGGTTTCAGTGTGGAACGAGTTGAAGACGGCATGTTGTAAAAAGGCCGATTGTCGCCGGAAAACGTCAGGGAAAGGCTCGATTTCCGTCTCGCAAAACTTATCCCACGAGAGCCGCTGTTCGGTATCGAAGAGCTTCGCCAGTGCCTCCAGATCCGTACCAGAGACGGTTTCGTCCAATGAGATCCCAAGCCAACCGTCAGGATAGAACCGGAAATTAATTTTTTGCTTGCCCGCTTCCGCTAGGATTTTCTCGGCGGCTGCTCCCAGATGAACTTTGATCGTGTCAAAGCGGACCCCAGCGAGCACCTGGAAATTGAGAGCGCCTAACCAGGAGGCCAGCAACTCGGTCTTTCGCCGAATCTCGGCAGCGATTGCCCTTAACCCGTCGGGTCCGTGATAGATAGCGTAAGTGGCGGCGATCACGGCCAGCAAGACCTGGGCAGTGCAAATGTTACTGGTGGCTTTATCTCGCCGGATATGCTGTTCACGAGTTTGGAGGGCGAGGCGATAGCCTGGGCGTCCGGCCGAATCTTGGGACACGCCAACGAGACGTCCAGGCATGTGCCTCTTAAACTCGTCTCGGGTGGCAAAGAAAGCAGCATGCGGCCCCCCGAAACCAACGGGTACACCGAACCGTTGAGAAGAACCGACGCAGACATCCGCATTAAATTCTCCGGGCGGGACCAAAAGAGTCAGGCTCAAAAGGTCCGCGGCCACCACCACCAGGCTGCCAGCGGCGTGAGCTGCTTCCACGAAAGCTCGATAGTCGTCTACTCTTCCATCCGTATTCGGATACTGAACGAGAGCGCCACAAAAACGTTGGGTCCAATCGATGGTCTCGGCCAAACCAATCACAATTTCGATCCCAAGCGCCTCCGCTCGAGTACGAACAACGGCGATCGTTTGTGGATGGCAATTGCTCGCAACGAAAAATCGGTGGCGGTCTTCCTGTTTCGTAACGGCGAAACAGAGCGCCATGGCTTCGGCGGCAGCAGTGGCTTCGTCCAACAGCGATGCATTCGCGATCTCCATCCCAGTGAGATCGACAACCATGGTTTGGAAGCTCAGTAATGCTTCCAGCCTTCCTTGGGCAATCTCGGCTTGGTAAGGGGTATAGGCCGTGTACCATCCGGGATTCTCCAGGATATTTCGCTGGATAGCGGGCGGTGTCACCGTCGGATAGTAGCCGAGACCGATGTACGACTTGTTGATCGAATTCAAGTCGGCCAGCGAGCGCAGATAGCGTAGCGCCTCTGCTTCGCTCAGTGGTTCCGGTAGCCCGAGGTTACCTTGAAACCGAATCTTCTCCGGCACCACCGCATCGATGAGGCTATCCAGGGTCTCGAACCCTGTCGCGTTGATTAAGCTTTCTAGTTCGCTGCCGTTCAAACCGATGTGGCGGTAGCTGAACGACGCCAAAGTGGTGACCGGTATCTCGTGAAGGGTTCCCTGTGTTCGCATTCGGCGAAAAAGAAGACATTGCATTCACTTTGGACGTTTCGCAAACCCATCTATGTTTGCGGCCATGGCTCCAACTCCATCAGAACTACAACGCACGCCGCTGTACGGGGAACATCTCAGGTTACGCGCTAAGTTGATCGCCTTCGGCGGTTGGGAAATGCCAGTCTATTACACGAGTATTTTGGAAGAACACCAAGCAGTCCGGCAGCATGCCGGCATTTTCGATATTTCTCACATGGGCGAAGTGGAAATCTCGGGCCCGAAAGCGCCGGAGTGGCTAAACTCGATGCTGACAAACAACCTGGATCGGCTGGCGATTGGAGAAGGCCAATACACCCTGATGTTGAATGACCGCGGGGGTGTAATCGACGATTTAATCGTCTATCGCCGATCGGAGAGCGGTTATTTTCTGGTGGTTAATGCCGCCAAGATCGCTGAAGACGTTTCGTGGCTCCATGATCACCAGGTAGAAGGAGTTTCGGTCTCAGACCAGAGCCAGTTATTCGCTGCGGTTGCGGTACAAGGACCAAACGCTGCCAAAGTCTTTCAGACGCTCGGCGAACTGCCTGCGCGAAACCATATTGGGAAGTTCAAGCTTGGCCGAGCTCCAATGTTGGTAGCGCGCACCGGTTACACTGGAGAGGATGGGTTTGAAGCGTTTTTCCCGGCCGAGACCGCGGCGGAGGTCTGGAGCGCTTTTCTTGAACTAGGACAGCCTGAAGGCCTGACTCCATGCGGTTTGGGAGCTCGCGATACCCTGAGGTTGGAAGCTTGTTATCTGTTGAACGGCTCCGATTTATCCCCGGAGACGACGCCTTTGGAGGCCGGGCTGGGGTTTTTTGTGGATTTGAAAAAGACCAAATTTATCGGACAGGAGACCCTCCTGCGCCAAGTAGAAACGGGGCTCACCCAGCGTTTAGTCGCCGTGAAATTGGCTCCCAAATCCCCTCCTCCCCGCCCCCACTATCCGATTTCGGTCGAGTCGGAGGTTATCGGTGAGCTCACCAGCGGCACGCAATCGCCTACCCTCGGGGTCGGTATCGGCTTAGGCTACGTGAAGATTCCGTTCGCAAAGCCAGGCCAGGCAATCGAGATCGATGTGCGAAGCCGTAAATTTCCCGCGACTGTGGAAAAAAAACCGCTATACAAGAGAAATGTTAGTGCCTGAGGACTTAAAGTATGCCGAGACCCACGAATGGGTTCGGATCGATAAAACAATTGGTACCGTGGGGATTACAGATCATGCTCAAGCTGAGCTGACAGATATTGTTTACGTCGAATTACCGAAGGTGGGTGCCAAAGTGACCGCCAAGCAGCCGGCCGCTGTCGTTGAATCCGTCAAAGCCGCGAGCGATATCTATTCTCCCGTTTCGGGCGAGGTTACGGAAGTCAACAGCGAACTGGAAACTAATCCAGCACTGGTCAACACCGCGCCTTTTGCAGAAGGCTGGCTGTTCAAGGTCCAACTCGAAGAAGGAGCAGATTTTTCCGAATTAAAGGACGCAGCGGCTTATCGAACTCAGATTGGGCCCGAGTAGCCCAAGGCAGAATGACAAATTCCAAATGACAAATGACAGATTGTCGCTCTGCGAATTTGTAAAGCCACCCCGATCGTCGCTACAGGTCGAGGACGATACCATTTGTCATTCTGTCATTTGTCATCTGTCATTTTAATCTCCCTATGTCTTGGCTGAATTGGTTGGAGAGCCGGGTCGGTTTTCTCGCGATACCACGTCTGATCCCGGCGATCGCGTTGCTCAACCTCTTTGTTTACATCCTGTTTCAACTCAGCCCTGGATACGTCCAGTATCTGACCCTGGAACCTGAACTGGTTCTGCGAGGCCAGGTTTGGCGACTGGTTTCTTATATCTTCATTCCAGAAGTATTTCTGGATAATCGAGGCGCCTCGATTATGGGGTCTATTTTCTTCCTGTTTTATGTCTGGTTCATGATCTGGGTGGGAAACTCGCTTGAACAGGCCTGGGGAGCGTTTCGGTTAACCCTGTACTACGTCCTTGGAATGGTTGGGGTCACCCTCGCCGCCTTTCTGCTCGGGAGCGACGGAGGGCCCTTTTTCATCAACATCTCGTTGTTTTTCGCGTTCGCCACTCTGTTTCCGAACGTTCAAATTTACGTCCTGCTTTTCATCCCTCTTAAGATCAAGTGGCTCGCCTTGATTAGCTTGGCCCTGATTCTTTTACAGTTCCTGCAAGGGTCGCTCGTGGTCAAAATAGCGATTGTCATTTCGCTATTGAATTACGTTCTTTTCTTTGCGCCGATCGCCGTCTCCAATGCCCGTCACAGTCGCGACGTTCAGAAACGTCGACTGAAGTTCGCGGCTGGTTCGGTGCCTGCCGACGAGCCGCTCCACCGCTGCGCAGTCTGTAAACGAAGCGAACGAGATGACCCCGAACTAGAGTTTCGTGTCGCCCGAGACGGCGAAGAATATTGCGTCGAACATTTGCCGAAGCCTGTGGGGAAGCGTTAGGGGTTGGCGTTTGGCGTTTGGCGTTCGCGGTTGGGCGGTTCGTTCTCGTCGTCGTCCTCGTGCTCGACTTTGGGGCTGTAGGGCATTGGCGGTTAGCGTTTCGCAGTTAGCAGTTGGCCATTCGCCGTTGGCGCTTGGGGCGTTCCAATGCGGTATCGGTAGCAGGGCGAAAATCTCGGCGCGCCGAAGACGTGATTGCCATTCGGCCTAATCCGCGCCGGTTTTGAGCCGGTTCGCGCACGTGTGATCGCAGGCCGAAGACCTCTGATCAAGAATGCATCGAGAGTGTCCGGACATCATCGGGTGATGGCACATCCGCACCACGGCTCAAAACCGGCGCGGAACCATCGGGGGGCAAGCAAAGCCCTGGGCGCGCCGAGTTCTTCGCCCTACCGGAAAAAATCTTGGAATTCTCGCAGCTTGGCCAAGGCCTGGCCGGAGTCGACCAATTGGGCTGCGAGTTGTAAACCTTTCTCCATCCGGGGAGCCAAACCTGCGATCACCATACCGGCAGCGGCATTGATCAGGACAAAGTCCCGCTTTGCGCCTCGCTCCGTTCCCGAAAGAATCGCCCGCAGGTGGTTAGCGTTCTGGTCGGCATCGCCGCCTCTCAATTCATGCAAATTCGGGGTTCGTAACCCGAGTTGATCCGGAAACAGATGAAAATAGTTGAACGATGAGTCTTTGACTTCGTGAACCGCCGTCTCGCCAACCGTCGAGATCTCGTCCATGCCGGAACCACTTGGCACTTGTCCATGTACCACCCATGCCCGTTTCCTCCCTAACTTGGCCAATGCGAGAGCATATTTCTCGAGAATCGTGGGAGAGAAAACTCCGATCAGCTGGTATTCCGGGCGCAACGGGTTCAACAGAGGTCCGAGCAGATTAAAAACCGTGGCTATTCCCTGTTCAGCCAGTTTCTTCCGAGCATTGGCTACGGCTCCGAACGCCGGATGAAATAGGGGTGCAAACAGGAACCCGATCCCGGTTTGCTCCAATGCAGCCATCATCTTCTCCGGCGAATTGGTTATCGGAATCCCAAGTTTCTCCAAAACGTCGGCCCCCCCCGAGCGTGACGTTATTGCCCGGTTTCCATGTTTCACCACTGCCGCCCCACCGGCCGCCACGATAAACATCGCCGTAGTGGACACATTGATCAGTTCCAATCGATCACCCCCGGTGCCGCAAAGATCGATACTCGGTTTCCCACCGAGATTCGCTGCCGGCGTTATCGCAAAACTCAGAAAGGCTTCGGCGAAATAGCCTACCTCTTCGCCGCTTTCACCTTTGTCTCTTAGCGCCGCGAGAAACTCCGTCTTCTCTTCATCCGGACACTCGGGATCGGCAAGAAAATTAGCCGCCGTCCGAACCTCACTTGGTGTAAGATCGATGCCCGCCCGCAGTTGTTCGATGAGCTCTTTCAAAGCAGGCTAGGAGAATGATCCGGCCTCCCATGCGCGTCAACCTAAGGGTAGAGGCTGCCCTGCATATCGTCCTCGTCGTCCTCGAATCGGGCCGCGCGGTGTGATGTGGCTTCGAAAATGTGGACAGGTAGTTAGATCGTATAGAATTCTTTGTCCCGAAGGGACTATAGGACTGAGCCTGGGGTTTCAACCCCAGGACACATTGACAATAGGGCCCCGCCCTGAAGGGGCGGCAGAAATTCGTTGAGGATCCCGTTCGGCATCCAGGGCGGAAAACGCTTCTCTACCGCCACCTTCAGGGCGGGTGCCCTTTTTTATCCGTACCCGGGGTTAAAACCCCGGGCTGAGTCCTGTAGTCCCTTCGGGACAAAATCCGTATTCTCGGGACAAAAATCGATTTGAACACCTGTCCGCAAAATCGAAGCCACTCCAGAGTAACGCAGTGCGGGAGTGTTGGAGTACTGCGCCAAGTCCGAATTGCGCCCGCGTAGCGGCTTTGGGATGCGGTAGCGCCAAGCTTTGGTCTTGCAAGCAAGGCCACTCCACGTCATTGACACCAATAGATGTCGGAAAATCGGAGTGCCCTGGTGATCGGGTGCGGCTATCTAGGCGCAGAACTCCTCCGGGAACTCACGCGGACCGGCTGGAAGAGTACTGGGATTACTCTCTCGGAATCGTCTGCAGCCGCGCTCAGGAGTGAGGGGCTAAAGGTCGTGGCCGCAGACCTGCGCACTTCGGACCTTCGGGTTCTCACCGAAAACCATCCAGCAGTCATGATTCATTGCGCTAGTTCAGGCAACGGTGGACCACCCGCATATCGCGAGATCTTTCTGGAAACGACCAGGCGACTGATTAACGAGACGGGCTTCGAGCATTTGATCTTCACCAGCTCCACCTCGGTCTATGCCCAAACAGATGGCTCGATGGTTACAGAGAAAGACCTGGCAGAACCGGAACGGGAAACCGGCAAAATCCTGAGAGACACTGAAGAACTAGTATTGGCGCATCAGGGAACGGTTTTACGGCTAGCCGGGATCTACGGGCCGGGACGTTGTGTGCCGTTACAAAAATTGATTTCTGGGGAAGCCGTTATTGAGGGCGATGGTGAACGTATCATTAACTCGATCCATCGGGATGATGCGGTTACCGCTTTTTGCCTGGCCACGCGGCACCGGTGGCAAGGGATTCTTAACGTGGCTGACGATACACCGGTAACTCAGCTCGAATGGTTCCAATGGGTTTGCGCTCGAACCGGGCGCCCTCTCCCGCCCTTTGTCCCCCGAGATCTAAGCCGAAAACGGGCTTGGACCAGCAAACGGGTAAGTAACGCGAAATTGCGGTCTCTAGGTTGGAGCTCGCAATACCCAAGCTTCCGGGAAGGAATAGTGGAGTTACTCGAGGAGCGTAATCGAGCGGGAACGTGATGGGAAGTGGGTGAGACGGTGACCGGCGAATGGGCGAATGGGCGAATGGGCGAAGCGAGGCGCGAAGCGCTGAAAAGAATTTAGCCTAGGCTGAGTCCGCGAGGCCTAGGTAACGGAAGAAAGATCGGCCAGCGCTGTAAGCGCGGAAGAATTGAGATCCGGGCGTCGAGCGAATCACGTCTAGCAGGCGCCTCTTCCCGCAAATAGAGTGCCGCATCCACAGGCCACACATTCTGCCGCGCCTTCAGCGCTATCGGTTTTTATCTACGCCATACCTAGGCCTCGCAGACTCAGCCTAGGCTAAAATCTTGCCAGCGCTTCGCGCCTCAGATCGCCGTTTCGCCATTTCGCCCATTCGCCGTTTCGCAGCGTCGCCGACACGCCGAACACGCCGCTACACCGACACGCCCACACGCCGCCTCCCCCGCGGAACTACGGCCAGCACCAACACGCCCCCGAGCAACACTGCTCCAGCGATCCCATAAAACGCGTAGTCGGACTTTTTGGTGGCCTCGCTAACTGCGCCGACGATCGTAGGACCGAAAAAGCCAGCCAAACCGCCCAGAGAATTGATCCAGGCAATCCCGGCTGCGGCGCTAGTGCCTGCTAACATGTCGGCCGGGATCGGCCAAAAAATTGGAAACAGCGACAAAACGCCGATCGAAGAGAGGGTCACTCCCGTCGTGGTTAACCAAATGTTGTGACTAAACGTACCGACGATGGCCAGACCAGCAAAACCGAGCAGGGACCCGAAGAAATAATGCCAACGCCGTTCATTTGCGCGATCCGAACTACGTCCTGCGACGACCATCGCTACCGCCGCGAACCCGTACGGAATCGCAGACAAAAGCCCGACATCGAGGGGATCACTTATTCCGGTGTTCTTGATGATTTGCGGCAACCAGAATCCGATTCCATAAAGGCCGAGCGAATTGCAAAAGTAAATCAGTGAAAGCACCAATAATTTCGGCTCCACCAGTAGGCGAAAGAGCGGCAGCCGGTCCTTAACTGCGTTCTCAGCATCGATATTGGCTTCCAGCGTTTTCTTTTCTGCCTCGGTCAACCATCGGGCAGACCGAATGCCGTTCGGCAGCATGAGCGGTACGCAAATGCCGATGGCAATTGCCGGTAAACCCTCCATTAAAAAAAGCATCTGCCAGCCTTTCAATCCAGCCAACCCGCTAAATTGATGCAGAATCCATCCCGAGAGCGGGTTACCAATCACTCCCGTGACGGCAACCGCCGTCATAAACCAGGCGACGATCTGTGCCCGCCAAGTGGACGGGAACCAGTAAGTCAGATAAAGAATGATGCCCGGGAAAAAACCGGCCTCAGCAAATCCAAGCAAGAAGCGCAAGGCATAAAATGAGGCGGCGGAATTTACGAAAAGCGTTGCTCCGGAGATGATCCCCCAGGTGATCATGATGCGGGCAATCCACAGACGTGCTCCGATCTTTTCCAGCAGCAAATTGCTGGGCACCTCGAAGAGCAAGTAACCAAAGAAAAAAATGCCCGAAGCAAAGCCGTAAACCGAATCGCTCAGGCCGAGGTCGCTTTGCATCTGCAGCTTGGCAAAGCCTACATTGATGCGGTCGAGATAGGCGGTGATGTAACAAACAAAGAGCAGCGGTAACAAACGCAGCGCGACCTTCGTGTAAAGCCGGTCGGTCGAAAGGGAAGCGATTTGGGGAGAAACAGCCATCTAGTTGGAGGTTACGGGTGGTCGGTCGGCGGCTTAAAATCTGAAGCCGAGACAGCCAAGACGCCAAGACTTTGTGCCTAAGACGGCGATATCGGAAATCAACGGAATACTGCGACTTTAGTCTGGCGACCTCGATCAGGAGTTGCCAGTCAGGTGCCGATCAAGAAAGCTCGCCACCGCTGAATAGATATCCGCCTCTTGCTTGGGAAAGATACCCGGCCAGAAATAAAATCCGTGGGGCATTCCCTCGACGACAGCCAGCTGCACATTCTGTTTGCCGGAAGCTTCTAGCTTTGCTGCGAATGCCCGGCAACTGTCAATGAGCGGGTCGTGTGTGCCCACCGCAAGAAACGAAGGCGGATATCCGCTCAGGCCGCCTCGAATGGGGCTGGCGTGCGGGTGTCGCCATTGGGCATAACGGCAATAAGCTCCCCTGGCAAACCCCAAGAAGGCAGCATCAAACACGACGCCAATCGCAGCCAGCCTCTCGAATGATTCGTACTCCTCGAAACAAAAATCGAGAACGGGACCGAACATCGCAACGGCATCAGGGACGGGTAAGTCACGGTCACAGGCTCGTAACGGCAAAGCGGCTGCGAAATTCCCACCGGATGAATCGCCGGCCACCCCTACACGGCCCGGATCGCCGCCGATCTCGCCCGCGTGCGACCGGGCCCATTGATACACCTCCAGACAATCATCCAGGCCGGTTGGAAAAGGCCATTCAGGAGCAAGCCGATAGTTAACACTTACTACAATTACCTTTGCAACCGAACAGATTCGTCGGGTCATGTAATCGGTGTCCTCTGAAGAGCCGACCATAAATCCCCCGCCGTGACAATAGATCACCACCGGCCGAGGCACGGAACCGGCGTCGGGATGATAGACCCGGCACCGAATTGGGCCGGGCGGAGACTGAATGCGTTTCTCACTAACTATCTGCCCCGGAAAGAGATGCTCCCACGATGGAAGAACCGCGGCAACGTCAGGAAGGTCTTGTCCTGCATAGCCTTCCCTAACCGGGCGAATCATGATGTCGCGTAAGGCGACTGGTTTGCGGAGCTTCGCAAGCAGCTCGTACATCGGAGCGGCGGGATCAGCAGCGTCAATGCGAGTAACCCCAGGGCCATCGGTACGCCGATCCACATCCAACAGCGGATCTTCTGGTTGCAAAGCCTGACTCATAATGGCTTTTCCTTGATAAACGATACTGCGCGCAAAAGTCGTCGTCGGATTTTCAACGTTAGGCTTGCCAGCCCGCACCACCCAATAATTCTAGAATTTACGGTTACTATTGACATTGCAAACCCTTTTTTGATACTCGGTTGTCCAGTTCCGAAATCAACGAAAGGCACGGATGCAACCCTCGGCAACCTCTCTGACTGAGCCGTTCATCTTACTATCCCCAGGTCATTTGCTGATTGCTCCGAGAAAGGCCCTATCGAGAGACGATATAAGACTTCTTTATGATTGGTCCGAGCGCGAACCGTAAAGCCAACCAACGAATTCAACATGGATCCTTTCAAGCATCTCATCTTCAGCCGGAGGTTAGCTTATTTGGTGACGCAAACTGTCATTAAAAAACCAGTCCTTCGCCGCCGCATTTTCCAGATCTGGGCCGCGGTGAGTATCCTCTTAAGCTGTGATGAATTATCCGCTTTTCCCAAACCGCCGATATTGAATGCTTCGACAGATTTGGAGCAATTACCCGGTGACTATCAAAAGAGCAATATGTTGCCCAATATCCCGGGTCAAGATTCGGCTCCTCTCTTAAACGACGCGATAAGCTGGGTTTCACATTACAATAGCGACAATCCTACAAATCCTTACACCGAGATTATCGCGGAACCAGGAACCTATTATTTTCAGCAGACAACGCTAGTCGGTGGTCGCGAAGTCTACGTGGTTGTATCGCCGAACAATGAGCATGATCAGTTGCAAAACGTCACAATTGATCTCGGCAGTTCTGATTTGATTTTCGCCAACGCCCTTTATGAAGCATTCAACATCAGCAACTGCAACAATCTCGTTCTCAGCAACTTTTCCGTCGACTACCAGATCTTGCCTTTTACCCAACTGCATGTCCTCGCGGTTCTGAATTCCACCCAGATACTTGCTATACCCCAACGACCGCTCCCTTCGCAGCCGCCCTACGCAGACGTTTATCAGCTTGAGCAAACTCAGTTTAATGAGAAGGTTCCAACAACGCTGTATGGTTTCGATTTCCGGGGTGGACGCCTGAATAACTCGACGGGACGCTTCACCATTTTGCCCTTGACCGAGCCGAATAACCTTTTAACGCTGGAACAGGGTGACGCCAGTTTGATTAAAGCGGGTGACATCTTCGAAGTGGAGGAACGGGGCGGAGGCCCCGCTATCTGGATCGAGTCGTGCAATTCAATTCAACTGCAATCGCTCTCAATTCATTCGAGCGGCGGAGTTGGCATCATTACTAACTACTCCCCTGGTGTCTCGATTGATGAAGTAAAGGTTATCCCACGTCGAGGCACGAATCGTCTGGTCAGCACTAATGCCGGCGGCATCGCGGTGAATCAGACCGCGGAGGCTAATAGCATACAGAACTGTACCATCTCTGGAACGCAGGATGACTGTATCTCTGGCAACTCGCCCGCTGTGGGTTACTTAGTCACACCGACTACGCCGCCACAGTTAACGTGTCTGTTAGCGCAACCTAACACGCAGTTAGTTTCAGTCGGTAGCCAAGTCTATTTTGTCGATCCGGTTAGGGGTGCTCCTATCACCGATCCTGCTTCGGGGCAGACCGCTATTTGCACTATCGCTTCGCTGGTATCCTCTGGAACCAAGAAGGAACCTATACTCATTGTCACAATGCAATCTTCTCTCCCAACGGCACCAGGCCAGGCCATGATGTATTCGACGGACCCGGTAACGCGTGGTGTTGGCCTGGTTATTGATTCGAATGATATCTCCTCGAACACACTGGCTCGAGGAATCGCTCTAAGTGGCCAGACGGGTGTAACCATCAGCAATAACACTCTTTCACAGATTCAGGAAGCAGGCATCGAATGTGGGACGGACTATGCCGAAAATCCAAAAAAAACTGGCAGCTATTCTACTTTTGGTCCTCTATCGAACATAGTTATTTTGCACAACCATCTACACCGGACGAACATTGGAATCACTCCCCTCGGGATTACCATGTTGGCCGCTATCCAAATTCTTACGATTAATTCAGAGGGCGACCCCGCCTCAGCGGAGGCCGACGAAGATATCTCTATTATCGATAACGAAATCGACGAGACGCCGCGAACCGGCATCTGGGTAATGAATATCCAAAGCGGTCAAATATCCAACAACCTCATCCGCAATTTTGGATACGATCCCGTTCTTCCCAAGGGATCGCACCTTAATCCGAAATTTGATGTAACCGGCGCGGATTTTCAAAAACCGCTGGTTGTTCAGTCGAGTACAGTAACTATCGGCGGCAACTAGCGACAGGGTCCGTAGATAAAGGGATTCGGGTCCCCGCCATGTGGAACCTCCCACCTGACAGAAACGGACGTCTTGCCATCACCATCCCATTCGCTCAGTGCAGTAATTGGGTGCAACGCTCCAGGGGTGGCGCCCCCTTCGGCCTCGCAAGCGAGGCAGCGCTCCAGGGCTTCTCGCCTGTCTGCAGCAATCCGGCGGCGCCAGCCGCCGGATTGCTGCAATAGCCTGAACCGGCTGAAAATCGTCAGCGATTTTTTGACGGTTCAGGCTTTGTGTTATCCCACATAAACGCCATCACATCAGCAAATTCGTCGACCGCTTTTGCCAGCGGTTTACCGCCTCCGTGCCCAGCCTTGGTATCGATTCTGACCAAGACCGGATTATCGCACCCTTGGGCTGCTTGTAAGGTTGCGGCGAACTTGAACGAATGTCCCGGCACCACGCGATCGTCGTGGTCCGCCGTTGTGATTAACGTCGGAGGATAGCAGGTCCCCGGATGGATGTTGTGCAACGGGGAGTACTTAACCAAATATTTGAAGCCCTCGGGATTATCGGAACTGCCGTAATCCGAAATCCAACCATAGCCGACCGTAAACTTCTGAAACCGGAGCATATCAAGCACACCAACCCCAGGTACAGCAGCGCCAAACAGGTCAGGCCGTTGGGTCATGCAGGCGCCAATCAGCAGACCACCATTTGATTTCCCGGTAATACTGAGGTGTTTGGAAGTCGTGTACTTGAGATTAATGAGCGTTTCTGCGGCCGCGATGAAATCGTCAAACACGTTTTGCTTGCGTTCTCGCGTCCCGGCTTCGTGCCATTCCCGTCCGTACTCACCGCCTCCCCGGAGATTGGGTTGTGCCAAGATGCCGCCCTTCTGCACCCACGCGAGATAACCTGCGGAGAAGAACGGTTTCATCGAGATGTCGAACCCGCCGTAGGCAGTCAAGTAAACCTGGTTATTGCCATCGAGCCGGCTGTCTTTACGCCGGACGATAAACATCGGGACTCGAGTACCGTCTTTGGAATGATAGAAGATTTGCTCGGTGACGTACTCGTCCGCATTAATCTCGAGAGACGGTTTCTTGAACACCGTTCCTTTGCCGGTCTCAACATCGTAACGGAAGATCGTGGCCGGATAGAGAAACGAGGTAAACGCGTAGAACAGCTCCGGCCGGTCTTGGTCGCCGCTGATACTGTTAATAGAGCCGAGGCCCGGTAACGGAACCTCTGTGGATGAATGACCGTCCAGTGAAACCACCTTTAACTGGTTCCTGGCGTCTACGAGATAGTTCAATACCAGCTTGCCACCAACGATCCCAGCGTCTTCCAAAAGATCCTTGGCAGCCGGGACCACCTCGTCAGCTTGATTGGCTGCAGGTTTGGTTAAATCGATCGAAATGATTTTGCAAGTCGAGGCATCCTTGTCGGTTCGCAGAAATAGGCGTCCGCCAACCACTGCAATTGGCCAATACTTGCCATCGAACCGATCAAAAACTGGTTGCGCCTCGCCGTCCACTTTAGGCTGGCTGGCCTCTCCAAGGTCTTTCACGTAGACTGCGTTCTTGTTCTCCTGATTCTGGTCGACATCGATGATGAGGTAGCGTCCATCCTTGGAGGTGGAAGCGGTAAGGAACCACTGCGGAGCATCCGTCCTTTGATAGACCAGAGCGTCCTCGCTCTGAGGCTGACCTAACCGGTGATAATAGATCGCCGGGGCGCCCAGTTTCGCGATTTTCTGATCGGTCTCATTATCGGGCTGCGGATACCGCGTATAAAAGAACCCTGAGTTGTCCTTAGACCAGCCAAGGTCGGAAAACTTTACCCATTTGATCACGTCCGGAAGCTCTTGTCCCGAGTCGAGATCCTTTACGTGGATCTCGGTCCAGTCCGAACCGCTGGACTCCAGGCCGTAAGCAAAAAACTTGCCGTCATTACTGAGGCCTTCGATCCCAACTGAGACTGTCCCATCTTTTGCGAGCTGGTTCGGGTCGAGAACGACTTGAGGCGTGTCGGCCAAATTTTTGACCGTATAAATCACGCTTTGATTCTGCAGGCCGTCGTTCTTTTGATAAAGGTACCGGCCACCTACCCAGTAGGGAGTGCTGTAGCGCTCATAGTTCAAAAGCTTGGTCACGCGTTCATGAAAATCCGCACGATCCGGAAGCTTCTCTAGATAAGGCAAACTGAGGTCGTTCTCCGCCTTAACCCAGTCAACCGTTTCAGGAGAATCGGTATTCTCGAGCCATCGATAGGGATCCGCGATTTTGGTCCCAAAGTAGTCATTCACCACATCCTGTTTCGTTGCGATCGGGTACTTCAATGACCCACCCATCGCGATTCCCGTTATAGAAATTAGAAGCAAAAATGCTCGTAGCATGCGCGAACACGGAAGCACGAGATGGGATACGTGAGAAGTGATTAGTGAGAAGTGAGAGGCGTATGGGCGTATGGGCGTATGGGCGTATGGGCGTATGGGCGTATGGGCGTATGGGCGTAGGGGCGTATGGGCGTAGGGGCGTATGGGCGAAGGGGCGTATGGGCGAAGGGGCGTATGGGCGAATATAGCCGAAGCGCGCATCCGAAGCCGCCGATCGGTAGGGCGAAAAACTCGGCGCGCCCAGCGTGCGATTTTTTTGCTGGGGTGCGCGCGCCGGTTTTGAGCCGTGCCGTGCGTGTGGCCTCACCCAAGATGTGTGCGAATAGAGCGCCCGGTCCGGCTCTATTCTACGGGGATGGTCCGCCCGGAGTCGCGGCTCAAAACCGGCGCGGACAAGCCGAGCATGAAACCATACGCTGGGCGCGCCGAGTTTTTCGCCCTACCTGACGTTTCGCCTCTCCGCAGCTCTTCCTTTACAATCGCCCCAGACCATCCCATATTCCCCACCCTTATGTGGCTGTCGATTTTGATCCCGATCTTACTCACCATCCTGGTGATTGTTTGCGTCCTGCTGGTCTTGGTGGTCCTAATGCAGCGGCCGCGCAGCGAAGGATTAGGGGCAGCATTCGGCTCAGGGATGACCGAGAACATCTTCGGCGCCCAGACCACGACAGTCCTTACTAAAGCGACCGTTTACCTCGGAGGAATATTTTTCGGGATTACCCTGATCCTTACGATTTTGGTGTCTAGACAGAGCTCAGAGCGAAGGGTTGGCCTGCTCGAAAGCGAGCTAAAGAATGCCAAACCGGCGGCTACCGTGACGGCGGCGCCAAAAACCAACGCGATCCCGAGCTCAACAACCGGCCTGCCCAGCGCAACGGTAAGCGCCTCTAGTACTCCTGCAGCAAGTGTGACGCCGCAATCGTCAGCGAGTCCGCAGGCATCAGCGAGCCCGGAAGTATCAACGACGCCCGAAGCAACTCCCACACCCGTCGCTTCGCCGAGCGCAGCAGCCAAAGAAGAAGCGAAACCAACGGCTACGCCCGGCGTACAGCCGTAAAGGCGTGTGGGCGTATCGGCGTGTGGGCGACAGGGCGAACGTTGGACGCTGGTCACGGATGGGACTTATGCGACCTATGTGACTTATGTGTCGGAGGCCTTATAGGTCCCATGTGTCCCCTAGGTCCCATTCGTCGCTAGTCCCAGCGCTCGCGCCGACACGCCGACACGCCGACACGCCCATACGCTTCCTCGCCTTTCTCGCGGCCCTCGCCACCTGCTCGCTGGCCGGCTGTGATTCGCCCGGTTCACGCGCCGACCTCGTGGTTCTGAATGGAGCAGAACCCGAATCGATCGATCCGGCCGAGATTACTGGCCAGCTTGATGGACGCATCGCTTACGCCCTTTTCGAGGGCTTACTGCATTTCGATCGTCTCGGCCATCCCCAACCCGGGATCGCACAGTCCTGGGATATCTCGTCAGATCGACGGACCTACACGTTTCATCTCCGGCCGGAAGCAAAATGGAGCAACGGCGACCCCGTCACCGCCAATGACTTTGTGGCTTCCTGGAAACGAGCGCTATTACCAGCCACCGCCTCCGAGTATGCATACATCTTCTTCCCGATTCGGAACGCGGAAGCGTTTAACAACGGTACCTTAAAAGACTTCTCCACCGTTGGCGTTAAGGCGCTGGATAGCCAGACCTTGCAGGTAGATCTGGAGAATCCGACCCCCTACTTCCTGGATCTTTGTTGTTTCATGACCTATTTGCCGGTCCATTTACCTTCCATCGAGAAGTACGGGGACGACTGGATCAAGCCGGGCAAGCTAGTGAATAACGGACCGTTCCTGCTGAAAGAATGGAAACTGAACTACCGGATGCGGCTCAAAAAAAATCCCACTTTCTGGGACGCGAAGAATGTCCAGTTGGAGACAATCGATATTTTGCCGATCGATAACGCCATCACCGCGTACAATTTTTATGCTTCAAAAGTTGCGGATCTGATCCTCGACAAAGGATTAACTCCGCCTTCGCTTATCCCCGAGTTGAAAGCGCGCCAGGATTTCCATGCCGCTCCCTTCCTGGGTGATTACTTTATCCGATTCAACGTAACGCGGAAGGCGTTTTCAGATCCTAGGGTTCGGCAAGCATTTGCCATGGTTATCGACCGGGACCGCATCGTTCGAAAAATCACGCAAGCGGGGGAGCACCCGGCTTACTCGTTTACCCCGCCGGGGACGGCGGGCGATTATCAGTCGCCACGGATGTTCGGTCTAGATCCAAGCCGAGCCAGGGAACTATTGGCGGAAGCCGGGTACCCGGGGGGAAAGGGATTCCCAACGGTTTCTTATCTCTATGACAATAAGAAACTGAACGAAGACATCGCAGTTGAGATTCAGAGCATGCTCGCGCAGGAGCTAAACATCCATGTCGAGCTCGTGAAACAAGAATGGAAGGTCTATCTCAACTCGATGAATCGTCTCGATTACGACTTTTGCCGGTCGAGTTGGATAGGCGACTATGATGATCCGAATTCGTTCCTCGACTGTTTCGTGACCGGCAGCGGCAACAATCGCACAGGATGGAGCAACCCAACTTATGACGCGCTGCTCGCTGACGCCGCCAAAGAAGGAGATCCACAAACTCGGTTAAACATCCTGGCTCGGGCGGAAGACATATTGCTCAATCAAGCGACCCCTATTTGCCCGCTTTATTACTACCTGGGAATCCAGATTTACGATGGAACCAAATTCGGCGGGATCGAGCCGAATCTCATCGATAATCATCCATTCCGGGAGATTTATCGCGTTAGCGGGGAGAAGAGATAGTGGAGCGAGGCCGCGCTCCACGGCTTCGCCGGGAATAAAACGATCACCCTGCCTGTCATATCGGTGAAGGACTTGTATGAAAGACCACCGTTGCTGGTACCTCATCCCGCTGATGATGCTTTTCATTGCTGCATCGGCATTCGCGTCCTCATCTTCGAACGTGATCATCACTGTCGTTCATCCAGAACGATTCACGGATTTTAGGGTTCAAGGCCGGACGGAGCAGGAGAGCGCCGTAAAGTTCGCAGCCGAAATGATGGCGGCACTCGCGCCGACTGTCGCTCAGCAAGCCCCCGGCAGCACCTTGGTGTTGCAGTTCACCGATATCGATTTGGGTGGCCGTTACAAACCGCAGCTCACCCGCCGTTTTACCAATGTCCGATTTTATAACAACGGTCGTGAACCGGTGAGAATGGATTTCGACTATACACTCGCCAATGCACGCGGCCGCGTACTCGCCAAAGGCTCGGATTCAGCAACCGACGCCTTGTATTTGGGCAAATATACGTCCGAGCCCGTTAAACTCCCTTTCGAGGAGTTCTATTTCGAAAAACAGACTTTGATTTCTTGGATCAAGAGCAAGATCGGTGGGCAGGAGCTTAATCGGACCGTCAGAGAAAAAACGTTAACCCATGGTCTTGCTAAGCCGAAAGGCTTCGGGGCAGGCAGGTGGCTCCCTGGGTGATCTGGCATCGCTGCGTGAGTAGACCCAGCAACGCTAGATAGAAAACGTGGCATCAACGCGTTTTGAACTTTACGGGTTGGAGGCCCCGGATTGTTCTCAGATGAGCCCGCCTGCCTGCCCCGGAGGCTTCCGGGGGAGGAGCTAGGAGGTGTCGGAACCGTGGAGCGCTGCCTCGCTTGCGAGGCCGAGGTTCTCGTCCCAACGGCTCGGCGCGTAGCGGATACAATCGCATTTCTGTGCAGCCACGCGGCAGACCCGCGGCTCGGCAGCTTTTAAACTCAGCAAGTCGCCTGTTACAAACGATGCCAGCGCTGCGAAAGCTTTCGGTTGTGCTGGAGCCTCGCCCTACCAGATTCTCCCCCATATGTTCGACCATTTTATTGGCGGCCAATGGATCCGCGGCCAGGGCAAACCTTTTTCCTCGACTAACCCGGCTACCGGCGAACTGGTTCTTCAAACTAGAAACGCGGATTCCTCAGAGGTGGCCGCGGCTTTCGATGCAGCTAGAGCCGCGTTTCAAAATTGGGCCGAAAGCTCGCCGGAACACCGTTTCCAGGTGGCCCGCCAATTCGCCAGCATCGTTGACACGCGGCGCCAGGAGTTTGTAACTGCTATCTCGCGCGAGACCGGGAAGCCGCTCTGGGAGTCGAATCAAGAGGTAGATACGGTCGTCAAGAAGGTCGACTTAAGCATCGCGGCTTATGCCGAACGAACTGGTTACCATGAACAACCGCCGGGCCAGGCTCGCTCCGTCTTGTCGCATGCGCCCCATGGTATCGTCGCCGTCCTTGGTCCATTTAATTTCCCGGCGCACTTGCCGAATGGGCATATCGTGCCCGCGTTGATTGCCGGGAACTGCGCCGTGTACAAGCCGAGCGAACTGGCGCCGTTGACCGGAGCCCTGATGGCAGATTGCTGGCGAGAAGCGGGGCTGCCGGCCGGTTGTTTAAGCCTGGTGCAAGGCGATCGTTCGGCGGCAGAGTCCATTCTCGAACACCCCCAAGTCGCCGGCGTCTTTTTTACTGGAAGCGCGGCCGCGGGTGTCGCTATCCATCAGCGTTTTGCGACCCGGCCTGAGGTAATTCTGGCTTTGGAAATGGGCGGCAACAATCCGATGGTCGTCCTGAATACGAACGATGCGGCTGCGGCCGCGCGGATCGTGGCTGTCTCGGCGTTTATCAGCGCCGGTCAACGTTGTACGTGTACCCGGCGATTGATCGTAGTCGGCGAAGAGATCTTGCCTGAGCTCATTCGGGTTACAGAAACGATCCGAGTCGGTGCTCCCAATGATCTTCCTGAGCCATTCTTAGGACCGGTCATCAATTCTCCAGCCGCCAACAAAGTCCTAAACGCACAGAAAGACCTCGCGGCAAACGGAGCGAAAATTCTCGTTGAATGCCGGCCGGCCAAAAACGAAATCCCATTTCTCAGGCCCGGCATCTTAGATGTAACCGCAGTCGACCACCCACCGGATGAAGAGATTTTTGGGCCACTGATTCAACTGACCCGGGTTGCGGATTTTGATGCCGCGATCATCGAGGCGAACCGGACCCGGTTTGGCTTGGCGGCAGGTTTAATCGGCGGCACAGAAAAAGACTTTGAGGTCTTTCGGCGCCGGGTCCGAGCGGGCATCATCAATTGGAACCGGCCCACCACGGGAGCCAGCAGTGCGGCGCCATTCGGTGGTGTCGGTCTATCCGGGAATCACCGTCCTAGCGCGTTTTACGCCGCGGATTATTGCGCTTATCCGGTGGCGACGTTACAGAGTTCCGAGCTGAGCCCGATTGATTATCCGGGGCTGGGGCAGACGTGAGAAGTTGATTAGTCGTCGCGGTTCTTCTTCCGCGCCCCCAGGCAGCGCTACAGAGCTGATCCCTCTTTCTTGAGTTGCGAGCTCTAAAGATCTGGCTCCTACCACGGAGCCGTTTTTCAACAGCCTGCTAAGCTATTTCCCAGTCGTGTACGAACAGTACCAAATCTTATTGCCCTCCGTATCCAGAAAGCTTCCTACCGCGTGGACCTGGTCATAAATTTCTACCGCGTCAGAAATGACGACTCCGCGGGAACGGAGTGCCTTTTCGGTTTCACGGGCATCATCAGTCTCAACGGTGATACGCGGATTCGGATTTTGAATCGGAGGTTGATCCCAGTCCGCTTTTAACATCAGGATGGTGTCGCCTATCAAATAACCAACCTGCTGTTTTTCTTCATAGGCCGGTGTTAAGCCTAGCGTCTCGCCATAAAATTTATTCGCCCGTTCAGGATCAACGACAGAAATAGCAATGACTCTGACGCGGCGAAACAAGGGGGATTCTGTGCTCATACTTGACGGTCGCAGTGGAACTCAGTTTGGGTTTATGTTCTGGTTAACGTGAAAGAAATTGGTGGGATCATATTTCCGCTTAATTTCCACTAGCCGCTGATAATTGTCTCGATAAGTGGCCTTAATCCGGTCGACTCCTTCTTCCATCATGAAGTTCACGTAAGCACCCCCCATGCTATAGGGATGAACTGCCGCCCAGTAGTCTTTCGTCCAGGCGGTTATCTTAGTCGCGTTCGCCGGCTCCGGGTCAACCCCGACAATCACCATCGACCATTTCGCATCACGATAACTGAAGGCAGTGTCTTCCCGGCCGACTCGACCAGCAAAACCATCCACCGGATACAAATGCATCGTCGATTGAAGAGACGGCAGTTGAGTGCCGAATTTTAGATGTTCTTCGACGGCTGCGTCTGGAATTTCCTTGAGAAAGTCGCCTCTCCAATACCATTGGTGACCCGGTGGATAGAGAGCGTCGAACATGCTCTGCAAAGCCAGATACGGCATCGGCCCAGTCAGTTCGAACCGAGGCGGCCGGAAGCTCCGCACGGGACGAAACGCTTTTTCCACCTGATCTAAGGGACCACAGTAAGCCCAGACAATGCCACACATCGTTTTGGTGTGGAGCTCCTCAGGAAATGGTGGACCAGGCGGCACTTTCAGGAAGGCAAAGAAACCGTATAGCTCATCAGGAAGCTTGGGCAACGTCTCCCGATACCATTCCAACACTTCACGTGCATGTTCTAGATCCCAAAGCATGGGCCCGGCGAAAACCTGATCAACCGGTTGTGCTTGAAACAGGAAGGACGTTACCACGCCAAAGTTGCCTCCGCCGCCGCGAATGGCCCAGAAAAGATCCGGATTATTCTTGGCGCTGGCGGTGACAAAGCTTCCATCGGCGAGCACGAGATCGGCTTCCAACAGGTTATCCAGCGCCAAACCATATTTCCGCGTCAGATGCCCGGTTCCGCCGCCCAACGTAAGGCCGCTTATTCCCGTTGTTGAAATTATCCCAGCGGGAACTGCGAACCCAAATTCGCCTACTGCATGGTTTAGGTCTGCTTGCGTACACCCGGCTTCCGCTCGGACGGTGCGGGTAGTAGGGTCAACTCGGACGCCCTTCATGGCGGATAGATCAATCACCAGTCCATCGTCACAAACGCCTAAGCCGGCGCCGTTGTGGCCGCCGCCGCGTACCGCGACAGTTAGCACATTCTCCCTGGAAAATTTGATGGCGGTTCGAATATCCGTCACGTTGGCGCATCGGACGATCACTTCCGGATGGCGATCAATCATCGCATTATAGACTTTACGAGCAGTCTCGTAGTCCGGGCTGGTACGCGTGATGACGCTCCCGCGTATTGCTGCGGTTAAGACCGTAATTTTCTCTTCTTGCATGGATTCGATAGGTGGCAGGTGGATCTTGGCCCCTCAGGGGTCACAGCCGATTCAGGAGCCTCTGAAGAGTTACTAAGGTTTCTCGGAACAGAAGTTCCGCGGGAAATGGAATCACCTTTCATCTTTCACGCCTCTCTCGCTTCCCAATTCGGATAAACATTGTAAAATGCAATGTTCGATAAGTGGCGCAGGTGATACCTAATGACAGCTCCGTTACTGGTAACGCTCGTGAATTCCGAACGACGCGTTGGAGCGAAGTTTTACTTTCTGCTGAAAGTCAGGCGCCCGGCTCAAAACAAGCACTGGCCGATCTATGCCGGCTCTACTGGTACCCACTATATGCCTACGTCCGGCGACGAGGTTATACGCCGGAGGATGCTCAAGATCTGACGCAGGGTTTTTTTCTTAGCTTGCTGGACCGAAAAGCCCTTCGCCACGCCACCCCGCTCCGAGGAAAATTCCGTTCCTTCCTCTTGAGCTCGCTACAAAACTATCTGTCCGATCAATTGGACCGGGAGCGAACCCTGAAACGAGGAAGAGATATCCAGTTTGTGCATTTCGATTTCGAAGACGGGGAAGGGAGGTATCAGTCAGAGCCCGCCGATCCTTTGACACCGGAAAAGATATTCGATGCGCGCTGGGCAATGACACTTCTGGCGGAGGTTCTTCATTTACTCAGGACGGAATACGCAGCTCTCGGAAAAACTTCGATCATCGAAACGCTTGAACCTTACCTAGACCCGGCTAACAGCCGGAAATTGCTAACCTACGAAGAGGCCGCGGCAAAACTCCAGTTGAGTGTCGGAGCGGTCAAATCCCTCATCCACCGGCTACGCAGACGGCATCATACCCTTTTGCGCGAAGAGGTCAGCCGGACAGTAACCAGCCCAGCTTCAGTGGACGAAGAGTTGCGCTCTCTATGCGATGCTTTTATCGCGGCCGAGGGCCATATCGCTTCGTGAAAACGCAAGGCCAACGCGTTTGTTCCGTCTGCGGAGGTTTCGTTCCCGCAGAGAGCGACCTCTGCCCAGTGTGTTTGTTACGAGGCGCCATCGAGGATGGGATCCAAGCTGGCGATACAGAGTTTGACCCGATCGACCTGCTCGCTGATCGCCGCCTTGATCATTACGAAATCCTGCTCCGCGAAGATGGAAAACCTCTCGAACTGGGTCGTGGCGCCATGGGTGTTACCTACAAAGCAATCGATGTAAATCTTCGGTGTCCTGTAGCCCTAAAGGTGATTGGCGCCCGATTCATCGGGGATCAGGCTGCCTGCCAGCGGTTTGTCCGAGAGGCTCGGGCGGCAGCCAGCGTCCGCCACCCAAATGTGGCTTCTGTATTCCATCTCGGAATGCTCCAGGAAAACTACTTCTACGCGATGGAATTTGTCGCCGGCGAGTCTCTGGAAATGTTGATCCGGCGTTTCGAACGTCTGAAAGTCGCGGACGGGCTTAGCATCTTAGCTTACGTGGCCGGCGGGTTGGACGGGATTTGGAAGCAGAACTTGATCCATCGAGACATCAAGCCCGCCAATATCATGGTGACCACGGAACGCGATCAGATCGTTAATGCGAAGATCATTGACCTTGGCTTAGCGAAAAGTGGAGTTGAACCAGGCGCCGGTTCGGAGGTCTCGGCAGTGGGAACATTTGCCGGGACCGTCGAGTACGCCAGCCCGGAACAATTCGGTGGCTTGAGCGGGGACATTCGTTCTGACCTCTATTCGCTGGGAATTACCTTTTGGGAAATGCTGACAGGAGGGCTCCCGTTCTCCGGTACCCCTAGTGAGCTGATGCACTGCCATCAGAGAAGACGTTTGCCGATCGAGAAACTTGCCGGCTTACCTCACCCGGTGGTCGTACTGATTGAGGTTCTTTTGGCGAAAGACCCCTTCGATCGTTTCCAAAACCCTCCTCAACTACTCCGAGCTGTTTCCAGCGTGATAGAGGCGATCGACTCCGGAAAACGACTAACGCCATGCAAACTACGATCATCAGGCAACGATCCGGTTCTTTTGCCGACACTGCCGATCGAGAAAAACAAAAATAGAAAAATCGGGCCAGTCGGGGCCCCAGCAGGCAAGTGGACCGTTCCGGCGATCGCCGGAGGGTTATTGCTGATCGGGCTGGTTTGGTTTTTGGGATCTCGCACCGGTTTCTTGGATCTACCGAACGCAACCATTGGCCACTCAGAAAAAAGCATCGCGGTACTTCCATTCGAAAGCCTCGGTTCGAACCAAGAGGACCGCTATTTCGCCGACGGCATACAGGAAGAAATCTTGAGCAATCTGGCCAGAGTCGCCCAACTAAAGGTCATCAGCCCGACGTCGGTTAGGCAATATCGAGGGGAAACGAAACGAGATGTAGGCCAGATCGCGCAAGCATTGGGAGTCACCAACGTGCTTGAGGGGAGAGTTCAGCGAAATGGTAATCGGGTCCGAATCACTGCAGAACTGATCGATGCTCCTGATAATAGGACGATTTGGGCTGCCTCTTATGACCGTGACCAAACTGACATTTTTGCTATTCAGAGCGAAATCGCTCAGACCATCGCCAGTAAACTCAATGCCAGCCTCTCACCGGAAGAGGGCCAAAGCATCGCTGCGAAACCGACCGACAGCGTTAGAGCATACGATCTCTACCTCAAAGCGAAACTGATAGTCGATGAAGCTGTCATTAAGTGGGATACAGACGCCTTAGAAAAGCCGTTGCGTGACGCGGTTAGTCTCCTTGAGCAGGCAGTCGAGCTAGATCCGAATTTTGCCTTGGCCTACTGCACTTCCGCTATCGCCCACGATTTCATTTATCTCCTTTATGAGCATACCCCAGAACGACGGGCTTTGGCTGACGCCGCGCTCAATAAAGCTTTGAGACTGCGCAGCGACTTGCCGGAGGTTCACTTAACCTACGCAAAGCACCTTCATTGGGCATACGGCGACTATAAGGCGGCAAGAGTACAATTAGCTGTTGCCAAGCTGGGGCTACCCAACGACAGCCGGATCTCGGCTCTTGAGGCGGACCTCGACCGACACGAAGGCAAATTTGATAAATCAATCCAGGAGTTTAGCAACGCACTCGCGAGGGACCCGCTCAATGAGAATCTGATATCGAATCTCGCCCTTTGCTATGGTTACGTCCGCCAATACCCGGCTTCAGAGCAGATGTTTCATCGACTGGCCGAACTGGCTCCCGACCTGGCTATGGTGAAAGTCCAAAAGGCTGCCGTTGTGGACTTCAATGAAAGAGGGGATACCGGCGCAGTTGAATCCGCGCTCGCCCAGCTTCCGAAAGCGCAGGCAGCCGATAGAGAAGCGCTTTCGTTGCAACTGGCCATCGCCATTACTCGCGAGGAATGGCAGCAGGCAAACGCGTTGATCGAACGGCTAGGAGGAGACGACGAAGGCGAATTCGGGTACGGAAATGTGTCGGTTCCCGTCGAATGTTATTCAATTCTAATCGCGGTTTTGCGAGGACAACAACTGAGCCCATCGTTTGCAAAGACACGCGAGAATTTGAATAACCGAGTGCAGCGGGAGCCTGCCAACGCCGAGCTGCTGAGTACCTTGGCGCTGGTCGATGCTTTGCTCGGAGACAAAGAGAAAGCCAATCCAGAGGCTGAACGTGCCCTCGAGCTGACACCCGTAACCAAAGACGCGATGCATGGCCCGGAGATCCTGAAAAATGTCGCTGCCGTCCATGTATGGACCGGCGAGCTCGAGAAAGCGTTCACCGAGCTGAGTTCGTTAGCGAAAATGCCAAAGGGAATTTCGTACGGAGAATTGAAGTGCGACCAGTACTGGGCTCCGGTGAGAAACGATCCGCGCTACGAAACGATCTTGGCCGAGCTGGCGCCCCAAGTCATCGGTGAGAAGTGATTGGTGAGAGGTGAATGGTGGGACGGAATGATGGTAGCCAGGCATCTGGCAGCCGCGCATGGCGTCAGCGTAAGAAACTGAAGACCGTTGGTCTCTGCCCCGAAGGGGCAACAGGAGGAGCCCAGGGTTTTAACCCTGGGTTAGCCATGCGATATAATGCGCCCTGAAAGTGGCGCCAGAAGGTTATCGCCAGGGGCATTAACTTTCCAACTCGACCATATCGCCCAGTCTAGTGCCACTTTCAGGGCACATCGTTTTAACATTACCTGAACCAGGGGTTAAAACCCCTGGCTTAGTCCTGTTGCCCCTTCGGGGCAGAGACCGAATGGCCTCGCGGCCGCGGGATACCTGGCTACCATCGTTCAATCCCTCCGGGATTCCTTGCGCGTGGATCTACGCTTTGACAGACTATTCGCTCAACTAGTGCCCAACGAGTGAGTACGAAAGGTCGACGAACCTGTGGAGTCTGTGGAACCTCGCTCGCGGAGGGCACCGAGTCGTGTCCGGTATGCGCATCGCGACGAGCGTTAAATCCAGACTTATTGCTCTTAGCTTTAGAGAAAGACGAGGTCGCAACGGAACGAAGCGAAGGCGCAAGCGAAGCCTCCAAAGCGGACGAAGACGATAACGACGCGGGTACAATCGAGCTAAAGCCTAACTTCGAAGAACTCCGTTTTGGGCATTTCCAGGTTTTGCAGCGCGACGATGGCCAAGTTTTTGAACTCGGTCGAGGCGCGATGGGCATAACCTACAAGGCCTTGGATGTTGACCTGCAGCGCCCGGTGACGCTCAAAGTTATCAACGGTCGCTATCTAAATGACGAATCCGCTCGAACCCGTTTCGTCCGGGAAGCGCGAGCAGCCGCTGCAATTCGGCATTCGAATGTTGCCACCGTATTTCATCTCGGAAAGAAAGGGGAAAACTACTTCTACGCGATGGAGTTTGTGCCCGGTGAAACCCTGGAACGAATCCTCCGCAGAGTTGGGCCTTTAGACCTGAAAACCAGTCTCGGAATTACTTCTCAAATCGCTGCCGGCTTAACTGCCATCCAACAGCAACAGCTGGTCCATCGCGATATTAAGCCGAGCAACATTATGGTGCAGCTCGACGAGGCAAAAATTGAGAGCGTCAAGATTATCGATCTCGGTTTAGCTAAAACGGTCAATGAACCTAGCGCGGCCGGCTCGGTACCAGGATCGTTCGCTGGAACACCTCTATATGCCAGTCCGGAGCAATTCAGCGGTTTGGCAACGGATATCCGATCGGATCTTTATTCTCTCGGAGTCACTCTATGGGAAATGCTCAGCGGCGAGGTGCCGTTTAAAGGTTCTAGCTCGGAATTATTCTACCAGCATCAGCATGCTCCATTGCCGGTCGCAAGATTGACTTTGCTTCCCCAGCCGGCTGTCACCCTGCTCGAGGTTCTCCTGGAAAAGGATCCGGCAAAAAGATTCCAAACCCCCAACGATTTAATCGCCGCCATCGCCGGAGTTAAAACCGCGGTAAGCTCGGGTTCTCGGTTAAACAAAGAAAAATTACGAACAACCCTTCATGGCGAGATCGAACCACTGGATGGATCATGGACCGTAGTCAAACCGCCGGCTTGGAAGCGGCGGCGGTTGGCCGTATTCGCCGCCGGTGTTCTGGTCGTCATTGGGCTAGCCGCGACCTGGTTCTACTACGAGCAGCACCAGGTTTCGTCCGGTTCACCGCTCGATAAATTGACTCAACCGGAAAAGAGTATCGCGGTTCTTCCGTTCGAGAGCATCAGTGCGAATAAAGACGATGCCTATTTCGCGGACGGGATGCAGGACGAAATCCTTAACCATCTCGCCAAGATTGCTCAGTTGAAGGTGATTAGCCGGACCTCGGTGATGCAGTACCGAGCCGCAGCCAAACGAGATCTCCGCCAGATCGCCAATGCGCTTGGGGTAGCAAACGTGTTGGAAGGGGCCGTGCGCCGCAATGCGAATCGCATACGAGTGAGTATTGAACTAATCGATGCCCGCAACGATAACACGATCTGGGCGGATAGTTATGACCGTGATCTCACTGATATCTTTGCTATCCAAAGTGAGGTCGCGGAAACCATCGCTCGGAAATTGACCGCCACACTTTCTCCGGTCGAGCAGCAGACAATTGAAAAGAAACCGACCGAAAATCTTGCGGCCTATGATCTTTACTTGCGAGCCGACGAACTCCTGGCTAACACGGATCTGAACGAGTTTAATTTCGAAAAAACGCTCCTGGATGCGATCGATCTTCTGAGCCAGGCGGTTCACCTAGACCCTAACTTCGTGCTGGCCTATTGCTCGGCCGTTCGCGCGCATGACCTCCTTTACATCTCGTACGATCCGTCTCAGACGAGACGGGCAATGGCCGATGCCGCTATCGCGACTGCTCTGCGTCTGCAGCCTGACCTTGCCGACGTGCATCTCACTTACGCTTATCATCTTTACTTCTGTTACCGGGATTACGAGCGCGCGAGTGTGCACTTGGCGATCGCAAAGCCCGGGTTGCCGAACAGCGTCGATGTAATTGAGTTGCCGGCATTTATCGACCGGCGGCAGGGTCGCTTTGAAAAGGCTATCCAAGGCTTCACCGCCGCGATCCAGCTCGACCCGCGCAATGCTAATCCAATCTTAGACCTGGCGTACACGCTGTATGCCGATCGGCAGTTCCGCGCCGCCGCAGATGCTTACGACAGACTGATCGCCCTAGTGCCCGGAGAAGCAGCATACAAAATAGAAAAGGAATTGTTCGTAACCTTTATGGAAACCGGCGATGAGAGCGGTCTCCGGAAAGCCATTAGCCAGACGCCAACGTCAGCGGCGCCCGATCGAGGCGCTCTATCTCTCAACCTGAGTCTGGCTTTATATGATCGTGATTGGGCGCGCGCGAAGCAGCTGGTAGACCAACTGCAAAAGGCCGGCGGTGAAGATAACGGAGATTTCAGCTATGCCCCGGTACCGGTCCCGGCAGGCTGCTACTCGATCTTACTCGCGCGGTTACAGGACGAAGAGCCACAACCTGAGTTTCAGCAGACTCGCGACCTGCTCAGCAACAAATCACAGGCAGCTCCGAATAATGCGCTGTTGCTCAGCGCGTTGGCGGTAGTGGACGCCTTATTAAAGCGAAATGAGGACGCGGTCGCCGAAGCGCAAAAAGCGGTAGAACTATTGCCGGTCTCGAAGGACGCTATGGACGGCCCCACCGTTCTTACCAATCTGGCGGTAGTCTACGCCTGGACCGGCGCAACCGATCAAGCATTCGAGCAGTTGGCCACAGCCGCAAAAACTCCACATGGTATCTATTACGGCCAACTAAAGAAAGATCCGTGGTGGGATCCGTTACGGAAGGACGCTCGTTTCGAGCAATTGTTGGCGCAGTTAGCGCCAGGGAAATAACGGGTGACGCTCGACGCTTTCCCGAAGCCCAGCGCCTGGAGGGGAGCCGCTTTGCAACGTGGCAGCTCTGCAGGTCGGCAGCAAGCGGCTCCCGAGAACGTCTGCTGGTGTCGCTATGTCCCAGCGCGTATTTGGGAACGTCTCCCCTGTCAGGACAAAATATTGATCGACCCTTGAAACAACCACTCATCCGGATTCTCGACCAATCCATGACGAACCGGATTGTTCCGCACATAAAGCCATTTCTGATCGTACTCGTCACTGCTTCGGATTTGGCGATCCCAAAAGCTTCGCTGCCAAATGGGCTTTTCGTTGACGTCTCGCCAACGCCGAGAAACAAAGGACTTCCAGGCCGCAACCCAGTTTTCTAACCGATACCTGGCAAGGTGCCCTTCTCCGACGAACGCATGAATATGCTCCGGCATTATCACATAGCGACCAACGGTATAGTCACCGCATAGGGTCCAAGACTGGCGAATCAATTGGTGTACCCATTCATGCGCCAAGATTTTTCTTCGATTCTTGGTACAGATGGTCAAGAGCAGGATCACCGCATCGCGATCCAACGGTGTTAAGTGGGGCGGATGTTTGCGGTCCGGCAATATCATAACTCTATTATGGTATGTTTTATACTTGCGCAATCAATCCCGATGGGCGCGCTGGGCCATAGCGATACCGGCAGACGTTCCCGGGAGCCGCTTGCTGCCATCCTATAGAGCTGCCACGCGATAAAGCGGCTCCCCTCCAGACGCTGGGCGATAGCGACACCTGCAAACGTTCCCGGGAGCCGCTTGCTGCCATCCTACAGAACTGCCACGCGATAAAGCGGCTCCCCTCCAGGGCGCTGGGCGATGGTAACACCTGCAGACGTTGCCGGGAGGCGTTGGACGCCTACAACGCGCCGGCCCATCACCCCAACGGAAATTCTTCCAATCGTGCTTCTAAGCGCTTTCGCAGCGCTTCGCGCGCGTTCTCGGCAGTCTCTTCTGCCGCGGCAATTGCAACACAGAGCGTTATCAATCCTTCCAGATCCCGGAGATCAATAAACTCCGCATCGATCCGATCGTCCGGCGTGCAGTTGTGGTAGTTGCCCAGAGCGATGCAAAGCGCAGCTGATCGATACCCGTAGAGCTGAAATGCGCTGGCTTCACACGCACCTCCAGGCATCAGACATCTTTGAAACCGGATCGGTTGCGGTTCCGAATTGTTTCCAGAGGCGAAGCCCGCTTTTTTCGCGACCTCGACAAAAAGATCCGTCGTTTGTGGATCGAAAATCGAGATCCGATCTCCGACACGAATGATCGGTCCCTCTCCCATTTTGGCGGGAAGAATTTCTTTACTCGTCTCAAGCGAAATGATCGTAGCATCCGACGGCAGCAGTTTCGATCTCGCCAGATGAATGGCGCCGACGAAACCGACTTCTTCGGCTCGCGTAAAAACGCCCGCAACCGATCCACCAAATCCGGTTTGAGCCAATGTCCGCAACATCGCTATAATTGTCGCGCAACCAATCAAATCATCGCAGGCCCGCGAATAAAGCCGGTCGCCATCCAGCCTGAACGCAGGTAAATCCCACATCCCGAACTCCCCGAATTCGCGCACCTGAGCTTTGTCTTGGAGACTTTGAGGCACACCTCCCAAGAAGCGACGGACCGGACGCAATTGCCATCCCGGATGATCCATGTGGGCAACGAACGCGTATTTCGGCCGTTCGCCGCCGTACCAAGCAATGAGATTGCCGTACTGATCCGCTTGCAGCTCCAGTCCCCGAACCCCGCGCAGTTGGCGCTCAATCTCCGCCCGAACGGCGCCCTCGAACATCGGGGCGGTCGGGCACTCGAGCAGCGGTTGGAGAATTTCCAGAAGACGGTCACGGTTCAGCATGAATAGCAAATAGCAGACAGCAGATAGCAAAGAAAACGGAGAACAACCGCGAATGCACACGAATGGACACGAATGACAGAAAAGAACCAAACCGCAGATGAACGCAGATCTAGACACATAAGAACGGCAGGATCGCCGTCAACCTCTAGCTTTTATTCGCGTCCATTCGTGTCCATTCGCGGTTAAATTTGCTATTTGCTATCTGCCCTATGCTATTTTTACGGTTCCGACAGTCAGCATGATTAAGAAAGTCCGTTATTGGTTCGAATTTGTCTTCATCGCGTTCTTCGCTCGGATCATCCCTCTGGTGCCCCTACGTCTGCTGCACGCCCTCGCCTGGATTCTGGGCTGGGCGGTTTACCACTTGGATCGTCGGAGCCGATTAGTTGCGCTGGCTAATCTGGAGGCCGCCTTTGGTGATCAATACACGCTTAAAGAGCGCGAGCGGATTGCGAGGAGATCCGTGCAGGGGTTTGGCCGCAGTTTTCTCGAACTGTTTTGGTCGCCTCGTTTGAACCGGCAAAACATTCACCGCTTTGTTCGTTTCGCGGACGAAAAACGTTTTGAGGCAATGCTCAGCACCAAACAGGAACAGCCGGTGATCGGGATTACCGTTCACTTTGGCAATTTTGAGTGGGGAAGCGCTTTGTTCGGCTTCCGTGGCTACGACGGATACGTCCTGATGCAAAGGTTCAAAAATGATCGTCTGACCGCTCTGTTTCAGGGTTTCCGGGAAGTATCGGGCCAGAAAAGCGTGACCCAGGAACAATCGATGATTCGCTTTTTTAAAGCGCTCAAACGAGGAATCCCGGTCGGTATCCTCATTGACCTGACTCTGAAGATGTCGGATCCCGGCCTGATCCTACGGGCTTTCGGCCTTTGCATGCGCACAACCATGATGCACACCGTCCTTCAGGAACGAACCAAGCAACGAATCTTCCCGTTCATCACAGTTGCTGACGCCCAGGGTTACACCGTTCATCTTCTGGATTTCATCGAGTTTTCACCGACGGCGTCGCGAGACGAAATCGCTCAGACTTGTTGGAACAGGTTTGAGCCGTTTATTCGGCAACATCCGGAACAATGGCTCTGGGGCTATAAGCACTGGCGTTACCGGCCACCGGTCGACGATCAACGTTATCCGTTTTACGCGAATCGGTCGGAACTTTTTGACGCGGAATTTAACAAGACGTTGACCGCCGCTGCAACACCCGGACCGGAAAAGAAATAGTGATCTGCACAACAAGATCGCGGGGATCCGACGTCGCCAACGGTTCTGAGAGGCCGTGCAAGCACCTCGGTAGCGGTCCCGCGGACGCGGGATCCATGAGGTCTTACGGTAAACCATGCCTCCATGATGTATCGGAGCTGCACGTGTGCCTTACCTCAACACGCAGTCGCCATTCCAGCGCTCGGATGGCGACTGCGCGTTGGGCTAAGGATGATCAGTTGCTTCGGTTCAACGTTAGACAATCCACGCCATTAAACCTCATGGATCCGGCAGCCGCCGGACCGCTACCGGGGCGCGCATCGGCAGCCGCAAGGATCCGCCATGGCTTTGTCATCCATCCTCTCCGCCAATCCCGCTCTGCCAAGCCGGATCCTCCGCGCCGTCAACGCGTTGCAAGGTCTCAGGCGTCGCACGATCAAAGGGGTTCGCCAACCTGCGGGGCTCCGCGACCCACGGATCGCGAGGACGCGATCCCTCCTCCTATATGCGATCTCTGCGGCTTGGTTGTGAACCGATCTGCCTGGTGGCTTTTTGTTAGTTTGTCGTTAACGTCAAAACGTGAGCAGGTCATTCAGCGATTTGGGCGAAAAGGAAGTGCTCGCTCTGGCGATTTCACTCGAAGAAGAAGACAGCCGAATCTATCGAGACTACGCCGAGAGGATGAAAGAAAAGTATCCGGAAACCGCATCAATTCTGCAATCGATGTACGAAGTGGAACTCTCGCATTACCGCCGTTTAATCGAGATTTTCCAAGGCCGGTTTGGCGATCATGTTCCTTATTTGCGACGCCAGGATGTAAAAGGATTTATTAAGCGCAAACCGATCTGGTTAGATCTACACCTGAAACCAAAACGGGTGCGCCAGGACGTGATGGCCATGGAAGCAGAAAGCCGCCGCTTTTATCAGGAGGCTGTAGAGCAAGTTAAATCCCCCGAAGTCCGCGTGCTTTTGCAAGAACTCGCCGCGGTGGAGGAAGATCACCAAGAGATTTTCGTGGAAGAAGTCAAAAAGAAGAAAAAGTCCGGAGCGCTGGCGGAGGAAGACGAAAGGAGCTAGGAGCTAGAATCTAGGAGCTAGGAGGGGCGACTTAAATGGGCTACGAGAGGTGTTTCAGGCTGAAAGCCGTAATGAATCTCTGGTGTTGCTTCTTGTGTAGGCAATCTGCGCTGTACGGCGCCTCCTAGCTCCTATCTCCTTCTCTCTATGGGCAAGATTTACCCCTCAATCGACGATAAACTGAAACATTGGCTCGGCGCCCAAAAGGTCTTCTTTGTCGCGACCGCTCCCCTTTCATCCACCGGTCATATTAACTGTTCCCCGAAGGATGGCGCGTCCTTTCAGGTCCTGGACGAACAAACCGGCGTTTACCTCGATCTGACCGGGAGTGGGGTTGAAACCATCGCCCATTTGAAGGAGAACGAACGCATTGTCCTCATGTTCTGCGCGATGGCAGGGCCGCCAAAGATTGTCCGCTTGCATGGTCGCGGCGAACCGGTTGAGCCTGGGCATCCGGATTTTGAGTCGCTTCGAGCAACCTTCCCGGACACACCCGGACTGCGCGCCTTTATTCGGATCCGATTAAGTCGCATCTCGGATTCCTGCGGTTTCGGTGTACCCGTGTATGAGTTCCGCGGCCAGCGATCGCAGTTGAAAGAATGGGCAGAGCGAAAAGGTGAACCGGCACTGGCCGTCTACCGGAGAGAGAAAAACAGCTGCTCGATTGACGGACTGCCAGGACATGAAGGTTAGGAGAACCTCACAGAAGATCACAAAGGCCACAAAGACAGAAATGTTGAATCGGACGGAACGGAGCGAACCGAAAAAGCCGCGTCCAAGGTAAACAAAACGTCCCGGAGGTTAAGATCCGCAGATTACTCAGATTACGCAGATTTCTCGTTTGGGATCATAACGCCGTCCGTGATTGGGAGGACCAGACGAATCGCTCATGTTGCAAGCTTCTCGTTCCGAAGTTGATGAGGAGACCCCTTTCGCATCTGCCAGCCTTTAGGTAATTGAGAACTTGCGCGGTTTCCACGTCCCCGAGTTTTCCCAGGGCCTTGAGTTCGACGATGACAGAGTCGTAACAGAGTACGTCAGCTCGATATGATGACTGCAGTTTTCGCCCCTTGTAAAAAACCGGCATCTCGGCTTGAGCCCGAAACGGAATCTTTCGATCGTTGAATTCCAGTTCGAGCGCCTCTTGATAAACCGATTCCAGAAAACCGCATCCAAGTTCTCTATGAACCTCGAACGCAGCTCCAATGATTTGATAGGTTTGACCATCCACGGACTATATTAATACACAAAATTATAAAGTTGTATACAGGTTTTTGCTACCGCGAACCTCAACCACCGAGAGCCGCCTATCCTTTCAGAAAGAAATCTGCGTAATCTGCGTAATCTGCGGATCTCTAATCTACGGTTGCGTCGTCACCATATCGGAAAAATCTAATTTCGTATCCGGTGTGATAATGTCCGGGGGCAGCGGCGTCTGCTTAAAGTTAAAGCAATCCAACATATCGTTCGAATCGCCGTCCCGGTCAGTCAGCGGCTTTAAGTTAAACTTCTTCTCAATTAGTTTCAGTGGAGAGGTCAAATCAAAACGGGTATGAATGATATGCCCGGCCTTCGCATACGGCGAGATCACCAGGCAAGGCACGCGGGGCCCGAACCCGTACTTATCGGTGTGATCCGGACGGACGTGATCGTAGAAACCGCCGTAATCATCCCAAACAATGATAATCACAGAATCGTTCCAATAAGAACTCTGCATAACGGCGTTGACCAAGCCGGTAACATAGTTCATTCCGACAGTCACATCCTGCGGCGGATGCTCGCTTTCTTGCACACTCGGCACCAGCCAGCAAACCTGCGGGAATGAGGTGCCTTGCAGATCGGTGAAGAACTGGCTCGTATAAACCAGATGAGTCATCAAAGCCGGATTTTTCTGAAACTGTGCAAACGCCGGCAACGGGTTCCAAATGGTATGAACCTGGGGCTCCGCTTCACCGCTGCTGGTTAGGAACCCATCATAATATTTCCAGGACACGTTCGCCGACTCCAACAAGTCGCACATGGTCTGAAACGTATAAGTCCCGGGTTCTTCGCCGGTTCCCGGCGCTCCCGCTGGATTATAAACCAGACCGCCGGATTGAGCCGCCACCGTATAAAGATGATTCGGTTGGCTTGGTCCCATCAGAGATGAAAAAAAGCGGTCACACAATACATAGTTCCGCGCGTAATCCCAATAGTTCGGGATCTGGGTGTAATCCATGTAAGAAAGCGTGTTGAGGACCCAGCTGGGCGGAGGTGGTGGCGGCGGCTGAGACGGAGGTGTGCCGAAAGGGGTCGGAGTCGGCATCCCTTGAATGTCTTCCGGATCGGGAGTGGGAATCGGTTTAGCCCGCCAGTAATACCGCAGTGCGGCTGGCCATTCTGCCCAAACAAATCCGTCCATTCTTCCATGGTCGTAGGCAGTGTGCGCTGCTTGCCAAGCATGAGACAGATCCTCAGGGATAGCGTTTCCCGATAGATGGAACGGTTTGTAGATGCGCGGACCACCCGGTTTTTCGGCTAACTTGGTCCCGGGTTTAATTCCATCAGCCTTCGGATAGGTCCCGAAATAATTATCAAAGGAATGGTTCTCCTGGATGATATAAATGAAATGATTGATGGGAATCTTATCCGACGAATTTGCGTCCTGTGCATTCAGGACGCCGGGAAAGCACAAAAGAGCTGCTGGGGCGCAAGCAACTGATAAAAAGCGCCAGACAACTGCGAATCGCACTTGGCACATGCCAATCAGACGATTGAGGAAACCACGCTGTTACGAAAATTACCGCGAATGGACACGAAGGGCCATTCGGTCGCCCCGAGTTTCTTCACAGCAAGATGATTAAGACTTCGGCCTGAGCTCAGCCGAATGGCCACAGACTTTTACTATGAGGAAAAAATCTAGGTAGGGCCCGAATTAGTCTTCGCGGCCTTTGTGACCTTGCTGTGCAATTGAAGGTTGGGCCGACCTTCGTTAGCTTCGTTGCCTTCTGTGAGAATCATTTTTGGACTCGTCTTTATCGCAGGTTGGTTGGTTCTGATCGGAACAGCGGAGGCGGGACCGCCATTTGTCACGGACGATCCGGAGGTTCCTCCGGTGGGCGGCTGGGAAATCAATATCCCCTTTACCTTGAATCGTACCCCTGGCTCAACCCAGATGAACGCTCCTTTGCTCGACATGAACTATGGTTTACCGCAACTTCAAATCGAGTTCGATATACCGGTAGCAGTTTCGAGTGATGACCGGAAAGGAACCAATGCCGGACTCGGTGATCTTTTGTACGGGATCAAGTGGCGATTCTTCGACGACGAGAAAACGCGGACTCAAATCGGCATTTACCCGCAGATGTTCGCTCCAACTGGTAACTACCGGGAAGGCCTCGGGGGCGGCCGGCCAAACTACATCTTGCCGTTAGTGGCAGAAAGGAGCTGGGGCAAATGGACATTATACGGTAACGTTGGTTACCGGCTGCAGACCGCTCTCGGCGAACAGAGCTATTGGTACGCCGGCAGCGTCTTGCAACGTGATGTCACGGAACGACTGAGCCTCGGCGTTGAGCTTTTCGGCAATACACCGTCCGTCCCAAATGGCCGGCCCGACTTGGCCTTTAACATCGGCGGTAGCCTCAAATTAAATGATCATCTGAACTTCATTTTCACAGGAGGTCGCGACCTGGTTGGCGATACCCACGCGATGCTATACCTGGGTCTGCAGATCGTGACGAAGTAAGACAGAAAAATCTCACGCAAAGCCGCCAAGAAAAAGGTCGCGAAGATTGCAAACTTCGTCTTAGCTCCGTAGGAGCAGCATCTTTATAGACACGCTGGACGAAAATTACGACTAGCTCCGTAGGAGCGACATCTAATCGCGCCTGGTTCGTTCTTGTCCCACCCACCGTGTCACAGTACCGTGTCACAGACGCTATGAGAAAAAAATTGGGGACCAAAGCGGAGCGGCGGCAGCCGGCAGAATTGACCGAGGGGGCGCACAGGACCGAAACCAAATCGGTTAGCATTCGTGGGCTCCGTCAAGATTGGCGTCGAGTAAAAGACCTGGTTGCTCGCGGGTCAAAGATTGTGGTCACTGATAATGGCGTCCCCATCATGCAGCTCGTACCGATCGACAGACCGGCGGAAGCGAACTTCGATTGGATTGCTAATTTGGAGACGATCCGCAAGATCACGGAAGGGAGAAGCACAGGCGGTAACGCGGTGCTGGAGGAACGAGCGTCTTATAAGTCGTAAGTGGCGACGTACACGGATACAAGCCTGCTCGTTGCCTTTTACGCGAACGAGAACTCCGCTCCGGAGGCAGCGCGATTGCTGGCGAGCAATGCCGGGCCGGTGCCGTTTAACCGGATTTTAGAGCTTGAGCTTCGCAATGCCCTTCGTCGCAAAGTACCGAGAAGAGAGGCAACTCCCGCGCAGGTCGGCAATTTTCTCAGTCAGTTAGAGTCCGATTTGTCTCAAGGGATTCTCGTATGGCAAGCGCTTGACTTCGACCAAGTCTTCGACCGAGCCGAAAACCTGGGAGCGAGATTCACCGAGCGACTGAATACCCTCTCGTTCGATATTCTCCATGTTTCGATCGCGCTCGAACTCGGTTGCGACACCTTTCACACCTTTGATCACGACCAAAGGCGGCTCGCCGCCGCAGCCGGACTGCGAACGAATCGTATCACGACCCAAGCCAACTAAATCCGGCTTAGCCGGTCCGATTCCGTGTTTGTGATGCAGATTCTCCTTATTCCGTAGTCTTGCTATCCATTTGAATTATTTGGCGCCCGAAAAACGAGGCTCGATGGGCCTATCCGCCCTAGTAACAGCGTTTTCGCGCTGGAAATGCATTCGTTTCCGTAATATTACTACATAACTGGCGCCGGTTGGTGTCGCCAGTTTCCCCTCACCCTATGAAAACGTTTCCATTCTTAGCTGTCCCAGCGCGGATAGCACTCCTGATCCCATTGCTGGCGATTGGCCCCGTAGCACATGTCAACGCGGCGTCGACGACAACCCTGGCAATCTCGATCCGGACATTGTCCAGTCCCTATCAAGTCATGTACAAAGTCGGCGCCGAAGCTTATGCCAAACAGGTGGGCCTGCCACTCGAGGTGCTGACCACCGAAGCTAATAGTCAAAAAGGGTTAACCGACATCAAAGCGGAAGTGGCGCGAACCGGCGGCAACGTCGCGTTTTACATCGATCCTAACGATGCCGCCGACGCGGTACCGATTGCCAAGACGCTAGATTCCGCCGGCGTCTATTTCGTGACCTGGTGGAGCAAACCGGCCGACGTAAAGGTCTGGGATTATCCGCATTGGATTGCGCATATCTCTTTTGACGGAGTTGCTGCCGGCACCTATACAGCAACCGAGCTTTTCAAGACCTTCAAAACGCCTGCGCACGGCAAAATCCTCGCTCTACAGGGTCGGCTCGGCGATACCCCGAATGCCGAACGTTGGCAGGGTCTGCAACAGGTGCTTTCGCAGAACCCAGGAGTTCAATTGGTTCAATGGGAATCCGCCCTATGGGATCGCACCAAGGCCTACAACAGCACCAAAGCGATGCTGGTGGCACACCCGGATATCGACGGGGTATGGACTGCGAACGACGACATGGCCATGGGCGCAATTCAAGCACTCAAAGAAGCTGGCTTAGCCGGCAAAGTCCTGGTCACGGGCTGCGACGGGATCCCGGAGATATTCGATGCCATTAAAGGTGGATTGGCCGCCGCGACCATTTTCAATGACGGAAAGTATCAAGCTCAATTGGGGTTGGCGATGTCACTCGCGGCTAAGCAAGGCAAACTCGACGTCAAATCGTTGCCGCACGAGCGCCGCCAATTCGAGATTCCGGCACTCAATGTGAACCGCGAAAACGTGAATCAAGTCGTGCATGACTATATTGAGAACACACCAACTTACGATTTGAGCGATTTCTTCGCCAAATGGTCGAAAGCGATTCCTTGAGCTCCGCTTAAGGCCAAATTCCGAAGAAGTGAAAAATCCGCAGATTACACAGATTACGCAGATTTATTTAGTTACAGCCGGATCGCCGATACCACTTAGCCCGCAAAATTTTGAAACTGGTCCAGAGAGAAATCTCTTCTAATCTGCGTAATCTGAGTAATCTGCGGATCTTAAACTCTTCTTTTGGGCAAAGTTGGCGGAATGATCCTGATTAGTCCCGCCGCTATCAAGTCGTGCTAAGATGTGGAGAAGGAGAACGCCAGCACATGCGGAATGAAGTAACGCTGAAGTTGCGGGGGCAGGCGCCCACCCGGCTGGCGTCTTCCGTCAAAAAATGGCAACAATGGTTACGGGGCAGCGGCGTCAGTGGGCAACTGCTTTGTCTACTTTTGGTCACTGCGGTCTTTACGGCCGCCACTCAGGGGAGATTTCTTTCCTGGGCAAACATTCAAGTCATTCTCAACCTGGCGGCGATCCCGGCAATCATTGCCATCGGCGTTCACCAGGTGGTTGTTCTCGGCGGGATCGATCTCTCCGTGGAAGGCGTGGTCGCGCTGTGTGTGGTGGTCGTTGGACTGCTCGCGCGGAACCAATTTAATTCGAACAACGTGGGGATTTGGATCGTTCCCATCACGTTAGGCTTGGGCGGGGTCGCCGGCATGGTGAACGGGCTGCTAAACACGAAGTTAAAAATCCCCTCTTTCATCAGCACATTGGGGATGAGTTGGGTTCTCTGGGGTTTGGCGGTTTTCGTGAGTAAAGGACAAACGATTCCGCTCGTTGATAACCCGCTCAATGGACTGGTCAACGGCTCGATTTTTGGGATTCCGAACCTTGCGCTGGTGGCGTCGGCGCTCTTGTTGACCGTACAATTCGTGCAGGATCGAACCCGATTCGGGCGGTATCTTTATGCGATCGGCGGTGATGAAGTTTTATCGGCACAAGCCGGCGTCAAAGTTGATCGAACTAAGATCATGGTGTTCACCATGGCCGGAATTTTTTACGGGCTGTCCGCTTTATTTCTAGCCCTCAAGTTGAACAGCGCCCAAGCTATCACCGGCAACAATCTGCTTTTCCCAGCCATCACCGCCGTCGCGGTTGGCGGAGTTGCTTTAACCGGCGGCATTGGCGGAGCCAAGAACGCGGCATTGGGAGCGCTGATTGTTACAGCTCTGAACGACGGTTTGATCCTCGTAGACGTCAATCCTTACGCTCAGGAAGCCGTTAACGGAGTTGTCCTGGTTTTGGCGGTCGCATTAACCATCGACCGAAAGAAACTAGGGTTTATCAAATAGCGGCCCTCGGATTATGCAGGAGCCACCAAACGGTTCACCCACCAAAGAGCTCGTTCTTGATCTGGGCCAAATCACGAAATCGTATCCGGGGGTTATCGCGCTCGACGGGGTGAATCTGCAAGTGTACCAGAACGAAATTGTCGGGCTGGTAGGCGAAAACGGCGCGGGCAAATCGACTCTGATGAAGATCCTGATCGGGAACGTCCAGCCCGATCAAGGCTCCTATCGGATCCGCGGTCAGACCGTTAGACTACGAGATCCCGCTCACGCTATCCGGCTCGGAGTCGGCATGGTTTTCCAGGAAGGCTCCTTGATTCCGAACCTTTCGATCATGGAAAATCTGTTTCTGTGCCACGAAACGGAATTCGAGCGATTCGGGATTTTGTCCAAACGATCGATGCGGGAAGCAGCCCGGACAACCCTGGCAACCGTGAAAGTGGTCGAAGACCTGGATACCCCGATCGCCCAAACCACTCCTGCAGTCCGGCAGATGGTCGAGATCGCGCGTCTGCTTTGGCTCTCCCGGATATATGGCCAGAAAAATCCGGTTTTGATTTTGGACGAGCCCACCACGGTTCTGACTGAGCATGAAAGAGAAACTCTTTTCTCAATCCTCCATGAGATCACCAGCCAGGCATCGATCATTCTAATTTCTCATCGGCTACAGGAGATCGTGGAGAACTCCGACCGCATCGTTGTTTTGAAAGATGGAAAGAATGTGACCGAGTTCAGCTCCGAACGTGCCAGTATCCCGGAGATCGAACACCTGATGGTCGGGCACACTTTTTCGGCGGACCGTTATCGGGAAAACGAACAGATCGAACCCGGTCAGGAAATCGTTCTCAGCGTAGCGAACTTAAGCAAACGACAGGAGTTCGAACCGATCAGTTTCACGATCCGGACAGGAGAAATTCTCAGTTTGGTGGGACTAGTCGGCTCTGGCAAAGAAGCTTTATGCAGATGCATCACCGGATTGGAGAAGCCCGATACCGGCTCGGTTAGCATTGGCGGTAAACGGCTGAATGCCGGTTTCCCGAATGAAGCGGTTCGTTCTGGGATCGGCCATGTACCTATCGACCGAAGAAACGAGGGCCTGGCCTTGGGCATGAGCGTGGCGGAGAACGTGAACTTGTTGGTATTGGACCGGCTCAAGACCGCGAGCCTGATTAGCCCGGCTCAGGAGAAGAGAAATGCTTCAACCTGGATACAGGAATGCCGGATCAAGACCCCTTCTCCATCGACGCTCTGCGCAAACCTGAGCGGTGGGAATCAACAAAAAGTGGTAATCGCTAAGTGGCTCACATCAAAGGTTCGGTTTCTGGTTCTCGATCATCCGACCCGTGGCGTTGACGTTGGAGCTAAGGAAGAAATCTATCGACTGATCCGGAAACTGGCAGGCGACGGCGTCGGCATGATCGTCATGTGCGACACCCTGGAGGAAGACATCGGTCTTAGCGGCCGAATGCTCATCATGAGAGACGGCCGCTTAGTTCGCGAGATCGCTTGTCCGCCGTTCGGAAAACCTGGCCCGAGCGAAATCATTGGCTCAATCGTGTGAAGCCGTACTGAGAATAGCCGCGAAAAGGCACAAAAAGCGCAAAAAAAGACCGCGAATGGACACGAATACACGCGAAGACAAACCGCAGATGAACGCAGATTTACGCGGATAAGACACAGCGGCCCACAGCAAGGGCATAAAGAGCACGAAGATGAAAGACGATTGGATTGGGACGAAGCCTGCCGGTGTGGCTGGGGTGCTTGCAACCGTTACAGCTCGGCGGAAGCGAGCTCGGGTGCCCGCGATCTACTTCTCCATTGGTCTGCTTCTGGTGCTGGTCGTTCTATTTAGCATCGGCAACCAGAACTTCCTTTCACTGTATAACATCAATACGATTGCCGGTTACAGCGCCATTCTGCTGATGGTCGCACTCGGCCAGATGAACACCATTCTGATCGGCGGGATTGATCTCTCGGTCGGCGGCCTCGTGTCATTCATTTCCGTGGTGTTCATTACGTTGATAAAGATTATCGGACTCTGGGCTTTCCCTGCCTGCCTCGTAATCGCGTTGTTAGTCGGATTTTTGAATGGAACTATTCTTACCCGGATCAAAATCCCTTCTTTTATCGCTACCTTAGGCACAGGCGGCATTTTAACCAGTCTCGCGCTTTTGATCTCGCCTTTGCCGGTCGACCTGCCATCTGCGAGTTACGGATTGTTGGATCTCGTCAACGGAACCCTGTTGGGGGTACCCAATCTCCTGCTCTTATCAGTCGCCGGTTTTGTATTTTTTCTGGTTACCCTCCGGTACACCGCGACGGGCCGAAGAATCTATTATACGGGCAGTAACATCAAAATGTCCTGGATGTCAGGTATCGATATCAGCCGGACGCGTAACCTGGCGTTTGTTTTGTCTGGTCTGGGAGCCGGAATCGCCGCGATTATGTTATCCTGTACCCAGTATGGAGGAGATCCCACCTCAGGCAACGTTTACATTCTCCAATCCATCGCAGCCGTTGTCGTAGGCGGGACCGCCCTAACCGGCGGCACGGGCGGGCCGATTAACACCCTGATCGGAGCCTTAACCCTGGGAGTCATGGAAAACGGCATGAACGTCGTCGGAGTCGATGCCTATTTTCAACAAAGTATCCTGGGCCTCGTCATTATTATCAGTGTGGCGCTGACGTTCGACCGAAGCAAAATCGCAACCGTGAAATAGGGAATAACCGCAACCGGAGACAGAAAAATCTCACGCAAAGACGCAAAGGCGCAAAGGTTAAGACAAAAGACGGATTTTAGACAGGAGGCAACAGAGGTAACGGAGATCTCTGTTTTCGACTAGCTCCAGTTTAGAATTTCCGCGTCTGCGGAATGATCGTCAAAATGAGCTAGCCGTCTTTGCAGCACTTTAGATTCTTTTAACGACCTTTAAGCCGAGGATTTGCTCCATCGGCATAAAGTCCCGATCATTGTGCAGCAATTCAAAGCTCCGCTCGATGCAGCCGGTTGCGATGATGACATCGATCGTTTTGCGGACGCTTATCCCTCTCCGTCGCAGGGTACGATAATTGTTAGCTGCCTGCAGACAAAGCTGATAACCTCCGAGCTCATAGAACGGCAGCACCGCAAGAAATGATCGCGCGCGCCGAAAATCTGCCTCCTGGTCAAATCCCTGCAGAATCTCAGTGAGAATCAGATCGCCTAGAGCCACAGGCTGAGCGCCAAGTAACCAATCAAGGCGATCTGTTTGCCAATTCACGACGCCCTTAAAGTAGTCGATCCAGACCGAGGTATCAGCCAGTACCATATGGCGGCTCGACTAGCCTTCCTCAGGAATTACGATCACGTCTCATGCTCTCGAGATCACCAGACCACCGAAGCTTACCGCGTAACGAACGCACTCTCTTCTGACGATGAACGAGCGCCACCAACTTTAGGCCCTCTTCGACCACAGCACGTTTCGTTGCATCCGGGCGCGCTTCGAGCGCAGCCGCCATGAGATCGTCATCGATAACGATATTGGTACGCATGATGTGTATGTTCTTGCAAGGCATACACATTGTCAAGCCGGCCTCGACCGCCGATACCGAAGCTGAGGATCGGACCGCGGTGATGGCGAAGCCCGGCGATTTGATCAGCGGACGGGAAAGTGTGGCGGAGGGGGACACGAGGGCACAGGTGATTAGTGATTGGTGAGAGGCGGGAAAGTAATCTAATCAGTTCAGGATCCACATGCTAGAATCTAGCAGCGAGGAGGCCGGTCATTGCATCCTTGGTCTTCATGATCGTTGTGGTCGTTAGTCTGGATTCTTTGTTTTGCGCTTTTTGTGCCTTTTTGCGGCTATTCTCTTTGGCTATTGGCTATCGGCTATTGATCATCCGCGGAGCGCTATTCACGCAGGGCGGTCACGGGGTTAGTGCGCACCGCCCGTAATGCCGGCAACAAACACGCCAGGAATCCGGCTACTACCAGAACCAGAGCCGCAGAGGCGAGCATGACCGGATCGTTTCCAGATACGCCGTACAAGATGCTATTGATGAAGGGGGCCAGTGCCAGCGCAGTCACCATTCCGAAGGCCAAGCCCAACCCAACAATTCTGAAACCTTGCCACATCACCAGCCCAAGGATGTTCGTTGCATGCGCGCCGACCGCAATACGAACACCAATCTCCCGGCGTTGCGGCCGACGCGGGCTAACAAGCCCAATGGCTACCTTCTCGGCTCATACCGCATCGCCATCGCCCCCGAGCCGAACTCCAGCCGGCTTACGAGCCTCAAGTCGATACGCTTCGACAGCCCCGCGAACAACGTTGGCCCGTGGCCCGCTAGCCTGGGCTGCACCACGAGCTCGTACTCATCGATCAATCCCAGCTCCGCCAACGCGAGCGGGAGCTTTACGCCTGCGACGAACAGTCCCTTACCCGGCTCCTGCTTGAGCTGCTGAACGGCCGTCCCCAGATCCCCGCGCACTAGCTCCGCGTTCCAATCGACCTGGTCCAGAGTGCTCGACACGACGTACTTCTTTGCCGCGTCGATCGTCCGGGCAAAGGGTTCCCCCCAGGGTTCCATCCAATCCGGCCTCACTCCGGTCCGCGCCGGCGGCCGCCACGCTGCCTCCATCATTTCGTAAGTCACCCGGCCAAAGAGGAGGGCATCGACCTGGTTGAGGTTCTCGACCGCGTGACGATGCAACTCTTCGTCCGCGAACGTTTCACGATGATCGCAGCACCCGTCCAATGTGACGTTGATGGAATACCGAAGGGGTCGCATTACGGAAGAGTACCGCCGATGGGGTAGACCAGCAAGGTTAGCCCGCTAGGAGCCCAGCCCGTCGATGCCACCCGACAGGAAACGCTCCTTCCACCGAACAATGGTCGGAGCCGTGGTTCCGAGCTTGTGCTTGATCGTCCGGAACGAGGCGCCTTCAGTCAGCATCAAAATCAGTTTGGCGCGAAACACATATCCGGCTGGCAGCGAACGCGACTGAGAAATCGCGACCAGTTCGTCTTGTTGGGAAGCGTTCTTCAGCAGCACGGCATCAATCAAACTAAAGATCGCCGTGTTAGCACCGATACCAAACCCGAGGATCAGGACGGCGGCAATCGTGAATCCAGGGGACTTCAGGAGAGGCCGAATGGCGTGGCGGAGGGTAAGCACGGTGAAAAGCGAAAAGTGAAAGTGAATTGGTGATTGGTGATTAGTGGAACGACAAGTAATCAGTGAGTCAGTAATCAGGATCAGAAAGGAGCTGGGAGGTGGAATCTAGGAGCTAGGAGTCTTCTTTTTTTGCGTTTCTTGCGTTCTTCCGCCTTCGCCAGGCCTGCGGCGCGACAGGTTTTGCGGCTATTCTTGACTTCATCTTTTGTCATCTGTCATCTGTCATGCGCTCCGCCCTGGCTATTGATCATCCGCGCAGCGCTATTCGCGGAGCGCCGTGATCGGATCAATTCTCGTCGCCCGTAATGCCGGCAGCAGACACGCTAGCAGCGCTGCCAAACCAAGGACCAAGATCGCGATCAGCAACGAGACCGGATCATTGGCTGACACTCCGTAGAGCAGGCTGGTCATTAGATGGGACAAGGCTAGCGTTGTCACAACGCCGATTAGAAGTCCGATCCCTGCTAACTTCAGTCCCCGACGGATCACAAGCTGCAGAATGTTAGTCGACCGGGCGCCGACTGCGATCCGAATACCGATTTCCCTCTTCCGTTGGCCAACGGCATAAGCTAAAAGCCCGTACAGACCAACGGCAGATAAGGACAACGCAGCGGCCGAGAAAAGACCGACCACCAGCGTCGTGATTCGTTCAGATGCGTAAAGCCGATTAATTACGTTATCTAATGTCTCGATTCGAGTTATCGGAAGGTCTGGATCGATTGATGCCACCATTTTCCGAGCCGCGGATGTGAGGCTACCCGGATCGCCAGATGAACGCAAAAGTAACCCCTGATAGTTCAGGTTGTACTGGGTATGCGGAAAGTAAGCTTGAAAATCTCGCTGCCAATAATTGGGGCGAGTGTAACGCACGTGCGGAACAATTCCGACGATGGTGCAGATCTTCTTACCCTCTGAATCCGTTATCTCAATCTGGCGTCCGAGAGGGCTCCCATCAGGGAAATAGGTCTTTGCCATCGCTTCGTCGATAATGACTACCCTTTCGTGACTGGTATCATCTTCCGCGCGGAAATCCCGCCCTTGTAGCAACGAGATGCGGAGCGCCGAAAAATAACCGGGCGAGATCGTATGCCAATCCAGTTTGGGCTCCTGGCCCTGACCAGGGTCAGCTTGTCCGATAATGCGAAAAGACGTCAGCGCGCCCCAGTCGATATCTCCGAAGTAGAACGGCGGAAAATCATTGAACGCCACAGATTCAACCCCTGGAAGCTGACGGGCCTTTTCTAGCACGGCGGCCCAGAAGGCTTGTTTTTGTCCTCGGTCGGGCCTTTGGTTGTCGTCTGGTAAATACTTTTTAGCCTTCAACCAAAGTTCAAGGGTCAGAACGTGCGCCGGATCGAACCCGAGCGGCAAGTTTTGAGCCGCTTGGAAACTTCGGATCAACAGCCCGGCGCTGATTAAAAGGACGCACGCCAAGGCAACCTGACCGACTACCAGAACCGATTGCGTTCGTTGCCGTTGTAGACCGGCAGTACCGGTGCGATTCCCGTTGTCCTTTAACCCTGAGCCAGTATCCGTTTTTGACAAACTCCACGCTGGCAAGATACCCGCCAGGAATGCAACCACAGCGGTGACGATGACCACGAAAAGGAAAGCGTGCGCATCGAGGCTCATTTCTTGGAACCGATATTGAACCCGATAAACGCTACCCACACTTAGCTTCTTAATGAGTTCAATAACCGTTACAGAGACGACCAAACCAAGCACTGCGCCGAGTAATGATAAAAAACCGGTCTCAAGAAAGATCTGACCAGCTAGACGTAACCGGTTCGCTCCGAGCGCCGCCCGCACACTCATCTCTTTTCGACGTGAAAACGCCCGCGCTAACAAAAGGTTCGCGATGTTCGCGCAGGAAATCAACAGTAGACACCCTACCCCAGCTCCAAGTAACCAAATAGCAGGTGAATAATCGTAGACCGTATAATCTCCTCTTCCAGGAGCGGTGACTTGGATTCCATAGCCTTTATCAGTGTCCGGAAACCGAGCAATTAAGTTATCGTGAATCGTATCGATTTCAGCCCGAGCTTGTTCCAAGGTCACACCTGCGCGCAACCGCCCAAAGCAGGCCGCCGGCTGTTCATCCCGCTTGCGCAAGCCAGAATAGAAGAGCGCAAGCGTATTGATCGGTGCATAGATATCGCACGGACTCCAATAATTAATCTGCGCCGGCACCACGCCGACAACCTGAAAACTGTAGTCGCTCAAGGTCAGAATCTTCCCGACGATACTTGGATCGGCATTAAACCGGGTTCGCCAGAAACGCTCACTTAAAACCACTAACAATGGACCCCCGGGAACGTCCTCCTTGTCAGTAAAAGGCCGGCCGACGATGAACGGATGACCCGTAACTTCGAACATACTTGCCGAAATAAAATCGACATTGAGTCGCTCAGCAGTCCCCCACCCGGTTAAATCCAATTTACTGTCACACACCGCAGCCAGACTCTGAAAACTGTGTTGGGCAGCAGAAATATCCAGATAGTCCGGGTAATCGATTGAGTTCTCTTTTCCCTGATACGTCAGGAAGATTTGCACTAAACTGCCAGGGTCCGGATACGGCAACGGCTTCAAGATCACGCTATCGATTGCGCTGAAAATCGCCGTGTTAGTGCCGATACCGAGTCCCAGGATCAGAATCGCGGTGATGGTAAATCCCGGCGATTTGAACAGGAGTCGGAATGTGTGACGGAGGGGGGACATGGGGCAGTGAAAGGTGAAAGGTGAAAGGTGAAAGGTGATTGGTGATTGGTGATTGGTGATTGGTGATTGGTGAAAGACGTTAGTAATCAGTAATCAGTAGGTCAGTAATCAGTAACAGTCTTCGCGTGTATTCGTGTCCATTCGCGGTCCCTTTTTTGCGATCTCTGCGTTCTTCCGCCTTCGCCAGGCCTACGGCGCGACAGGTTTTGCGGCTATTCTGGACTTCATCTTTTGTCATCTGTCATTTGTCATGCGCTTCGCCTTGGCTATCGGCTATTGATCATTCGCGCAGCGCCGTCATTGGATTGATGCGGGTCGCTCGGAAGGCAGGTAACAAACAGGCAATCAAAGTCGTAAAACTGAGCACCAGCACGCTAAGCCCTACTGAGATCGGATCCTCAACCGAAACTCCATAGAGAATGCCGGCGATTAAGTGCGCGAGCGCCAGGGCAGCGACAAGTCCGATCATTAGGCCTACGCCAACCACGGTAAACCCTTGTTTAACCACCAATTGGAGAATGTTCTTTGATTCAGCTCCCAGGGCTATGCGGACACCGATCTCGCGCTTCCTTTGAGCGACGGAATACGATAGGACACCGTACAATCCAACCGCGGCTAATAACAGAGCGGCTCCGGAAAAGAGACTAACCACCGTTGCCGCCAGGCGCTTGGTGGCAAATGACTTTCCGATAGGATCGTTGAACAAGGAAACGTTTGATAGCGGCAGGTTCGGATCAATTGATGCTACCACTTTCTCGAGTGATGCGATCAGCAAACGAGGATCGCTTTCGGTGCGGATTACTAGCGTCCCCCAATTGATCGGATTGGGCCACACGTTTTGAGAGTAAGGAAAATAAGCCTGAAAGGGCGACTGTTGGGATTCAGGGTTGTTATGCTGAACATTCCCAACTACACCGATAATGGTAAACAGATGGCGTCCAGCAGCACCGACATCGACATCGGCACGGTCGTGAAGCTGTTTGCCAACAGGGTCCTCACCAGGAAAGAAACGCTGGGCAATGCTTTGGCTAATAATCACTACTTTCTCTTTATCCGGGCCATCTTGGTCCGTGATCGTGCGGCCTTTCAGTAAGGAGATCTCTGCCGCTCTGAAATAGTCAGGTGTGATCCACTGCCAGTCCAAGCCCGGCACCTCGCTCGTATTCGGGTCCGGTTGACCGGCAATACCGAAACCAACGGCGGTACTATCGAAGAAAGGGAGATCGCTATTGAGCCCCGCTGCTATCACGCCGGGTAATTGCCTCACCCTGGTGAGCAGGGGGTCGAAGACGGCTTGGCAGGTGGCCTGAGTCGAATACTTGGCTTCCGAAAGATTGATATCGGCAGTCAGGACATGATTTGGATTGAAGCCAAGAGGAGCGTTTTGTAAAGCTTGAAAACTGCGAGCGAGGAGGCCGGCGCCAATCAAAAGCACAGAGGTTAGCGCAACCTGCCCGGTCACCAAAAAGGCCTGGCCGCGATTTCGCTGGCGACCGGGAGTGCCACCTCGGTTCCCTTCCTCTTTAAGCGCTGAAGCGAGGTTAGTGCTCGAATTCACGAGCGCGGGAAAAACCGCCGAACACAGCGCCGTCAGGGCCGTGATAATCACAACGAATGCTAAGCTGCCGCCATCGAGTTTAATCTCTTGAAAGCGCGAGACATCCTCTGGCGCCAAAGCCCTGACCGCATCCAACCCCCAAGCCGAGAGGAGCAAACCGACAATTCCTCCAGTAGCAGCGAGCAGTGAGGTCTCGATCAAGACTTGGGCAATTAGTCGCAGCCGGCTGGCGCCTAAAGCGGAGCGGATATTGAGTTCTCTCCGACGTTCCTGCGCCCGCGCTAACAACAAATTAGCGACGTTCGCGCAAGTAATTAAAAGCAGACAGACCACGGCGGCCTCTAATATCCAAAGCGCCGTCGCATAGTCGTTCATGACGCTATTCAGATAAGGAACGACGTTAATGCCAAAAGCTTTATCCGTGTCAGGATAGCGGTCAGCGAGATTCCGCCGGATCACCTCCAGGTCGGCTTGAGCTTGCCCGACCGTGGTGCCTGGCTTGAGCCGGCCGATGCAAGCAAAGTTGTGACTACCCCTTTGCGTGGTGACCCAAGTGCCGAAATCAGGACTCTGACCCAATGGAACATAAAGATCGACTTTTGCCGACTCGTTGGCTTGTGCCGGCGTCACTCCAATCACTCGAAACCTTTTTCCATTCAGCGTGAGATTGGCGCCAATCAAGCCCGGGTCAGAGTAGAATCGAGTTCGCCAAAGATGTTCACTGATAACCACTACCCCAGCGGCGTCAGGCTTATCCTCACCTTCCCGAAACGGGCGACCCACCAAAAATGGACGGCCTAACACTCTAAAGAAATTCCCGGTCACATATAAGCCGCCGATGCGCTCCGCGGCCCCTCGACCGGAAAGGGCAAAGTCGTTGTTAAGATAAGCAGTCAGACCGTCAAAACAGTGTTGGTTTGCGCTAAAATCGAGGTAGTCAGGAAAATCGAAGGGAACACGATCAAAATTGCGGCCCGGCTGAAAGAGTTGTACCAGGCGTTCTGGATCCGGATAGGGCAGCGGCTTCAGTAAAGCTCCGTTGATCAGGCTGAAAATTACGGTATTGGCGCCAATACCAATGCCCAGGATAATAATCGCAGTGACTGTGAATCCCGGCGTTTTGAGGAGCAGGCGGATGGTTTGGCGAAGGGGGGACATGGGGGCAGTGAAAGGTGAAAGGTGATTGGCGGAAGACGTTAGTAATCAGTAATCAGTAACAGAGAGTGGCTGCGAGTTGTGTTAATCTGGCGTCCTTTGTGGCCTTGTTGTGGTTCACCGTTTCTTATCCGCGTAAATCTGCAGCTTGCCCGCCATAGTCCGGCGTCTGCCGGACGACGGCTGGTTCATCTGCGGTTTGTCTTCGCGTGTATTCGTATCCATTCGCGGTCCTTTTTTGCGTTTTTTGTGCTCTTCCGCCTTCGCCAAGCCTACGGCGCGACAGGTTTTGGCGGCTATTCTGGGGTTCATCTTTTGTCATCTGTCATCTGTCATCTGTCATCTGTCATGCGCTTCGCCTTGGCTATCGGCTATTGACCATGCGCTTCGCCCTATTCGCGGAGCGCTTTCACCGGGTTGATTCGCGCAGCGCGCAGGGCTGGTAACAGGCAGGCCAGACAGCCTGCTAAGCAAAGGACCAGGATCGCGATCAGCATTGAGATCGGATCAATCGCCGTTACTCCGTAGAGCATACCCTCGATAAAATGCGCGCAAATCAACGCGACGACGGTCCCGGCAACCAGACCGATCCCGATCAGCTTGAAACCTTGATGGGTCACCAATTGCACGATTTTAAGCGATTCAGCTCCGAGAGCGATGCGCACCCCGATTTCACGACGACGCTGACTGACCGAGTAGGCTAAAACCCCATATAATCCAATCGCCGATAAACAAAGAGCGGCCCCGGAGAATAAGCTTACTAACATGCTAGCCAGCTTTCGCGTAACCAGTTTCTGGGCGATCACATCATCAAACGCTTTTATATTGGGTACCGGCACATTCGGATCGACCGATTGAACGACCTTGCGGATGGCGCCGATCTGAGCCCCCAGGTCACCTTGGTAGCGCACCAGCAGAATCTCAGAGTCATAATCCCACTGACTATATGGAAAATAAGCTTGGAATTGGTTTTCCCCAATACCCGGACTCCGATAACGCACATGAGGGGCTACTCCGACGATCGTAGAACGCTTAAGACCTTCGGGAGATTCAACGTTTATCACTTTGCCAACCGGGTCCTGCCCAGCGAAATAACGCTCAGCCGTAGCCTCGTCGATTATCAGCGCCGATTGACCGTCCACCTTGTCCCCTGGGTTAAAGTCGCGCCCCTTCAATAGGGGAATTTCAAGAGTTCGAAAGTAATTCGGAGAGATCATTGCCCAATCTAAGATTGGCCGACGTCCCGGACCGGGATCAGGTTGACCATCGATCGTGAACCGCAACGGGCTCTCATAGTTGTAATACAGAGGCACCCGATCATTCATCGCGGCTTCGGTGACGCCGGGCAGTTGGCGTACCTTGGCTAGAACCGCATCCCAAAACGCTCTGGTTTTTACGCCATCTGCTTCATAGGTCGCACTGGTGAGGGAAAGTTCGGCTGTGATAATTTGATGAGGATTGAATCCGAGCGAGACCCGTTGAGCAGCTTGGAAGCTGCGAATCAGCAGACCCGCTCCAATCAGGAGCACGGAGGCCAACGCCACCTGCCCCACCACTAGTATGGTTTGCGCCCGATATTTTTCGAGACCAGCGGTACCGGTGCGCCCCCCTTCCTCTTTAAGCACCGAACCGAGCTTTGGCTTCGAAAGACTCAACGCCGGCACGACCCCAGAGACAAACGCAACCAGGATAATTACTCCAACGACAAAGCACAGTGCTGTCAGATCGACTTGGACCTCTTGAAAGCGCTCAACCTCAGACGGACTCAGTTTCTTAATGATCTCGACGCTAAGCAACGCCAAACCGAGACCGGCAATTCCGCCCAAAAGCGACAAGAGGCCGGTCTCAAGCAGTAGCTGAACGATCAGACGAGATCGAGTCGCGCCGATCGCGGCCCGTATCGCAAGTTCTCGGCGACGTTCGAGTCCGCGCGCAAAAAGCAGATTTGCTACATTCGCGGCTGCAATCAGCAAAAGAACGGCAACGGCTGCACCTAACAGCCACACGGTCCCGGAATAACCGCTCACTACGCTTTCCAAGAGAGGAGTCAGCCGAATCTCATATCCTTTGTTCGTATCCGGATACCGACGGACCAACTCGTTGTTGATGGTTTTCAGCTCGCCCTGCGCCTGGGTAATGCTAACTCCGTCCTTCAGCCGGGCGTAACAGCCAAAAATATGGTAGTCACGCTGATATATCGGATAACTGAAAAGAGTGATTGCATTGACCGGTAAATAAACGTCTGCGGGAGGCTCTCCCCAAACATCCATCTGGGCCGGGACAACCCCGATTATCTCGAAGCTCTGTTCGCTCAAAGTCAGTTTCTTGCCGATGACTTCCGGATCTCCGTTAAAATGGTTTTTCCAAAACCGTTCACTGATCACGGCAAGCGACGGGCCGTGAGGGACATCTTCTTGGAGGTTAAACGTTCTACCGAGAATTCCTGTTCGACCGGTAAGCGTAAACAGACTGGGAGAAACAAAGTTGACCCAAAGACGCTGCGTTTCTCCGCTTCCCGTTAAGTCCAGAGAAGTGCCGTGGCCAACCGCGATGCTATCGAAGCTAGTTTGTGCAGCCGTAATATCCAAATAGTCGGGATAATTGAATCCTTCCGCGGAAGAGTTCTGATAAGGCATCGAAACCAGGACCAGACGTTCCGGATGCGAATAGGGAAGCGGCCTCAGTAGTACTGTATCGATCAAACTAAAGATCGCCGTGTTCGCGCCGATCCCGAAGCCGAGGATCAAGATGGCCGTGATGGTGAAGCCCGGCGCTTTGAGGAGTAGGCGGACGGTTTGGCGAAGGGGGGACATGGGGGAATGGCAGGTGAAAGGTGAAAAGTGAGAGGTGAAAGGTAAGTATCTTTTTGCGATCTTTGTGCCTTTTAGCGGCTATTCCTTCTTGGCTATTGGCTATCGGCTATTGATCACGCGCTTCGCCCTATTCGCGGAGCGCTTTCACTGGGTTAATTCGCACGGCGCGCAGTGCGGGTAACAGGCAAGCCAGGCAGCCTGCTAAGCACAGGACCAGGATCGCGATCAGCATTGAGATCGGATCAATCGCGGTTACTCCGTAGAGCATACCCTCGATAAAATGGGCGCAAACCAACGCAACAACGGTCCCGGCAACCAGGCCAATCCCGATCAGCTTGAAACCTTGCTGGGTCACTAACTGCAGGATTCTGAACCATTCGGCTCCGAGAGCGATGCGCACGCCGATCTCACGACGACGTTGACTTACCGAGTAAGTTAAGACCCCATACAATCCAGTTGCCGATAAGCAAAGAGCCGCGCCAGAGAACAAACTAACTAAGGTGCCAGCTAATTTTCGCGTGACCAACTTCTGCCCAATCACATCGTCGAACGTTTTTATATTCGGCACCGGTACATCCGGATCGATCGATTGGACGGCTTTGCGGACAGCGGCGATTTGGGCATTCGGATCGCCTTGGCACCGTAAAAGCAGGATTTCGGCGTCAAAATCCCACTGACTATACGGAAAATAAACTTCGAATTGGTCCTCTGGAGTTCCCGGACTTCGATAACGCACGTGCGGAACGACCCCGATAATCGTCCAATTGCGAGGCCGAAATTCTGAAGACGCGGCCTCTACGTTTATCACTTTACCAATCGGATTCTCGCCGGGAAAATAGCGGTCGGCCATGGCGTCGTCGATTATCACGACCGGTCGACTCTCTGATCTGTCTCCTTCGTTAAAGTCGCGACCTTTCAAAAGCGGAGTTTCAAGGGTGTGAAAGTAATTCGGCGAGATCACGTGCCAATTTGCGAGTGGGCGATGACCGATTCCGGGATCAGGTTGACCAGCAACGGCGAACTGCCAATCGCCCTCCCAGTCATAATACATTGGAACCCGATCATCCATAGCAACGTCGGTAACACCTGGAAGTTGGCGCGCCTTGGCTAGAACGGTGTCCCAAAACGCTCTGGTTTTTACGCCATCGGTTTCGTAGGTCGAACTGGTGAGATAAAGCTCGGCGATGAGGATGTTGTGTGGGTTAAATCCGAGTGGAGCCCGTTCAGCTGCTTCGAAACTGCGAACCAGCAGACCAGCTCCTATTAAGAGAATGCAGGCCAATGCCACTTGGGCAGCCACCGATAGGGTCTGCGCTCGATATTTCTGTACTCCACCCGTACCGGAGCGTCCTCCTTCCTCTTTCAGCACCGAACCAAGCTTCGGCCTTGAAAAACTCAAAGCCGGTACCAACCCGGAGATAAACGCAACCAGGACAATGATTCCTACCACAAACACCAGCGTCGTCAGATCGATCCTTACCTCTTGAAAGCGATAAACCTCGGCCGGACTCAGTTTCTTAATTATTTCGATGCTGCCCAACGCCAGACCGAGACCCGCAATTCCGCCCAAAAACGACAATAGGCCGGTCTCAAGCAGCAGTTGAGCAATCAGCCGGGATCGAGTTGCACCGACAGCAACTCGTATGGCCAATTCCCGGCGTCGCTCGAGTCCGCGCACAAAAAGCAGAGTAGCAACGTTCGTAGCCGCAATTAGCAAAAGAACGGCAACAGCAGCGCCCAACAGCCATACGGTCCCTGAATAACCAGCCACCACATCGTCCAAAAGTGCAATGACTCGGATCCCGTATCCTTTGTCGGTTTCGGGATACCGACCGATCAACCCATTCTGAATAACGTCCAATTCGGCCTGCGCTTTCGCAATACTAACGCCCTCTTTCAATCGGCCGACGCAACCAAAATAATGGAAGCTCCGCTGGTATATCTGCAAACTGAAAAGAGTGATCGAATTAACAGCTAGGTAGACATCCGTGGGAGGAGGTCCCCAAACATCCATCTGGGCCGGCGCCACCCCGATTATTTCAAAACTCTGTTCGCTTAAAGTTAGGCTTTTGCCGATAACATTTGGATCTGCATTGAAATGGCTTCTCCAAAAACGTTCACTGATGACGGCAAGCAACGGGCCGTGCGGGATGTCCTCTTGGGCGTTAAACGTTCTGCCGAGAATCGCCGATCGACCGGTAAGGGTGAATAGGCTGGGAGAAACAAAGTTGATCCAGAGCCGCTGCGTCTCCCCGCTTCCGGTGAGATCAAGGACATCACCATGGATTAGCGCGATGCTATCGAAGCCAGTTTGTGCAGCCGCGACATCCAAATAATCGGGATAGTCAAAACCGTCTGCCGCGGAGCCCTGATATGGCAGCAAAACCTTTACCACGCGTTCCGGATGCGAATAGGGAAGCGGCCTCAGTAGTACCGTATTGATCAAACTAAAGATCGCCGTGTTAGCGCCGATACCGAACCCGAGGATGAGAATCGCGGTGATGGTAAAGCCTGGCGACTTGAGCAGGAGGCGGATGGAGTGGCGAAGGGGGGACATGCGGGAATGGCAGGTGAAAAGTGAAAGGTGATTGGTGATTGGTGGAAGACGTTAGTAATCAGTAGGTCAGTAATCGGTAACAGAGAGTAGCTGGGAGTTGGGTTATTCTGGCGCTTGCTCTGGCGTTCTTTGTGGCCTTCTTTTGGTTCACCGTTTCTTATCCGCGTAAATCTGCGTTCATCTGCGGTTTGTCTTCGCGTGTATTCGTGTCCATTCGCGGTCCTTTTTCCGATCTTTGCGCTCTTTTGCGGCTATTTTTCCTTGGCTATTGGCTATCGGCTATTGATCATGCGCTTCGCCCTATTCGCGGAGCGCGATAATTGGGTTAATTCGCACGGCGCGCATGGCCGGCAACAGGCAAGCAAAAGTGACAGCTAGACTGAGAACAAGGACGGCGACGACGAGGGTGATTGGATCGGTGCTGGGTATCCCGTACAGGAAGCTGCCGATGAATGGTCCAAGGATTAGTGTCGTTGTTATACCGATTGCTAGCCCGACCCCGCTTAACCGCAGACCTCGGCCCAGAACTAATGCCAGAACGTTCGAGGATTGCGCACCCAGCGCTATCCGCACCCCCAGTTCACGTCTTCGCTGAAGAACTGAATAGGCCAAAACTCCGTACAATCCGGCCGCCGAAAGCAGAATGGCCACTCCAGAGAACAACGTCGCCAATGACGCACTGAGTCGACGCGCCCAGAACCTGCCATCCAAGAAGTCGTCAAAGCTCGTGGCGCGATCTACGGGAACGTCCGGGTCGATGTCCGCCACGATCTTCCGCACCGCCGGTATTAAACTAGTCGGATCACCAGCCGTACGCAGCAGCAAGAATTCGCGAAAGAGTTCTCGTTGACTGTACGGCGTGTAACCTAGAAACGGGGCCTCAGCAAAGTCCGGTATCCCGTGCCGGATATCGTCGACCACTCCGACAATGGTCCAATCTTTGTTGCCAAGCCATTCATGGTGATCATGGATCTGTTTGCCGAGTGGACTCTGTCCCGGAAAAAGGGTCCGGGCTAGAGCGTTATTGACGATGATAACGTTCTGGGTGTCGGCTCGATCCCGGCTATCGAAATCGCGTCCCTGTAAGACAGGAATCTGGAGGGTTCGAAAGTAACCTGAGGATATCGCTTCCACATCCATAGCCGGCTCCTTTCCCGGTTCAGGGTCAGGCCGCCCTGGGATAGAAAAAGGGAACTTCCAGCCTCCATAAAGGACTTCAAACGGTTGATTGTCGCTCATTCCCGCAGCAATCACCCCCGGCAACCGACGAACTTTTTCCAAGACGGCATCAAAGAAAATCCGCAACTGCCTCGAATCGTATCTCTTACCGGTAGGCATAATATTGGCCGTTAGGAGATGATGAGGGTTGAACCCCAGCGGTAGACTTCGCACCGCTTGGAAGCTACGAACGAGTAAGCCGGCGCCAATGAGTAGCACACAGGCAACCGCCACCTGGCCAACTACCAGCAGAGATTGGGCTCTTTGCTTTTGTGGACCCAATGTGCCCAGGCGACCTCCCTCGGCCTTGAGCGCAATTCCCACGTTCGTTCTCGAAAGACTCCAGGCCGGTAGTATCCCGGATAAGCAAGCAACCAGACCCGTCAGACAAAAAATGAAAACGAGCGCAGTTCTATTGAGGCTAATCTCTTGGAAACTAGACAGGTAATCCGGAGCCAGAACTCTAATTAGCGCGATACCCCAAATCGCAATCAGGAGACCGACCCCTCCAGCCAGGAATGCTAGAGCCGCCGTCTCCGACAGCAGCCGCAGAATAAGACCCGATCGGGATGCACCCAGCGTCGCCCTAATCGCTATCTCTCTCCTGCGTTCGAGACCTCTGCCGAACAGCAAGTTGGCAACGTTAGCACAGGATAATAGAAGGAGGCATCCGGCTGCGGCGCCCAGCAACCAAACCGCTGAAGAATAAGACTCCTCAATGACCGCTAATAGTGGAACCAAACGAATTCCGTATCCATTGTCCGTAGCGGGATACAGTACGGCGAGATTGCTTTGAATCACCTCAAGATCGGCCTGAGCCTGAGCGAGTGTAACCCCTGGTTTTAATCGTCCAAGGCACTCTAGATAGTGTACCTCACGCTTCTGCAGTCCGCTAGGTCCGAAGACTTCCTCGCAATGCAGTGGTAAGTACAAAACTTCACTGGGTAGTTCAGCTAAATTGCCGGCTTGGTCGGGGCAAACTCCGATCACCTGAAAGCTTTCCTCGTCCAAGGTTAGTTTCCTACCGATGATGCCCGGATCGGAATTGAAGTGTGTCCTCCAAAAAGCTTTACTCAGTACCACTACCAGCGGGCCACCGAATTTATCCTCATCGTTGGTAAACGGCCGCCCGAGAATCATCGGCATCCCGGTTAACTGGAAAAGGTTCGCTGAAGCGAAGACTACCCGGACGTGCTCCGGATTGTTTTGATTGCTGAAATCAAAATCAGTCCAATCGTAAACTGCGAGCTGGTCGAAGCTGTGCTGGGTCCGGCATATGTCAAGATAGTCGGGACAATCCAAATGAGTCTTCGTATCATTCTGGACCCTGGGTTCAAACACTTGCACTAATCGATCAGCGTCGGGAATTGGTAACGGGTTCAGGAGCACACCATCAATGACACTGAAGATGGCCGTATTCGCGCCAATCCCGAAGCCTAGGATCAGGACTGCGGTAATGGTGAACCCGGGCGACTTAAGCAGAAGCCGGATCGTGTAGCGGAGATGGGACATGGGGAAGTGATTGGTGATTGGTGATTGGTGATTGGTGGAAGACGTTAGTAATCAGTAATCAGTAGGTCAGTAATCAGTAACAGAGAGTAGCTGGGAGTTGTGTTAATCTGGCGCTTCCTCTGGCGTTCTTTGTGGCCTTTTTGGGGTTCACCGTTCCTTATCCGCGTAAATCTGCAGCTTGCCCGCCATAGTCCGGCGTCTGCCGGACGACGGCTGGTTCATCTGCGGTTTGTCTTCGCGTCTATTCGTGTCCATTCGCGGTCCTTTTTTGCGATCTTTGCGCTCTTCCGCCTTCGCCAAGCCTTCGGCGCGACAGGTTTTTGTGGCTATTCTTTCTTGGCTATCGGCTATCGGCTATTGATCATGCGCTCCGCCTCATTCTCTCAGGGCGGTGATTGGATTGATCCGGGCGGCGCGGAGCGCGGGTAACAGGCAAGCAGCGAAGGCGGCCAAAGCTAACGCCATGACGCCGGCGCCAAGAGCGATTGGATCGTTCGCTGAAACGCCGTACAAGGCGCTCTGGATAAGGTGAGTCGCGCTCGCAGCGACTATGACTCCAAGCGCAAGTCCTATACCAACAATCTGAAGACCGTCCCGCAAGATAAGCCTCAGAATCGCTGTGGAAGTGGCTCCAAGCAAAACCCGGATCCCCACCTCTCGAGTCCTCTGAATAACGGTATAAGCCAGCGTGCCGTAAATGCCGATCGCAGACAGGAAGAGAGCCGCTGCCGAGAATGCGCTCACTAAAAGCATGCCCGTCTTCCTGCTGGTAAACCTCGCCGCAATCAAACGGTTGAAAGTCGTGATCTTCCCGATTGGGACATCAGGGTCGACAGATGCCACAATCCTGTGAATTGCCGGGGCTAGCGTGGCTACATCGTCCGAGGTGCGGAGCACCAACACCTCGTTGTTCATGGGCCGCTGGCTATAAGGAAAATAGCCGTCGAAGGCGATGCGATGACTATCTGGGCTATCGTAAAGAACATTACTAGCGACTCCCACGACGGTGCGGGGTCCACTAGCGACATGCATCGCATAGATGATGATCTGTTTACCGATCGGGTCCTGGTTCGGAAAATAATGCGATGCCAATGCTTCATTAACAATGACGACCGGCTGGCTGGTAGGGGTATCTTCGGTACTGAAACCTCGGCCTCGTAATATCGGGATTTGGAGGGTATGGAAATAGTCTGGAGAAATGCTTTTCGTGGTCACGGTCGGCGCGCGTCCCGGTTCAGCCCGCGATTCTCCCGGCAGAAAAAAAGGATCCCAATTTTCCCATTCGAGTACGAACGGTAAATCGTCGGCCATACTCGCCTCAGTGACGCCCGGTAACCGTCGTATTCGCTCTAGAACCGTATCAAAGAATTCTCTGATCTGCGCGAGGTCATCATACTTTCGACTAGTCAACGAGACCTCTGCCGCCACCAGGTGCTCAGGATTAAAACCGAGCGGCCGGCTTTGCGCAGCTAGGAAACTCCGTACCAATAACGCGGCTGCGGTTAGTAACACACACGAGAGAGCCACCTGCCCAATCACCAAAATACGCTGCGTCCTTTGTCGTTGCCGTCCCGCGGTGCCGCTACGATTAGGCAGATCTTTTAAACCGGTGCCGGCAGTCGCCGCTTTCAAAGCTGGAAGCAAGCCCGTGAGCAAAGAGACGAGGCCAGTGATCCCGACGAAGAAGGCGAGCGTAGCGCCATCAAAAGCAACTCGATCGACCCGAGCGAGACTCTCTTGAAGGCCAACCTCCTTGATCAATCCAATCAAACCAAGCGCAACCAACCAGCCGAGGCCCGCCCCAAGCAAAGAAAGCAGCAAGCTCTCCAGCAAGGCGTTGCCGGCTAAAGCCGAACGAGTCGCACCGAGCGTCCGCCGGATGATCATCTCTTTCTGCTGCTCTACGGCTCGGCAGAAAAGCAGATTCGCGACATTCGCGACTGCAATCAACAGAAGACAGGCGACAGCAGCTCCCAACACCCAAAGGTTGGAGGCAGCATCTTCCACCATGTTATCGAGCAACGGCATTACGCGGACGCCATAACCTTGATTGATGTCCGGATACTGCTTCTGCAAAGTGCGTAGAATCCGACCTAGATCCGTTTCCGCCTGATTCAAGGTAAGCCCTGGTTTCAAACGTCCAAAGCAAGACAGCCAATGGGCGTCCCGGGCCTTAATCGGATCATCGGCTCCAACGACGGATTTAATCGGCACATAGAGCTCCGGTGAATCCATAACCCAATCATCGACTTGGGTTGGGCAAACTCCGACAATCTCGTAGCTGCGCCCGCTCAAAGTCATATTCTTGCCCAGGACCTTCGGATCCGACTGAAAGTGAGTTCGCCAGAAACGCTCCGCTAAGACCACCAGGAGAGGGCCGCCGAACCTGTCCTCCTGGTCAGTGAACGGGCGCCCAATAACAAACGGTTGGCCTGTGACGGTGAATAAACTCGCAGATACGAAGCCGGCGTTAAGTTTTTGAGGACTGGCAGAATCGCTTAAATCGAGGAGAGCTTCGCGAGCGACAGCGAGTTCATCGAAGCTTTGTTGAGTTGTGCGAAAATCAACATAGTCGGGAAGATCGACGCCAAGGTCACTGATCTCCTTGCTGGTATTAACAACGCTGACCAGACGGTCAGGGTGCGGAAATGGCAGCGGATTCAACAGTACGGCATCGAGCAGACTGAAGATCGCTGTGTTAGTGCCGATACCGAAACCGAGGATCAGGACTGCGGTAATAGTAAATCCGGGCGACTTAAGAAGTAGTCGCACAGTGTAGCGGACAGATGCCAGCAAACCACGCATAGTTCTGGGGGACTCGCTCCCATTTACAGGGCAGATCGCATGCCAGACTTACAGATCTCCTATGCGTTTCGACTGCTTACCCCGGGTGTATGTCGGATTTCATCCGGAGGGACGTGTCGGACTTTATCCCGAAGGGATAGTAGGACTAAGCCCGGGGTTTTAACCCCGGGAACAGATCCACACCAGAGGCCGCCCTGAAAGGGCGGAAGAAAAGGTGTTATGGATGGTTCGTCAGATTAACGTCCGCTCCAGAAGAAACAATTCTGCCGCCCCTTCAGGGCGGTACGCCTTTTTTATCCGTACCTGGGGTTAAAGATGACATGAGCCGACAACTAGCAGCACCCGCTGCTAAATTGTCGGCTCTATGAAACAAAATACAGTATCAGAATCAGTATGGGACAATGGCCAGCACCAAGCAAGTGGAGAGCGGAG
>Ga0185299_10000778_pt1 | contig 76532 bp, 57 predicted proteins | sample PaiPotPPA55metaG_FD_128002 | JGI IMG/M metagenome (GOLD analysis project Ga0185299, IMG submission 128002) | Iron sulfur acid spring bacterial and archeal communities from Banff, Canada, to study Microbial Dark Matter (Phase II) - Paint Pots PPA... ...
TTCCCAAGAATTTGAAACGATCCCGTGTTACTTCCCAGGATCGGCAGGTTGCGCAAGGCATCTAGTGAATTGATCTGATACTGGGGAACCTGATCATTGATAGAATAACTAACCCCATTTTTTGGATCTACCCAAAAGTTTGGGCTGGTTTGAAAAGAGCCGCTTAGTGCGTCCAGTACACTGTCGATGGCCGTCTTTTGCGTGATGCCAAGCATCGAGGCTTTGGTCCGGTCGATATTAATATTAAGTTGAGGTGCGTCAGTCGGTTCCTCGACCCGGACATCAACGGCACCGGCGACCGAGCGAATCTTCTGGGCAAGCTCGTTGGCCACCACCGAGTTGGCCGCGCCGTTGGCGCCGGTAATCTGGACGTCAATCGGAGCAGGCAGCCCAAAGTCTAAGACCTGGGAAACGGGATCGTCAGCCGGGAACCAGTAAGTGACATCGGGAAAGTCGTGGTGGAGCTTTTGCCGGATCAGGCGAACAAACTTATCCGTTGGCTCGTGTCCCTGGTTCAGCGACACCAGGATGTCTCCATCGGCCGAACTCACCGTTCCGGTGTCGTTGTACGCTGTGTTAATTCCGCTATAGGGGATTCCCTCGTTATCGATGATCCCGTTAAGCTGGCTGGCTGGAATTACCTGCCGGATCATTTTCTCGATCAGGTCAACTTGCCGAGCGGTTTCCTCGATCCGTGTCCCTGACCTCACTCGGACGTGCAGATCAAACTGACCGGCATCAATTGATGGAAAGAAGTTTTGCCCGAGCAATGGCAGCAGGCACATCGAGAGAACAGAGAAGCCGATGAAGATAAGGGCCGTGATGCCAGAATGTCGCAAGCAAATACTCAAGAAGTCGCGGTACCCTTCGCGAAACCCTTCAAACTTGTGATTGAATCCTTGGTAGAACCGTCCAAAAAAGTTTTTCTTCGGTAGGGGCGAGCTCCCGAGTACGCGCAAAGCTTCGTCGCGGCCAAGCACTTTATCTGGCACAACCTCCACCCCAGGGCGCGCCGTAGCTTGCGAAGGCCCGCTCGTCCGGGTTTGGCCATCGGAAGATCCGTGATGGCCCTTAAACAAATACATGCAGAGGGTAGGAACCAAGGATCGAGACAACACAAACGAGGCCAGCATGGCAAACATGACCGCTTCAGCCAGCGGAGTGAACAGAAACTTGGGTATACCCGACAAACCGAAGATCGGCACAAACACGATGCAAATAACCAGTGTTGAAACCAGGGCCGGCAATGCGATCTGGGCGGCGCCATCTCGAATCGCCTCGAGAGTTGGTTTTTTCTCGCCCATGTGGCGATGGACATTTTCGATAGTGACCGTGGCGTCATCAACCAATAGACCCACTGCCAGTGCTAACCCGCCCAGACTCATCGTGTTGATGGTTTGGCCGAGGGCACTGAAGACGGCGATCGAGGCGAAAATGGATAACGGAATCGAAATCGCGATGATCACGGTGCTCCGCCAATCCCCTAAGAAGATCAGAATCATGACCGCAGTGAGCAGAGCTGCAATCGCAGCTTCTCGCACCACGCCATCAATGGAATCGGTAACTAACACCGATTGATCGGTTAAAAGCTGAAGATTAAGTCCCTGGGGGAGCGTTTGCGCCAGCCGGGGAAGCAAGTTCTTGATGCCTTGAACCACGTCAAGGGTCGATGTGTTTCCGCTCTTAATAATGTCTAACATGGTGGCTCGAGTCCCATTGAAACGAACCACGTTCGTTTGTGGAATATTCCCACTGATCACGTTGCCGATGTCGCGCAGATAGATGGTGGCGCCGTTAACGGTTTTAATCGGCAGCGCATTTAACTCTCTAATAGCCGGGGGACTGGCGTTCATTCCGACTTGGTATTCGAACTGGCCGATTTTTGCCGTACCGGATGGGAGGATAAGGTTCTGCGCATTCACCGCACTGATCACGTCGGCGGGAGTGACTCCGCGGGCCTGCATCGCACGGTAGTTGAGATTGACTTCCACATACTTCTCTTTACCGCCGTAGGGAGACGGAACCACCGCTCCAGGAACCGTGATGAGTTGTGGACGAACGAAGTTGGTCGCGTAATCATTGAGCTGCTGCTCCGAAAACCCCTTGCCACCAAGTCCCAGACGCAGCACGGGGACGTCCGTGGCGTTGTAACTCAGGATTTCCGGTGGAGCGACTCCGGTTGGAAGCTGTTTAAGAATCGCTTGCGAGACGGCGGTGACCTCGGCGATTCCGGCGGTAACGTCGGCACTAGGCTGTAGGAAAATCTTTACTACCGCGACTCCGGAGAGCGATTGGGATTCGATGTGTTCAATATTATTGACCGTCGTGGTCAGTACCCGTTCGTACACGCTGGTGATATGACCGGTGACCTCGCTGGGCTCCATGCCCGTATAAGTCCAAACGACGGCAACTACCGGAATGTTGATACTAGGGAAAATATCTTTCGGTGTCCGCAGGATCGCCAGCCCTCCGCTGATCAGAATAAAGATTGCGAGCACGATAAACGTGTACGGTCTACGCAAAGCCAGGTTAACGATCCACATAATTTGTTTGTTGGGTTTTTTGTGATTCCACTCTGCTTAGGATCAGAGCTACTAGCGGGGTCGGGTACTAACTAAGACGAAGCAGATTCGCTTTTCTAGGCCTGCAAAGAGCGATTCCTATCTACCCTAATGAGTGGCGCCCGACTCCCCCTCTGGCGCTGCATACAGTCTCCCGGACGTGGAGCGATATAACGCCGGGAACGCCGGGAACGGTCCGCGAAACGCGCCGCATAACAAACCGGTGATTTTTAATGGCGATGCAGTGAGGTAGTAAAGACCTAGTAGCGAAGCCTTCGGAACCAGGTATCAGCTGTGACCTGTCCGAGGGTGCATCGCTAACACGTTCAAGCTATCGCGGCGTGCGGCGAAGTCGAAGCCGCGATCCAAGATCGTCCGGCAGGCTGTTGAAAAATCATGAGGTTCGCGAGTCGGAGAACAGCAACGAAGTTAGGTCGACGGTGAGTCCGATTGGAATGATAATTAGTTTTATCATATAAATAGCTCTCGGCCGCCGGCTTTCCCTGGTACCGCTACTCGTCGGTACATCAATTGTCCGTTCGGGTATCCTCTTATTAACTCGGCGGAGTAGTCATTTTCGATTGATCGAGTTCATCTCCTAAAACTTTAGAGTCACGGATGTTCATCCTCTTGGTCGATGGCGGAATGGTTTGTGATCAATAGATTCGTTAGTATTATGAAGATATCTACAAACAGGTCGGCTGCCGTAGTAGCTGAAGTGAGTAAGTTTCTAATTCTTTCGGGTGTGGTCCTGGCATTCGTGTTTTTTCAATTGGCGACGGCGCCAGTCCCGAAAGGCTGATATCAATTTTCGGAGTTTCTCACGCCAGGCGGAGCAGTTCTGCCTCGCGAGGCAAATCGAGGTTGTCAATGATTGCGGCTGGGAGCCATAAAGCTCTCGGCCGCCGCTGCGCGGTTCTTCCGCGCTTTGCGTGGGACCAATCAGGGAGTCGGGCTGCTAACCATGAAATGGTTTAAGAAAACAGCCCAGGGCTTTAGCCCTGGGTCACGCCATCAGGGAACGCGCCCTGAAAGGGCGACCGATGAGCGGTGTTTTTTCCAAGAGGCAGCGCTTATCCCTAGCCTGGCGACAATCGGATCAACAATCACCCGAAACGGAGATCTTTCAGGGCAACCAAGCACGATGTCACGATAGAAGCGCCATTCGGCCGCCCTGATATCAGGGCGGGGCTTGCTTTGGGCTATTCCCAGGGCTAAAGCCCTGGGCTGTTCTGTTGGACCATTTCATGGTCAAGAACTGGCATCATCCCTAAAAAGCTTTGCATTAGGCATGACTCTCTTGTGAATCCCAAGCAAAACCCGGAAGAGCCCGTCAACGCTGTTCCTGCGTCTTGAAGATTTGAAAAAGGTAAAAGAGTGACGGCAGGAGCACCACCGCACCTGCGCCCAGGGCGATCAGCAAAAGCTTTAGGGTCGAGTCTGGAGCAGCCGCGCTTTGGATAGTGACATCCGGCGTAACGAGGTGCGGAAATTGGGCTAGGCCCCAGCCTAACAGTACAAACGTCACCTGCGCTACGGCAGCGATTCGCGCCAGATAGAACCTGCGAAACCACAGCGCCAGAGTTGCGGTGATCGCGCTCAAAGCAGTCCAGCCGAGCAAAACCGGCGCCCACCAATTGGTTAGGCCCTGATACATAAAGGGAGCGCCGTATTTTGAGGTAATAAACACAATGGCGGCTAGCGGGATCAACGCTGCCTCCGCCCAGAACGCACGGAGGCGGAAATCCTGCTGAAGATCCGGTTCGGACTGAGTCTCGACGGTCATAAAGGTCGCCGCCAGGACCGCAAAGAGCGTCAGGGCAAAAAGACCACACGTCAAAGCGAACGGGGTAAGCCAGCCAGCGAAGAATCCGGTTGTTACCCGATCTCCCAGAAACCGAATATCGCCGGTAGTTAACGCACCCATGGTTAATCCCTGAAAAAAAGGAGTGAAGAAACTGGCTATTCCAAACACCTTGCTCCATCGGCGCTGAACGGCGTCGTCGGTGGAATCATATTTGCGGAACACAAAGGCAGAGCCACGAAGAACTATGCCGATCAGCATGACGGTAATCGGAATGTGGAGCGCTATCATTATCGCTGAGAATGCGCGGGGAAATCCCGTAAACATTAAAACAATAACCAGAACCAGCCAGACATGGTTGGCCTCCCAAATCGGCGCGATAGCTTCCACAATGGCGTGGCGCTGACGATGTCCTCTTGGGCCGGACGCAAGTAAATCCCACATGCCACCGCCATAATCCGCGCCGCCCATTAGTGCATAAAGGATGAGCGCGGCTAGTATGACTGCCGCTAATAACGTTGCCAGCATGGCTAAACCGGCTCCTTTTTGAACGTTTCTCGCTTGATCCAGTGTGGCCGCGTTTCCATGAACTGGCGCCGGAGTAAGAAGATGACGATAACCGCCAGCAACAGATAAACGGTGGTGAACGTAGTGAATGGTACTATCAATCCAGGCATCGGCGTCACTGCATCGCGCGTCCGCATAAACCCGTAGATGATCCAGGGTTGTCGTCCGAGCTCGGTCACGAACCAGCCGGTCTCCACCGCAATGAAGCCGAGCGGTGAACAACAAACCAGCGCCCGCAGCAACCATTTGTTATCAGGTAATCGCCGCGTACGCCACCACCCCCAAGCAACCCAAGCCGCCACTGCCAGCATAGCAGATCCAGCTCCTACCATAATGTCGAAGGACAAGTGCACTAGCGGCACGTTCGGCCACTGATCACGCGGGAAATCCTCGAGACCGACTACCTTAGTCTGGGGGTTGTATCCAATCAGCATGCTTAAGCCGTAGGGGATCTGGAGCGCATAACTTACCTTCCCAGTGTCATTATTCGGAATTCCGCCAATGACCAGGGGTACGCCCGTACCCGTTTGATAATGCGCTTCCATCGCGGCCAGCTTCGGCGGCTCTAGCTTGGCGACTTCTCGCGCAGCAAAATCTCCGCTCAACATTTGGAGCGGGATCGATACGCAGGCAACCGCCAACGCAATACTACAGGAAGCACGATGAAAGGCGTTTTGCGGATCGCGCAAGAGAAAAAAAGCATGGATTCCGGCCGCCAAGAAGGCGGTAGCGACGTAAGCCGCCAGCACCATATGGATGGTTTCGTGTAGCGACGCCGGATTCAACATGGCCGCGATTGGATCGATGTTAGTTGGCTGCCCTTTGACAACGTCAAACCCGGTCGGCGCATTCATCCAGGCGTTTGCCAAAACAACGAAAACGGCGGAGAGGACACCGCTCAACGCAACCACAATTCCTGCCAACCAATGCAACACGGGAGGCACCCGGTTCCAGCCATAAAGATAGATCCCCAAAAAGATCGCCTCAGTGAAGAAAGCGAACCCCTCGAGCGAGAAGGGCATCCCAATGATGCCGCCGGCATATTGCATAAACTTAGGCCAAAGCAGTCCCAGCTCGAACGAAAGGACCGTGCCGGATACAGCTCCGACCGCGAATAGAATCGTCGTCCCCGCGGCCCATCGCTTGCTCAATTCAAGGAAAATGGGATTTTTTGTCCACAAATAGCAACCTTCGGAGACGGCCATTAACAGAGGCATTGCCATTCCGATGACGGCAAAGATGATATGGAATGCCAAGGACATTCCCATCTGCGAACGGGCGAAAAACAAATCGTTCAAAACGCCTCCGTGGGTGATTGGCTCATGTTTGGGTTGTTTGTTTTGAGCCGCTGAGTAAGTAAATCGCTGCCGGCGACCCACACAATTGCTCACAAGGGTGAACTAAGACCGCCCTTTGGAACAATGGGTGAACCGTCCGCGAGTCGGAGACCAGCAACGAAGTTGCGATTCATGATAGCCTAGGGTGGAGGCTTTGCGTAGCCCTAGGAAACTTGTCTGAAGGTGCAATTCAACGGTTGATGTGATCCGGCGTGTCGTTCAGCCAGCGCAGAAGATTGATCGCTCGGTTTTCCAATTACGGGCGTCATTGTCCCGCGCCTTCAGCGCTACACCGTTATTTATTTCTTCGGTCCTAGGGCTGCGCAGAGCCTTCGCCCTAGGCTATCTTGACTCGCGGCTTCGCCGCTAGTCTCCGGCGTTCTCGTTCGTTCACGGCGCTCACGCTCGTTCAAACCGGGATCGGCACCGTCAAGAGGATAGTAGTTCCACGACCGGCGGCAGTTTGGATATCTAATTTCGCGTTAATTTGCGTAGCTCTTGTCCGCATATTCCGCAGACCGAAGCCTTCACTTTTCTTCAGACTGCTATTGGAGATTCCAGATCCATTATCTTTTACTGACAGGATGAGATCAGGCGCTTTCCAACGCAGCGTCACCGTTACCAACGTAGGCTTGGCATGCCGAACGGCGTTGCTGATCGCCTCCTGGGCGAAACGCAACAACTCATGTTGGACGCCCGGCGGTAAAATTTCTTCGGGTATGACGTCGAACTGGAAAACACAGCGCAACCGACCGGCAACGTTTGAGTGTTCAACTAAACGCTGCAACGTGGTAGTTAAGCCTGATTCCTCAATAGCATTGGAACCTAAGCTGAGAATGGATCTGCGGGCTTCAGCTAATCCAAATTTTGCTATTTCGTCCGCCCGGCGAATTTGGCGGAGAGGATCGCCTTCGTTCGCTGCTAGTTGCTCTCCGGCAACTCCGAGCTGCAACGAGATGCCGGTAAAGCTTTGAGCCAGCGAATCATGAATCTCAGCGGCAAGCTGATTTCTCTCTTCTAGGATGGCAGATTGCCTGGCGCTTTTTGCTAACCGAGTTAGATGAATGGCCAGGCTGGCTTGAGTAGCTAAGGCTCTCGCAATCTCGATCTCCTCCGGGCGAAAATCGCGCTCCTCTGTAAAACGAAAGGTCAGCCGGCCGTTGGCCTGACCACGTGAAGTCAACGAAATGATCAAGACCGTCTTTACGCCGAACTCGCGCAGATAGGACCGGTAATCATCAGGCATTGGCGAATGCGGATCAAGAATACGAAGGATGGCGGTCGGTTTATCCAAGAAAAAAGGAAACATTTGTTCTTGGAGCGACACGGACTGCCAGCGTTCGGGATATTTCGCTTCATCCGGACTCATGACTCGGCCGTCTTGGAAGACGAGCTCCAGCGGCAGTGTATTTTGCTCGAAATTACGCACTCGTAGGGTGGAAGAGATTGCACCCAACTGCCCGGTAATCGCAGCCATTACTTGTCCAAGGAAATCATCCAGTCCTGGCACCGAGGCCAGCGCATCCAGGCATCCCCGAAGAGCCTCATTCGCTCTGGCCAACTCGGCGGCACGCTGCTGCGCAAACAGTTCCCGCTCTCGAGCTATAGATATTCGCATTTCTTCGGCCCGCTTCAAATCGGTGAAGTCCATGGCTGTCCCGATAAACTCCAGGGCACCCGATTCGTTAACGACGGGATGGCCCACCGTGTGGACATATTTTATCGATCCGTCTGGCAGAACGATCCGGTACTCCTGTTCAAAATCGCTTCCTTCGCCAACCGCCCGATCAATGGTTTGTTCAGCCCGATCTCTGTCTTCCGGGTGGATTCGTTGGAGAAACATCTGAAATGAGGGAAGCGCCTTCTCCGGGTCGAAACCAAAGATACGAAAATGTTCTTGCGACCAGTAAGCAACGCCGGTGCCGAAATTCCAGGCCCAGCTCGCGGTGTGGCTTATTTTCTCCCCTTCGGCCAAGTAGGCCTCACTACGTCTAAGCTCCGTATTCACCCGGTTGAGGTCAGCATAGAGTCGCGCATGGTCTAAAGAGATCGCAGCCTGCGAAGCCAACATCTCCAACATGGCCAGGCGTTTAGGCGTAAACACGCGGGGCGCCAAGTTGTTCTCCAGATAGAGGACGCCAACTAACTTGACCTGCTTGACTAGAGGCAAACAGAGCATGGACCGAGGACCTCGCTGACGAACATATTCGTCCTGCGAAAACAGGTTCTCCGTCGAGGCGTCATCGAGAATCACACTCTCCTGGGTTCTAATCACGTACTGAAGAAGCGAGTCGGGTAAGTCAGATCCGGTTACCGAAGCGTCCTGCAATTGAACCTCGACCCCGTGCCGGCCCGTCTTAGCTTCTGCAGCGATGCGAACTTGGTTACCATCCGGCAAGATCAGAAGTCCGCGCTCGGCACCGGCGTGTTCGACAGCAATCGTCATCAGTGTTTCGATCAACCTCTCTAGCACAATCTCCCCGGCAACCGCATGGGACGACTTCATTACCGTTTCCAAGTCCAGCTGCTCAAGGGACGTGCCGATCGTCGAGGTAGAAGAAGCAGAGGCTTCTTCCTGATGCAGGTGCGGATAGTATTGATCAAGCTGCCGGACCTTGCCGAGCGCACCCCAACGGAGGTAGCAATAGCGTGCGTTTCGAAGATAGGCGTACCCGCTTGTCTCATAGCCGCGGGCAAGATAGAACTTCGCGGCGAGTTCGTTCGCCAGGGCTTCATTCTGCGTGAAGCCATTGTCGCGCGCCGATCGAATAGCATGTTCATATAGGCGCTGGGCGTCTAGCTCCCGACCTTCGATGCGAGCCATCTCGGCGCCGACCAGCGCCGCGCGGTTGGCGAAATTCTCGGGGCAGTTCTCGGCCCACACTGCGAGCTGTTGGTGATGGACGCCGATCGCCTTGAGATGCTGACGCTCCTCGTCGGTCGATGTCGTGTGGCACTGGGCTGCGCGCGCGAGTGCCGCATACAAATGGTACTCGGCTACCTCAAAGAACGACGGCGACGTCCAGAGAAGCCTCTGCGCCTTTGAGGCAGCCGCGATAGCAGAAACGAAGTCATTCGCGTAAACGCGGGCTTGCAGCTTGCGGATCCAATACCAACACTCTGGGAGCGCCAAGCGTGGATCACTCCGCAGGTGATGTTCGAAGCGGCTCTCGTCGAATTGTTCATCATTAAAGGAACCGAATTCAGGCGTTACGCCGCGTAGGGTTTGGACTAACCTGAGTTGCGTCGTGATGATGTCGATGACGAGTCCGAACCGCGCTTTGCGCGCGAATTCTAGCCCCTGCTCAGCTTCGCGCTGCACGTCGACCAGCGGATCTCCGACGGCAAGAAGGTTGGTGTTCAGATTGTTGCGACTGTAAGCCGCAAAGGTAAGGTCGCCGATTTTGCAGGCAGCGTCGAAGGCGCGGCGTACCAAATCCCGGCCCTGTTGGATGTGCTTCGTCCACGGAATGACAAGATTCCCGAAGGACATGTAGGCACGCGCCTGGTAACGATGCAAACCGCGCTTCTCCACTAGATCGTGGCCGAGCCTGCCAAATCGGAAGGCTGCCCGGTAATCGCCAAAGTGTGGTCCTAGAATCATTCCCAGCCAGACGTAGGCGAAGCAGGATCCATCGCTGTTGCCATGCTCAAGGCTGAGATTAGCCATGCGACAAATCACGAGCGACAGCAGGTTCTCGTCCGTAAACAATGCCGGCGTCACGACCTCAGTCAGGACGTCGAGAGTTCCGCGGCTGGCAGAGTCGCTCATCAACGGCAAGTCGACGAGTTCCTCGATTGAACGGTTGCCGAGCTGTTGCCATATCCGTTCGTATTCCTGGCGTACTTCGGCTTGTGCCGGATGGGGTGACCAGTCGACACCTCCTCGCTTGAGGTATTCAAGACACACTTCGACAGCGCGGTCACTGCGATCCAAGGTCGTAAACAACGTCATGCGCAGACGCGCCACGTCGGCGATGTCGGTCAGGTTCCCGGCGCGTTGCGAAAGCATCGTGAGGCGGTGCTCCGCCGCAGGCAAATCGGCGGTTAGCAATTCGCATTCGGCCCGGTGGTACTCGAGCGAAAAGATGAGATCGTATCGCTCCCGCCAACTCTCCTCGCCCAGCAGGGCGCGGCCGGCGGCGAGGTAGTTCAGCCCCGCGGCGTATGCCGTCGAGGTTTTAGCGCGCTTGCCCGCCATGAGGTTGAGCTCGGCGACCCGTTCGCGCTCTTCCCGCGAATCGATCAGCTCCGCGCCATAATCGAGCTGGTTCACGATCTCAAAGACCCTCTCCTCGATCTCCTCCGTGGGGGTCCGCGATGCGAGTACTCGACCGATTCGAAGGTGGGCTGCCGCCCGCTCGCCTTTGGGAATGAGTGCATAGGCAGCCTCCTGAACCCGGTCGTGGAGGAACGCATACGAAGCCTCCAGGCGGAGGATCAGCCCGGTGCGAGCGGCCTCCCAGAGCGCAGCGTGGATCTCCTCTTCTGATTTCGCGTGAACCAAAGTCAGGGTGGCGATCTCGACCACGTTCCCGAGACAGGCGAGCTGTTGGATGGCGTCCTGGGTCGTGTCTGACAACCTTTTTAGCTTATCGACCATCAGGTCCACGATGTTGTCGGTGTAGCCCTTGGCGCGAATACGCGCCAAGTCCCAGATCCAAAAAGCCGTCGCCGGGTCGAACGCGAGCAGCTTTTCCTCGGCCAGTGCAGTGAGGAACTGGATCACGAAGAACGGATTGCCGCCGGTCTTCTCCTGCACTAGCTGTGCTAGAGGAGAGACGGCATCCCGCTCGCGGTGTAAAGCATCGGCGACGAGCCGGCCGATATCGTCAAGCTGGAGGGGCGCCAGTACGATTTCTTGGATTTTTGCGCCGGCTTTGCGGATCACCTCCAACGTTCGCAGGAGTGGGTGAGAGGGACCGACCTCGTTGTCGCGGTAGGCCCCAACCAGCAGCAGATAGCCCACTTCCGGGTGAGTGACCAAATCTGCTAGCAAGGTCAGAGTCGCCGCGTCCAACCATTGCAAATCGTCGAAGAAAAGCGTGAGCGGATGCTCCTTTCTAGCGAATACGCCGATGAACTGGCGTAATACCAGCTGAAAGCGGCCCTGAGCGTCTTGAGGCGACAGGTCTGGAACGGGTGGCTGTTTCCCGATGATGAACTCGACCTCCGGAATGAGATTGACGATGAGCTGTCCATTCGGACCAAGAGTCTCCCTGAGGGCGTGCCGCCACTGGCCTACCTCCGTTTCGCTCTTGACCAGGATCTGACGGACCAGGGTCTGGAAAGCCTGTGCCAGAGTCGTGTAGGGGATGTCGCGCTTGTATTGGTCGAACTTGCCCGACGCAAAGAGACCGCGTGGCAGGACGAGCACTTTGTGTAGCTCGTTAACCACTGAGGATTTGCCGACTCCAGAATAACCGGATACAAGCACCAGCTCTGGCGTACGCTGGGTCACCACCCGGTCGAAGGCCGCGAGCAGGGCGTCGATCTCGGACTCACGACCGTACAGTTTCTCGGGCACTAGCAATTGCTCCGACGAGTCGTGCGCGCCTAACGCAAATCGATCGATCCGGCCGTGGGACTGCCATTCCGCCAGGCATCGCTCAAGATCGGCTGCCAGGCCCGAGGCGGTCTGGTAGCGATCTTCTGCGTTTTTAGCGAGGAGCTTCATGGTGAGTGAAGACAACAACTCGGGGACTGGCACGCGATCAAACGGCGGTGTTGGCTGCCGGGCAACGTGGCAGTGGACCCACCCCAGGGCATCGGTAGCCACAAACGGCAACGCGCCCGTTAGCATCTGATACAGGGTGACGCCACAGGAGTAGAGATCGCTACGGGTGCTAATCGAGCGATTCATACGGCCGGTTTGTTCTGGCGCCATGTAGGCAAGAGTGCCTGCAATGATCTCCGGCGGCGCTGGCGACTGGCGCTGATACGGCAGACGCGACGCGATTCCGAAGCCGGTAAGCCGGATTGCGCCGGTGGCGGAGTTTACCAGAATGTTCGCCGGCTTGATATCTTTGTGGATGAGACCTCTCTGGTGCAGCTTGCTCAGCGCAGTTGCCAAGCCCACCGCGAAACGGAGGAACTGGCTCAGTTCCATCGGTTTTCCCAGGAGCCGATCAAGTGGCTCACCGCCCGGGTCTTCAAGTATAAGCGCCGGCCGACCCTCACGCACTAGGGCGAGAGGGCGAGCGGCCCATTCTGAATCGAGCTCATCCCGAAGTGAATATTCGTGCTCAAACCGTTCCAGGATTCCCGCAACCGGATGCTCTGAGACAGGCGCTACCAAAAGAATAGTGGCTAGGGTGCCGTTATCCGACCGGCCGCGGCGAAATGCGAATTCCTCGTCCTCGCGCAGCGTTTCAAACCGATATCTTGAAACATCGATCATGATAGGCTTCCCGTTGGCCGCTCAACCAAAGGCGATTGCGCACAGACTTTTTCGCCTGCGCCGGATCTCGTCCTCAGTCCGCCGGCGGGCTGTCAGCGCAAAAGGACCGTTTGCGGCTAAAACCGGGGCTGGGATGCGGGATGACGGCGATTCAACCAAAACAACCAACTCTAAGCACCGAATACCATGATGTATAACCCTTTCGGGTGGCGATAATACGCCCGGTCGGTCAATGGCGATACCGAGAGCGCCGGGTTACGCTCTTAGTAGTCAACAAAAAGAGAGTCAAACAACTAGAAGGTTTGGCCTGAGCAATCAGAGCCAAGTAGATATGAGATTACCAGTTGTAGTTAATAGAGTTCTTACCAGTAGTATGTTCTCGATGCTTTTGATCTCGGTCACAGCATCCCGGACGCAAGGGCAAACCGTCGGCCGATCGGCGGTGTCTTTTAGCAGCGCGCATTCTTTTAGCAGCGCGCATTTCAACCCTGGGATCAGCGCTCAAGCGAGGGTCAGGACGACAAGTCCGATGGTCGTGCAGGTTCATCCCGCGAATCCGGCGCAGATCAGACCGTTCACGAACCCGATGGTGTCTGGTTCCCTCTCCAACCCGCTCAATAATAATCCAATATTAAATCAGCCAGGGCAGCGCCCAACTTCCGGGCTCCAGACGCAAAGTCCTGCGGCAAAGAACTTGTCGCCTGGTGCGACTGTCGTGACTCCTGGTTCGACGGTCGAGACCGCAACGCAAACGGCAGTCGCTGGTTATAGCGTACCGGAGGTTCGCCAAGTTCAAACCGCGTTACGGCGACTGGGATACTATCGCGGTGACGTCGATGGCGACTTCGGAGCGAATACCCAAAATGCTCTTGAGAATTACCAAGTGAATACGGGCGAACCGGTCACCGGGACGTTGAGCCAGGGAGTGTTGAGCCGGCTTGGAGTGGCAGCGCGGCCGTGAGGGTGAGAAGTGAGAGGGGGGGCGGCCACTTTGGGGTGGCTCGCCCATGAAAGCCTGCCGATCGTATCAGTCGACAAGAGCGGCAGAGTTTCGGTATTGAATTCTGCTTCGTATGAAAATGCTGCTCAGGCCGGTCTTATTTGCTGCTTTGATCTGCGGGTTTTGGTGGATGGCAGGCACCATCAGAGCGGAGACAATTATTGCCGATGCTGAAGCCCTCAAACATGTTGGGCAAAACGTCACCGTTGAGGGGACGATTACCAAAGTCTTCAAAAGCAGGAACGGGAATACGTTTCTTAATTTCGGTGGGAATTATCCTGACGTAACTTTCGTGGTCTGGATTCCGCAGGATGCTCCTGAAGCAACCGATTCTGGTCTTTCGAATTTACAGGGCAAAAAGGTAAAGATCACCGGAACGATTCAGCTCTATCGGGATAAGCCGGAGATTAAGGTCACGACGAAGGAACAGATCGTGATTGAGTAGGGGATCGTAACCCGGGATCCGTGGCAACCGCTCGGTTATTCTTGTTACGCAATCTAGGGCTGTTTTGCAGGTCGGTCGGCTGTTCGCGTGTCGAGGACGAGGACGATTCTAAGATAGGGGGGGTTATACCTTGTCAAGAGCGTCGGCGAGATCCGACCTTAAGTCTTCGAGGTCTTCGACGCCGACGGATAAACGGACAAGGGTGTCGTCGATACCCAGCGCTTTTCTTTGCTCGGGCGGAATCGAACCGTGCGTCATGATGGCCGGGTGTTCGATCAGGCTTTCCACACCACCCAGGCTCTCGGCTAACGAGAAAAGATGGGTGGTTTCCAGGAACCGCCGGGCGCCGTCCAAGTCGGAATCGAGGTAGATCGTGATCATACCGCCGAACCCTTTCATCTGGCGTTTGGCCAAATCATGTTGCGGATGAGAGGGTAATCCCGGGTATCGAACGCTTTTCACTTTGGGGTGCTTCTCCAGCCACGCGGCGAGATCCGACGCGTTAGCACAATGTCGTTCCATTCGAAGAGCCAGAGTCTTCAAACCTCGGAGAGCCAGGAAGCTATCAAAAGGTCCGGCCACAGCTCCCACCGCGTTCTGCAGAAAACCAAGCCGGTCCGCCAAAGGTTTCCTTTCTTCGCCGGGACCTACTATCGCCACGCCGCCCACCATATCGGAATGGCCGTTGAGATATTTGGTTGCCGAATGCACCACAATGTCGAACCCGAGATCGATCGGGTGCTGGATCCAAGGGCTGGCGAACGTGTTATCCGCCACAGCGATCAGATTATTTTCCCGCGCGAATTCACCAACCGCCCGCAGATCGATAACCTTGAGTAGAGGGTTACTTGGGGTTTCCACCCACACCATCCGGGTGTTGGGGCGAACGGCCTTTTTCAGTGTCGATGGATCGGATAAATCCAAGAAGGTGAATTGGAGGTTAGCGGACTTGGAACGAACTCGCTCGAAAAGCCGAAACGATCCTCCGTAAAGATCGTCACTGGCGATGATATGCGATCCCGAATCAAGGAGTTCCAATACTGTGGCCATCCCGGCTAACCCGGACGCGAAAGCGAAACCGCGTTGACCGTTTTCCAAATCAGCCACACAGCGTTCATAGGCCAGCCGGGTGGGATTGATGCTCCGGGCGTAATCGAATCCTTTGTGTTTGCCAGGGCTATCCTGCACATAGGTCGAGGTCTGGTAAATCGGCACCATGATCGCTCCGGTGGAAGGATCTGGTTCTTGGCCAGCGTGGATTACTCTGGTGGCGAAGGAATGTCGTTTTGGTGAAGTCATGCGACCTTTCGGCGAAGATAATTCAATAAATCGATCCGGGTAACGAGCCCGACAAATTGACCTTGATCAACCACGATAGCGACCCGGCCGCTATCCAGGATTTCCCGAAGCTCATTGAAACTGGCAGAGGGTGGCAACGTGACAATGCGATCGGTCATGGCGGTTTGCACTTCGTCGCGAAACGAGCCCTGACCCTCCTGCATTCGAGTCAGCAGATCGGACTCGTCGAGGATACCAACCAGTTTGCCGTGATCAAGCACCGGCACCTGAGAAACATCCGAGATTCGCATGCGGTTAAACGCGGTCAGGAGAGAATCGTGCGGGCCAACACTAACAATCGACCCGTCCTGATAACGCCGGGACACCAGGTCGCGCAGGTCATTAAAGTTTTCCCGGCGAACGAAGCCCTGATCGGCCAGCCAAATATCGTTATACATTTTGGATAGGTATTTGTTGCCGCTATCGCAAGCGATGGTAACCACCCGTTTCGGTTCGGTTTGTTCCCGGCAATATTTGAGGGCGGCAGCGAACAGAGTGCCGGTTGATGATCCGGCGAATACCCCTTCGTTGCGAAGCAGGTCGCGCGCGGTCAAAAAGCTTTCTTCGTCATTGATACTGTAGGCTTGGCGAACCCGGCTCAAATCCGCGACCGAAGGGATGAAATCCTCACCTATGCCCTCGACCATCCATGAGCCGGCTCGCCCCAGGTGGCCTTCCTTGACGAACCCGGACAGGATCGACCCCTGCGGATCGGCCAGCACGATTTCGCACTTAGGAGCCACCCGAGCAAAATAGTTACTGAGTCCGGTCAGGGTGCCTCCTGACCCGACGCCTACGACGACGGCGTCGAGATCATGGTCCATCTGTTCCCAGATTTCGGGTCCCGTGGTCTGCTCGTGCGCGAGTGGGTTGGTGGGATTTCCGAATTGGTTAACGTAAAAACCGCCGGGTGTTTCTGCCGCGATCGAAGCGGCTAAGTCTTGATAATATTCTGGATGTCCTTTGGTGACATCGGATCGCGTAATGACCGTGGTCGCCCCCAGAGCGCGGATATGCAAGATTTTCTCCTGCGACATCTTGTCCGGAATCACCAGAATGAGACGATATCCCTTGGCCGCTGCCACCAGTGCCAAGCTCAGCCCGGTATTACCCGCTGTCGCTTCGATGAGCGTTCCACCAGGTTTAAGGTCACCCGCGCGCTCGGCTGCCTCGACCATCGCCAACGCCATCCGATCTTTTATCGAGCCGGTTGGATTTTGGTTCTCCAGCTTGATGAAAAGCTGGCACGGAGCGGTGTCGAATCGCGTGCATTCAATCAGCGGGGTATTCCCGATCAGCGAGATAATGGCCGGGTTCTTTAGGGAAGCGGCTTGAAGGCTACCGGAACTCATGGCGTCAGTCTCTGGCGGTGATACAAGTTGCGTCAAGCAGGATCAACGAGCGTGAACGAGCGGGAACGAAGCCGATAGATAGCAGGCCGTTCTCGCTCGCTCTCGGCGTTCACGCTCGTTCATGCTGGTTCTCGCTCGTTGATCTCTTTTGGCTATATTGCTTGAGCCGTCGGCACGCGATCTTTGGTCGCAACGCACTGGCGGTTAAGATGTATTTCAGATGAATTCAATAGTTGTCGCTCGACAGGCTTACGCGGAGCGATTGAGACGGTTGGGGCCGGTGAAATCGGAAAGGGTGATAAAAGCGTTTGCGACGGTCCCGCGAGAACGATTTGTGGGGGACGGCCCTTGGAGAATCATCCCGCCGGGGAGAGGCCCGCGGATGACGCCGGACTCAGATCCTTGCCATCTTTATGAGAACGTCTTGGTATCCCTGGATGCCGACCGAAATATTAACAACGGCGAACCGCGGCTCTGGGCAGCGTTATTTGATCAGTTGAACATCGACGCTGGAGCTTCAGTGGCACATGTCGGTTCCGGTACGGGCTATTATTCCGCGATTCTGGCGGAGCTAGTTGGCCCTTCAGGAAAAGTCACTGCCATCGAAGTGGATCCGGATTTCGCGTTACAGACCTGGGAGAATCTAGCTCTTTGGCCACAGGCGAAAACCGTCGCGGGCAATGGCCTCGCGGATGTGCCCGCTGACGTTGATTTCATCGTTGTAAGCGCCGGTCTAACTTTCATCCCGATTCGATGGCTAGACGCGCTGCGAGAGGGCGGCAAGTTGCTTTTACCTCTCACCGTAACGCATGGTTGGGATCAGTCCTCCGAGCACGCCGGCCGATGCGTAGGCCGGTTTCTCATCGTTGAACGCCAAAAAGAGATCTGGCCGGCACGTTTCGCCACCCCGGTTGCCATCATCGACTGTTCTCAGGGTCGAGATTCAGATTCGGAAGAACGATTACGGTCCGCGTTTCTCGGCGGGGATAGCGACCAAGTGAAATCGTTACGCCGTTTCCCCGAGTTGCCTGATGATACCTGCTGGTTGGAAGGCGAAGGATGGTGGCTCTCGATAGGGGAAGTGAGAGGTGATTGGTGAGAGGTAACGATCGTACCGTCACCCATGTCGGAGCGGAGCCGCATTAGAGATGTGCAACGACTGGTTCTGAAAGGGGCTATCGGCAAGCTAAGCAAAGAAATTTGTGCGTCGGCGGTCACTTGTCCTGAACTCCTCAGTTTGCGTCTCTTTTTGAGCGTTCTATTCTGAAAGCGAACCCTAACAAAAAAGGATTCTTATGCCGAAGATTGTCCGTTTTCATGAGGTTGGCGATGCGAGCGTATTGAGATTGGAAGAGTTGCCGAAGCGCCAACCCGGAGAAGGCGAGGTTCTGCTGAAGGTCGAGGCGATTGGTCTGAATCGAGCCGAAGTGATGTTCCGTTCCGGGAAATACATCGATACCCCGAGTTTCCCGTCGCTGATCGGGTACGAGGCCTCCGGTGTCATCGAGGCGGTCGGGTCGGGAGTAACCGGGCTAAAACCGGGTGACCGAGTCAGTTCGATTCCCGCTTTCCCAATGACCAAATATGGTTCTTACGGGGAATATGCCGTTTTTCCTGCGTCCGCCGTTGCGCCTTATCCACAGAATCTTTCACCGGTTGAAGGGGCATCAATCTGGATGCAATACATTACTGCCTATGGGGTTATCGAATTCGGCGGACTGCAGAAAGGGCAACCTCTTCTAGTTACAGCTGCCGCCAGCAGTGTGGGATTAGCTGCGATTCAAATCGCGAAATTAGTAGGCGCGATCTCGATTGCGACCACGCGAAACCAATCGAAGGCCAAAGTGCTGGCTGATGCCGGAGCTGACTTTGTGATTAACACCGAAACCGAAGATCTCGTTGATCGGGTGCAGCACATCACCGGCGGAAAGGGATTCGCTCTCGCGTTTGATCCGATCGCCGGTCCCGGTCTGGAGACGCTGGCAAAAGCGGCGGGCCGGGAAGCAAGCATCATCGAATACGGCGCCTTGGATCCTCGACCAACGCCCTATCCTTTGTTTGTCGCGATTCGCAAAGGCATCGTTATTCGCGCGTATACTCTCTTCCAAATCACCAAGGATCCCGAACGCTCGCCTCGGGCGCGAAAGTTTGTGACGGAAGGCCTGAGTGCCGGGGTCCTGAAACCGATAATCGCGAAGACCTTCAAGCTCGATGAAATTGCAGAAGCTCATCGCTACATGGAGTCGAACGAACAGATCGGCAAAATCGTGGTGACCTTGTAGCGGTGGTAGGGCGAGGCTCCGGAATAACCCCACCCTTTTCGCGAAGGGGTAGGGGTCGGATCAATCCAGCATTTTGCTAGGCCAGGAGGTCTGCCGACCCGGGCCCAGCGTGTTCTAAAGCAGGCGACGTTCACAACCCCTAACGTCGCCACACCTTCAAAACCTCGGTGTGATGAAACATGCTCGGCCACCGGCTCGGCAGTTTTTCGGCGTAGCGGACGGTGTGTTGTTGAAGATGAACTGCCTTGCGGGGCTCTCCAGGCCTTCAAGGGAGCCTCGCCCTACCAAAATCGGTGTAGCGGACGATGCAGTCGTTTAAAGTCAACTGCCTTGCGAGGCTCTCCAGGCCTTAGGGGACGTCGCCGTACCGAGTTTGCTTACGCAAAGCCTAACACCGGGTGCGGCTGATACGGTTCTTCCAGATATTTGATTTCCTCATCACTGAGTTTCACTTCCAATGCTTTGACGGCATCTTCGATGTGATTCTGCTTGGTAGCCCCGATAATTGGTGAGCTGATCCCTGGCTTATGTAACATCCAGGCCAAAGCAATTTGCGCGTTGGGGATTCCGCGTTTTTTGGCGAGTTCGGTGATTCGATCGACCACCACGTAATCGCTTTCCTGATAGTACATTCGATGGGCGAAATCGTCGCTCTTTGATCTCGTCGTTTCGCCTTTATCCCCGCGATTTCGCGTCCCAGTCAAAAAGCCGCGCGCCAACGGGCTCCACGGGATGACACCGACTTTTTCTTCGAGGCAGAGAGGGATCATCTCCCGTTCTTCTTCCCGGTAGATCAAATTGTAGTGATTCTGCATCGTAGCGAATCGGGCGTAACCGTTAGTATCGGCAACGTACAGGTACTTAGCGAACTCCCAGGCGTACATGCTGGAAGCGCCGATATGGAGCGCCTTTCCTTGGGTAACGACATCGGTCAGAGCTTCCAGAGTCTCTTCAATCGGGGTGGTACGATCATGGCGATGAATCTGATAGAGATCCACGTAATCGACCCCTAGACGCCGGAGGCTGGCATCGATCGCGTGACGGATATGTTTCTTTGAGGTACCCCGTTCATTAAGACTCGGTCCCATCGGGTTGAACACCTTTGTGGCGATCACCACTTCCTCGCGACGCACCCCGAACTTCTTTAATGCTCGGCCCGTTACTTCTTCACTGACGCCGTTTGAATAAATGTCGGCCGTATCAAAGAAATTGATACCGGCATCGAGCGCCTGTCCGTAAAAAGGGAAAGAAGCGTCTTCATCAAAAACCCAATCCCTCCATTTTGAAGTGCCGTAACTCATGCACCCCAGACAAATCCGAGAAACCTTTAATCCAGTGTTACCTAAAGATACGAAGTCCATGATGTAATAAAACTACGATAAGCACAAAATGCGGGGGTGTGCTGGGATTCTTTCGGGTCAGCGGTAAATCAGTGCGAGTTCCGCTGAATACCAATGGGACCCGCCTTCGCCAAGCCTCCGGCGCGGCGGGCTTTATGGGACTCATGCGACTTATGGGACACACGTAAGTCCCATGTGTCCCATAGGCCCCATCTGTGGAACCGCCCCTGAGGACCACCCGCGAGAACAGCAAACCGCCAACAGCAAACTGCAAACCGCCAACCCTACCGCGCTTCCGCCACCGGACTGCCTGCGCCTCTTTCGACCACACCGGCGATTCCTTTTCGATTGGCCATCAAAGGGCCCATGTTCCAGATAATGAACCCGCCGTCGGCTCTCGGTTTGATCGTTCGTTCCAAGCTCAGTTGATGAGCGATCTCGCTGGAGGGCCAACTCGAAAGTCTGTCCAAACTAATGCTGGGATAGATCGGCACTCCTTGCGGGTTCACTGCAGAGCTGCGCCACCAAGCCAGTAACGCAGAATAACTTTGCGGACCTGCATCTCGCCAATAGAGCTGGGGCGACAGGTAATCGACCCAGCCTTGCCGGATCCACTTCACCGGATCAGCATAAAGATCGCGATACTGGTCGAGCTCAGCCTGAACCGACGCGGGTGCCCCGTGAGTATAAATCCCAAACGGGCTCACTCCGAACAGCGCGTTTGGACGAACCGCTTTCACGGTCTCGTGCAATTCACTGATCAACAGATCGACATTATGTCTGCGCCAGTCGTCCAAGCTGAGAGTGCCGCCTCCTGACCGATAGCGTGAATACGTGGCGGTATCGGGAAAATATCCTCTCGGATTCGCTCGAGATGGATACGGATAAAAATAATCGTCCAGAACGACACCGGCGACTTGGTACCGGTCCAGCAAATCTTTTACCACGGCCTCTACGTGGCGCCGAACGGCTGGATCACCAGGGTCGAGCCAGAGCGACGAACCGACCCGGCGAATCGCTCCGCTCAACGTATAGGCTTCGTGGGTGGAGGCGCGAGGTTGGCCGGAGTTGCTAGCCGCCCGATATGGATTGATCCAGGCGTGAATCGACACACCATAGCGCGATCCTTCGCGGAGAAAGACCGCTAAGGGGTCGTACCCGGGCGACTCACCTTGAACTCCAGTCAGGAAACGGCTCCAAGGCTCGAGCTCAGATCGATAGAGTGCGTCTCCTTCCGGGCGTACTTGAACCATCAACGCGTTTAGCCCTGCTCTTTTGGCCGTTTCTACGATGTTGGCGATCTGTCGTTCCTGTTCCTCAGCAGAGAGACCGGGGCGACTAGGAAAATTTATGTTGTAGACGGAAGCTACCCAACCAGCTCGAAAATCGCTGGCTTGGCTGGCGGAAAGAACGAGAAACGAGAGAACAGCACAAGCAAGGACCCGGACAGCACGGCGAGACGACATATACGTTAGAGGTTAATCTCTGCTTGGGGAGTTGCAATGCTGCGCCTCGCGCATTCGGTTTCTGCCCCGAAGGGGCAATAGGACTCAGCCTTGGGTTTCAACCCCAGGTATCGGTTTAAAAACGCGGTCCGTCCCGCAGGGGCGGTAGATATGTTTTGCGAAGGCCAACGGAGATAAAGAAAGAAACGACCATACCAAACATCTTCTGTCCTTGCAGGGCGGGTGGACGTGTTCCTGGGGTTAAAACCTCAGGCTGAGTCCTGTGGTCCCTTCGGGACCGTTAAGGCGACACCACACGAATTTTCCCCAAGCTCGTTCTCAAGGCCGCTCCAGGAAACCCCAACCGCTATGCTGCTAAGGCCGGACTTGATTCCCTGCGACCATTTAAGTCCGGCGTAGCAGATCTGCAGGCTGGCAGCAGGCGGCTCCCGGGAACGATCGAGGGTTGTGCAGTTCTACCGGCCGCGCCCGAAATGACCGGCTCGGAGCCGTTCGGCAAAGCAATTATGCTGGGTTGTTTCCGGGAGCCGCTTGCTGCCAGCCTACAGACTTGCCGTCTTATAAAGCGGCTCCCCTCCAGGCGCTGGGTGTTGCTCAACCGCCGACTATCTGCGTCTATCTGCGTTCATCTGCGGTTGCTCTGTCTCCGCGGTTCAGATCGCCACTACCCCAGGCGCAGCCAATTGTTGATGACCGAGTTCGCGCCCCAAAAACTCGACCGCCAGGGCTCGATAAGCCGTGGCGCCGATTCCGTTCGGATCGTATTCGATGATCGGTTTTCCAAAGCTCGGCGCTTCACCTAAGCGGACTGAACGAGGTATGATCGTTTGAAAGACCAACGCTTTGAAATGGTTCCGCACTTCGTCGACGACCTGCTGGCTGAGATTGGTTCGCCCGTCGAACATCGTCATGACAATTCCGGCGATAGTGAGTGTGGGATTGACCGCTCGGATTTGGTCGATCACGTGAACAATTTTGGAGAGGCCTTCCAACGCGAAATATTCGCATTGCAAAGGAATGATGAGCTGATCGGCGGCAGCTAAAGCGTTGGTCATGAGGATCCCCAGGGAGGGAGGGCAATCCAGAAAAGCGTAATCGAAAGCGTTCTGGGTTAACATCGACCGGGTAACCGCTCTTAACCGGGTCAGATGGTCTTCCAGGCGAGCAACCTCGACCTCAGCTCCGGCTAAATCGAGGTCGCCTGGGACCAACGAAAGGCCTTTATGCCGGGTGACAGCAATTTTGTCTTCGACCTTGGCATAACCGATCAGTGCTTGATAAATGCTATCACCGGCGCCGTTCTCGAAGCCGATCCCGCTGGTTGCATTTGCCTGGGGATCAAGATCGATGAGCAATACGCGTTTGCCTTTCTCTGCCAGGCAGGCCGAAAGGTTCACCGCCGTGGTGGTCTTGCCCACGCCGCCTTTCTGGTTGGCAATCGCGAAGAGTTTCATTCGAGCGAGTACTGTGGTTCCGGTGAGGGAACAAGCAAAGGACAAACTTTAGCAGGATTTCACAAGAATGGGAGGAGCTAGAGTGTGACGGCGTGTCGGCGTCGCAACCCTCTGGGCCATGTGGAATCGACAGAGCCTATCGGACCTACAGAAATACTCTGATTCATTCGTTTAGGATGATTCACCCGTTCGCGTCGAGCGTTCTCACGCCGATACGCCCATACGCCGACACGCCCATACGCTCTGGTGCAATTGCCTCGCAAAACGTGAAACGGTATAGGGTTCTATGGATCGGATCGAAATCACCGAGCGTTTCTTGATGGATACCGGGGGATGGCAGGCGATGAAACACGCTCGGGCGCTACTCGAAATGGGCAGGGTGGTAAGTGCCGCGTACAATCCGCCGGTGCTCCGTGGCTTAGTCCGGGAAGGAACGACTGAGTACCGGGCCGGGATGAAGATCCGGACAAAAAGCGATGTCGAGAACCTGTGTTCCTGTCGCGACTCGCGAGAATGGGGGGCAATCTGCGCGCATTCTCTGGCTGTCGGTCTCGCATTTATCCGGCCGAAACCAGTGGCGGCGCCGGTGCAACCACCGCCCGCACCGCGCGAGCTGAAACCGCTTCTGAAGTTGGACGGAGCTGACATTCGGATTATCGCCTACTTCATTTTGCCACCGACTTTTCTCAATGGTTGGGACCGGAACCAGGTAATGCTCGGGTGCGAAGTTGAGGTGGATGGAAAAAGAGTTCTAGCGAGCGCGCTTTCACCTGATCGTTCTTATTCCTGTTCACAGGATGACCTTCAGGCTTTGGAAGGATTGCGAACCTATACCGAGGGCCGGCTTCCCGGCATGCTGACCCTGTCGCGAGACCAATTTCTGGGGGCCTTAGGGCACTTGGTTCAACACCCGAGGATCACACTCGGGCGGACCACTGCACTGGCGGTAAAGTCGGACGGAATAAAGCCCAGGTTGAAAACTGAGCAGACGCCGGATCGCAGATTGAAGCTCACCGCCGAAGTGCCAAGGGAACCTGCTAAGCTCCTGGTTGGCGGAACCAGCGTCTGGCAATGGGCTCAAAATCAGTTTCAACCGGTCGCGCGAGGATTGCCTCCAGCCTATTTGCCGTTACTTAAAGAGCCGGTGATCCTGGCGGCCGATCAGAGCGAAAGCTTTATACTGAAGGAACTACCGTCCCTGGCAGCCTTTTTCGAAATCGAGGGCCAGGTCGAGGTTAAGGCGTCTGAGCCCGGCAATCCCGAGATTTTTGGGACGTTCGAAGGTTCGCTCAACCATCTCACTGCAAAACTGCAGTTCCTCTATGGCAAAAGGATGGTGACTTTCGGCGCTACGCCAGCGGCGGAAACCTTTGTCTATGAGCTGGATTCAAAAAGCTATTCTCGGAATATCGGGTTCGAGCAGAGTGCCGCGAGTATTCTGCGCGAAGCCGGTTTTCAAGGGCCTGGCGTCATGGGCGATTTCGTGTTGCAGGGCCAAAACCAGATCCTCCGGTTCTTTGCGGTTCTGCTCCCGGAGCTACAGAAGAAGTGGAAAGTGTCGATCGGATCTCGGTTTCAAAATGTGACCCAACGTTTGGAACGGATTACGCCAAAACTGGATGTGGTGGCTTCCGGCGAGGATTGGTTTGAACTCTCCTACAGCCTGGAGTCCGAACGAGGCGACCGTTTTTCTGCTAGTGATGTTCAACGCCTGCTGCAAGTCGGGCAAGGATTCACCAAACTCCGCGACGGCACAGTAGCCGTGTTCGATCCGGAGAAGTTAGACGAATTCCGCAACATTATCCAGGACTGTTATCCGACGCAGACGCAGCCGGGTCGTTATCGGATCTCGCGGGCGCAAGCTGGATTCATCGACGGGGCGGCCCGAGACTTGGGCGCCACGGTTGGGGCGACCCAGGAATGGCGGCAATGGACCGAGTCGCAGCAACAACTGAAACCGCTGCAAACCTTGCCATTAGGTTCGCTTGAATCCGTACTTCGGCCCTACCAGAAACAAGGCGTCTACTGGCTTCATTTCCTGGCTGAGAACCGGCTGGGCGGTATTTTGGCCGATGAAATGGGGCTGGGTAAAACCGTGCAAACACTGGCCTTTCTCAGAACCGTCTCCGGCACCTCGTTGATTGTATGCCCAGCGTCGTTGTTGTTTAACTGGCGCCGAGAAGTGGCGCGCTTTGTTCCTGAATTGAAAGTGCTTTCGTTGGAAGGCCCTGACCGTCATGACCGCTTCAAAGAGTTACCCCGTTATGATATCGCGCTGACCAGCTATCCTTTGCTCCGGAGAGATGTCGATTTGTACAGAGAATTTCACTTTGGCGCGGTCGTGTTAGATGAGGCGACCCATATCAAAAATCCTGATACCCAAAACGCGCAAGCGGCCATGGCGCTCCGAGCGAATCACCGGTTTGTCTTAACCGGAACACCCGTGGAAAATTCCGTGCGCGATCTTTGGTCGATCATGAATTTCGCCTTACCTGGGTATTTAGGGGATCGAGACGAATTCAGAGAACGTTATGAGCTCCCGATCACCCGGGGCTCGCAACCGGAACGGGAACGCCTGGCCAAACGGCTTCGGCCCGTGATGTTGCGCCGGCTTAAACGAGAAGTAGCCCGTGATCTGCCGGCAAAGATGGAGCAAGTCGCGTTCTGCGATCTGACTACAGAACAGCGCGAACTCTATGCCAAGCTGCAGCGTGAAGGGCGCCAGAAAGTCGAGACGCTCGCTAGTGAAAAGAAAAGCGGCGCTGCTCGCGTTGCGATGTTGACCGTATTACTTCGTTTGCGACAGGTCTGCAGCGACCTCCGATTATTGGGTGAAACCCCGGAAGACCGTTCCGGAAAACTGGAACTATTGCTGGAGCTTATCGAAGAGGCGATGGACGGGGGCCATCGGATGCTCGTGTTCAGCCAATTTGTGAGCATGCTGCGCTTGATCGAAGAAGAGCTGAAAAACGAAGGAATCGATTATTGTTATTTGGATGGAGAAACCAGGGATCGCGCAGCGGCGGTTGATCGGTTCCAATCGAGTTCCGACCTACCAGTCTTCTTGATTAGCCTGAAAGCAGGCGGCACGGGTCTAAACCTATCCGCAGCGGATACGGTCTTGCATGTCGATCCTTGGTGGAACCCTGCTGTCGAGGATCAAGCCACCGATCGCGCTCATCGTATTGGCCAGACCAAGGTAGTCACTTCTTACAAACTGATCACGCGCGGCACCGTGGAGGAAAAGATCCTAGATCTCCAAAAGAAAAAACGGGAGATCATTGATGCCACCGTCGAAAACGAAGAACCGTTGATGACCGGGCTTTCCGTCGAAGAGATCGCAAGCTTGTTGGAAGAGTAGAGGAGTAATGGAGTAATGGAGTTGTGAAGCTTGCCTCGCTCGGTTTTTACCAGCTCAGAAGTGATAAACTTCGGCAACCAGTACTATGCGCGACCGGACCGTAGATAAACCCGATGATCGGGACACTGAGCACTATCCCGCCTGCAGCCGATTTTACCCGCTTCATCGCCGTTCCCCTGGTCGCCGCCACTGGTATCTGGTTATGGCAGAAACCGCGCCTCTTGCGCTGGGAAGGAGCAAGAGCTCAGGCCAGGCATTCATCCGGGCTATCGGCGTTTGGGAGAGTACCGTTGCGAATAGCAAACCAAGCATGTGGATTTGCCAGCCATCTCACTTTCCTTTGCGGGAATCCCGGGCTTAGTGTTTCGTTCACAGCGTTTCCGCAAAGGACCAAAAAAATGAGCGAAGACTTTCAAGATCGATGGACTGCAGTAGATGAATATCTCAATGATCTGCTGATCCCATCCGATCCGGTTCTAGAAGCAGCACTCAAGGATAGCGATGCCGCCGGTTTACCGGCAATCAGCGTTACGCCGACCCAAGGAAAACTATTGACGCTGTTCGCCCGGTTGGTCGGTGCTCGCAAGATTTTGGAACTCGGGACCCTAGGTGGCTATAGCACGATTTGGCTGGCTCGAGCTCTCCCTAAAGACGGGCATCTGATCACAATCGAAGCGAGTCCTGAACACGCGAAGGTCGCCGGCGCTAACCTCCAACGCGCGGGTTTAACCGATCGGGTTGAGCTGCGGATCGGCCGCGGCTTGGATCTGTTGCCGCAGCTGGCTACCGAAGGGGTCGCTCCTTTTGATCTGATCTTTATCGATGCGGATAAGGTCAGCACTGCCGATTATTTCGTATGGGCGCTAAAGCTGGCACGGCCCGGTACTTTGATCATTACCGATAATGTGATTCGCAAAGGCGCGGTTGCGGATGCCAAAAGCCGTGATTCTAGCGTTATCGGTATGCGGCGATTTTTCGAATTGCTGGCCAAAGAAAAAGGTGTTTCCGCGACGGCCATCCAAACCGTGGGCAGCAAAGGGTACGACGGGTTCGCTATAGCGATAGTAAACGGCTGATAGGAGACAGAGAAATCCCACGCAAAGCTGCAAAAGGTAAGAGCAGATTTTGAATAGCTGCAAAAGAGCGCAAAGAGCACAAAAAAAGAAGCGATAAAATACCGAGGCAATAGCCGAAAATGGCTCAATGGATCCAGATGCTCGCAGACGTTGTAAAGCGTCCAGAGGATAGGCTCGGGAACTAACCGCTAAATTTTTTTCGTCCGGCTTTTTGCGTTCTCTGCGATCTTTTGCGGCTATTCAAAATCTCCTCTTATCTTCGAGCCTTTGCGGCTTTGCGTGAGATTTTCGATTTTTTACGTTATAGCCTCTTATGAAAGCGACCTTTCTCGGACACGCGGCTGTTTATCTGGAAAGTGACAAGACGAAGATCGTTATCGATCCGTTCCTGACAGGGAATCCGAAAGCGGCTGCGAAAGCCGACGATTTGGACCCGGATTTTATCGTGCTCACACATGGGCACTCGGATCACATTGGCGATGCCTTACCGATAGCGAAACGTACAGGAGCTACGATCATCGCGACTTACGAGTTAGCTTCCTGGCTCGGCGATCAGGGAGCCAAAACTTCCGCTCAAAATCATGGCGGTTGGTGTAAATATCCGTTTGGTGCCGTTAAATTTACGCCAGCCTTCCATAGTTCGTCCGTGCCGGACAAAAACGGTGTTCCCATATATTTGGGTGAACCCGCAGGAGTAATTATCCAGGTGGACGGTAAAACGGTGTTTCACGCCGGTGATACCGCGCTCTTTTCAGACTTGAAATTGATCGGAGACGATGTCGCCATCGATCTGGCATTTCTGCCGATTGGCGAACACTTCGTCATGGGACCAAAGGACGCAGCCAAAGCCGTCGAATTCCTTCACCCAAAAGCGGTGGTCCCAATTCATTACGGCACTTTTCCACCGCTGGTCGGCGATCCGAAAGAGTTTGCCAGACTCGCTGAAGGCAAAGGTGCCAAGGTCGTGATTCTCCAGCCAGGGGAGAGTTTGGAGGTGTGAGGTGAGAGGCCTGCCCTGAGCAAGCGTTGAGCGCGTCGAACGGGTGAGAGGTGGAGGGCCATGGCGGACCAACACCCATCACTTCTCACTCGCGGATTCTGGAGTCGTTTTCGACGACGGAACCAACGCCCAAACGGCTTGTCCGCCATAGTTCGATCTGAAGGCCGTCCGCGACTTTGACTTGACATCGAACGAAGGAGGAAGGGGCGTCGCATTCCGCGGTCGCCGGGCGGCCAGGTGTGGCCGTTTCTGGAATCGATGTAGAAACCCGGTGCTGGTGCGACGCGACGCCCATGAGCGCGTGGCATAACCCAAGGTTTGTAAAGGTCGAGGACGTGAATACGCGATGGGTCCCCCGGGCGTCACATCTATCCGCATGTCGATGTTGCCCAATACCGAGGCATCGATACCTGCCACAGCTGCAACGCGGAATGGGACGCCCCTCCGTTTGGGTGTTGGTTCGCTAGGGATCAACCACCGCGGCATTCGGTCGAGCCTCTTCCTTGCCGTGGTTTAGGAGCAAAAATTTCGTCAAAATTCAGGTTGAAACCGAAGCAATTCGGTTTCATTTCTTTATCACAACGAAAACCAATCGAAAGTCGAGCCCCTTTCAAATGCCCCCCTCCCTGATAGCCCCTGCCCGCGTCTTCCGCAGGGCCTATCTTCTCTCGGTATTGCTCCTTTCTCACCCAATTTGAAGGAACCGCGTGGTGCGTTAGCCGTTTTACTGATCACTGATTACTGGTTACTGGTTACTTCGTTTCACCCCTCACCAATCACCTCTCACTTCTCACCTATGAATCGTACAGTACGACTAACCGCCGGCCAGGCGCTCACCCGGTTTCTGGCCCGCCAATTCGTTGAACGCGACGGCCGTCAAAGCCGCTTTATCGAAGGGATATGGGGAATCTTCGGGCACGGCAATGTCGCCGGCTTTGGGCAAGGCATTGTCGAGTTGGCTCGCGAAGAGGGTTTACGTTTTTATCGGCCGCAAAATGAACAGGCGATGGTGCATTTAGCAGCCGGGTTTGCCAAGCACCGCAATCGGCTGGCCACGTTTGCCTGCACCACTTCCATCGGTCCGGGCGCTACGAACATGATCACCGGGGCGGCGGCGGCCAGCGTTAACCGGTTACCCGTACTCCTGTTACCGAGCGATTATTTTGCGAACCGCATTCCGGACCCCGTGCTTCAACAATTGGAGCATCCTCTCGAAAGAGATGTCAGCGTCAGCGACGCTTTTCGCCCGGTTTCAAAATTCTTCGATCGGATCAGCCGGCCTGAACAATTGCTAGCGAGTTTACCGGAAGCGTTTCGGGTTTTGACCGATCCAGCGGAAACCGGCGCGGTTACAATCAGTCTACCGGAAGATGTTCAGGCGGAAGCCTACGATTATCCCATCGAGTTCTTCGAGCGCCGGATTTGGCATGTGCGCCGGCCGTTACCCGAGCCGGAGCTGATTCGTAAAGCAGCGGAACTGATTGCCGGTGCGTCGAAACCCTTAATCGTTTCCGGGGGTGGCACCATCTATGCAGAAGCGGCCGAAGATCTCCGCGCGTTCGTCGAAGAATTCGGCATACCGATCAGCGAGACACAGGCTGGGAAAGGAGTTTTGAATTGGAATCATCCTCTGAATGCCGGGGCGGTCGGTTCAAACGGGGCGACTAGTGCGAATCGCTTGGCGCTGGATGCTGATCTGGTGATCGCGTTAGGCACACGACTGAGCGATTTCACCACGGCGTCAAAGTCCGCTTATCAGAACCCATCGGTTCATTTCATCGGCATCAATGTGGTGGCGATGGACGCCAATAAGCTGGCGGCATTACCCGTGGTGGCCGATGCGAAACGAGCTCTGAACGCCCTGGGCCAAGCGCTCCGTGAGATTGGCTACCGAGGCACACCTCAAGAATACCGGGGCCAAGTACAATCGCTTAAATCGGAATGGGATGCCAACGTCACCGATTTGCGCACGGTCAAAAATGATAAACCGGGCAAGCTATCGGAGACCGCCGTTATCGGACTGGTGAACGAAAGCTTTGGGGGCAAAGCCACGGTAGTTTGCGCTGCCGGCGGCATGCCGGGCGAACTCCTTCGGCTCTGGCGGCCGGAAGATCCGAAAGCTTATCACCTGGAATACGGATTCTCCTGCATGGGTTACGAGATTCCTGGTGGGCTGGGAGTGAAATTGGCGGAACCGGATAGAGAGGTCGTCGTGATGGTCGGAGACGGTACTTATTTAATGATGAACTCGGAGATCGTCACGGCGGTGGCGGAAGGCATTCGGATCACCATTGTGGTCGTCGACAATCATGGTTACCAATGCATTCTCGGGCTGCAACGAGCGGTAGGAGTAGCCGATTTCGGTAACGAACTGCGTTTTCGCGACGACAAAGAGGGCGCGCCGGCAGGTGACTATGTCCCAGTTGATTTCAAGAAACATGCGGAATCGATGGGAGCGCTCTCCATTTTCGCAACCACTTCCGGCGAGGTGAAAGCAGCGTTAGAACAAGCGCGTAAGGCGGATCGGATCGCGGTAGTCGTGGTGCCGGTGGATCCCGAATCGCGGATGCCGGGGATGGGTACCTGGTGGGATGTCCCGGTTGCCGAAGTGAGCTCGGCTGATCAGACCAAGACCACTCGGGTGAACTACGAGGAAGCCACCAAGAAGCAGCGTCCAGTTCTCTCATGAAGCTCGCCACTGCTCCGGTTAATTGGAATAACGGCGACGTAACCGATTATCGGCCCTGGGTCCCTTACCCCGCGTTGTTAGATGAAATGGTGGCGGCGGGTTACACCGCCACGGAATGGGGTATGAACATGGAGCGGGATGCCGCCAAGCTGATGGCGGACCTGCAGAAGCGGGACCTACAGATCCTGGGTGGGTTTGTCGGACTAGAGCTCAGGAACAGTCAGAAGCGTGACCAGGAGATTGCGCGGGCGCTGGAGATTGGCCGGTTTTTTCAATCGATTGGCGCTCCTTATCTAATTGCGGCAGACAGCGGAGACGAGCGGCGCCGCGCGGAAGCGGGGCATGTCGATCCGACTGGCGGATTGTCAAAAGAACAATGGAAATCGCTGGCTACCGGTCTTAACGATCTGGCGCGAGAACTGGCCCCGATGGGCGTCAATGTCGTTTTCCATAACCATGTTGGCACCTATGTGGAGACCGAGGCGGAAACCGCCACACTATTGGAAGAGACAGATCCGGCGCTGGTAAGTTGGTGCTTGGATTGCGGCCATCTGGCGTACGGCGGCGGCGATAACCTGCGGGCGCTGGCGAAGTACGGTAACCGTGTCGGTTACGTTCATATCAAGGACGTCGATGGCCGGGTGTTGCACCAGTCTCGCGAAAACGGTTGGAGCTTTGCCCAAGCCCTAAAATCATACATCTTCGCTCCACTGGGTGAGGGCATCGCGAGGGTGCCCGAGGTCGTCGATGCACTCCGCCAAGCCGGTTACACCGGTTGGCTGGTGATCGAGCAAGATACAACTCCTGACGATCCTACCGCCGTCGCGGCAAAGAATCGTCGTTATCTCGAACCATTGATTAAATGAGCACCAATGAAACGCCGGGATCGCCGGGAACGGAAACCAAGGTTCCAGCGGGAGTGAGTTCAGCGTCATCAAAAGACTCGGATTACTCTGAACTCGAGGAACTATCACGCCGGGGTCGTTGGCTGGTCCTGAGTACGGTCGCAGGCAGCGGCGCCGGGCATGTAGGTGGTCCCATGTCGGCTATGGACCTTTTGATCAGCCTGTTCTTCCGGGGAATGGACATCAGGCCGGAAGAGCCCGGCTGGCCGGAGCGCGACCGTTTCATTCTGTCCAAGGGACACGCTGCCATTGGGCTTTATACGGTGATGGCGCTCAGAGGCTTTTTGCCGGTCGAAGAATTGAAGACGTTCGATAAAGGTAACTCGCGCCTGCAGGGACATCCGGATGTAACCAAACTTCCAGGACTCGAGACTTCCACGGGATCGTTAGGGATGGGGCTCTCCGTCGGTATTGGGTTCGCCCTGGCTGGTCAAAAGAAACAGCAACGGTTTCATTCCTTTGTCATGATCGGAGATGGCGAACTGCAGGAAGGCATGGTTTGGGAAGGGCTGCATCTAGCACCGCGTTATCAGCTCGGCAATTTGACCGCGATTCTGGATTCGAACGGCCTGCAGCAGTTCGGCTGGCTAAAACATCAGGACGGGGACGGCCGAGGAGACCGGCGGGATCCCTGGAATAACGTGGATTTAGCCGCGATTTTCGCGCACCTGGGTTGGCGGGTGGTGCAGATCGATGGCCATCGCTTCGACGAGATCCTTCCAGCGATTCGAGAGAGCAAAGCGCAGCCGTTGCACGGTCCACCAACGATGATCATTGCCCATACTCTAAAAGGAAAAGGTCTATCGTTTACGGAAGGGAAGTTCGAGTGGCATTCCAAGGTTGCTAACCAGGATGAGCTCGACCTGGCCCGGCGCGAACTTCAAATCGTGGAGGCTGCCAAATGAAAGGGTTGAGAGATGTCTGGGCCGATACCCTGGTGGCGCTCGCCAAAGACGATCCCAGGATCGTGGTGTTGGATGGCGATCTCGCGAATTCAACCAAGGCGGACAAGTTTGCGGCGGCTCATCCGGATCGGTTTTTGGAAATGGGTATTGCCGAACAAAACATGGTAGGTGTCGCGGTTGGTATGGCGGCCCTAGGTTTTGTGCCTTGGCTTTCATCTTTTGCTGTTTTCTTCACTCATCGTGCGGTTGATCCGATCCGCATGCTGGTCGCCCAGACCAATGCCAATGTGAAGATCGGCGCCGCCTATTCCGGGCTCATGACCGGGTTCACCGGCAAGACACATCAGGACGTCGAAGACCTGGCGATTATGCGGGCAATGCCGCAAATGACCGTGTTAGCGCCCGCCGATCAGTACGAGTGCGCTGCTATGATCAGGTGGGCATCGGACTATAACGGCCCCGTTTATCTTCGATTAACTCGGGATGGAAGTGCGGATGTGTTCGGATCGGATTACCAATTTGCGATCAGCGAGCTTCGCTTGTTACGATCGGGCAGACATGCGTTGCTGGTATCGACCGGTCCGCAATCAGTACGCTGCTTGGAGGCAGCGAATGAGTTGGCCAAACAACAGATTGAGGTTGGCGTGCTTCACGTTCCTTCGATCAAACCGTTGAATGTGGCCGCCTTACTAGAAGCGTGTTCGGCTTACGATCTCATCTTTACCGTTGAAGAGCATAGTATCATTGGCGGTCTAGGTGGCTTGGTCGCCGAAATACTGTCTGAGAATTCGCCGCGCCGGGTGATCCGGTACGGTATCGAGGATAAATGGGGAGAATCTGCGCCGAACGATTTTCTACTCGATAAATATGGGCTTTCGGCCCTCCAGGTTTCCCAACGGATCGCCAAAGCTTTTAAGAAAAAATGAACACTAAACGAATTCGAGTTGCGTTGCTCGGTGCGGGCCGCATTGGACAAGAACATGCGAGGACATTGATTGGTTCTCCGCACGTTTCACTGGTTACCGTGTGCGATGCCCGGTTGGAGGCGGCTCAACAGATTGTGGCTAAAGCACCTGGCGCAACCGCCATCAGCGATACAGTCGAAGTCTTTTCATCAAAAGAGATCGACGCAGTGGTTATTTGTACCCCGACCGGTTCTCATGCCGACCTGATTGAGGCCGGCGCCCGGACCGGAAAAGCGGTGTTTTGCGAAAAACCGGTAGCCCTGGATTTAGAGCGGACGAAGAAAGCGCTCAAGCTCGTCAATGAGAGCGGGATTCCGTTTCAGATTGGTTTCCAGCGTAGATTTGACTCTGGTTATGCAGAGGCTCGCCGCAAGATCGATCGGAACCTAATCGGACGCATCGACCAGTTCAGAGCAGTTGGTCGGGATCCGGGACCTCCTCCGCGAGAATATCTCGAAACGAGTGGCGGCCTTTTCCTAGACCAGATGATTCACGAGATCGATTTGGCTCGGTTTTTGGTGGGTGAAGTAGAATCCGTCTGTGCCTGGGGTGCTGCCCGGTTCAGTAAGGATGCGGCCGAGTTCGGTGATGTCGACACTGCGACTACCCTTTTGCGGTTCGAGAGTGGAGCACTGGGGGTGATCGAGAATTCGCGCCAGGCTGTCTACGGCTACGACATCATCACGGAAGTCTTTGGTGAGCGCGGCAAACTGGTGGTGCACGCTGAACGCAAGACCCCATTGCGCCACTATCGCGAGGGCGGGTCTGAGGAGGATCATTTCCACTTCTTTATGGATCGATTTCGAGACGCGTTTCAAGCCGAGTTGGATTCGTTCTTCGCTTGTGTGCAGGAAGGCCGGCCGACCACACCCGGAGCGGTTGATGCCGTGGAAGCCTTGCGAATTGGGATCGCCGCAACTCGGAGCCTTAAGGAAGGGCGAGTGGTTCATTTAAAGGAGATTGAATGACCAAAGGCCACGGGGAGATCGGCGTTGCGTTTCTCGGGGTGGGGCGCATGGGGGAAACGCATTTGCGAAATCTCACCGCTATTAGTGGTGTTCGGGTGAAGGTAGTGGCTGACCCTAATTTGGAGGCGGCCGAGCGTGGGCGCGAATTGTCCGGTGCTGACCGGGCAATTGTTAGTACGGAAGAAGCAATCTTAGATCCTGGCGTCGACGCCGTGATTATCGTGACGCCGACCGATACTCACGCCCAATTGATCGAGACCGCAGTTTTGGCTGGGAAAGCGGTTTTCAGCGAAAAACCGATCGCACTCGATTTGGCTGAGACGAAGCGGGTAGTCGATTTGATTCAACAGAAAGACGCTAAGGTGCAGCTCGGCTTCATGCGGCGTTTCGATCCCGGGTATGCCGAAGCAAAGAAACGGATCGATCAAGGAGAACTGGGTCGCATCGAGACCTTTCGCGCTTTGAGCCGGGATACCTATCCGCCGCCGCTTAAATTCCTGCTACAAAGCGGCGGCCTTTTCTTGGATATGGCGGTTCACGATCTGGATCTGGCCCGTTTTCTAGTGGGCGAGGTGGAAGAGGTTTCGACTTGGGGTACGGTTTTGATTGACGATCGGTTTGCCCAGGCTCAAGACAGCGACACCGCGGTCGTGATGCTCAAATTCAAGAACGGCGCCCTGGGAGTGGTTGAAACTTCCCGGCGATCAAAGTGGGGTTACGATATCCGGACCGAGGTAGCTGGTGCGGACGCCAAAGTCGTAATTGAAGCACCGCAAAAAACACCAATGGTGGTGTCGCGTGAATTCGGTGGCCGCTACGATCATTACGAAAATTTTCCCGACCGTTTTGAAGCAGCCTACCGTATGGAGATGCAAGCATTTTTTGATGCGTTAAAGACAGGGCGAAAACCGTCTCCCGGCGCTGAGGATGCGCTGGAAACGTTGCGGCTGGCGATCGCGGTGACGCGCAGTTGGAAAGAAAATCGTCCGGTAAAGGTTTCGGAGATTCAGGCGCAAGGGGTAGGACCTTGTCCCGGAGGGACTAACTAACCCTGAGGGATGACAGGACTCAGCCCGGGGTTTTAACCCCCGGGTAAACATCCATAAAATGATCCGCCCCGACGGGGCGGTAGAGTCGGTATTCGTTAAGCAAACGGCGAACGAAGTGTCGGAAGGAATCATCGGCAGCCCCTTTCCTCCTTCGTTCCCGTAACTATGGCGGACAGGCAGGGCGTCTATGATGCGACGGAGCCGGTTTCTGACCGTGTATCGTCCCTGGTTACCGCTTTGATCCAAAGAATCGACTTAGATTCCCGTCTGATCCCAGCTGAAACAGTCTCCAAGCGGTAAAGACAAATAGTACCGGCGTTGCTAACCACAGTACGACACGAGCGGCAGTCAATACCAAATGGCGGACCGCGAACACCTGCAACAACGCGCCCGCCAGAAACGCGACCAGGACCGCTTCGCGCGGGGATTGGCGGACCTTTTCATCCAGGCGGCCAAAGAAGCGATCCACATTTTCAGCCGAGAATTCTGAGGTTCCGACAGAAGAAGTAGTTTCTTGATTCATTAGAAGAGGTCAAACAGTCGACGCGGTTTGTTTTGGAAGCGAGAAACAATTTGGTTAATCGGCGTGTTACGCACCGAAGTGCTTAAGAATCCGACGGTTGCATTTAGTTTATCGCGGACCGTCTGGGGTAATCCCGAACTTCGCTCTTCCACCCAATCCTCGAGATCGTGAAGAAACCGATCGGTCGGTGTCTGAGCGTGAACTTGTACGTAGTAGCGACCTAAGAAGTAGCCCGCGGCAATCAGGAGAGCGGATCCTCCGATGATGATCGGAAGCCAGGGACCATTTTCAGTCTTCAGATAGTCTAGCGCGCTGGCCCCATCTCGTTGCGGTTCGCCCGTTCGGGAAGCGTGCAGCTCGTCCTGCAGGGGATCTGGTTTGATTGGATCAGTCATGATGCGGATTCCAAGTTTTGGTTTTCAGTTGCCGTAATAAGCTCCGGCTGGCGAACATGATTCGCAAGTTGGGAGTTTATCGGTTTGGTGCGATGGGACGGGCGCATGCTCGTCTGAGGAGCAAGAAGCAAGAAGCTAGAATCTAGGAGCTAGGAGTTGAAGAGTGCACGTTATGGGGAAATGGAGCTGCAAAGGTGGCATAAAAATGGGATCCGCCTTCGCCAAGCCTACGGCGCGACAGGCTTTCTGGGACCTATGCGAGACGGAACGATACCTGTTTCGTAATTCGGAAGCGTCGTTTACCAATCACGAATCACCGATCACCAATCACTAATCATCTCTCTCTCCCCACGTGCACTTCATTCTCGACGCCCTTCGTCTTCATCCTGAGCTTGCGATCTATCTTACCGTTTCGGTCGGCTTTTTGATTGGGAGGACTAAGATCGCCGGGTTTACGCTCGGTAGCGTGACCGGGGTCTTGATAACGGCGCTAATCATCGGGCAACTCAATATTCCGGTGTCGCCCGGGCTCAAATCGGTCTTCTTTCTCCTTTTCCTATTCGCCGTTGGTTATGGAGTTGGCCCTGAATTCGTTCGGGGTCTGCGGAAAGACGGGATCACGCAAGCCTTGTTTGCGGTAGTGGTTTGTTTGTTCTGCCTTGGGACTGCGATAGTCGTTGCCAAGCTGTGCCGGCTCGATCCCGGGTTCGGCACTGGCATGTTTGGAGGCGCCTGCACCGTTTCCTCGGTGCTCGGTGTCGGGGCGGATACCATCAATCAGTTGTCGCTCGCCCCGGAGATCAAACAACGCTGGATCAGCGAAATGTCCATCGCGTTTGCCGTCACTTATATCTTTGGGACGGCCGGCGTCGCCTGGTTCTTAGCAGCGCTAGGTCCTAGAATACTCGGGGTTGATCTTGCCGCCGCCTGTCGAAAGCTCGAGTCAGAGTTAGGTGGAGACGAGCCCGACCCGTCGGTGCATTCGACCTATCATTTGATCGACGTCCGCGCCTATCGAGTTACTGCGGCCGGGTTCCGAGAACAGACGATTCGCGAATTCGAAGGCAAGTTTCCCCAGCAGCGACTCTTTGTAGAGCGGTTACGGACAGGGAACAAGATTATCGAATGTACTCAAGACACCGTCGTACAGGCAGGGGACGTTTTGGCGATTGCTTCCCGTACAGAAACGTTAATTGAAGATGCCAGCCTTTTCGGCGTCGAGGTATCGGACCCGCAATTGCTCGATTACCCCGATGAGACTCTGGATGTGATGGTCACTAACCGGGAGTTGATCGGCGTCACTCTCGGCGCTGTGCCGGAGCTGGCCACAGACCAACGTTCTCGAGGTGTTTTTGTCCGTGACCTCTCTCGAGGCGGTCATCGACTGCCTTTCAATAGCGGGGTCAAAATCTCCCAGGGCGACGTGCTGCAAATCAGTGGAAACCGGCGCGATGTCGAACGGATGGCGGAGGTAGTCGGCTTTCCATTACGTCCTAGTCATGTCAGCGATATGGTTCTCCTCGGTATCGGGATTTTCTTGGGTGCTCTCTTAGGTCTGGTGGGAGTTAGCGTTGATGGTATCCCGATCAATCTCAGCACCAGCGGAGGGACGTTAGTAGCCGGGCTCGTTTTCGGCTGGTTGCGCTCGGTTCATCCGAGTTTCGGCAACATTCCTGGCGCCGGACTATGGGTATTCAATAATTTTGGCTTAACCATGTTTGTGGCGGTGGTTGGTTTAGAGGCAGGCCCTCTCTTCATGAAAGGACTGGAGAATGCAGGGCTGATGCTTTTGGGCGCCGGGGCAATCGTTACCATCGTTCCGATGTATCTCGCTCTGCTGCTGGGCAAATATGTTTTTAAGATGCACCCCGGAGTTCTTTTAGGTGCCTGCGCCGGAGCCAGGGCCACAACCGCTGCGCTAGCGTCCGTCCAGGATGTGGCTCAAAGCCGCGTCCCAGCCCTAGGCTTTTCCGTTTGTTTTGCGATTGGTAATACCCTTCTGACTGTGTGGGGCGTTCTCATGGTTTTGTTGCTACGATGATCGGATACCGTTTGGCGGTAGGAAGAGAACTAACCAGGCTGTGTCCGTTAGGGACGCGAGAACTAATCCCGAAGGGATGACAGGACTCAGCCAGGGTTTTAACCCCTGGTAGCGATTCCCGATCACGACCTGCCCTCACAAGGCCCTTCGCGTTCGGCGTTCGGCGTTCGTGCTCGAACGTTGTTGCTTGCAGAAAAGGCGTGTCAACCCAATTAGAAGCGCCAAGCCCGAATTGCACCCTGCGTCCGCGGGGTTGGAGATGCTGAAGGGCAGCAGAAGAATGAGTCTCACAAGTATTGTTCATCGAATGCCACGCCGTGTTTTTGCGACGTGAAATTCCGATTCTGGTTTACGCTCGGCCGCCATGATCTTCTTGCCCTTTCAGGGCAGGTCGCTTTTTTTATTGGTATCCAGGGGTTAAAGCCCCTGGCTGATTCCTGTCATCCCTTCGGGATAGTCCTCGCGCCAGTACCATAGCCTGGCGTTCCCCATTGACGTTCCGACCCATCCGGCTGAATTTAGTCAAGTCGGGATTTTGGCCGGTATGAAAAACCAATTTAAGACGCTGCGAGCGTCGTCGTTGTATTGCCAAAGATGCAAGGTTGCCCGTCCGGTTCGAGAACGTCTCTTGCTGGTTTTGCCCGATCGAGAACTATACGACTATCTGTGTACCGAGTGCGGTAGCTCGGTTGGGTCGCGCGAGGTGAAGGCGGCGGCATCTGACCGTCCATCTTTGATTATCTAACGCGCTGATTATCTAGGGATTACGACCCGAAGAAATCAGGGATTCATTGTCTCCGGATCTAGCGATTATGGAGATTCGACGCACTTCAATGTGATACGATATATTATTTTAAAGTATCATAAAAAAATAGTTGCTGAACCCACCTCAATTCTGATGGTGTGGCCCAATGGCAAAATATCGGGTTCTGATCTGCGCACCAGACGATGCCGATTTGGAATGCGAGCGAGCCGGAGAAGCCATGGCTCGCGTCGAAATTGATTTTAAACCAAGGGTAGAGCTCGAACTCTGGCTTTGGTCTAGCCGATGGACGGAAAACAGTAAGTTCCCCTCAGCGCGACAATTTGATTTGGTTGCATGCGTTCTACGGCGATCATCCTGCGTTTGGGGTGGGGAACGTCGTGAACCAGGATTGCCTGAGGATTTAGCTCGAGCGCTTCCCAGCGGAGAGACGGGGCGAATCCCCGACTTCTTGGTTTTTGTCCATGGGGATGGTGAGGCCGTCGATTCGACGTCGCCTATGAACCAAATGGTATCGCCGTCGAAGGCCGTCGATCTCCTTCTTGGCAAGGTTGATCACCGCGACCTTGAATGGGAAAACAACTTCACCACGAGTATCAATTCCTACCGTGATTACGATCAATTCGAGGCCACTTTCGAGCGATTGCTTCGGCTTCGGTTGAACGAAAAATTTCCCGCGGAAGCCGGGTCCCACATGTTTCCCAGAGGCAATGCCTTGCTGGAACCGGACCACTTCTTTAGCCGATTCGGGAACTCAGCCAGCCGAGAGATCTTGTCGTATATCAATGAGTGGCTGGAAGAAGTAAGAGCCAAATGGCGCCGCGAGCGACGAGGGGTAGCGTTGACCGCTTTTGTCAGTGCTGCCACCTTGGCGACGGCTATAACGTTTGGGAGCGTGACCTTCTCACGTTTCCAACGGTCGGAAACGAATCTTGCCGTAGCGCGTACTGAAAAATCGAACGCGGAAAAGACCGCTCGATCCTCGATGGCAGCCGCCGATAAGACGGCCCGCGAATCGGTTGAGGCGCGATTGCAATCGGAACAGTTGATGCATGAGATCGTCAGCGATCTCGGTGAAAAATTGAAACCCGTCCGGAGAGCCGATTTGCTGGAGCCTTCCCTTAAGGCCATCCAGGTGTATGACTCCAAGAATGGGAATAACGATCCGAATTCGTCGGTTCAGGCTCTGCGCGTCGCTGCTCTAAACGATCAGGGCGATTTACTGGCAGATGATAACAATCTGGACGGAGCAGTGGCAGCTTATCAGCAAGCTTGCGCGATTATCGAGCAACTTGTGCAACAGCAACCAGCCAAAGATGAGTGGGCGGCCGATTGGGCGCAAAATCTCCTGAAGATGGGAAATATCTTCTCGACCCAAGGGAAGATCGGTGAGGCGATGGATAATTATCAACGGGCGGCAGGACTCTGGGAGAAGTTAGCGTCAGCTAAGCCGACGGACGAAACTCCCAAGAGCGAATGGATCAAAGCCCTGGTCAAACTCGGGACGACTTTCATGGCCAAAAAGGATTGGGCCGGAGCTCGGGGTCCGTTTGAACAAGCGCGCGATATTTTAAGAGGGCTGGCGGTGGGCGACGCGCAGAATCCGGAGGCGTGGCTACGGGTACGGCAGATCTGTAATCAACTGGGAGACTTGGAAGTCAAGGCGGGAGATCTCGATCGGGCGGTGCACGCTTACGCAGACCAGTTGGCGGCTGATCGAAAGTTGGTCGAATTGAGCCCTGGAGACACCCCAGAAGAGCGTGATGCCGCCATCTGTCAGGAGCGCATCGCGTATGTGTTAGAGGCGCAAGGCAAAATTACCGATGCTCAAGGTTACTACGAACAAGAACTAACCGGATTCGAGAGTCTGATTCATCACAACTCGAATGACAGCGGTCTGCGCTATGACCTCTCCGTAGCGTACCAGAATGTTGGCAGTGTACTCCGGGAAGAAGGAAAGCCTGATGAAGCGTTGCCGAAGCTGCAGAAAGCCGCGGAGATTGCCCAGCAGTTAGTTAACCAAACTGGCAGCGACAAAAAGTATCAACGCCAATTATCGGTCTCGCTGCAGAACTACGGTAGTGCTCTCGCGGATCTAGAAAAAGTCCCGGCCGCTTTGCAAGCTTACGCTCAGAGCCAGCAGATTTGCGAAACCTTAGCGTTGGCAGAACCAGGGGAAGTTGTTTATCAACAAGATCTTGCGGACTGCCTCGGACGCGCCGGCGACTTGTATAAGGCCGACGGTAATTTGGTGAAAGCTCGAGCCAGCTATCAGCGGTGTTTGCAGATCTCGGAGTCGTTGGTTTCCAGGGATGAAACCAATCCAGTTCGCCGGCAGCAACTGGCGGTGACGTTCCAGCGACTGGCGGAAGCAACCACGCTTTCTGAAAAAGGCCAAGATGCGCTGGGATATTACAAAACCAGCTGTGACATTTTTGAGCGTCTGCTTGAGACAAACAGCCACAATGTTACCTGGCAGGAATTTCTAGCCAACGGTTACCTGCAAGCCGGTAAACTCTTGCAGCAACAAGGAAAGACGGCAGACGCCACGACTGAATTTAATCAGTCTCTAAAAGTATTGTTGAATTTACGTCAATTAAACCAACTCGACGATTACGGCGTCAACGTCTTGCTAGGAGCGGAAGCGTCGCTGGGCAAAAAATTCCCGGCTGACGGCGGGGTGGTGGCTGAGCTAGCGCAGTAGGTGGTTGTTCGTTCCAGGCCTCTCACCTCAATTATCCAGCCACCCGGGGGCCTTCTCCCAGATTTCTTTCGTGGTCTGTCGGATCCGTTCTCGTTTTTCGATGTGCCACGGCACATTCACAATCGTGATACGATTCATGCCCTTCATCAGCAGAACGGTTCGGAGAATCGCTGCTCGCTGGTTATGCAGGAAGCTGTAGTACCAATGAGATTCGATTAGCTGCGGGATGAGTACCGCGATGGTCCGATCCGGATTATCCCGCTCCAAGCGCCAGATGTATTCCAAAGTCGGAGCGACCACTCGCCGATACGGTGACTCGATGATCTCCAAATGTGGCAAAGGCAAATTTACCCGGCTAATCGCCGGTTGAATCTGTTCCTCCCATTCCTCACAGAAATCGCGGTGGCTGCCGTCTCGTCTGATGTGAACCACGCTAACCTCTCCCGAAAGACTGTACGCGATTTGCAGTGCTTTCTGCGCCAGGGAGTTGAGGTTCATTAGCGGGATTACCGCGATCATTGGCCGTGGCGGCTTTAGTTCGATGGGTCCGCATAAGGCGAGTTCTTCACCAATCGTCTCGTAATGATGATGTATCATTAACATGAAGAGGTATAAGCCGGGTAGAACCAGGAGAACTATCCACGCGCCTTCGGCGAATTTCGTAACGATGACGATAAAGAAAGTGATACCGGTCGCGATCGCCCCGGTGGCGTTGAGGATAATGCTGGCGGTTGCTCCCGGTTTCTTTTTCAGCCAGTGCATCACCATGCCGGCTTGCGACAACGTGAACGCCAGAAACGCTCCCACCGCGAAGAGAGGGATCAAACGATCCGTTACGCCGTTGAAGCAAATTAACAGCGCGCCGGCTAAGATAGTTAGTAGTAGAACACCCTCGGTAAAGACCAATCGGCGGCCGCGGACAGTGAACGAATAGGGAAGATACCCATCTTGGGCAATCGTGCGACAGACCCGCGGAAAATCAGCAAAAGAGGTGTTAGCGGAAAGGCACAGCACTAACAGTACGGCTGCCATGGTTAGAAAATAAAAGACCCCGCGTCCGGCCACCGCCTGGGTAACCATCGACAAAATACTTTGATACTGATTCGACCCGGGGTCGGTAGCGTTGATCTGATAGACCTGCACGAGATAGGCTATGCCCACGAGGAGAAGGATCAGGATGACGACGATCATCGTCAGCGTCTTCCGAGCGGAAGCCACCGCCGGTTCCCGGAAAGCTTGTACACCGTTGCTGACCGCTTCCACGCCGGTCATGGCAGTGCAACCGGCAGCGAACGCCTTGAGAAATAGCCAGAGGGTAATGGTTTGTGCGGCTGGCGACGCTGGGGGTAGAGCCATCACCGGTTTGGGATGCCCGCCGGCAATAATCGATTGAACGACGCCCAGCACAATCACGATCCCCAAACAGGCAACAAAGAGATAGGTCGGCGGCATGAACGCGAGCCCGGATTCGCGTAAGCCGCGCATGTTCATAAATGCGAGCATGGCCAGCACCGCTAAGCAGAGCCAAAGCGTGTAAGGCTGCAGCCCGGGTAGTGCGGAAACCAGGGCGCCGATTCCTGCCGAAATGCCGACCGCGACATTCAGCGTATAATCAATCATCAACGCTACCGCGGCCAGCAAGCCGGCTCGGTCACCAAGGTTCTCTTTGGCTACTGTGTACGACCCTGCGCCGCCCGGATAAGCTGCGATCGTTTGTCGGTAGCTGATATAGACAATGGCTAGAATCGCCGAAACGGCGAGCGTAATCGGCAGACCAAAACCCAAGCCGACGGCCCCTAGAGGGATCAACACCGTGAGTGCCGCTTCCGGTCCGTATGCCGCCGAGCTCAGCGCATCCAGGCCGAACACTGAGACTCCTGCAATCGAACCAACTCGTTCTTGTTGATCTTCGCTGGAAGCGATTGGACGACCAAGGATGAGATCAAGCAGCTTCATTGGGGAAGGAGGGTGAGAGGTGAAAGGGGAGCGGTGAGCGTCGCGGAGGTGTTTGACCGGTTTACAAGGTCATACTTTGACTGGCAACAAAACATCTTGGCGAAAAGTGACCGGTTGTCGCCCACTCCGCGTACTTCCCGGATTATGATCGCTGAATGACAAACCTTTCACTTTTCACTTTTTCGCCTTCCACCGCTCGGGTTCGTAGTTGCACGATAAGGCGTTACTGCTAAGGCAATGGAAATGCGTTTCCGGCCGGCTCCGCTCAGCTTTTGGGCGAACGTGATTACGGTGGGCATGTTTTGCCTACCGATACTCTTCCTTTGGATGGGTTACACTCATACTTTCCCTCTATCGCTTCTTTTTTATCTGCTCGCCGCGATATTGGCGGCGGTAGTGTTTACTTGTTGGGTGATTTCGTCCCGGGAATATCGAGTCGAAGGAAACACCCTGGTTATCGTCCCGCATCTGGGAGCGAGCAAAAGGTACGAAATATCGGGCATCGATGAGATTGCGATGAAACGGCAACCGCTGCGGCGAGCCTTTGCTTTCCAAGCTGTGGGCGCTTACGGGCCCTTTGGGTTTCACGGTCGCTATCGAGCGATCGTCACTCGGCCAGCTGAAACTCCCGGCGGCCGGCCCCGACGTCGTCAGGAACAATTCCAAGTGGCGTGCACCACCCTGCAGCAGGCCATCTATCTGCAGACGAAAGCTGGGCCGGTGGTGGTTTCGCCGCGGCAAATGCCAGAGATGTTTCAGGCGTGCGGAGGTAAATGGGAGGTGAAGGGGGAGACGTGATTGGTGATTGGTGAGAAGTGAGAAGTGAGAAGTGAGAGGGGTCGCAACGCCCGGGCCCACGACGGTTCAACGCCCTGGGTTCGGTAACGTTCTAAAACCCAGACGGCCGGCCCCCGGGGTTTTTCAACATCGAGAGCGCGGAAACGTCGTGGGTTCCTGGGCGTCGCGTCTTTCAGCGCGCAATGCGTGAAGACAATTCCAGGCGTCGATACGCGCAAGATCTGCAACCCGGAATGCAACGCCCGATTGGGCTCCGCGACGCCCCTCACTTCTCACCAATCACTTCTCACTTCTCACTCAAAGCCTCCCGTCCCCAGCGATTGGCGAGAAAGCCGTTCACGAATAGCTGGAAGGGATGATAAAACATGATGGGTAAGAGAATCAGGCTAAGGTCGGCGCGAGAACCGAAGATCAGGATCGCTAATGGTACGCCCATGGCCAACGTCTTTTTGACCGAGCAAAAATAGGTAGCGATCCAATCTTCCCGGTTCAACTTTGCTACTAAGGAGGTCAAATAAATGAGCAACGACATCGTGCCGAAGAGAAGCCCGACAGTCACAAGCACTCCTACCGTTAGTCCGATGCCGTATTTATCCCAGATTCTTTCGCTTACCGAATCGCAGAACGCGGTATAGACGATGAACAAAATAACGGAATTACTAATCAGGTTAACCCAGCCTTTGTTAGCATCAATCCAAGCCTGAATGAAGCGGCGAAGCGCGACTCCAACGGCGAACGGGACTAAGGTTAGGCAAGTTATCTGTAGCAATAGGGGGCCGATCGGTCCTGATTGACCGGTAGCCTGCATTAAGAAGTTAACTAATAAGGGGGTTAGCACTACACCGACGATGTTCGAAAACGCGGCACTGAGAATCGCTGCGGCGGTGTTGCCTCGGGCGACCGAGGTTAATACCACCGAGGTCGACACGGTCGAGGGCAAAACGCATAGATAAAGAAAACCTTGTTGAATACCCCGCGGTTCATTCACCCAGATATGCGGCGCCACTAGCTGAAAGCCGAGACCGACAATCGGGAAAACGACGAACGTGAAAAGCTGAATAATTACATGGAGCCGCCAATTTCCTGCTCCGCGTTTTACTTTCTCCAAGGGCATAGAGAGACCCTGCAGAAACAGGATCAATGCAATGCCGAAATTGCTGATTAACTCCGGATGTAACCACCCATGGCGGGATCCGGGCTGCGGAAAAAGAAAAGCGATAATGACAGCGGCAAAAAGCCCGAGGATAAAACCGTTCCGGCGAACCCAGGTCCAGAACCCGGTGGCCCAGGACGTACGCAAGCCAGGAGTTTGCAAAGGCGCAGTGGTGATGGGTGGCAATGGGACAAGTGAAAGGTGAAAAGTGAAAGGTGATTGGTGGGCGTCAACAATCTATCTGCGTATATCTGCGTTCATCTGCGGTTGGACTATTCTCTCTGTCTTGGCGTCAATTCGCGTCCATTCGCGGTTGCGTTTCCTTACTCCGGCCAAAGAAAATGTTCTAGCCGTAATCGGGTGAGACGATTCTTGGCTTCTTCGGCCCGGCTACTGGGAGTGGCCGCCAGTTTTTGATAAATGGCCGCGGCGGATGCCCAGGATTTTTTGGATTCTAAAATCTGAGCTGCGTCGAATCCGGCGCGGAAATACCAGATTTCACCGGGTGCACCGTAGTCTATGCTGAGAACGTCATAGTAGGCGGCCAGTGCATCATCCCATTGGCTGATTTTCTCATAGCATTTTGCCTTTTTGTAGAAGGCACTTTGCCGGCAAACGGCGGACGTGCCCTCAAGCGCTGCTAAAGAGTCAAACGTCTTGATTGCCTCGCGGTATTCGGCTTCATCTTTTGATCCCAAGGTGAATTCCGCGTCCGCCTTCGCGTCCATCGCTTCGCAACGGATGTCGATGGGAATCGTTTGATTCAGCAAATCGTTCAGCAGAACGATGGCTTCCCTATCTTGCAAAGCCTGTCGTTTAGTCAACGCCTGTTCCAAGCGAGCCCGGTAACGCAGCGGGCCGTTGATCTTATAAACTTCCTCAAAGAGCTCAACCGCGTGATCCATCGATGAGGAGTTCATGCTTTTGCGAGCGGCTTCGCCGGCCAAGAACAGAGCAGTTTCCAGTAAGGGCGAATCCGGGTCCTCTTCCGACACCAGCTCGAACTGAGTTTGGGCGTTGGGATAGTCGTTTTGGCGGAAATAAACTTCTCCCAGTTTGATACGGATTTCCGGCCGGAAATGGGAGTGAGGATATTTTTGCACAAAATCCTGAGCCAAACGGGACACGGCGGTAGCAGGTTGTTTGCTATCCTCAGCAGCGGCAAAGAATTCCAGGCGAGCTTTCTCCTCTTGGGTGACAGGATCTTCAGTAGCGATCTGGGTCAGTTCGGCCGTTACCCGGTTGCGATCCGGAGGGGATTCTGTGAGAGCGATTTCTGCCAAGGCGAGATGCGCTTTGGGACGAAGTGGATCTTTCGGAAAGTCGACCAGAAATTGGCGCAGATTTCGCTCTGCCAAAGCGCCGTCCGATTTCGCTTCCAACATTCCTTTTTCGAATGCTAGAGCCGCGCGCTCAGATTGACTGTCGGGCAAGCGTGCGAGCGCTTCTACCGATTCGCGATACTGAGATTCGTTCCCCAGCAGCAACGCACAAATGGCGGCATTGTACAAAAAACGGGCCTGATCAGGTGTGCGTTCCTGGCTGAGCCGCTGGTATATGGCGAACGCGGAGGCGAGCTCTCTGCTCTGGACCAAAGCTCCAGCCAAGACATCCTCAACGCCGGCCCGGTCCGCGGGACTGGCGTTCTCATTTGCGGCTAACCATTGTTTAGCAGTTTCAATTGTCTGTACGTGATTTCCATCGGCATCTAGTTCTTGGGCCAGGGCGATCACCGCCTCTCCGGCCAATGGATGCGTCATATGTTGCGCAATGAATTGTTTCAGCAAATTCAAGCCGTTGGTGTGCGAACCGACCTTCAGTTCGAGTTTACCCAGATAAAATTGGGCTAACAATGGTCTATCGGAACCGACCTGTTTGGGATCTTCCTGTGACCAGCGCGCCAGATCAGTTGATGAAGGTGTTTGCTCAAGCAGGTAGATAGAATATAAGGCTTGAAAAAGGTCAGTTAGATTTTCGCTCTGCGTCTGTTCACCGATAATTTTTTCTACGATCGATTCGGCATCCTCGTACTCTTTTCGAGCCAGGTAAGTTTTTGCTAACCCCAGTTGGGCGATGGTCGTAACCCGAGATCCTTGCCCGGAATCAGAGGCTAGCACCTGTTGAAAACTTTTCTCCGCGGCGGCGAGATCTCCCGTGACCAGAGCCAGTTGGCCGGAGAGGGTTTCTTTTTGAGCGGCTTGCAATCGGTCCGGATGGCTGACCGTAGCCAGCAGACCGTGGGCGGCTTTGAAGTCAGCCAGTTGGAGATCCAATTCCGCCGCCATCAAAAACGGCCGCGCGTCGACTAAGGGGCCGCTTCGCTTTGGCGCGACAGGTTGATCTTGGATCAATGGCGCTAACGTCTGTAAAGCTTCCCGGGTGGCGCCGAGCTGCTGTTGCGCCTCAGCCAGACCGAGCCGGGCGTCGATCGCGTTCGTACCGAGGTTTGGATCGTTCAATATCTCTGTCCAGATTGCTTCCGCCTCCACCCACCGGCCCGAACGCAGCAAAGCTTCGGCCCGGAGCCTGCGTCCATCGTTTGAGTTCAACGCTTCGGAATCCAACACCTGCAGGGCTGCAGCCGGCTGATTGGTGGAAAGCAGACACTTCGCTAATAACAATCTGGCGGCGCCGGCCTGAGCGGTGCTGGCGCCTGTCAGATAGAGGCGAAGCTTCTGAATACTAACCTCGGGAATTCCTTCTTGGTCTGCCCGGACAGCCTCATCGTACAAATCCGCCCGGACCGGTCTCGCCAGCAGGGCTGTTCCCAAGAAGATGAGGATGCACCAGGTCAGGAGCCGCATTGCTCAAACATTCTTCGTAGATAACGTCCGGTGTGGCTGGCCTCCACCTCGGCGATGTATTCAGGCTGCCCTTGCGCAATGATTTGCCCGCCGTCGACCCCGCCTTCCGGCCCCAGATCGATGACCCAATCCGCAGTCTTAATCACTTCAAGGTTATGCTCGATAATGATCAAGGTATTACCCTGGTTTCGGAGCTTTAGCAGGACATCGAGAAGCTGGCGGATATCGGCGAAATGAAGACCGGTGGTCGGTTCATCCAGGATGTAAACGGTCCGCCCGGTCGCTTTCTTAGCGAGCTCGGCTGCTAACTTCACTCGCTGAGCCTCGCCTCCGGACAGTTGGGTGCCGGATTGCCCGAGCGTCAAGTATCCAAGGCCAACATTGACCAATGGTTCCAACCGGTCATAAATCGCCGGGACGTTGCGAAAGAATCTTGCCGCCTCGTCAACAGACATCGCCAAGATGTCGGATATGTTCTTTCCACGATAAGTGATCTCCAACGTTTCGCGGTTGTAGCGGGCGCCGCGGCAGACCTCGCACTCCACGTAGACATCGGCGAGAAAATGCATTTCGATTTTGATCACCCCATCGCCTTGGCAATTCTCGCAACGGCCGCCCTTCAAATTAAAGCTAAAACGGCCACTATCATAACCGCGTATCCGAGCGGCGGGTAGCTGGCTAAATAGCTCCCGAATCGGACCAAATGCTCCCGAGTAAGTCGCCGCATTCGAGCGAGGAGTCCGACCAATCGGGCTTTGATCGATCACGATGGCTTTGTCCACTTGGTCCAGACCGAGAAGGCGATCATGCGCACCGGGTTTATCTTTTGATTGATAAAAATGCCGGAACAGAGCGCGCCGGAGGATATCATCGACCAGAGTCGATTTGCCGCTGCCGGAAACGCCGGTCACACACACTAAGCAGCTTAAGGGAAAAGAGACCGTGAGGTTATGCAGGTTGTTCTCGCGGGCTCCGGTCAAGGTGAGCCAACCTTCCGCACCTGGTTCCGGTAATCGGCCACGATTATATAATGATCCGCGGGGCTGGACCCGAGATCGCGGCACTGGAATTTGGAGTGCTCTTTTGAGGTATTGCCCGGTAAGGGAGTCTTCGCTGGCCTCGATGTCCGCGACTGAACCGGCGGCAACAATCTGGCCGCCGCGCGGTCCGGCGCCCGGTCCCAGATCAATCACATAGTCTGCGGCCCGGATGGTATCCTCGTCGTGTTCAACTACGACGACGGTATTTCCCATGTCTCGAAGCCGTTTCAAAGTTTGGATCAGCCGATCATTGTCGCGTTGATGCAACCCGATGCTAGGCTCGTCCAAGACATAGAGAACGCCGGCCAGCCCGGAACCGATTTGGGTACCGAGCCGAATCCGCTGGGCCTCGCCGCCGGAAAGGGTACCACTTTCCCGATTCAAGGTGAGATATCCCAGGCCAACCTCAACCAGGAAACGAAGCCGAGCCGTGATTTCTCTGAGAACCTCCGCTGCGACGTGTTTCTGATGCTTGGAAAGGGCGATCTCGGCTAAAAATCCGAGCGCGTTTTCGATCGTTAGCTGGCAGAATTGATGGATATTGACCTCGACACCCTTGGCGTTCTCGATCGTGACTGCCAGAATTTCCGGACGCAGCCGGGCCCCGCGGCAAACTTCGCACTGACGCCGGCCTTGGAAACTCTTGAGCCGGGCGCGCGTGAATTCACTTTCCGTATTCTTTTTGAGCTGCTCCAATTGGGCCAGGACGCCTTCGAAAGGTTTTTCCACATCCCGGCTGCCTAGCTTGAACCGAATCGGGCGATCTCCGGTTCCATAAAGGACCGCTTCTTGACATTTGCCGGGCAACTCCCCAAACGGCGATTCCAGGTTGCCGTGATACTCTTCAACCAGAGAGCTGAGGAGAGCTTGATGGTAGGCGAGGATTCGCTTACTCGATTTGCGCCACGGCGCTATAGCGCCGTCTCCAAGAGTGCGAGTCGGGTCCGGAATCACCAGCTCCGGATCGAAATAGCTCACTGAACCGAGGCCTTGGCAATTCGGACAAGCGCCGGCCAAACTGTTAAACGAAAAATGCTTAGGGGTAAGTTCCGGCAGGATGAATTCGGTCCGCGGGTTACAAAATTCGGTCGAATAAGCGATTTCTTCCCAGCTTTCTGCGTTGGGCAATTGCCGGCTAATAACGATCCGGTTGCCGCCCCATTTGAGCGCGGTGTCGATCGAATCGGCCAAACGGGTCCGGACGCCGTCGCGCAAAACCAAGCGATCAACGACGATCTCGATAGTATGGCGTGTGCCTTTCGCCAACCGGATGGGTTCGGGACGTGCTAACTCCAAGATCTCGCCATCGACTCGGACTCGAACAAAGCCTTCTCGGCGGATTTTTTCCAACACATCGCGGAACTCACCTAGCTCATGGCGCACCACTGGAGCGATAACCAGGAACTTCGTCTCTTCAGGGTAGGTCAAAATCTGATCGACGATTTGCTGCGGCGTTTGTTTAAAGACCTTTTCCCCAGTGGCTGGGTCGTGCGGCTGGCCGATGGCCGAAAAAAGGATCCGCAGATAGTCGTAAATCTCAGTGGTGGTGGCGATGGTGGACCGAGGGTTCGCTACGGATCCTCGTTGCTCGATCGCGATGGCCGGAGATAGACCTTCGATAAAGTCCACATCCGGTTTCTCCATCTTATCGAGGAACTGTCGGGCATAGGCGGACAGGCTCTCTACGTAGCGGCGTTGTCCCTCCGCGTACAGCGTATCGAAGGCAAGCGACGACTTGCCCGATCCGCTCATGCCGGTTATTACAACGAGTTTTTCTCGCGGAAACTCGACGTTAACTCCTTTAAGATTGTGCTGGCGAGCGCCTACAATGCGAATATTCTCCGCAGCCATTTGGTAAAAAACCCGTAAAGAGAGACCAAAGCACAAGACGAGGGACCGGACCAGTGGTTTTCCGGATAAGCGCCTGCTTACCCTAGGAGTCAGGAGCCAGAATCCAGGAGCCAGGCGGCGCGCGAAGCCCAGGACGCGGTGGGGCGAAAATCTCGGCGCGCCGAGACCCGCCGCCGCTTCGCTTTGGCGCGGCCCATTCCTGCAGCGTATCAAGCCTCGTGGTTAGCCGCGACGTAGGCCTTGCGAAGGCGGGTTTTCGCCCTACCGAACGCTGGTCCGTGCCCCGCACCTGACCTCCTGGCTCCTGGATTCTGGCTCCTGGCTCCTAGGGATGAGCATGCGCTCATCCTATCCACTGAGATGATACTTCTGCAGCCGCCGGTAGAAGGCACTCCGGCTTAGGCCCAGGGCCTTGGCTGCGGTAATCGCGTTTCCGTTGTGCCGGTCGAGCGCTTTCTTAATGAGATGCGCTTCTACGGATTCGAGGTCCATATCCTCCACCAAGGTGGCTCGGCTCTGCTGAGAAGCCTGGAGGCCAAAGTCGCCGGGCTGAATTGTGTCGGAACGGGAGAGTAGAACCGCTCTTTCCATGACATGCCGCAGTTCGCGGACGTTTCCGGGCCAGGTATGTTGCTGCAGTGCGTCCAAGGCTTTAGAAGAAACTTCCGGGATCTTTTTGCGGTAGCGCGCGGCCAGTTCGCCTAAGAATAGCGTTACTAAAGCCGGGATATCTTCACGGCGTTCCCGTAGCGCTGGCAAATGGATCTGGATCGTGTTCAGGCGGAAATAAAGGTCTTCCCGGAATTTTCCGGCCTCGATGTCCTTAATCAGATCGGAGTTGGTAGCGCTGACGAGCCGGGCGTTCGCCTTTTGGGTCCGGGAGGAACCCACGCGCTCAAATTCACCGGTCTCTAAAACCCGCAAGACCTTCGCTTGTTGTGAGCCGGTCAAGTTAGCGATTTCGTCGAGGAACAGGGTTCCGCCGTCGGCCAGCTCGAAGCGACCTACCCGATCGGATCGGGCATCGGTGAACGCCCCTTTTACGTGGCCGAACATTTCACTTTCGAAAAGCGTCTCCGGAATGCCGCCCATGTTAACGCTGATCAATGCTTGTTGGGCCCGGGTCGATAGCCGATGCAGCATTCTGGCGACGACACCTTTTCCGGTCCCGTTTTCACCCGTAATCAGAATGTTGGCGTCGGACGGCGCCACTTGTTCGACAATTCTCTGCACCTCCAGCATGGCGGGAGACAGGGCCGCGAAATCGGAGATCGGGTTCTGAGCGCTTCTGAGCACCTGGTTTTCCGCTTCCAAACGTTCCTTGCCTTTCAAAGCCGCCCGCAATTGGATCTGGGTTCTTAAGATGGAAAGAAGCCGTTCGTTTTCCCACGGCTTTTGCAGAAAATCTCGGGCTCCTGCCTTCACCGCCTCTACCGCGAGGGGGATCGATCCCCATGCCGTCATCACCACAGCAGGAAGTGACGGGTCAATCTGTTGGATGCGTCGAAGTAAATCCAGACCATCCTGACCGGTAGTACGGTCTGGATGATAGTTCATGTCCATCAAGATCAAATCGAATTCAGACTTACTCAGCGCCGCGATCGCGGCTTCGGGGCTATCAACACATGTTGTATGGTATCCTTCCGCTGAACAAATAAATGAAAGCGCACTCAAGAGTTCCGACTGATCGTCGGCGATAAGGATTTTAGCGCGATTCGGCATTTTAACGGGCAGGGAGCAACTCAGAATAGCAAATAGCAGGTAGCAAATGAAATCCGTTTCCTTCGGACCATTCTAAGTAAGATTTGCTGTTTACTTCCCGAATATTCAGGCTGGATCTATTAGCTCTTTATCAAAGAGGGTTTAGGCCTGTTCGTAAAGCAGAATGGTGAGGGGTTAGCTGCTGCCGGATTGGCTGTTCGTTCTCTTCCTCGTCCTCGATTTGGACGTTGTGCAGCCATACGCGGCGCTGCAGGAACGACATGTGGGTCTGCGCCACGGATGGGACTCATGGGACCTATGGGACTAATGTGCTGGCTCGCCTCGACATGTTGCCCATGGCGACAGGCGTGTCCAGTGGCAGCGCCCAAATCGGGGACGAGGACGAGTACGAACCCTTCCCGCAAACCGCTAATAGCAAACCGCCAACGGCAAACCGTTAACCGCCAACACCCTTAAACCAGACCTTTGCGCGATCGATTTGAGCGCCTCGGTCGATGAAGAATTGTTTCAGGGCCGTGGAGTAAAATGAGCCATCCTCTTCGGGATTCATTCCCAGGAAGATTTCGCCGCCGGGGCGGACAAAGCGTTTCTCCAAGTCATCGAGAAAGAAAGCCCATTCCTTGGATGTCCATAGATCAGCGCGTTTGTGGCCGTTGAAACAAATCGAGAAAGCGGTGACTAAATCGAATCGTTCACCGAGGTCCGGCAACGGGGCATATGCTTTGATCTCCCAAACCACTCTTTTTAGCCCGAGGAGGTCGAACAGCTCTCCGTACATTGGCGGGTCAGGGATATCTAAGCCGACACCGGAGTGCCCGAGGTGTCGCGCGACCAAAAGGAAATAGCCCGCGCCGCTCCCTAAATCGAGGATCCGCAACGGGCGTGAACGAGCGGTCAGTCTGAGTTCCTGCGCCCGTTTGATGTTCAAGGGGAGCCAGCGGCTGGCGTCTAAGTACTTCGGCCAATGAGTTCGTTCGCCGGGGACGGAGAATTTGTCGTGGATGCGTTGGAATCCCCTCAAATCGAGATCCTTGAGGATGTCCTGAGGATCAATCGGATGGCGCCAACGATGGTAAGCATTGGAAGCGCTTAACCAGGCAGATCCGTCAACCAGCTTCGCGATTTTCTGAGCGACACGCATTCGAATAGAAATAGACTAATAATGATAGCATAGCTAACCGGCGGCCCGCGGGCGTGTTTCCTGAGGACTTGCTTCTTGAGTTGAGTCGCCGTTGTTAGATTTGAACTTGGTTAGGACAAGGGATGTTCCCCGGCTTTTGCGTTGATAGTCAACTTGATCAAAGGCATGGCGGATCAAATGCAACCCCAGACCGCCAGGCCGCACATGATCGAGTGACCGGCCCTGCACCACTTCCGCCTGGTCACCGTAATCTCGCAAATGGAATCGCACACCGCCGGAATAGGTTTGCAGCGATAATGTGATCAATTTGTCCTCCGCTAGGTGGTAGGCGTGCCGGATAATATTAGTGCACGCCTCATCGACGCCGAGAACCATCAGATCGACTTGGCGCGCCGGGAAACCTTGTTCCTGCAGAAACTGGCGGACACAACTGCGGACTAGGCCCAGATTCGCCGGGTGGCTGGCAAACTCTAACTTCTTCATTTCAAGCCGATCGCCAAAATCGTTAGATCGTCGTGGGGAGCAACCTCTCCCCGATGCTCCGCCTCGGCCTTAATCAAGGCGCTGACTATGGTTGTCAAATCTGGCCCGGATTCAGACAGAACCTTTCTCACGCGGTCAGCGGACAATGATTCTCGAGCGGCATTAAAAGACTCGATTAAGCCGTCCGTATAGAAAACCGCAATTGACCGGGGCGACGATTGAATCTGGTTCAGCTCATAGATCTGATTGCGGATAATACCCAAGGGGGGAGAGGCCAAGATCGGCGGCTCTTCCACCGTCCCGTCTTCGAACCGTAGCCAGGGCGGGCAATGACCAGCGACGGCGAACTCAATGAGATGTTGGGCAGGGCGGATTCTTCCTAAAATCGCGGTGATAAACATTCCGTGGATCGCCCGGTCACATAACCGATTGTTCCATTTGGCCAAAGCTTCCGTGGGAGACATTCCCGGATGCACAATGAGACGCAGCACACTGATGGCTTGGGCCATGAGCAAAGCCGCCGGCACACCCTTGCCGGCCACGTCTCCTACCACAAAATAGAATTCGCCTTCATTCCGCTCGAATACATCGTAGAAGTCGCCGGCGATCGTGCGCGCAGGCCGATAATGGGAAACGACGGTCAGCAGATCCGTGGACGGCAGAACTTCCGGCAAAAATGAATGCTGAATTTCTGTGGCCAGCGCTAAGTCTTTTTCCAATAGCTTGCGTTCGCGTTCCCGTTCGATCGCTCGCATTTTAGCGATGGCGGTCGCAACCAGGTTTCCGTATGCCTCGAATGCTTCCAGGTCGATCCGGTCGAAGTGCGGTTTATCCAACGGATTCAAGACCTGCAGGACCCCGATCTCTGTCTCTTGTTGAAATAGCGGGATACATAGAATCGATCGGGTAACAAAACCCGAGCTCCGGTCTAACTCGGGATAGAAACGAGCATCTTTGTACGCATCAGTAACCAGCACGCTGCGCCGGTTTTCTCGGACCCAACCTGCAATCCCTCGACCGCGCGGGATCTTGATGGGATGCGAAAGCGCGTTTCCCACCGGTCCCCGAGCGATGGTCAGCTCGAGGTCGCCGGTCGATTCATTGATAAGGAACAGAGAACTGGCTTCGCCATGCATGACTCGACCGGCCACATCTAGAATCGCCGAAAGCAATTCATTGAAATCGGTGATCGAATTGATCAGAGCGCTTACCTCGACTAGTCCTCGGTAGATATTCACCGATCGCTCGAGCTCGTCGATGGTCGTCGTCATCGCGCGTGAGTATAACATGGAAAACGGAGGCGGGTAAACATGGTAGGGCGAGGCTCCCGAAAGATCTGAACACGATCGCGAAGGGATTTAAGGGTCCGGCGCTGTTGCGTTGGCAACGCCGATTTCCGCGCCGAGCCGGCCCCCAGACGTGCCATTACCGGAATGATGTAGTCTTTAGTGAATTTGTGTGCGGGATGCAGTCTGATACCAAACCGCATGGGATCGGATCGAAGGTCGTGGCACACCGAGGGCCCGGCTCGGCGCGCGAATCGGCGTTGCGAACGCAAGAGCTTCTGAACCCGAATCCCTTCGCGATCGTGTTTAGGTCTTTCAGGAGCCTCGCCCTACCATCTTTTTCCGTTCACAACAGCGCAGTCAGATGTTGCAATCCTTGGCCGAGGCGCGTATAAGATGCGGGTTGTTATGCGTAGCTGGCCGTTAGTTTGTGCATCAGCCATATTATTAACCGGAATTGGCCATGCTCAGGTCACTGCTTATGCGGCTTTGCGGGCTGTAGGCGCCGGCCGCGGAGAAAAAGTGCTGAGGCAGGTCTTAGCGGTGTCGGGTGAAGGAGCAGACGCTCAACCAACCCGTTGGAGAATCTCTATCGATGATCCCGCAGCGCGCGGCGGAGTGCGCGAACTGGAGGTTTCAGGCAATCAGATTACTTCCGAGCGCACCCCGGTAAAATCGGAATGGGCGGGCGGCAAAGACATGGATTTGGCCCGTCTCAATCTCGATTCGGATGGCGCGTATCAAGTTGCGACTCAAGAGGCGAAAAGGAAAGGCCTCGAATTCTCTAAAGTACAATTTCAATTAGCTGCCGATCGGGAGACAGGCAAACCCGGGTGGACAGTGCAGATGACCGACGGGAAGGATCAGCGAGTGGGCGCTATGAAAATCAACGCTGATTCTGGAACGGTGATCACTTCTGCCTGGGGCCAAGGCGGTCCGAATTTGTTGGCGCAGCAACGGTCGGGGGAGAATGCAGACGAACGTTTTCTAAATAGTTCGGAAGCACAGACTCCAGCTCATCATCCTCCGGGCGGGGGCGACGATGGTGTACCGAGCGCAAAGGCAGTACCCAGTGAGAGACAAGGTCGTTACACGCAGGAGCAGGTTCAGGAACAAGATGAACCAGGCCAATACGGTCAACAATCTAGTGAGTCGGTCAACGATCGCGCTCGGAAGGCCGCTGATGGCGCCGGGAATTTCGGCATGTCGGTTGTCAATCGCCTTGAACGCCCGTTCCTGAGAGCAGGAGGATGGATTCAGAAAAAGGTTAGTGGTCAGGATACGATTAGTCCGCCACGAACCAAGGACGACGACGATGATGACGATAACGACAATCGGTCGAATGATCAGCGTCGGAACGATCAGCATCCGAATGACCAGCATCCGAATGATCAGTACAACCAGCCAGTACATCCCATACCGCAATAGGGAAAAACCGGTAGGGACGAGCGCCTGACTTCTCCCAACGACTCAATTGATCTTGTCGAAGTCCAGACGGAGGGTGGATCATACGTGGAACGCTCGCAAAGGTGTCACAGAACCCAATTCAGAGGGCCGTCGCATTCCGCGTTGCTAACTCGAGCGGTTATCGAGGCCTGATAATGATGTGTCGTCACGGCGTTGGGAGAGACGCGACGCCCATGGCCCAGTGCGTTTCATGCCCACGATACTCGCACACCCTGGGTTATGCCGTGCGCTCATGGGCGTCGCGTCGCATCCGTTCTGGGTTTTCTGCATTTGTCTAGAATGGTCCAACCCTGCCACCTCGCGACCACGGAATGGGTCCGAGGCCCCTCCGGGTTTGGGCGTCGTCTGTCGTCGGCCACTGACCGCGTCTTTCGGCCGTTTGCGTGGTCCCATCACATCAGTGACATTGTTCTGCTGACTTCATGGTTACAGAACAGGATGCGCTGAGTGCGATTCTAACGGCAATCCGGCCCTTGGACACCGAAGAAGTGCCGCTGTTTGAGGCTGGAGATCGAATTCTTGCAGAAACGATCTCGGCTACGATCAGTCTACCTCGGTTTGATAACTCCACGATGGATGGCTATGCGGTGCGGGCCGCCGACGTCGTAAATGGGGGCGTATTACGCGTTCTGGGGGAACAAGCGGCCGGTCCGGATCTGGGCCTGAAAGTGGAAGCAGGAACTGCCGTGCGTGTATACACCGGAGCCCCTATTCCAATCGGAGCCAATGCAGTTGTGATGCAAGAAGATTGCGATCGCCAAGGGGACCAATTGACGATCCGAGAATCTGTTGCGCCGGGAGAGTTTATCCGGGTACGCGGGGGAGACCTTTGTGAGGGACAAAAGATCGCGGAGGCAGGTGTTCGCCTGAACGGACCTTTACTCGCTACGCTGGCTTCCCAGGGCAGAGATCGGCTTCGCGTCTTTCGTAGACCTAAGGTAGCGGTTTTGGCTACCGGGAGTGAATTAAAGACTCCAGGCACACCGCTTGGGCCGGGAGAAATTTACGAAACCAACCGGGTGATGTTGCAAGAGTCGATACGTGGCTGCGGGGCGATACCTCGCCTATTTGATCCGGTTCCTGACTGGGAGGACGCGCACTTGCATTCATTGCAAGATGCAACTTCCTATGATGCCATTGTGATCGCCGGCGGCGTTTCGGTGGGTGAGCGGGATCTGGTCAAATCGACTCTCAAAAAGCTGGGAGGTGAGATCGAGCTTTGGCGGGTGGCGGTGCGGCCGGGGAAGCCATTTTTATTTGGTCGCTTGAAGGACTCCCGGATTTTTGGGCTGCCAGGCAATCCGGTCTCCGCCTATGTTACTTTTGCTTTGTTTGTGAGGCCGGCTCTTCTGGCGATGCAGGGTTGGCGAGGCGCTTCGATGACTACGACCAAGGCGGTAGTGTCGAAATCGGTGACCAACCAAGGCGAACGCCCGCATTACCTTCGAGGACGTCTGGAAGCCGGGCGGTTCACGCCTTTTGACCATCAGGAGTCCCATGCGCTGTTCGCGCTCTCTCGAGCAAATGCATTGCTGCGAATTGGCGCCCGGGAGGAATTTCACGAGGATCAGGACGTAGAGGTGATGTTAATGCCTTAGTCGGTGTCCTTTGGTCCGGCGTTCGCCGATACGGACGCCGGCCAGATTATCCATCTTCCGAATACGCAAGCGAAAACAAGATTGAATCTAAAAGATTCAGAACCCATACTTCATTAAATCAAATGGTTGCTCTAAAGGAAGGGTACGACCTTGCGAGTGAGGTGCGTCGTTTAAAGATCGAGCGAAACGCCGTAATCCTCGCGCATAATTATCAAGTACCTGAAATTCAAGATGTTGCAGATTTTGTCGGTGACTCTCTCGGGCTCAGCTATCGAGCGAAAGAGACCGACGCGGAGGTCATCGTATTCTGCGGCGTCCACTTCATGGCGGAGACCGCCAAAATCGTAAATCCCGGGCGCACAGTGGTTCTTCCGGATTTGGAGGCAGGCTGCTCATTGTCTGACTCCTGCCCAGCTGACCAGCTGGCTGATTTTCTGAACAAGCATCCGGAGAAGAACTATTACGTCATCGCTTATATTAACTGCAGTGCCGGCGTAAAGGCGTTATCCGACATCATTTGTACCAGCGGTAACGCGGTCAAGGTGGTACAAAATGCGCCGGCGGACCGCAATATTCTTTTTGTTCCGGACCAAAACTTGGGCTCCTGGGTGATGGAGCAGACTGGGAGAAAGATGGACCTTTGGAGAGGGGCCTGTTATGTACACGTTGAGTTCACCCAAAACAGTATCCAAAAGATACGAGACGTTTACCCGGATGCGCCGGTGGTGGCTCATCCCGAGTGTACTTATGCGGTGCGGCTGTTAGCAGACGAAGTTTGTTCGACCGAAAAAATGGTTAGCTACTGCCGGAGCTCTCCGGCCGATGCTTTCATTATTGTGACCGAATCCGGAATGCTACATCGGCTCAAGAAAGAGTTGCCGAACAAGGAGTTTATTCCGGGTCCGACAGAGAACTGTGCGTGCGCTGATTGCCGGTTCATGAAACGCAACACCCTGGAAAAACTGCGGGATGCGTTGGACACGCTTCAACCCGAAATCGTGATTCCTGAAGATATTAGAAAGCGAGCCGAGCAACCGATACTGCGGATGCTTGACCTTAAGTGAAATTTGACGGTGCGGTGGTAATCGGGGCAGGACCGGCGGGACTATGGGCAGCCGAGTCCCTGGGGCACGCAGGCATCACTACCTGGATTTTCGATCATAAGCCATCGCTGGGCCGGAAATTCTTAGTCGCTGGCCGAGGAGGCCTCAATATCACGCACTCTGAGGAGATCGATCTCTTCGCGTCACGCTACGATAATCCAAAGCGCTGGCTGGAAATGCTGCAGCGTTTTCCTCCGCAACGGCTGAAGACCTGGTTCGAAGAGCTTGGCGTGGCAACTTATGTGGGAACCAGCGGACGCGTCTTTCCGCGCTCCACTCGTGCACCCGAAATTCTGGAGCGGTGGCTGGAACGCCTTTATGAGCTCGGCTGCGATATCCGTCTGGGTTGCAAACTCCATCAGCTTTCGAACCAGGGTGACTCGCTGGAAGTGGTTTTTCAGAAAGGCCAGGAACTCACCCAGATCAATCCTTCGGCCGTGGTATTTGCTCTAGGCGGTGCTTCCTGGCCGCAAACCGGCTCTGACGGTCAGTGGAGTCAGCAATTCGCCAGCATGGGAATCCGCATCAATCCGTTTTCCCCTTCAAATGTCGGCTGGGAATATCAATGGTCTCCGGAGTTTTTAAGCGTGGCGGATGGTAAACCGCTCAAAAATCTGGCGGTGACCTGTGCCGGGCGCAGGGTTAGGGGAGAGCTGCTGATCACGAAATACGGGTTAGAAGGGGGAGCCTTGTACCAGGTGGGCCGCGAGCTCAAGGCTGATTCTTCGATCGAAATCGATTTCAAACCGGATCTTACGGATGAAGAGCTCCGAAAAAGATGGCGGAAGGATGACACGCTCCAAGAAGGAGCGGCTAAGTCTTGGCGCCTAAGCTCCACCGCCCTTGCGCTGATCGAGGAGACGATGAAACCCACCGACTTCAAATCGCTTCTGGGGGCGGTCCGCCAGTGCCGACTCCGGTTGAGTCAGCCTCGCCCAATCAATGAAGCAATTTCTTCCGCCGGCGGGATCGATTGGCACGAGTTTGACCACGAACTTATGCTCCGGCGGTACCCGGGAGTTTTCTGTGCGGGTGAGATGATCGATTGGGATGCGCCGACTGGAGGCTACCTGCTCCAGGGTTGTTATGCGACCGGCAAGATCGCTGGTGAAGGCGCGGCGAAGTGGATTGCGAAGCGCGCCCAGGCGTGAGAGCTTGCGCCACTGATTTCTGTGAATATGGAGCTTAAAATTGGTGATCCTGCCCCGTCTTTCCAAGCAACTGCTGTTGGGGGCATTTATGGAGCCGGACAACCGGTGAAATTAAGCGATTTCAAGGGATCGACTTTGGTTCTCTACTTCTATCCAAAGGACGATACGCCTGGGTGCACGCGCCAGGCATGCGATCTTCGAGATACTTGGGGCGAAATTCAGTCGCGAGCAGAACTTTTTGGAGTGAGCGTCGATACCGCCGAAAGCCACGAGAAATTCATTAAAAAGCATGGACTACCTTTTCCGCTTTTGAGCGATGCGGATAAGCAGATCGTCCAGAGCTACGGCGTTTGGGTCGAAAAGAGCATGTACGGAAAGAAATATCTCGGTACTGAACGGACGACTTTCGTTATCGGACCGGATCTCCACATAGCGAAGATTTTAAGTAAGGTAAAACCGGCCGAGCATGTGACTCTGCTGGCGAAGGCGCTCATAGCCAGGGCTGAGGAGCTAGGATCTAGAAGCTAGGATCTTGGAGGCGATCGGCTCTGAATCCGTCCGTGGAAAGATCGAGGTCACCGGGTTCGGATTGGAGCCGGGCTCTCGAGGCATCGCTGCGAAAACTCATTAGGCCCACCTGTCGACGGTTGTCTACAGTCCCGGCGCCTCCTAGCTTCTAGATTCTACCTCCTAGCTCCTGTTCAAATGAATCAGCAGTTCTTACTCAACATCTACGAGAAGATCGAAGCTTTGGTCAGCCGTCTGCCCGGGCCGCTGCAAAACGCGGTGCTGAACGAGTTGCGGCCGATTAAGCAAATCTTTATCGCCCAACGTCCGGCCCGGGTGGCTCTGCTCGGCCAAACATCTGCCAACGCTTCCGCCCTCTTGTCAGCACTTCTCGGTTCGGAACTCAAATTGATCGATCCCACTCCGAATATTGGCTGGGTCAGCTATGAACAGAAAGGGAAAGGAGGGTTCCGTACCCTCGATGCACGGCTTCCAAATCAAACCAATCGGTCGTGGGCTGATCTTTCGAACGTCCTTGCTGAAGAAGCCCCTGATTTATGCCTCTTTCTGGTGGACGGAAACAATCCGGGAGACCTGTCCGCCGCCTCCGAGCAGGCCGTCCGCGTGTTAGATTTTGTGCAACAACGTTTCGAGCGCAAAGTTCCATTGATCGCGGTTATCGATTTCCCGGTCACGACTCCGGTCGAAACGGTAGACAAGCGGCGTCTGGAGCTGCAGACCTGGCTCAGCGGTCAGGGTGGCATTGCCTCTCATTTTGTCAGGGCGCTGGCTGTCTCGTCCTTCGTTCGATTTCGCCAGGATGGAACGCTCGACCCAGAACGCGACGAACGCCGTAATATTCGCCCCCTCGGTGATCTATTGGCGCGCGAACTTCCGGATGAGGCGCAAGTCGACATGGCTCGCCTGCTCGGAGTGAAGGAGCTACAAAGGGAACTTTCGATGCGGCTAGTGCGGTCCGCTACCGCAATCTCCGCCGCCGTTGGCACTCAACCGATTCCTTTGGCCGATTTTCCGGTCCTGACTACGATACAATTCGCGATGGTAGCCGGCGTTATGCATGTCGGCGGCCGCGAGCTGAGCTTGCGGGCGGCGGCTGAGTTTGTAGGTGCTCTGGGAATGAATATCGGCGTCGGTATGGCATTCCGAGAAGGAGCTCGGGCAGCAGTCAAAGTACTACCTGGTTGGGGTAATGCCATATCCGGCGGCATTGCCGCGGCCGGCACTTATGGAATTGGCAGGGCAGCCACCTCATACTTCATTGACGGAGTGTCTCTAGCCGAGGTTCGTCGTTTCCTCGGGCGAGGGTTCAGACGCTGGCGGAAGCGAGGGGCAGCCGATTTAGCAGATGCGAAAGAAGGAGAGGCAAAGGTCCGTAAGAGAGACAAAGGGGTGTGAATAACTTGTTAAAAAGTTACCTCTTTTGGAGGAAAACGTGGTAGCAACTGGCGTCTCAGCGACTTGATCTGAGTGAAAATCTCCGAAATCATGTCAACGTTGGAGAAGTTAGGAGCTTCGCCACGTAAGTCTCTCGGGCAAAACTTCTTACATGACAAAAACCTCGCGCGATGGATTGTTGAGCGCCTCGAATTGGCGCCTGGCGACCATGTGTTGGAGATCGGCCCAGGTTTAGGCGCCCTCACGCAATGGTTACCCCTGGACCGGGTGTCGGCAACTTTGCTCGAGAAGGACCGTTTGTTTGCTTCCTTTCTCCAGGAACGCTTCCAGGGACCCGGTGTTGAGGTTAGGCTCGGCGACGCTCTTCAATACGATAAACGAGCCCTCTTTTGCCGCGGCGAGGTCAAGCTTGTCGGTAATTTGCCTTACTACGTTTCGACGCCGCTGATATTCCATTTTTCGGCCGAACCGTGCCCGATCTCGCGCATGGTATTGACCGTGCAGAAAGAGGTCGGCGCCCGGCTCACTGCGTCTCCCCGATCTGGCGAATACGGCTCGCTCTCCATACTACTCCAGCGCCGCTGGGAAATTAAACGGCTACGCGTGTTGCCTCCGAGCGTGTTTCTTCCACGGCCTGAGGTCGATTCGTTGGTCGTGGAGTTGAACAAGAAGGATCCTGCCGGTATTGAAGAAATCAGTGAAGAATGGTTCGGAAAAGTCGTGAAAGCGGGCTTCTCCGAGCGGCGAAAGAAGCTGACGAACACTCTGGCGAAATTGGTTCCCTCAAAAGCAGTGGAAGCAGCATTGGCGGCAGAGGGGCTGGGGGCACTATCACGCGCGGAAGAGCTATCGCCAAAAGATTGGGTGAACTTAGCTAAGCGCCTCGGTGTTCTTCGGTCGGAACTGGATCCCGAGCGCTTCGACCAGTCTCGGGAGCCTGGGTTCACGGCAGTTAAACCCGGTGGTGCAGATCCAAAAGAAAGTCTTCAAGTTGTCGATGATCAGGATCGCCCCCTGCAAGGTGTGGATCGGGCAACGGTTCACGCTCAGAAGCTATTGCATCGCGCCATTCATATCCTGGTCCTGAACAGCGCAGGTGAGTTGTTTTTACAACGTCGCTCTTACCGCAAAGACACTTTTCCGCGGAAATGGGATTCCAGTGCCGCCGGCCATGTTGATCTCGGAGAGTCTTATGAAGCCTGCGCTAGCCGGGAGCTTCGGGAAGAGCTAGGCCTGATGGCTCAGCCAAGGGAGATCGGCCGGGTTCCGGCCTCCGAAAAAACAGGACAGGAGTTTATTCGGATCTACCAAGCAGAAGCCGATGAAATTATTGATCTTAACGAAGCCGAAATTGAATCGGGCGGCTTCTTTCCATTGTCGTTGGTTGATGAATGGGTCCAACGACGTCCCGAGGACTTTGCTTCTGGTTTCTTAGAATGTTATCGCGAAGTGCGAGGAAGATTAAGTGAGAGGTGAAAAAGTGATTGGCGCTAGCCGCTCTCATTTCAGCGCCTCCGACCCATAAGCCTCATGTGTCCCATTAGTCCCATTGTTTTTAGCTCCCAGCGCGTCATCCTGTGAACCCCGTCCCCGCAGACTCCTTACCCATAATTAGAGACATCCTGAATGAGGACAGAACGTGGAGTCTTTACGCTTTGGGTGATTTAGCGCGGGCCCAACTGCCGTATTGCGAATGGCGCTTCAGGCAAAATCATTCGCCCGCGGTGACCCTGTTCTATCGAGCTTTTGATCCACCTGTTTTCTTTGCCAGTGGCGCGGCCGCGGCGGTGGAGGCTCTGCTGGATCAAGCTCCACTCCCCCCAAGTCTCTACCTCCATATTAGGCCTGAGCTGGTCGGTATTGTTAGTAATCGCTATCGTAAAGTCACGACCAAAATGATGTTGCGGATGATTCTGGAAACGTCCGCTCTAGTTGATCCGGTGGGAGTCGAAGCGCTCGGGGTAAACGATCTCAACGATTTGGTTGACCTCTATAGTTTCCGTTCCGTTTCAGAAAAGGACGGGACGTTTTTCTTACCGGCACAGGTAGCTGAAGGAATGTATTTCGGCATTCGCGCCCATGGCCGATTGGTGGCGGTGGCTGGAACTCATTTGGTCAACCGGGCTGAGAGAGCGGCAGCGATTGGAAACGTCTTTTGCCTGTCCGAATACCGCGGCCGAGGATTCGGCGCCCGGGTTACAAGCGCGGTCGCGAATGCGCTCGTAGAGGAGGGGATCGAGACGATCGGCCTGAACGTTGGCCCTGATAACCCCGCCGTCAATCTGTATCGGCGCCTCGGATTTCGGGATGTCTGTGAGTATGTCGAAGGAACAGCGCGGATTAGGAGCTAGGAGCTAGAATTTAGGAGCTAGGAGGCGCGTGGCGGCGACTCATAATCGTCCTCGTCCTCGAGATTCCAGCGCTCGGATGGCGACTGCGCGTTTGGAGATGCCTGAGACGCGGTGTCGAAACATAACTCCGTTAGGAACGACCAGAAACCATTCATCTGGGGGCTTCGGGATCTATACCCGGAGATAGTCACGAGGCCGATTGGAACGCTGGGCCGGAATCTCGAGGACGAGGACGACGACGAGGACGATTACGAGTCGCTGCCACGCGCCTCCTAGCTCCTAGATTCCAGCTCCTAGCTCCTGTCTAAGATAAACTCGATCCAACGACCGATTTCGTCGTGTCCTTGTTCTCCTGGGCGCCAACCTAAATGGGAATAGAACTGACAGGCATTCTTATTAGCCGATTGGCATTTTAATTTCGCCGGCCGGGAGATGAGCCTCAGGGCCGACTCCAGGAGTGCTCGACCAATGCCGATACGGTGGTATTCCGGTAATACGTATAAGTGATGAATGAAGTTTTCAGGCATCCAAATACCGACAAAACCAACGATCCCGCTCAGCGAATGATCGGCCACCAAAAGCGACTCGCCCAGGGTATCAGGCCCGAAGTCACTCGGTTTGAATCTCTTGGGATTAACCCAAGTGAACGTTGCGGCTCGGACCGTCGTATAGATTTCTTGGCAATTGACCTGATCGTTTCGCGGGTCAAAAACCCGGATCCGCACCCCAGTATCTAAAGTTCCAACGATTGAGGGCTCCATTTGGTCAATGCGCGAGGCCGGCGCAGTCCTGCATTTCTGGATTTGTGCGATGAAAACCTGGTTTTTGCAAGTAGCCAGGCGGATGGCCAAGCCGCCATGTCGATGAATAAACCTCTGCCGCTTTTCGTCCGAATACCGAAAGGAACTATGAAAGCGAAAATTCTCATCGTAGCAGCAGTCATTGGACTGGGAGTAGCCACCGTGGCGCTCGGGGACGAGATCCAGTTCGTAACCTTACCTCAAGTTGTACGAACGGCGGTGGTTCGCGAGACCAACATTCCTGACTATTCGCGAGTTACGCGGGTGATCCAGGACCAGAACGGATTGTATGAAGTCACCGTGCATCGGAACACCGATAACGACGTGCTCTACGTCGAGCCAACGGGTACGATCGTCAGGCAACACACCGTGGCACTGAACGCAGCGGTGGTTCCTCCCGGCCAGATAATAACGAAAACGGTCACGGTAGAAGAACCGACCGTGAATACCTTTGTCCGTTCCTTGGACCAGGAGCGGTTCCAGTTGATCGAGAAGAAAGGAATCAAAGAAGTCTATCTCGATAAACTGACTGGCGAACGCTGGCGTGTCGAAGTGCGCAAAGTGGAAAAGGACTAAGCTGGGAATTGGAGTGTGCGGTAGCCCGAGCTGTTTTGTGGCTACCGCAGACAGACATAGTTCGCCACTGAGACGCAGAGGGCACGAAGAGACGAGGGGGTAAAATCCGTGTAATCTGCGGATTCTTAAGATATCTGTGCTCTCTGTGGTGAAATTTCCTGTTTCTCTGCTTTTGGTTGCAACCGGGACAGAACCACTCAAGGGTGACTGATGGTTGCTGTTGTAGTGCATCTTCAGGTCAATCCCGATTCTCTGGATCAATTCGTGGCGGAAACGAAAGCCAACGCCCGAAACAGTAGGCAGGAATCCGGCATCGTTCGCTTCGACCTGATTCAACAGGTCGACGATCCTAGCCGGTTCGTCTTATACGAGGTCTATCGCGACGAAAAAGCGATTGAAGCTCATCGAGCGACCGCTCATTACGCAAAGTGGCGAGATGCTGTCCCCGCGTTTCTGGTCACCGAACGAACCCGGACTATTTACAGGGCGATCGAACCCGATTAGAAGACGGAAAAAATTCACCACAGAGACACAGAGGGCGCGAAGACAAGAAGTAAGATCCGCAGATTTCACAGATTACGGGTTGGGGTTGAAATACTGCCATTGTTTTTAACCAAATGAGTTTCGAGTTATCTGTCCCGGAAAAGGTTATCTTTGGTAGAGGCAGTTTAGCGCGACTGGAGCAGCTCGTGGCCGGCTTTGGAGAGAGCGCTCTCATCGTACATGGCACCAACCCGGATCGAGCGCGATCAGTGCAGGAGTTACTTGCTAAATCCGGTCTCAAAACTCATCTGTACTCGGTCGGTGGCGAACCCACGGTTGAAGATATTGCTAATGGTGTCGCTGAGGCAAAACGGGAAAAAGTGACCTTGGTGATCGGGGTTGGCGGCGGTAGCGCGATTGATTCAGCCAAAGCCATATCCGGACTCGCAACCAATCCCGGTGACATCTTCGACTACTTAGAGGTCATCGGGCGAGGTATCCCGTTGACCGAGGCTGCTTTGGCGTGTGTAGCCATTCCTACCACCGCCGGCACCGGAGCCGAGGTGACAAAAAACGCGGTGATCGCTTCGCCGGAGCACAAAGTAAAAGTCAGTTTGCGAAGCTCGTTTCTTCTGCCTCGGATCGCTCTGGTTGATCCGGAACTAACGTATTCGCTACCTGCCAAGGTCACCATTGCGACTGGCCTGGATGCATTGACGCAGCTGATTGAGCCGCTGGTTTCAGTCCGAGCCAATCCAGCCACGGATGGGCTTTGCCGGGAAGGAATGCCGCGAGTAGCCCGCTCTTTGCCGGCGGTAGTGCAAGATGGCAAAAACGTTACTGCGCGTGAGGAGATGGCCTTAGCCAGCTTGTTTGGCGGTTTGGCTTTAGCAAACGCTGGTCTGGGAGCTGTCCATGGATTTGCCGGACCAATCGGAGGAATGTTTGACGCGCCTCACGGGTTGCTGTGCGGAATTCTGCTTCCGTTTGTCGTGGAAGCGAATATCAAAGCATTGCGGAGCCGCTCCCCTGATTCGGTTGCTTTAGGTCGCTACGACGAGATTGCCCACTTGTTAACGGGCTCACTACATGCGCTGGCAGCTGACGGATTGGCTTGGCTGAAGGATCTCAACAAGACTTTGACTGTCCCGACACTCTCGTCTCTGGGTATCCCTAAAGCATCCATACCCGAGATCGCCAACAAAGCATCCAAAGCGAGTAGCATGAAGGCCAATCCCATTGAGTTAACGCGGCCGGAGCTTGAAGAGATACTTCAAGTGGCTTGGTAAGGGAGGGGTTACGGTTTGGAAGGGAGCCGCCTGCCGATGGCCGGCAGAACTGCTAAACTGACAAGACGGCTCTCCTTCCGATTTTGTCTGGCCTCCGTTCCGTCCCTCACAAGGCGCTTCGCGTTCGGCGTTCGTGCTCGTGCTCGTGCTCGTGCTCGTGCTCGTGCTCGTGCTCGTGCTCGTGCTCGAACGTTGTTGCTTGCAGAAAAAGCGTTCAACCCAATTAGAAGCGCCAAGCCCGAATTGCACCCCGCGTCCGCGGGGTTGGAGATGCTGAAGGGGCGGAGGATGTTTCTGATCGGCGGTCCATTTGGTCAACCCCTCCACAGGCGACGCACCGGTTCTACCGCCCTGATATCAGGGCGGCGTTTTATGAATCGCCACCTGGGGTTAAAACCCCAGGCTGAGTCCTCTAGTCCCTTCGGGACAAAGTCCCACCATCTCCCGTAGGTATTACCGAAAAAACATACGCATCACGGGGTTCACCCCGAAACAGCCATCGGTTCCGCAACAAACCTTCTCTGACTGCGCCCATTTTTTCGGCGACCCGCTGGCTGGCCGTGTTATCGACGGCAACCAGGATCTCAATCCTGATCAATCCTAGTTGCCTGAAACCGAACCGAGCTAGCAAGGCGGCAGCTTCTGAGGCAAAGCCCTGCTTCGTGCGAGAACTTCTGATCCAATACCCGATTGCTCCGTTGCGATGCAGATGGCTGGTAATTACTACGCCGCCACCGCCCAGAATTTGTTGGGTTTGCTTTTCCACTGTGGTGAAGCCGAACATAGAATCGGCTTCCCAAGCCTTTTGGCAGGTAGCAACCCATTGCTCAGTGTCGGCCAGGGAATAGTCGGCATGCAGCCATTCCATCCACGGTGACAGCTCACCCTTGGACTCGACAATCGCTTCGTACAATCTTTGCGTATGGCTCGCTGCCACCGGCACGAGATCAATTCGGCCGCCATCGGATATCGATTCTGGGATCGCCAGCATTCGGCTATTACGTTTGGCGTTCGGCGTTCGTGCTCGTGCTCGTGCTCGATAATTGTGCTCGATAATTGTGCTCGTGCTCGATAATTGTGCCATGACCAAGCCCCGATTGGAAACGAGTTGGTCGATTATATCACATCTGCGGCGTTTCAAAAAAGCTGGGTCGGATCGTTCGAGGACGACGACGAGTACGAGGACGAGTAAGGACTACCGCAGCAACAAAACCATCACCGATCGAGCTGGAATATCGAAGCTGACGTTTGGTCCACTAAAAACGATCTCAGATGCAGGGACGACCTGCGGGGTGGGGCCATGTGAATCAAACCGGCGCCCAAGCGTAAGCTTTGCCGGTGGTATGGTATTGAGGATCCGAGCATCGATCTTCCTAGCTACCTGACTCAAATTTGCCGTTGCTAATATCAGCCCGTGTTCAGAACGGAGACAGACCGCCGCAAGACCGAATGTCTGCTGTTTCGGGCCGGTCACATCACAGTTTTGCGGGATATGTTCTGAGAACATCTGGAGGGCGACGGCGGCCGGTTTACGTTCGCCGTTCTCGTTCAGCAGACCGAAAGCGTCCTCGGTGAAAGCCGAATCTTCCACGTGCCAATAGCATAACGAATTGGCTCCGTCTGCGATCAGCTTGATAGTTTCAGCCACGACCGACACCCCGAAATCAGGGGAATCGGCGGCGTTATTTTCTCCCCGGCCCTTCGGCCCGGAATCGTAAGGGAGTCGATCCCATTGGGGGCTCAGACTGCTGAATTCAGTGATGGCGATCGGGAGCCCATGAGCAGCAGCGAGCAACCCCAAAGGGACACCGGCAAACCCGGCTGGCTCCGGTCTTCTAGCCGTATCCAGGTCGTGCCAGGAGAGCTTGGTTAAAAGGGAGATATGACCGGTTCGTTCCAGCACTTGAGTATAAGCTTCGACCGTGGAGGCGGAGCCAACCCCTGGCCCCGCAATTCCAACGGCAGTTAAACCATTTCGATCGAGCGTGGCGCGGAGAGCAAACAACAGAGAGTCGTATTGCTCCGGAGTAAATTGAGTGCTGGTCGTCGTATCCGGCTCGTTGATCATTTCGATCGTGCGTGGCACCAACCGCAGGCGTTTGGCGTACAACAGGTGTGCCACGATCCAATTGGCGTAGTCCGGGATGTGGTCCGGATTGATTCGGGCATGACTGACTAAGCCATCACTGTCGCCGACACACCAAACCGATGGGACCTGCCAAAAGGCAAGATCCAGACCGACGTGCAATTGGTCGATCTCGTCATGCAGCCGCGAATAGACAGCGGTCTGGTTGTCATCCGCTGCCTTCGTGATCGCCGCCAAAAGGGCTGCCACCGACATGTGATTTTTTAGTTGTTCATCCGTCAGGTTCGTGGTGAAGCCCACACGCACAAACCGAACGTGCAGATCGTGCAGCAACGTGTCTCGTTCGGTTTGATGATCGGTCACCGGCCAGAGTTCTATGCCGAGACCGCCAAACTTTCGGGGCGAGGAAAAATCAAAGACCAGATTCTCTTGGGCGACGGCAGGTGGAATTAAGATGCATGCGAACAGGGCAGCAATGCCAGCGAATCGAGCAGAAGAAGCAACGTCGTACACGCGAAACGCTTACCGTGTTCGGTGTCAGCCCGCTAGTGCGGCTTCATGCAAAATTTCACCACCAAGACACAGAGAACACGAAGAAAACCTTAAATAAATCTGCAGATTACACAGATTCCGGTTTCGAACTTCGGCGGGCCGCCAGGAACGAAAGGAAACTGCTGCCCTTATCATGTCTTCAACTTAGGTGAAGTGTGAGTCTGCAATCGAAATCTGTGAAATCTGCGGATCATATTCTGTCTTTCTCTTCGTGCCCTCTGTGTCTTGGTGGCGAAATTTAGCTTCAGTACACATCCCGCTGATACCGATGGTCCGCTTTCAGCTTCTTGATATAGGCAACGGCCTCCTCTGCCGATTTGTGGCCGGCTTGTTCGACGATGGCATGCAAAGCTGCATCGACATCTTTCGCCATTCTTTGGGCGTCACCGCACACATAGAAATGGGCGCCGTCCTCGAGCCATCTCCATAGCTCAACCGCATTTTCCAGCATCCGCTGCTGGACATAGATTTTTTGCGGCTGATCACGAGAGAAGGCGGTATCGAATCGAGTTAAAACACCGTTCTTTTTGAACCGGATCAATTCGTCTTGATAAAGAAAATCGGTACTCTCTTTTTGATCGCCGAAAAATAGCCAATTTGGTCCGGCGGCCGCGACTGCTTCCCGTTCGTAAAGAAAACCGCGGAACGGCGCAATACCCGTTCCGGGGCCGACCATGATCACAGGCTTGTCGTTATCGGCCGGCAAACGGAAATGCGGAGAGCGATGCACAAACGTGCCCACTTTCTGATGGGCGCGATCTGCTAAAAACGTTGAACAGACTCCTTTGCGTTTGCGGTCATTGGTTTCGTATCGAACGATGGAAATGGTCAGATGGACTGAGTCGCCATGAGCCGCTGGGCTGGATGCGATTGAATAAAGACGCGGCTGCAGCTTTCTAAGGTGCGAAACAAATTCAATGGCGCTGATTTTCGCGGAGGGCTGTTCGCACAGCAAATCCACGGTCTCGCGTTGCCTGAGGAAGCCTTTGAGATGTTCCACTGCTGCGGGTTCCAGCAATTCTCTCAAGGTCGGATCTGCACTGCGATCAGCGATGCACCGGAGTAGACCTGCGGGAACCTTCGTAATCTCGTAAAATTCCAAGAGCGCTTTGTGCAGCGGCACTTCAGATCCATCCGGTGACGGGACTGCTTCTTCGCCGTCACAATTTAAGGCCCGGAGGATCTGTTCGACTAACTCCGGGCAGTTGCATGGCACAATTCCGAGCGCATCGCCGGCTGTGTAGGCGAGGTTCGAACCCTCGAGCGAGATCTCGAAATGACGCGTTTCCTTAGCGGAGCCTGGTGCGGTCAACAGCCGGTTTGCCGCGACCTGGGCTAGGAACGGATGTTTCCGGTCATAGACGATGGCTTCTGAAGCCTCGGGTTTATCGGAAATTGGCGCAGCCAGCGCGACCTCGGATGGCGTTTGAGTTGCAACGTCCACCGGCTTTTTCGGCGCCGCTTCTAGTACGGTCGCTACCCCATTTCTCCAGGCTTCGGCCGCCGCCTCATAATCGACGTCGCAGTCCGCTCTCTGATAGATTCGGCGGGCGCCCAGTGCTTCGAGACGGGCATCGATGTCCCTTCCGCATTGACAAAAGCGTTCGTAGTTGCGGTCGCCGAATGCGAGCACTGAATACTGTAGCTGGGGAAGGTGAGGATGATCCGGCGCATACAACTCGGCGTAAAACGTTTTCGCGCTATCCGGTGGATCACCATCGCCGAAAGTGCTGATGACGATCAGCGCGTAGGCCTCGTTGGCAAGTGCGCTCGACGATATCTTGCTGAGATTGACAGCTTGAGATTCAAAGCCGCGACTTTGCAGGAATTTCGCCGTTTGTTTAGCGACGGCCTCAGAGTTGCCTGTTTCCGTGCCGAAATAAACGTTCACCCGAATCTTAAGGGCCGCTGGCGGTGCGGCCGTCTGTTGCGAAAACAGGCCTGCTAGAAACCCGTTTAACCACGCCCTTTGCGCCGGGCTAAATGGAGCATTTTCCGGAAGGTACGGTACCTGGACATCCATCTTCAAATTTGCGAATAAAAGATAGTAGGTAAGCGGATGGCGTACCAATTAGAGGCGAGAAGTAGGAAAGTTTTGCTGAGTCGCGCGTACCCCGGAACAGCCCAAGATTTTTATTCACCCGCTGCTTGCGCACTTTTTGACCTGGATGAAAAAAATGCGTCAGGGACTGATCTTAAAGACGCTACCGGGGATCGCTGCTTTTTCATTCGCTTGCAGTTAGTAACCTCCTCAGCCTGTGGAGGATCGACTGACTTTAAGCGGGTCGGCTTTCTCGGGATGGTCAATTTTTAGCTGCGGTTTGATTCGATTCCGCGGCATCAATATATGGCAACGGCGTTTTCTTTAGCCCGAGCTCAGCATCCAAAAGATTCCGCAGCAGCCCGATGTTGGTTTTCAGCGCGTTATAAGACTCGATCAGAGTCAACGCTCCGGCGTGCAAAGCATAGGTGGTATCGGCCGAGGCGCCAGTGGCAGGCTGGGGGGTATTCACCGACGCGCGAACATCCATTCGATTGTACCCCTGATATTGATCTACCAGACGCTTCGCGAACATATAAGTACGCACCAGGCTCGAACGCAATTGATCGTTTTCGATCAACCCGATAGTGCCAGCGTTACGATCAAAAACCGAAAAGTAGCTTTGGTTATAGGACCAATACGGCAACGGCTTTCGCTTGAGGTCCAGGTTCTCAATTGGGCCACCCAGATCCTCGGCGACGATCATCCAAAGTTGTAAGATCTCCTCGCGCAACGCGTGTAGGGTCCCGAGAACTCGATCCCGATCAGAGGTACGATTGCGTTGGCGTTCGGCTTCGACTTGTTCGAACCGGGATTTGTTCACGTTTTTGTAAGCAGCGTTGGCCGCGATCACCGCTCCTGCCACTGCGATTATGGCCGCCAGCAGGGTGGCCACGGCTTGTAACCAAATCGAAGGCCCGAGCTGGGAAAAAAATTGGGATAGCGAACTCCAAACCTGATCGGCTAAGAGATGTGGGTCCATGTACGATCGAGATCTTGGCTTGTTCGCCGTAATTGTTCAGCTCTTTTTTGGCCTTTCGGTAGGACAGGCGATTGAGCCTCCGGCGATCATCGATCTGATTCCTCAGGGTGTGCGGGTACTGGAGAGTCTGGCCGGCGATACCGAGGCCCGGGCTGAACGGTTTTCCAAGGAGGTCCTCGAGGCGCATCCTGAGGTTTATCAACGGCTTTGGCAGGTCGACCGCACGAAAGCCAAGGCCTACATCGAGAAAGCGCCCGAGTACGTCTCTCGCATCCGCAAATTACATGCTCTGTTCGAAAACCAGGAGCCGCTCATACTCGACCGTTTTTGTCAGGCTTACCCGGAATTTGTTCCGTCTAAAGCCAAGATCTATTTGATGCTGTCTCTCGGCCGATTCGATGCGAAGATTCCGAGCCAACATCCGGATTCGTTACTCATTGGGTTGGACGGGTTGGCGAGGTTCCATGGAACCGATGCGCCGTTGGGAGTGATTCTATCCCATGAACTGTTTCATCTGTACCACTTCCAGGTGAGTCCGTTACCGAAGAACCCGGACGACCTGCCTCTCTATCGCCTTCTTTGGCAGGAAGGACTTGCAGTGTATGCCAGCCAGCAGCTTAACCCAGGAGCATCTTTGGGCGACGTATTGCTCGATCCACGATTAGCCACTGAGGGCCCCGCATCGATCCCGGCTGAAGCCAAACGGCTACTCACCTGTCTAGAGTCCCGCGAGGATGTCGTCGCGGCGCATTTTCTCGCCAAAAGCGAAAATGGAGAAGTTCCCGGCAGAATCGGTTATCTGATCGGTTACGACGTTGTGGCTCGATTGGCTAAAAACCGATCGATCAGCAGTCTGGCCCGCCTCCATGACCCTGGTCTTCGCTTTACTTTTCGCCGCGAGATTTACAGGCTGGCTTATCCGTGAGTTGGAGACCTAAACGGCGAATGGGCGAAGGGGCGAAACGGCGAAAGGGGGAGCGCGTTAGGCCTGCCACGAAGTGGCACAACAGAATAGCCCAGGGCTTCTATGAAGCCGAACTTGTCAAGGCCACGGCGCTAAAAAGTATTTTCTTAAGGTTTTGCTTCGTTTGGACTGCGATCAGACGACAAGAGACCTATGACTGGCTCTTGGCTTGATCGACACGGTGCGAGGGACGAGCACCGTGATGATCAAGTACCAAAAGTCAGGGAAGCTTCTAGCGCAGC